>Ga0073928_10011241_pt1 | contig 10471 bp, 6 predicted proteins | sample PaiPotPPA55metaG_FD_76969 | JGI IMG/M metagenome (GOLD analysis project Ga0073928, IMG submission 76969) | Iron sulfur acid spring bacterial and archeal communities from Banff, Canada, to study Microbial Dark Matter (Phase II) - Paint Pots PPA... ...
ACGCGCCTCGGCCGCGACGTCGCCTTCAAGGTTTTGTCGCAGGCATTTGCGGTGGACGCCGAGCGCACTGCGCGCTTTCGCCGCGAAGCGCAACTCCTGGCCTCGCTCAATCATCCGAATATCGCCGCGATTTATGGCTTCGAAGATTCCGGCAGCATCCATGGCCTGGTGATGGAGCTCGTCGAAGGCCCCACGCTCTCGAACCGCATCAAGCAGGGCGCGATTCCGCTCGACGAGGCCCTGCCCATCGCCAAACAAATCGCCGAGGCGCTCGAATATGCGCATGAGCACGGCATCATTCATCGCGATCTGAAACCATCGAACATCAAGCTCACAAACAACGAGGGAGTGAAGGTTCTCGATTTCGGCCTTGCCAAGGCCATCGAAGGCGATCTCGCCTCCTCCGACATTTCCAGTTCCCCGACCATCAGCCACTTGGCCACCCAGGCCGGAATCATCCTGGGCACGGCGGCGTACATGTCGCCGGAGCAGGCCAAGGGAAAATCCGTGGACCGGCGCACAGATATCTGGGCCTTCGGCTGTGTGCTCTACGAAATGCTCACCGGCAAAATGCCCTTTACTGGTGAAACCGTCACCGACACGCTCGCGGCGGTGATACGCGGCGAGCCGGATTGGTCGCTCCTTCCCGCTGAGACGCCCTCTCCCATGCGCCAGCTCCTCCTTCGCTGCCTGAAAAAGGATCCGCGCCAGCGCCTGCGCGATATCGGCGACGCCCGTTTCACGATTGACGAAGTTCTCTCCGGCTCCTCATCGGAGGAGACCGGAACCGTGGCGGCGCGTTTGTCCCGCCCTGCCGCGCCATCCTGGAAGCGATTCCTTCCCTGGGCGCTTGCCGCGGCCCTGGGCATCGCACTGCTGATCTCGCTTTTCGCGTTGCGACAAGCCTCTCATTCTTCTTCGCAGAGGCCGGTGGAACTCTCCCTATCGCTTCTCCCGGATCAACGTCTCGACGTGGCCAACGGGCCGGGCGTGGCGATTTCTCCCGACGGATCGCGGCTGGCCTATGTGACGCGGGAGCCGGGATCGGGGGCGGGACGCCTCTACGTGCGCGAACTGGAAAAAGGGCCTGCCGTGCTGCTTGATGGCGCGGGGCACGCCGCTGCGCCTTTCTTTTCTCCGGACGGCCAATGGATCGGGTTTTTCGGAGATGGGAAGTTGAAGAAGGTCTCCGTGCACGGAGGAGCGCCCATTGCCCTGTGCGACATCGGCGGCTTTCGCGGGGCAGATTGGGGCGAAGACGGCACCATTGTGTTCACGGCGCAATTCACCGCGCCGCTCTCACGGATCCCGGCAGACGGAGGAAAACCGGAAACGGTCACCCATCTCGATGCCACGCGCGCCGACATCACTCACCGGTGGCCTCAATTCCTGCCCGGCGGCAAAGCGGTGCTATTCACCGCCTCTTCGGACAACAACTTTTTCGCGAGTGCCCGCGTGGAGGCTGCCCCGCTCGATACGGGTCTGCCCAAGGTGCTGGTCGAGAATGCCTACTACGGTCGCTATCTTCCGGGGGGTTACCTGGCCTATGTGTTTCAAGGCACCGTCTTCGTTGCTCCCTTCGACCCGCAAGCATTGAAAGTGACGGGCACCGCTGTTCCTGTCTTGCAGGGAGTGAACAGCGATCTCTCCAACGGCGGGGTGCAATTCAGCGTCTCGCAGAGCGGCATGGCGGTTTATTTGTCCGGGAACGCAGGGAATCAAGACCTGAACATCGCGCTGCTGGACCGCAAGGGCGATGCCACAGTTCTGCTCAAGGATCAGCCGGACGGCGCCTCGCCGCGCTTCTCTCCCGATGGGAAGCGGCTCGCGTTTCAAAAGGGCAACGGCATCTGGGTCCACGACATGGCCAGGGGAACCACATCTCCCGTCACCATCGAAACCGCGGGAGCAAGTTGGCCGGTCTGGACTCCCGACGGGCAGCGGCTCACCTACTCTCATCCGCACAGCACGGCCAAGGGCACTGGGCAAGCCATCTACTGGAAACGCTGGGACGGAACGGGCGAAGAAGAGGCGCTGACGCCCGACGCTATGCTTAACGCCTACCCGTTTTCGTGGTCTCCGGACGGCAAGGTTCTGACTTTTAACCGGATCTCCGAGAAGACAGGGACATGCTGCGAGATTTGGACTCTGTCCCTTGACGAGAAGGGAAAGCCGGAAGAACCCCGACCATTTCTCGGTGTGGGGACCGGTAAGAATTTTGCGACACCGATGTTCTCCCCCGACGGGCATTGGGTGGCCTTTGTGTCAAATGAATCCGGGAGCCAACAGGTTTATATGGCGCCGTTTCCTGGGCCGGGAGGCAAATGGCAAATCTCCACGGACGGCGGTGTGGAACCGAGATGGTCGATAACGGGGCACGAGCTGTTTTACGTGAAGGGAACCCAGTTGACCGTAGTGCCCTATTCTGTGGAGAAGAACTCCTTCCAGGCTGGAAAGCCCGAGATGCTCTTCGAAGACCGCTTCGAAATGCGGGCTCCGTTCGCGTCCTACGATGTGACCCCAGATGGCCAGCACTTCGTGATGTTCCAGTTTACCGGTGGCAGACAGGCCGCCTCGTTCGAGCCCACCGTGGTCCTGAACTGGCTCGACGACGTTCGCCGCCTGGTGGCCGCCGGCCAGAGCGGAGGTTCTAAGTGAAAGGCGCGGTGCAGCGATGACGCTCACAGCAGGAACAAAGCTCGGACCATACGCGATTCTCGCGCCCCTCGGCGCGGGCGGCATGGGCGAAGTCTATCGCGCGCGTGATACACGCCTCGACCGCACCGTTGCGGTCAAGATTCTCTCGGCGCATCTTTCAGGCGATGCCACCCTGCGCCAGCGTTTCGAGCGCGAAGCCAAAGCCATCTCCAGTCTGAATCATCCGCACATCTGCGTCCTGCACGATGTGGGACACCAGGGCGATACCGATTTCCTCGTGATGGAGTATCTCGAAGGCGAAACGCTTGCGACACGCCTCGAAAAAGGGCCGCTGCCGCTCGATCAGGTTCTGCAATACGGCATCCAGATCGCTGATGCGCTCGACCGCGCCCACCGCAGCGGCGTGGTGCACCGCGACCTCAAGCCCGGCAATATCATGCTGACGAAGTCCGGCGCGAAGCTCCTCGACTTCGGCTTGGCGAAGTCGACTGCGCCCCTGGTCGAGGGCGCGACGCTCGCCGCCGCCGCGACGCGCACCACGCCGGTCACCCAGCAAGGCACCATCGTCGGCACGTTTCAATACATGTCGCCCGAACAGGTCGAGGGCCTTGAAGTCGATGCCCGCAGCGACATTTTTTCCTTCGGCGCCGTGCTCTACGAGATGCTCACCGGGCAGCGCGCCTTCCAGGGCAAGAGCCGCCTGAGCGTCGCTTCCGCGGTCGTGGAAAAGGATCCAACGCCGATTGCCGCGCTGCAGCCTTTGACGCCCCCGGCGCTCGAGCGCACGATCCAGAGGTGCCTCGCGAAAGATCCGGAAGACCGCTGGCAGACCGCGCGCGATGTCCTCCTCGAGTTGAAATGGGTTGCCGAAGCGGGGTCGCAGGCAGGTGTTGCCGCGCCGATAGTGTCGCATCGCAAGGCGCGCGAGCGTCTGGCCTGGGTGGGAGTTGCAGCGATGGCGTTGATTGCCGTTGCGTTTGCCATCGCCTTTGCCATGCGCGCTCCAAAGCCGCCGCAGCCCATCCGCCTTACCGCGGACAGCGGCGCGGACGCATCCCTGTACACCGATGAAGGTCCCTCCGCCGTCCTCTCACCCGACAGCTCTCGCGTGGCCTTTGTGGGCACCGGTTCCGATCTGAAAAGGCGCATCTTCATGCGCTCGCTCGATCAGTTGCAGGCCAACCCACTTTCCGGCACCGAGGGCGCCCGCAACCCTTTCTTTTCGCCCGACGGCCAATGGCTTGGCTTCTTCGCGGATCGCAAACTAAAGAAGATCTCCGTGCAGGGCGGCGCTGCGGTCACACTTTGCGATGCGGCAAATGACCGTGGCGGGAGCTGGGGCGAAGATGGCGCCATCGTGTTCGCGCCGGACGTCCGGGTGCCCCTGTCGAAGGTTTCTTCCTCCGGAGGGACGCCTCAATCCCTGACCACACTCGATCAGCAGGCGGGTGAAGTTACGCAGCGTTGGCCCCAGGTGCTGCCGGGGGGCAAGGCCGTGCTGTTCACATCCAGCACGAACGGAAACGACTACGAGGATTCCGAGATCGTGGCGTATTCAGTGGCCACCGGACAGCGAAAAACCGTGCAGCGCGGCGGCTTCTATGGGCGCTATCTGCCCTCGGGCCACATCGTCTACGTGCATGAGGGCACTCTGTTCGCCGTGCCCTTCGATCTGAAGCGGTTGGAGGTAACCGGCCAGCCAGCACCGGTTCTCGAAGGAGTGATGACGGCTTCCACCAACGGAGGGGCGCAGTTCTCTTTTTCCGAGACAGGAAACCTGGCCTATGTCGCGGGCCGCGGCGGCGGTCTGAACTTGTCGATCTACTGGATGGACAAAGATGGAAAGTTCACGCCCCTGCGCGAGATTCCTGCCCACTACAACCATATCAGGCTCTCTCCCGATGGGAAGCGGCTGGCCTTGGAAATCCAAGAGGGCAGGAGGAGCGACATCTGGGTGTACGAGTGGGAACGCGATACCCTCACGCGCCTCACGTTCAATGGCGAATCGAACGTCAGTCCGGTCTGGACACCTGACGGTCAGAGAATCGCGTACGCCTCCCAGGAGAAAAGCGGAACGTTCAATATCTGGTGGAAGCGCGCCGACGGCGCCGGGGATGCCCAGCGTCTCACGGAAAGCAAGAATAATGAGTACCCAGAATCCTGGAGCCCGGATGGCAAGACTCTGGCGCTCCACGAATTGAGCCCTAGCACAAACTTTGATATCCTGACGATGCTCATCGAAGGCAATGAAAAGCTGGGCTGGAAACCCGGGGAACCGAAGCCCTTCCTGAACAGCCCGTTTGTGGAAGTACTTCCTGCCTTCTCGCCTGATGGCCGCTGGCTCGCTTACGCCTCCAACGAATCAGGAAGCCTGGAAATGTACGTACGGCCCTTCCCCGGCCCCGGTGGCAAGTGGCAGATTTCCAATGGGGGCGGCGTCCTCCCCACCTGGTCTCGCAACGGCAAAGAGCTTTTTTACCGGACCCTTGAAAACAAGATTTTCGTGGCCGCCTACACCGCCTCTGGCGATTCCTTCCATGCCGAAAAGCCTCAACTCTGGTCACCCGGCCAGTTCAGCGGCGGTACCATTCGTAACTATGACCTGGCTCCAGACGGCAAACGCTTCGCTGTGCTGAAAGCTCCCGGTACTGGCGAAGTCGCCCCGGTCAGCAAGGTCACCTTCATCTTCAATTTCTTCGACGAGCTCCGCGCCAAGATCTCGCCCGCCAAGAATTGAAGCCGCCCGCGCTTTCCCGCTTCTTTACTGGGCGTTCGCCGGCGCCAACTTGTCGGCTACGGGCCCCGATGCTACACTCGTTATGTTGGTTCCCCGGCGCAGCGTGCTTGCCCAAAAGAGGCTTTCTTGGCCGACCCGAAACACGACGAATCGTTCAAGGTGATTGACCGCCGTCCTTTCACGCCGGAGGGTGAGCTGCGCAAGGACATCCCTCCCGAGGAACGCCGCCGCGAGGAGCCCGCGCCGGCGCCCGTGAAAGAGGCCCCGCGCAGCGCAGCGCCGTCGGCGCCTCCTCTATCCCCTGCCGGACCCGACGCGTCCAGCCTCACCGACACATCTGCCGCGCCGGGAGCGCCTGCACCGGGTTCTGCCGAAGCCCCCGCCTCGTCCCGCGGTTTCCAGATGCTGGTGGATCTGCTCGCCCGCAACGCCGCCGCCCTGCTCGGAGGGATGGCCGACCCTCAGACCGGCCAGGCTTACCTCGACCTCGAAGGCGGCCGCGAAATGATTGACCTGCTCGACGTCCTGCGCGAGAAAACCCGCGGGAACCTCTCCGCCGAGGATGACAGCCTGCTCCTCGAAGTCATTGGCAGTCTGAAACTTTCCTATATGGAGATTTCCAAGGCCGCCGCGCAGGCCATGCGCGAGAAGGCCAAGGGGAAATCCTAGCCGGGCGCGACCGTAACGTGGAAGACTCCCTCCTGCGCCTTACCGTTCTTGGTTCCGGCACCTCCATGGGAGTGCCTACGCTCGCCTGCGCGTGCGCCGTCTGCCGTTCGAGCAACCCTCATGATCGCCGCACGCGTCCATCCATTCTGCTCTCTTACTCGGGCCGCAACGTCGTGATTGACACGACGCCGGACTTTCGTTTCCAGGCCCTGCGTGCCGGACTGGATCGCCTGGACGCAGTCCTTTATACCCACGCGCACGCCGACCACATCCTCGGCCTCGACGACATTCGCCCCTTTAATCTGAAGCAAGCCTCGGCTGTGCCGCTCTATGCCACGGAGGCGACCCTCGGCGTCCTGCGCCGCACCTTTGCCTACATTTTCGATACCGCCCCCTCGGAAAGCACCGTGCCCGGCGTGGATCTGCACGCCATCACCGGGTCTTTCGATCTTTTCGGCGTGCGCTTCGTTCCGGTTCCCGCGCTTCATGGCAAGCTTCCCGTTCTCGGATTCCGTTTTGGCAGCGCCGCCTACCTCACCGATTTCAGCTCCGTGCCCGATTCTTCGAAGGACCTTCTGCGCGGCCTCGACCATCTGATCCTCGACGCCCTGCGTTATACCCCGCATCCGATGCATTCCAATGTCGCGCAATCGCTCGCGCTCGTCGCGGAGCTTCAGCCGCGCCACGCCTGGTTCACGCACATCTGCCACGACCTGCCGCACGAAGAAACAAACGCGCGGTTCCCGGCGAATGTCCGCCTCGCTTACGACGGCTTGAGCTTTGAGGTGCGCCTCTGATGCCGCTCGTTGTTGCCCATTCCCCCGCCGAATGGACGGCGCGCTTCGGCGCTTCTCCCAGCGCCGTCACCGTGGGCAATTTCGACGGCGTGCATCTCGGACACCGGGAAATCCTGGCCGCGGTGATCGAGCGCGCGCGCCGCACCGGCGTCATCGCCGCCGCCGTCACATTCGATCCGCACCCCGTGAAGGTATTGCGCCCGGACACGGCCCCGGCGCTCCTCACGACGCTCGCGCAGCGCCTGGCATTGCTTGAGGAGCAGCAGCTCGACGCCGCCCTCGTCCTGCGTTTCGATCCCGCGCTTGCCGCGCTCAGCCCCGAAGACTTTGCCGAGCGCGTCCTCGTCACCACGCTGCACGCCCGCGCCGTTTTCGTCGGCGGCAATTTCCGCTTCGGCCATCGCCAGGCGGGCGACGTCACGTTGCTGACCAAGCTCGGATATCGCCTCGGTTTCGAAGTCATCTCCTTGCCGCCGGTAGTGCGCCGGGGTATCGTCATCTCGAGCAGCTCGATTCGCGCCTCGGTTGCCGAAGGGCGTATGAGCGCCGCCGCACGCTTCTTGGGGCGGCCTTTTTCCCTTGCAGGCACGATTTCCCCAGGAACCGGCACCGGAAGGCGCCTGGTTGTGCCCACGCTCAATCTCTCGACCGATCAGGAGCTGCTGCCGAGGCGCGGCGTCTACGCCACCGAAACATTGCTCGACGGCCGCCCCTTTCATTCCGTGACCAATGTGGGATTCCGGCCAACGTTCGACGGGAAGCGGCTCGCTATCGAAAGCCATCTGCTCGATTTTTCCGCGGAGAGAACTTCAGGGCCGATGGAGATCCGTTTCTGCACCCGCCTGCGTGATGAGCAGAAATTCGCCGGTCCAGACGAGCTTCGCGCGCAAATTCAGCGCGACATTCGCCGGGCCACGGTTTTCTTTCGGCGTCTTGACGGATTCCGCCGCGCCAGCCATCCTGGCGTCTGACGTGGATACTCTTGGCACGGAAGCGGGAGCGGGCGCTGCCACCTACGAAGCGCCGCGATTCAGGGCTGGCAATCGGAGCAGTAGCCGCCGACTTCGGTGCGCGATACGGTTATCTTGATGTGCAAATCCGCTTCGATCTGATGCTTCAACTGTTCGTAGAGGCGGCTTTCGAACTCGCGCACCTTTCCGCAGCGCAGGCAGGCGACGTGGATATGATCCCGCGGGCCGTGGCTTTCGTAGAAATGGCGGTCGCCGCGCAGGTGCAGCAGATCGAGTTCGTCAATCAGGCCGTGCCGTTTCAGCAGGTCAATCGTGCGGTAAACCGTCACCTTGGTAATGCGTTCGTCGATCTTCTGCGCTTGTTGCAGAATCCCGCGCGCGTCCAGATGGCGCCGCGCCGTCTCCATCACCTGCAGTAGCACCCGCCGCTGTCTCGTCAACCGGATCCCCCGCGCCTCGAGCTGCTGCTGCAGCCGGCCCGGCGGCTGGTGCACATTGATTCGCTCTCCGGTGGAAACGCGACGCGCAGGCGTGGACGACATGATTTCCTCTGGCCCTGCCGGGAAGAACGGGCCGCCGGCGCGGCCTTCGCAGGCAGAAAAGCTCGTTGCCGTTAGTGAACCGGCAGCATCCTTGCAATATCGTTATACATCACGATCGCAAAAACAACCAAAAGGAACACCAGCCCCACCTGGACAAACCGCTCCTTCACCGCCACGCTCAGGTCTCGCCGCAACGCCCCTTCGATCGCCAACAGCAGCACGTGCCCCCCGTCCAGAATGGGGATTGGCAGCAGGTTCAGGATGCCCAGGTTCACGCTGATCAGCGCCGTCAGGTAAATCAGCCGCGTCGGCCCGCGCTGCGCCGCTCTCCCCGACTCGCGCGCGATTCCCACTACGCTCTGGAGCTGCTTCACGGAAACCTTCCCCGTCAGCAGCTCCACCACCACGCCCACCACTTCTTTCGAAGCCTCGCCGGTCGAAAGTACCGCCTGCTTCACGCTGGTCAGCACCGGCAACCGCTTGTAGGAATCCTCTTTTACTGCCGCCCCGATCTGCCACACGATCTCGCCCTGCGCCGTCGGTCCTTGCTTCGGTTGAATATCGAGCGGCACTGCCTGGCCGGCGCGCCGCACCACGAGATGAATCACCTGCCCGTTCGACCCGCGAATCCCCTCGGTGAATTGCGGCCAGGTGACGATCGGTTTTCCGTTGAGCGATACGACCTGGTCATCCGCCTTCAAACCGCCGCGGTCTGCCGGCAGCCCCGGTGCCACTTCGTCAATCAGGGGAGGCATTGCCGGATAGCCAAGCATCTTGTCCGATTCTCCCGGTTGCGCGGTCAGGCTCACGGCCACAGGCGCGCCGCCGCGCTCCACCGTCACGGGAATCTTCGCTCCCGCCTGCGCCCGACTCAACTCCGTGTACACCTGTTCCCACGTGGGATTCTTCACCCCGTTGAACTCGGCAATCCGGTCGCCCGCCTGAATCCCGCCGCCGTCCGCATTCCCAGGCAACGCCGCCACCACGGCCGGCTGGTCGTAATACGCTGGCACCGGCACGCCCACGGACATAAAGAGCCCGGCAAACAGCACCACCGTCAGCAGAATGTTCATCGTCGGGCCCGCGATTGCGATCAGCACGCGCTGCCACCGGGGCTTCGAAAGAAACTCGTCCGGATCGCCGCTGCGCTCTTCCGACGGGTTGTCCCCGGCCATCTTTACGTAGCCGCCAAAAGGCAACGCGCTCAGCCGGTAATCCGTATGTCCCCGCTGCCGGCCCCAGATGCGCGGGCCCAGTCCGAGCGAGAAGACGTTCACCCTTACGCCCAAAAGCTTGGCGGCGACGAAATGTCCCCACTCATGGACCAGGATCAGGATTCCAAGAACGAAAGTGACCGAAATAATGCTGATCAATGCGTTGGTCATAGGAAAATCCTAGTGTTGCCTCTGTGCGATCTGCTCGCGTGCCAGGCGCCGCGCTTCTCCATCTGCCGCCAGTACATCTTCCATGTTGTTCAAGCGGCTCTTCGGCATCCGCCCAAGCACTTCTTCGATCACCGCGGCAATCCCGGTAAAGCCGAGCCGCCCCTCGAGAAACGCCGCCACCGCCTCTTCGTCCGCCGCGTTCAGCGCGCACGGCATCGGCCCGCCCTTGCGAAGAGCCTCCCTTGCCAGTCGCAGGCAGGGAAACTTGCGCGTCGGCACCTTGCCAAACTCCAGTTTCCGCAACCCGGCCCAATCGAGGGCATACCCGTTCGATGCCACCCTCTCCGGATAGGTTAGCGCATATTGGATGGGCATGCGCATGTCCGTTGGGCCAAGCTGTGCCAGGATTGAACCGTCCACGAATTCCACCATCGAGTGAATCGTGGACTGCGGATGGATCACCACGTCAATCTGCTTTGGTTCCACACCAAAAAGCCATCGCGCCTCAATCACCTCGAAACCCTTGTTCATCAGCGTGGCCGAATCAATCGTGATGCGTTTTCCCATCCGCCAGTTGGGATGCGCCAGCGCCTGCTCCGGCGTCACGTCCTTCAGCTTGGATGCCGGCAGCTTCCGAAACGGTCCCCCGGACGCCGTCAGCACCAGGCGCTTCACTTCCCTCCGCTGTCCCGCGCGAAGGCATTGATGGATG
>Ga0073928_10011243_pt1 | contig 10470 bp, 10 predicted proteins | sample PaiPotPPA55metaG_FD_76969 | JGI IMG/M metagenome (GOLD analysis project Ga0073928, IMG submission 76969) | Iron sulfur acid spring bacterial and archeal communities from Banff, Canada, to study Microbial Dark Matter (Phase II) - Paint Pots PPA... ...
GCTGGCGCACGGCATCGACGAGCGCAAAGTCGACCCGGCGCGCGAAACCAAGAGCATATCGTCGGAAACGACTTTCGAGCGCGATATCGCCGATTTTCGCACGCTGGAACGCATTTTATGGAATCTCACCGAGGAAGTTTCGGCGCGGCTCAAGCACAATGAATTGGCGGGAGTGACCATTACACTGAAGCTCAAAACGGCGGATTTCAAGATTCGTACGCGCGCGCAATCGCTCGAAACCGCGACGCAACTGGCGGGCCGCATCTTTGGCGCGGCCCGCATGCTTCTTGAACGCGAAACCGACGGCACGCACTTTCGCTTGCTCGGCGTCGGGGCCAGCGCCTTGGTTTCCGCCGATGAAGCCGATCCGGCCGATTTGGTCGACGGCCGCGCGGCACTGGCGGAACATGCGGTCGACGATCTGCGCGCGCGTTTCGGCGACGCCGTTCTGATCCGTGGCCTCGGCTTCGACCCGGCGGAGAAGTAGGCCGGCCGTCATTTGTTTGATGCTTCGATTGTGTTCAGTTGTACTTGAAGTTCGTAGGATAGACCTCGGGGCGTGTAGTCCAACTCCACGCTTTGGCCAAAGTGCTTGGCAGAGTCGAGAAGGATAACGCTGCCAAATCCCCTCCGGGTCGGCTTGGTCACTGCCGGTCCTCCGGTCTCCCTCCAAACGAACCTGAACGTCCCGCCTCCATTGAGCCGGTCTATCGTGCCCTCGATCGAGACATGGCCGGCGGGAGCGGACAGCGCACCATACTTCAGCGCGTTCGTTGCAAGCTCGTGAATAATCAGCGCGAACTGCTGGGCCGCAGATGGATTGACGACAATGTCACAACCGCCGAATTTTACCTGTCTGGCGAACCCGCTAAACTCCCGCTCGAGAATCGCGGTAAGCGACGCGCCTTCCCCCTCCGCTATCACTTGATACGCCCGCGCCAGCGCCTGGAGCCGGTCGTTCAGGACATACTTTATCTCCGCGGCCGTTTTGCTCTCGTCAATGGCGCGCGCGGCAATGGCCTGAAACACTGCAAACAAGTTTCGCGTTCGGTGGGTCAGTTCGCGAACGATCAGTTGCTGGCTTTTCTTGCGCTCGGAAATGTCGCGAGCGACCTTTGCCACTCCGATGATGTTGCCTTCAGGAGTACCAATGGCGGAGGCCGTCAGCGAAATCTCGACCAAGCCCCCATCATTGCGCTGGCGAACGGTCTCATAATGGTGGATGCGCTCGCCGCGCTTGATGCGCTCCAGAATAGCGACTTCGTTATCTTGCCGGTCCTGGGGGATAAGCATTGTGACCGGCCTGCCGACCGCCTCATCGGCCGTATATCCGAAGAGCTGCTCTGCCCCCTTGTTCCAACTCGTGATGATGCCGCCGAGGTCGATGCTGTAGATGCCATCGTCAGAGGACTCAACGATGGACGCAAGCAAGGAGGTGGTCACATGGGGCCGCCGGCGGAGCAGCGGGCGGAGCAATCGATCACTCAGACCGAGGTTATTTTCCCGCGGTTGCGATAATGCGTGCTCTTGTTGGGACGACATTGGAGGTCCCATTAAAATCCTAACCGAAAATTATTTAGAGTGCGGGGGAGGAAATCAAGGGGTTGCTGTTCAAAACAGTACCTTGGGGTGTTCAAAACAGTACACCCCCCCTTTGGACCACACTCCTTAGTTGCGGAGCACAACATTCAACAAGGAGGGGTGAACCTTCATGTCGTGGTTGTATTCGACGAAGCCCAATTTGCGGAATTTATTCATAAAAGCGTTCACGCGCGCTCTCGTGGTGCCGACCATCTCGGCCAGCGTTGCCTGACTTACTCTCGTAACGACAGGGTCTGGACTTTCGTCTTTGCCGAAATTCGCCATGAGAAGAAGCGCTCTGGCGAGGCGCTTCTCGCTCGAATTGAATAACTGATCGACCAAATCCTCCTCAACGCGGGCGTTTCGAGCCAATAGGTGCGACATGAACTTCTCGGCAAACTTTGGTTGCTCGCGGAGCACCCGCACAATGCTGGCTTTGGTGAATCTCATTATTGCGCTGTCCGCCATCGCCACGGCAGACGCCAAGCGCAGTGGCTGACCATTTAAGGAGCCCTCGCCGAAAAAATCTCCCTTGCCATGGATAGCGACAACCGCTTCCTTACCCCGATCGGAATGAACGGTGATCTTGACCTTGCCTTCCCGTACGTAAAAGACGGAATCGGCCACGTCTCCTTGCGAGAAGATGGTTCGATTTTTCCCGTAGTTCGACAAGGTTCTGCCGCCGTTCACGGTGGCGAGAAATTTGTTGACGTTGAAGGGAGGTTTCCTCGTGGCTTTCATCGCGGTGCTCCATTCTCCGTGTCGCGATGGTCGATAATGATAATAATGTAATGCGGGGCCGAGCGTCGGAAAAGCCCAGGATGCGGTTTTGGACGAGCTTTTGGCCTGTCCCGCATCCGTAACAACCACAACCAACGGCTGCTCCTCGTGGACCAGGGTCGCATCCGCAAGCGGTGGGCCCGCCGATCGCCGCTGGCGTAGTAAAGGAAATGAAGTAACGGCATCTCATGCCCGCTCATTCCCGCATCAGCGGGAATCTAGATTAAGCGAAAGTCCTGGGTCCCCGCCTTCGCGGGGGCGAGCGGATGACAGCAGCTCACCGGCAAGGCTTGGACTCTTTGATGTCCAGCGACGTCAGCTTCCCGTTGATGACAAAATTGTTGTAATCGAGCGCCAGAGCGCGCGAAATGCCGTTGGCGTAGAGCTCAAAACGGATTGCGTAAGCGGGAGTTTGCTCCGAATTATTGTCCGACTTGCCGCGCTCGAAATAGCTGATCGTGACCGGCCAGCGCGGCATTGACGCAAGTTTTGCCTCACCCGCCGCGGCATCGTCGTGATTGCGCTCGCCGGGCGCGATCTCGTGGCCGATCACGGTGAGCGTGTCGAAGACTTTGTCGCCGGTCTCCGATCCGTCATAACCCGGGAAACTGAGAACGCTCTGCCCGGCGCGCGCGGCATTGATTACGCGCACCATATGCTCGGTCGGAAACACGACTCCAGGCGCAAGGCTCAAGCTCTTTGGCTGCGGCTTGTCCAGCGCGACGGCGGTCTTGGCGGCCTCGCGTTCGGCATGTCCGTCAACCGAATCGATCAGGTTTTCGTCGACAAAATTCTGCGATGAAAACTTAAAGTTCTTAGCATCCGCGCCTTCCCAGGTGGTGGAGCGCAAATCGCTCGTGGAAATCTTGCCCTCGCCGGTATCGAGCTCGGAGACTTGGCGGAATTCGAGCGAATAGCCCTGGCAGGTATTGCCGTCGAAATCGTAAAGGATGCGGCCGCGCACGCCCGCCACTTGCGAATTGGCGCGGGTAACGCCAAGCGATAGATCATAGATCGCACGGTGTGGAACAAGGTTGACCGGCGCAGTCGCAGCGTCCTCGCCGCGCGCCGCCGAGAACGAAATGAAGACAAGTAGACCAAGCGAAAGCATAGCCGGGCGTATTGCCAAGACGTCATCCACGACCATGACCGATCTCACACTGCTCGACGCCGAGATGGCCCCTGCCCGTCGTTTCCCCTGTTCTTCACCGGTTCATCCGGCTTTGTTGGATTGCCCATAACAACGCCGCGAACATAGGCAGCTCGCGGTTATCCCGCAACAGCAATCGCACCGCTTGCGCGCGCCCTAATGTTCGGACAGAAAAGCCTAGTGCGGTGGATTTGAAGTTTCTACAATTTAGTCGGGATCCCTCATAGGAACTTCAAATTCAAAAACCGCACTAGAATTATATATTTGCTAGTGTCCCTTTGATTCCGAAGTTCGCATGAGGGCGCGCCGACAAAGCGTGCGAACTTCGGAATCGGGACACTAGTGCGGTAGATTTGAAGTTTACGCGCGCGACACGTTTGCGGAGGTTAACCATGGCCGGATCTGTCGAAAAGAAACTGCAGGAGCTTGGCATCACCTTGCCCAAGCCGCCCGCCCCGATCGCCAACTATGTTCCCTTCGTGCGCACGGGCAATCTTCTTACCGTCTCGGGCCAGGTCTGTTTTGACGGCGATGGCGCGCTTGTCGCCAAGGGTCAGCTTGGCAGCGCGGTTTCAATCGATGACGGACAAAAAGCCGCCCGCGCCTGCGCCATCAATCTTCTGGCGCAAATCAAGGTCGCGCTCGGTGATCTCGATAAAGTGGTCCGCGTGGTGCGGCTCGGCGGATTCATAAATTCGGCGGTCGGTTTCGGCGACGGGCCGAAGGTGATGAATGGCGCCTCCGACCTCATGGTTGCGGCATTCGGCGAGAAGGGCAAACACGCGCGATCGACGGTTGGCGTCGCGGCGCTGCCCGCGGATGCGGCGGTCGAAGTCGAAGGCGCGTTCGAGGTTTCCTGATCCGGCATGGCCCAAACGTGACGCCGTCCAAGGTGACGCCCTCTCTCGATTGGCTCACTGCGCGGCCGATCGCACATCGCGCCCTGCATGATCCCGCGCATGGTCCGATCGAAAATACCGCGGGCGCAGTCCGCGCCGCGATCGCCGCCGGTTACGGCATCGAGGTCGATGTGCAGCTCAGCGGCGATGGCGAGGCCATGGTCTATCACGATGATGTGCTTGGCCGGCTCACCGAGGGCGAAGGCCGGCTTGACCAGCTCAGCACGGCCGAACTCAAGTCCGCGCGATTTCGCGATAGCGACGAACGCATGCTGACGCTTACAGATCTGTGCGATCTCGTCGCCGGCCGCACTACCATACTGATCGAGCTGAAAAGCCGCTTTGATGGCGATGTGCGCTTAGGTCAGCGGGTGGCGGACGTCCTTACCGTCTATGGCGGCCCGGCGGCGCCAATGTCGTTCGACCCATGGCAGGTCAGGGCGCTGCGGCACAAGGCCCCAAATCTTCCGTGCGGGATCATTGCAGCCAAATACCGCCCGCATCCATATTGGGACTTGATGCCGGCTTGGATGCGTCTCGGAATGGGCTATTTACTGACAGGTCTCGTTGCGCCACCGCAATTTATCGCCTATGCGGCGGCCGATTTGCCGGCGCTTGCGCCCTCTTTCGCGCGCCGCGTCATCGGCTTGCCATTGCTGGCCTGGACAGTTCGCAGCGAAGCCGAGCGGGCCCGCGCGTCGCGCTTTGCCGACCAGATTATTTTCGAGGGCTTTGCACCGTGAAGCGCGGGCAGGAGCGAGACGCGTCGACGATGACCGAGTTGCGCATCGGCGTCGTGGAGACGATTGGCGCAGTCGCGGCCAGCGAATGGGATGCCTGCGCCAACCCGCAAGTGTCCGCGCGCGGCGACAACCCGCGATGCGCCCCAGATAGCGCCGGCAACGGACAGCACGGTCCGACTAACGCGCCGATGCAAAACGCGGAGGACGTTTATAATCCTTTTATCTCGCATGCGTTCTTGTCCGCCTTGGAGCAATCCAATTCAGTCGGCCCGCGCACCGGCTGGCAGCCCCAGCACGTGCTGGCCCGCAGCGCCGATGGCAGTTTGGTTGCGGCCGCGCCCTGCTATCTGAAGAGCCACTCGCGCGGTGAATACGTGTTCGATCATGGTTGGGCCGAAGCTTATGCCCGCGCCGGCGGCGACTATTATCCCAAGCTTCAAGTCGCGGTGCCGTTCACCCCGGCCAGCGGACGGCGCCTGTTGGTACGCGCAATTCCACAGTCGGAAACTGTGGCGCGGGCGCTGGCGGGCGGCCTGGTCGAGATTTGCAAGATTTGCGGGGCATCCGGCGTGCACGTCACCTTCGCGCCAGAAACGGAATTTCGTCTGCTCGGCGAACTCGGTTATCTGCAGCGGACCGATCAGCAGTTTCACTGGGAGAATCGCGGCTTCGGCAGTTTCGACGATTTTCTTGCCGCACTCACCGCACGCAAGCGCAAGACGATCCGCCGCGAGCGCCACGACGCGCTGGCGGACGGCATTACCGTGCACTGGCTGACCGGAAACGATCTTACCGAAGTAGTGTGGGACGCGTTTTTTGATTTCTATATGGAAACCGGTTCGCGCAAGTGGGGCCGGCCGTATCTCACGCGCCAGTTTTACTCACTGGTGGGCCAGGCCATGCGCGAGCGCATCGTGCTGATCATGGCCAAGCGCGCCGGCCGCTGGATCGCAGGAGCCATCAACTTTCTTGGCTCGCATTCCCTGTTCGGCCGCCACTGGGGCGCGATCGAGCATCATCCGTTCCTGCACTTCGAGCTCTGCTACTACCAGGCCATCGATTATGCGATCGCCCACAAAGTACCGCGGGTCGAAGCAGGCGCCCAGGGCGAGCACAAGATCGCGCGCGGCTACCTGCCGATCACGACCTATTCGGCGCACTATATTGCCGATCCCGCACTGCGGCGGGCGATTGCCGATTATTTGAAGCGCGAGCGTGCCTATATTGCCGCGGCCGGCACCGAGCTTGCCACATTGACGCCGTTCCGCAAGAATTTCGCCGCCGAACCGGATTGACCGCAATCTCGTCATCGCCGCGGGCTGCTGCGGTCTTTGGCCGGTACATGCGTACAGCTACTATGCTTAAATCTGGAGAGCGCGATGGCGAGCTATGATCCAAACAACATCTTCGCCAAGATCCTGCGCGGCGAGTTACCGGCATATAAGGTGTTCGAGGACGAAAAGGTTTTCGCGTTCCTCGATATTATGCCGCGCGCGCCCGGACATACGCTGGTTGTACCCAAGGCGCCGGCGCGCACCATTATCGACATCGCACCTGACGACCTCGTACACGTCGTCAAAACAACCCAGAACATCGCGCGCGCGGCGATGACGGCCTTTGCCGCCGACGGCATCACGATCCAGCAATTCAACGAACCGGCCGGCGGCCAAGTTGTGTTCCACCTGCATGTTCACATGATTCCACGCAAGAACGGCGTGGCGTTAAAGCCGCCGTTGAGTTTCAAGGAAGAGCCTGCGGTGCTGTCCGAGCACGCCTCGCGGCTCACGGCCGCCTTGCAAGGCTGAGTCGATTTCTTTAGCTGGCGCGACCGCGCGATACCCGTTCGATTTCGGCGCGCACCAGGCGCTCGACCAATCCGGGCAGATTGTCGTCGAGCCACACTTTGAGCATCGGGCGCAGCATTTCACGCACTAAATCCTCCAGCGTCCGCGCGTTCTGAACCAGAACCGTTTCCGCAAGAGCATTGAAGGCGGAGTCGATCGCGGCGCTGGTGGTCCTGGAGATAAGGCCGCCAGGTTCTTCTCCCGGTAAAGCGGCGGACTGCGCATCGCCGGCTGGCGATTCCGGTGCGCCCGCATGATCGAATCTCGCATCATGAGCCTCGAACGGACCAGGCCGCGAAGAGGCTTCCGGCGCGTGACTTGAACCAGAGACGGTTTCGGTCGGACGCACCGCCGGAGACACCATCGATTGGGTCAGGTCGAGGATCGTGGAGGAGCGGCTCGCTCTGGGCGCTCCAGCGGGAGCGTCGGTCGGCGACAAACGCGGCTCGCGCGGCGGCGCTACTTCACTTGGCGCGGACTGTGTCTCGCCGTCATCCCGCGCGTCGCCCGCCGAGGACGCAAGAGTGTCGGCGGCTCGCTCGGCCGGGTGCTGCACCGATTTGTCCGCATCGTCCTCGGCGATGATACGGCGAATCGAGGCGAGTATTTCCTCCATGGACGGTTCCTGGGACTTTGCCGCCTGCGCCATAGAGCTCCTCTTTCAGCTCACATGTTTGTCCGCGCCGCGCGGCGCGGGGCTCTGGCTGCGCTTCGAACGCGCCGAATCACTCGGAGGGCTACACCGCAACGTTGCCGTCAGCACTATGATTGCGCAAGCCGATGGTGTTGTGAACATTCCCGAAATCCGACACCCAAAGGCCAACAGGCTCGGCTATCTGCCGTCCGGGGTCCGAACGCCGATCCAGGCGTCGCGGACCTGTTGGTAGTGCACCTGCGGATCGTAGATCATCACGTTCAGCCCCAAATGCTGCATCGACAGCCCGCCGACCGCGGCCAGCAAAGTGTAAGAAGCAACGACGCGGTCGTGCTGCGCCGTCACCAGAGCGACGCGCGCATTGACGAGTTCCTGCTGCGCATTGAGAACGTCGAGCGTGGTCCGCTGCCCGACCCGCGCCTCTTCGCGTACGCCGTTGAGCGCAATCTCGGCGGCGTTGACTTGCGCGGTGGTCGCCTCGATCTGCGCTTTGGCTGCGTCCAATTGTCCCCAGCTCTGCACCACGGTCGCCCGCGCCTGATCGCGATTGACGTCCAGATTGAGGCGCTGCTGGCCGAGCGTTTCCTTGGATTGGCGAATGGACGCATATTCGGAACCGCCCTGATAAATCGGCACGGTCAGTTGGCCGATGACGGAAATGGCGGTTTCCTTGTTGATATTGAACAGCGGGTCCCAGCTCTTGGTCGCGCTCGCAGTAAGGCCCAGGTTCGGATAGAGCGCGCCCTCGCTGATCTTCACCGCGAGTTCGGCGGCATCGACGCCGTACATCGAGGCCAGCACGGACGGGCTCTGCGTCTGACCTTCGGTAATCGCTCTCGCCAGTACCGGCGGCGACAGCCGATCGACCGGCGTGCCGGGATCGAGACGGCCGGGATTGACGCCAATCACCCGCCGGTAATTTGCCTGCGACGTGACGTAATTCGACACTGCGCCCAGAAGCGCCGATCGTCCGGCGGCCAACCGCGATTCCGCTTGCGCGACGTCGGTGCGGGTGACCTCGCCAACATTGAACCGGTCGCGCGTCTGTTTGAGTTGCTCGGTGAGCACTTCGACGTTGCGGCGATTGAGATCGACGATCGCCTGATCGCGCAGTAAATTCATGTAGGCCGTAGCGGCATCGAGAAGAACTTGCTGCTCGGTGACGCGCAATGTTTCGCGCGCACCCATCACCTGGCTTTCTGCCTGGCGTGTGCGATTACCAGTTTGGAATCCGTTGAAAAGAGTTTGGGTCGCGGTTGCACCAACACTGCGCGATGCAAAGTTGGCGCTAACGTTGTTGTAGGAGACGCTATTGGGAAAGACCTGCTGATTGACGGAGTGACTGAGCACGGTTTGGTAATTGTACCCGCCAGATGCGGTAACGCTGAGCTTCGGTCGGTAACCCGACAGCGCTTGCGGCACGTTCTCGTCGGCGGCCCGCAATGCCGCGCGCTGCGCATTGAGCGAGGGATTGTTTTGATAAGCCTGGACGAGCGCCCATTCGAGCGTGTCCGCTGATGCCGCCGTATCGCCGATCGCGGCAATAGCAAGCGACGCAGCTAGAAAAAGCGCCAGCCGCCAAAGAATCACTCGTAGTCGCAGTCCCCGTCCCCGCATGACGTAGATGCTGCTCCTCAGCCCCTTCCGCCCGCCACGAGATGAAAGAGGCTCACCGGACAACAGCGGCCCATTTCGCCAAACGCGCTGGCGGAAGCCCAATTGCCCCAGCTTAAGCCACTGGCACAGAAGCCGAAACCCCAGAGATGGGGATGACATGCAGAATCATGGCGATTGGCACTTCTGTGCCACAGGTACGCCAAAAAGCCGAGCACGGTCAGCCATGACCGCCAATTCAGCCGCCAATTCGGCTTGCGCAGATGCGGATAAAACGGCCACTAGACGCTAAAAAACGAACGCCGGCGGCGCCGCAAAACCCGGCAACAGTGGGCCCCCGGCATCGAAAATCGGCCGGCCGACCAGCTGTCCTTCGATGACATGATAGACCATCGCCTTCGCTGCCGGCCCGCTGCCAAAAATGGCGGCTAGCCGGCCCGACGGCTTTAGCTGTTGGCCTAGCGTCTTCGGCACGACCTCAATGGCTCCGTCAAGGAGAATGAGATCGTACGGGGCAGCGGCGGGCCAACCCTCCGTCAGAGGACCGATCGCCAGCACAACATCCTTGGCGCCGGCAGCCGGCAGCGCCGCCTCGGCCCGGCGCACCAGTTCCGCATCTTCCTCAAGCGCCACAACCGACGCGCCCATATGGCACAGGACTGCCGACGAATAACCCGTGCCGCAGCCGACATCGAGCACCTGCTCGCCGGCGCGAAGCGCCACGCCCTGGATGATTTTCGCAAGCACCCGGGGTTGCAGCAGTGCCCGGCCCTTGCCAAGCGCGATCTCGCCGTCGCGATAGGCTTGGGCGGTAAGCGGTGGCGCCACAAAGAGTTCGCGCGGCACCGTTTCCATTGCGGCGATGAGCCTGGGATTGGTGACGTCGGCGGTGCGAATCTGCCCGTCCACCATATGACGGCGCGCGGTCGCGGCATCGAACATGCGTGAAATCCGAACGGGCCCGAGATCCGAAGCTGCCTGAAACTCTGGCGAGGTCGCGTTGTGCGACACGCCCCCACAAAACGCAAGCGGGCGGCGCTACTTGCGGTTCCGATTGCCGGAACCCAAATAGGCGCGGCGGTATCGGCATTTGTCGTGCATCGACGCGCTGACAGCGGGTCGAGGCATTGCCTAATCGGGTAGGCAAAGCTACCCATGCCGGCACGGCCACGTGGCGGAGTGGTTACGCAGCGGTCTGCAAAAC
>Ga0073928_10011244_pt1 | contig 10470 bp, 15 predicted proteins | sample PaiPotPPA55metaG_FD_76969 | JGI IMG/M metagenome (GOLD analysis project Ga0073928, IMG submission 76969) | Iron sulfur acid spring bacterial and archeal communities from Banff, Canada, to study Microbial Dark Matter (Phase II) - Paint Pots PPA... ...
ATGATTTTATTTACAATTCCAAGCGTGCAAGCGAGCACGCTTTCCACTCCTCAGTAGCTCAATGGCAGAGCATCCGGCTGTTAACCGGAGGGTTGTAGGTTCGAGTCCTACCTGAGGAGCCATTCTTTCAATGGCTTATAGCCGCTGGAATCAATTTGGAATCAGGATTCATCGCAAGGGCCGCAACTTTTGAACCCGCGCGTTCCATCTCATCCGTCACAACGTCCCCGTAGATATTCAACGTGGTTTTGATGTCACTATGCCGCATGAGCTTCTGTTGCACAGTGATGGCGGTCCCCACGCTATCAAGCCATGAACGATAGCTATGCCGGAACGCGTGCGTACCCATGTGACCAAGCCCCGCGCTCGTGGTCGCCGTGTGCAGTGCCCGCCAATATCCCGTGTAGGAATATGGCAAGCGTCCAAGTTTCACCGGCGAAGGAAACAGCCAATCCCCGGCATCGGGAAACTGCGTAGCTTGTTTCCACGCGGCTAGAACATGGAACAATTGGGCGTCAAGTGCCATCATTTTGCGTGAGCCTTCCGTCTTCACAGCATCGAGATGCTGATTCACAATCCCGTGTTCAACGTTGAGCTTCGAGCCCATCCAATCGACATCTTGCCATCGGAGTGCCAGAAGCTCCGATACGCGCAACCCCAGGCACAGTTGCATGAGCACCATCGTCTTGAATGGCTCACGCAAATGCTTCGCTAAGACGTGAAATTCAGCTACGGTAAGGCTTCGCGGTTTCGTTTGACGTTTCGATGAGCCCCGTACAGTGACTAGCGAGATGGGATTGGTTCCAACTGGAATAGAACCGCACCACATCGCGTAATCCACTAAGCGGTGTAGTAGTTCCCGCAGATGCCCGCGCGTCTTAGGTGCCAGCGGCAAGGACTCTAGCCACAGCTCTACGGGGCGCGGTTGTAGGTCGGTAATTAGTTTCGTGCCCCAGGACGCCAAGACGTATTTCTTAATCCACAGTTCGGTGACCCGCTGCGTGCTGTGGCGAAGCCTTGGCATCTTTTCGATTCGGTATTGCTCCACTACCCACAGGACTGTTGGCGATTTGCGGACGGCCTGAAGTTTTAGACCGCGCAACATTTCCTCAGCTCTGCGGTTGGCTTGGTCTTGCGTTAGTTCCATGAGGGTGCCCAGCTTGCGGGTTGTCCTCTTTCCATTGAGTACGGGGAAGAACACCCACGTTCCCCGCGCTTCGTTGCGAATTGCTATCGGTTTCCGTGCTCGTTTCAACTGAGAAGCCTTTCCGTGAGCACGGCTGGCGAATCGGAGCTTACCACAGGGCGGGAAAGCAGCCCAGCATCAAGGTCTTCCTTCAGAAATCGCCAGACACGGCGTTCGGTGCCGGTTAGCGCGTACGCTTTAATCTTCCCTTGCCGGACCCACAGCAATAGAGAACGTGGCTTCACCTTGAGGTACGCGGCCGCTTCGCGTGCGGTGAGCCATTCGGATTTGTGGGCAATAGTCATATGAACGCTACCGTACAAAAGTGAGCAATATTGAACAGACTACCTTCGGGGGCGGCGGGTAAAGTCCTACTCCATGCAAGCATTCCCACCCATTCCACCCGACGTGGAAGACGTGATGGACGCGCTGTCGCAAAAGCCCTTCCCCGCAAAATGCCCGAAATGTGACCGCGCCTTGCTAGTCCTGAACTTCACGTTTTTCACGCTCGGGCCGGATTCTAAGGCTTGGATTCTTCCCGCCCAGCTTTGCCCTAATTGCCAGCTTGCCGATACGGCGAAATTCATCCCCGTAGCTGCCTGTTAGTAGCCCCGGTGTGCGCCTGGGAAGGGCGGTTTCCAGCCTTCTTTACGTTCGGCGGTCTTCTTTTTCCTGAGTTGTTCCCTTAGCCGTTCGGCTTCTAGCTGTGCCTTGCGTAATTGCTCTTGAATCGTGCTTCCCTGTGACATTTGAATTCCCCCTTAAATGTGGCCTAATCCTCGGTTAACTACTAGGTAATACATCACAATCGAATTGTTAACTACTTTCATACTATTTGAAAATCACTGCCCGCGCGTGCAAAGCAGCGGGGACCGCCCGTTGAGAACAAAGGGCGAATGTAAAGCGAACCCCATACCGGGGGTGGGGTATATTTCTCCCAACAATGTCGGCCTTCCCTCACTTCCTAGCCTCTCTCCCGTGGTGTCGCAGCGATGTATGCCGCGTGTGGTGCGCCTTGCAGAGCCCGGCTAGGTTATCCGTGTCGTAAAAGGACATCTCATCGCCGTCGTGTTGCTCTACCCAATCCACGGCGTCAATAACATGGTGAATGTCCGTAGCCAAGAGCGGACATCGTGTCCCGTTAACAAGCTCACTACATTGTGGGTCCCGAAGCATGACGGCTTGCTTTGTGTAGACCCGCCACAGTTTGCGGTCATAGAGCTTCTTAAGCGGGCTGCGCTGTCGAATGTCCGGCGTAGTCCGATGAGCGAAGCAAAGCGTCTTCCCCGGCTCAGCCGTGGCGTAGCACTTCGAGCACATTCTTGGTGGTAGCATTCCCATTGTTTTCCCCGCTTCCAGCCCGGTGTCTCAGAGACGCCGTTTTGCATTGTATTAGCCGTAAGTAATAGACCCATATAACTTTACTTGACATAACCAAAACAATGCTTTGAGACTGTCTCAGTGTCTCAGTCTCTAGGATGTAACGACGCGAACGCCGATGAAACCACGCGTTTGGTTCTTGTCGCCCTTTAACCGCCTGCGCCCCAAGCTCCACTTCGCCTTAATGCCTTCCATGATGCGGTCAACTTCAGAGTCGGCCATCATGCGACCTAACCACTTCTGGATAGCGTCTCGCATCTCGGGTTGTGTGGTGACCGCTTCCGGGTCTTCAACCAAGCGTTGTTCGATGAACGGCGCGGCAACGTCGTTCTCATCCAGGACATCGGCAGTTGCATCCAGAACCGACGCCGGAGGCTCAACGCCACGGATAAACACGGACGGCGCTACTTGGATTAGCTTCCACAGAATGCCCGGCATTTCCCGTCGAAGGTCTGTCTCAAGGGTCATATCACCGGAGTTGCTGAAGTCCGCGTGAAACGGCACGAAGATTAACCGACCTTTGAACGCAGCCGTGGGAGGGAGCTTAGGCCGTTCATTGGTCAAAAGAAACAGAGTGTGCGACGGCGTAAATCCGGCTTCGTCTTGATACAGCTTCGCGCCCTTCAGCGTGTCGCCGCCTGTCAGCGTCTTGAGCAAAGTCCAATCGAGGTTTGCACCTACCGTTTCCCCGGTGAAAGCCATCCGCATCCCAGGAAGTGCGCCCATGAGTCTTTTATCGCGGTCACCGCCCTTGCCATATTCAACGTCAGATGGTTTCAAAACGACGGAGAACATTCCTTGGCCCAGGATTCGCTCTAGCAATCGAAGACTCACGCCTTTGCCATTTCTCCCCCGGCCGTGGAGGAATATCAAATGATGAAGCGATAGTCCGGTGATTGCCAACGCAAACAAACGCACGATGAACGCCGCAAGCTCTTCATCCCCGCGCGTGATTTCCCGTAGGAATCTATCCCAGCGTGGTGTTGGAACATCGGCGGGCGTGATGGTCAATCGCTTGGTCTGGCAATCCTCCCGGCGCATATCTCGGATGATGCCGTGTCGAAGGTCAGCAACCTTACCGTTAGGCAAAGGAAGAATCGCAGGGTCGGCGTCAAAATCACGGCTGGATTTCGGAGGAAGCCAAGGCTTAACTTCGGCCAATACTCCGCTGACGAACGCCGCTTGTTTTAGCTGACGGCGCGAATCAGACTTCCCCTGTTCGGGTGCGGGGTATCGCTCGAAGAGGTCATCTAGGTAACGCCGTATCGCCAACCGCAGAAGAGCATCGCCGGGGTCACCCAACTGCCACCGCTTGCCCGGCATCCAAACGCCGGTTTCGTTGCTTAGGTCATAGACACGCACAAACCCATCGTGAGCTTCGATGAATGACCGCGCGATGTCAGAGTGCGTCATCGGCGGGAGTTTCCCGAAGTACGGAGCTAGTCCGGGGTTGCGCTGCTCAACTTCTTTGCGCAACTCCCGCCAATGCCGGTCCCGGCAATGCGAGTGGAAGCAGTTGAAGCCGTATCCCCGGCCTGCTATGAAGGAAACTACTGTGTCGCGTCGGCTATCATCGGAGTGCTCATTCGCCCAGGGGCATTCGATTTCAACTTGCCATCCACCCGATACTTCGCGCGGTTCTGAGCGGACCCCGATGCTGTAGTAATCGAGGAAGCCAACCAACCCAGCGAGTTTAATGTCATCGGATTTTGGCTGCGTAACGACGGACACGGGGACCAAGGCGCGTAGTTGCTGCTCCGTCACAACCGTGTCGCTTCCCTCGCTCACGATGCAAGAGCGACGCCACGGCCGCTCTTCAGCGTGCTGGCCTTTTCGCGCCCATGAGTTGTACAGCTTCGAAATGCGAGAGGCGTTAAAGTTCCCTGGGTCCACCATTGGAAACAACTGATGCAGGCGTGCAAGCACGGACTTGACTAGCGCCGTTGCCTGTTCATCGTTGGCCGCGAAAATGCGAAATATGAGGTGCCATCCATTGCCGCTGTCGGCTAGCATCGGTTCCGGCCATCCCTGCGAAATCAGCCATTCCTTGACCCGTTCGGCCTGTTCGCGTGCGGCCTGCTTTTCGGCTTCGGTGGAATTGGTGCCCGCTGGCCGGGGAGGGTCCAGGTCAATGAGCAGTGACACGCGGCACTCTATGTCTGCGTCGGACGCCGCCCCGGCCGCCGGATTAAGTGAACGGGGATTGAGCGGAATTCCGGGCGGAAGCTTTATGGGATTCAAGCTGAAGTAACAAGCCTTGTATTGTGACGGCTCATTCTCCACCGCTTGGAGCGCGGCGTTCCAATCATCGAAATAACCAACGCTAACGCCGTTCGGACGGAGCAGCCTGACTTCGTGAACACCGGAGAACAGTTTCATTTCCTTATTCCAACCTTTCGCTTCTTTGCGGTCTTCTTCGTGGACTTCCTCGCGGCCTTCATTGCCTTGGTCGTATTAGTGTCGGTCACTTCTTCAAACGCCTCCAACCGCGTTCGCTTTAGCTCTTGGAGAATGGCTACCACGTCACCCTTGGTTGGCAACGCGCCTTCCCAGGGATTCCATTTGTCGGGGTCGAAGTTGTGATATTTCTTCGTGGCAACAGCAGGATTGAATGCGTCAAGGGGCACCAATATTCCCGCTGTGCCTTCACGGTCACCGCCGGTTGTTTCTTTTCCGGCCACCACAAAATACTTCACAATTTTCTTAAGCAGGTCCGTCGGCAGTATTAAGTCGTACTCCTCCCCGACGTTGCCTAAGGTGAACGCCCAATACGCGGCCTCCGTCACTCGCAGCCCGGACTTTTTTCTGTTGTTCCAATACTCAACGTAGAGATTCCCGCTTTTGCTTGCCAAGTAGTCCCGCTTAATCTCAATCTTCGCGTAACGAAGGCAATGCTCCAGTCGGTCTTCGTTCGCTAGACCGTCCGCTAGGTCTTTATCCCAACCCTTCCGAGCGATGGCGTTACGCATTCCGTGCCTCTCGTCCGCGTGCTTCGTGCCGCACAATTAGAGCCAAACGGCCTGCCCGTTTTTTAAGTGCCCAGAAAGTCCGCGCGAGTGGCCGGTCACCGATGACCTTTTGCACTTGCCTGACGATTGCTAACTCGTACTGTGCATCCGTAAGTTCGCCGCGTTTGTGTTCTCCATCCAGCACCCGAAGCTCTTTGTAGAACTGCGGATGTGCCGCTCTTGACTCTCTACAAACCTTGCTCCATTCGCTCTTCATGTTGCGTGCCTTCCTTTCGTAGTTACCCTTTCGCTTTGGGCGTGCCAAGCCCCTCGCGTTCGACTCTGGTGACTTCTGCAACCGGAACTAATTTTCGTGAACCGACATTGAAGGTTCGCAGCAACCCACGCGCGATAAATCTGCGCAACGTGAAGGAAGAGACACCCCAGCGTGCGGCGGCTTCCGAGATGCTAAGGGCGGTTCGTGGTGCCTCAGAGGTCATTAGAAAGCTCCGTTCCGACTGAAGTTATACTGTATTTCATTATCTAGTATGATAGAGTCAATGTCCAGAGCCGCAAGGGAAAAGAGGGAGACTCAATGAACTCTAGCCGAAAAGGGAGCAATCAAATTCTAGGGATGGTATCGGACGCCCAAGCACGACGACTCCTACTGGATTGGGTCAACACCGACTCATTCAGCCAGGATAACGGTGTGCGCAGACGGCTTCTGGTACGGCACCCGGAGATATTCGCGGACCTTGACCCGGCCATCTACGACGAAAAGCGTTTCGATGACCCCGCAGAAGTGATTACGCCAGAGCGGAGACAACGCCGCAGGGTCCTTATGCATTTGTTTAACCTAATTGCCAGCGTCGGGACTTACTTGCAGGCAGGTTGGAATGAGTCGGACCCCCGGCTGCGCGAATGGCTCTTCGTGAAGGCGCGACTTCTCTACCACTCCGAACTGGAAAGACTCCGCGCGGCTATTCAAGAAGTGCGGATGGGGCCCGGCGAGGTAAGGGAGGTCAACGACGGAGTGGTACAGCCGCAGCGCACTGTCCGGCCCTTCAAAGTGGACACTCCCGACGGGTTGCACTTAGCATTTGCCATGCGCCTCGCGGCGTTGGAAGTGGCGTTGACGCCGTTTGAGGCTGCGATGTTTCATTTGCAGACCAATCTCGCGGACAAGATACGACGGTGCCCAAATCAGACGTGCCCGGCTCCCTACTTCTTTGCGGTGAAGAAGGCTCAGAAATTCTGTTCCACGAAGTGCGCAGAGCCCGCGCAGCGTGAGGCGAAGCGTCGCTGGTGGAACGAAAACAGGGGGAAAACCTAGGTATCATGTTTGAATGTGGCGACGAATCGGCGAGAGATTCTATTCGTGGAAAGAAATCTTCTGGGGCAAAGCATTAGTAATCGCTACCACTCTCTGGGCCATTCTTGGAACGTGGGACTTAATCAAGAGCGAACTTCTGCCGGAGAAATATCAGTCATGGACGCTCGTTGCGAAGACTCCGCATTTGTCGTGGCGAACTTGGGTCAGTGCTCTATTGGTAATCCTGATAGGTGTGTTGTTGGAGGGTGCACACGCTGCGATTCAGAAGCGAGATAGGACGAACGCAGAATTGCAAACGAACTTGGTGGCGCAAACGGTAGCTGTACGCGGTAAAACGACGATGAACAGGGATTGGCCGGGGGATTGGAAACTTGCTGAAGATGGGTTTAGGCGATACGAAAAATCTGGGGTTAAGGCGGATTGGTTCCAGAGTTCTATGGGGCCGCTAGAGACGTGGACTATTGGTGGAAATATGCCGGATGTGGTTCATGATTGCGAAGCGTTATGTTTGCAGGCCGGAAAACTCTTGGTCGTGTCGCCCATGTCCAGCCATCTTCCTGCTGAACTGCGGTCGCAGAAGAATGACACAGATAGATGGCTTTACTTTCTTAAGGAACGTTACGGATTAAAGGACAAGATGACCGGCACCGGGATAAGCAACGGTCAAAGCCACGAGTCCGCTGCGGGGTCAATCCTTAATCTGGCTGCGGTTTCGGCTCGGGCCTGTATTGAATGCGGGGCCAAAAGTTTCCCGAGCTGACGCGGGACGTACCTAGTCACTGCCACAGCCTGCAACCTCGCGTTAGAATCGCAGGCAATGCCCAAAAGCAAGAGCGCAGGCGCGGCCAAACCAGCGGGGAAGCCATCCGCCTTCATTGACACCCGCGTGATTTACTGTGGGGACAATCTAGAGCAGTTGAAGAAACTACCCGACGCCTGCGTTGACCTGATTTACATTGACCCACCGTTTAACTCAAACCGCAACTACGAAGTGTTCTGGGGTGAGACTAAAGAGAAGCGGTCATTTGAGGATAGACACGAATCCACACAAGCTTATATCGAGTTCATGCGCCCGCGCTGTGTGGAACTGGCGAGAGTCTTAAAACGGACAGGGAGTTTTTACTACCACTGTGACTGGCACGCGAGCCACTATGTGAAAGTGATGCTGGACCAGATTTTCGGAGAGAATAACTTCCAGAATGAAATCGTATGGAAGCGCACAAGCGCGCACAACGACCCGCGCAAGTACGGAAACATTCACGACACGATTTTCTTTTACACCGGTTCAAAAAAGGGTTACACGTGGAACCCTCAATACACTGCCTACACCAAAGAATATATTGACTCTGAATGGCAAGAGCTTCCGTCGGGCGAGTTTTTCAAGGGCGAAAACATGCTCGACCCACAAAACAAGATGGAAGAGTATGAGTTCATGGGAACGACTGCGCGCTGGCGGACCAACCTAGAAGGAATGATGGCCTTGTGGAACGCACCTCAAACCGAAGTGCCAAATAGCCACGGGCGAATTCTGTTGCGCGGGGATGGACGACCAAGAAAACGATGTCGAATTTTGTGTTCCTGAAGGACCTACCTGGTGTGAGTCTTCAGAGTTGGTGGGGGGACATTCCGCCGCTCGCTGGCGGTGCTCTTGAACGTCTCGGCTACCCAACACAAAAACCCTTATCGTTACTTGAGCGCATCATCAAATCGAGCAGTAATCCGAACGAGATTGTGCTGGATGCCTTCTGCGGATGCGGAACGGCGTTAGTGGCCGCGCAAAATCTAGCTCGCCAGTGGATTGGTATAGACATATCCCCCACTTCATGCCGGGTAATGGCGAAACGGCTGCGCGACGTGTGCAAACTACCGGAAGACGAAAGTCTTTGGCTTTCTGGGCGCGGTTTCATCGTGCGCGACTTACCGTGGACGGAACGGCAACTCCGAGTGATTCCCCCATTTGAATTTGAGAACTGGGCTGTAATCGCGCTAGGGGGAATTCCGAACAAGACCCAAGTTGGGGACATGGGGATAGACGGCCGCATCTACCCAATAGGAACTCTCCCTAAGGTGAGCGATAAACACACGGCGGAGCTCGACTTCATGGACGAATGGTACCCGATTCAAGTTAAGCAGATGGACAAGGTGGGTCGCCCGGACATTGACAAGTTCCAGGCCGCGATGATGCGGACGCGACGGAAAAAGGGTTTCTTTGTCGGGTTCGACTTTTCACGCGATGCGCTGACGGAGATAGACGCATTCTTCCGCCGTGAGCACATTGTAATAATCCCGCTCACGGTGCGCGAGATTCTAGACGAACACATCGCACAGAAATTGGCTTAGAGTCGCAAATCGAAACGTGGTTTGCTGCAACTGTTCTGCAACTTTTCCTCTGCCTCCTCATACGTCCACAGGGAAGACCCGCGCTAGGATACAAGCAGAAAAAGGAGCACCCGAGAATGGCTACGTCGAAGTTACTAACCATCTGCTTATCTCTGATTGCAGTAGTAACCGCCCAAGCACAAGAAGTGAAGCCGGGCACGATTCCAACCGCCGTGCAGTGGACTATCAATGCGGCGGGGAGGGCTCAACAGACCGTCATACATTCGGTGTTCATGTTGTATTGTCCGAAGAGTGGAATGAAGGGCACCGGTTTTCTGTTAAGCAATGGCCTGATTGTCACCAACTACCATGTGGTAGAAGGTTGCACGAAAGATGAAATGTTGGCCGACCCGTGGTCGAAATCAGCGCAATTTGGCTTCACGAAAATGGTGGTTGATACGATTAGGGACTTGGCTTTGCTCCGCCCAGCAAAGAAACTCCAAGGAGGGCTCGAATTAGCGGCAACAGATAACCAACCCCGCACTTGAGACTACTGTCGAAACATTTGGATTCCCGCTAACCTACAACGGTCCGGCTCCGCTTTTGAGTGTGGGTTACGTGGCTGGCTACGTCCAAGAAGGCCCCGATGGTAAAGAAGTTAAACATATTGTTGTCAATGGTGCCTTCAATCCCGGTAATTCGGGCGGCCCGCTACTTCAACGGCAGGACAGTAAGGTGATTGGGGTTGTTGTTGCAAAGTTTCATCTCTATCCACCCTTTGTTGAAAAGATTATTGAGGGGCTCAATAACGAAAAGTACGGCATGATGCACGGAGTTAATGACGCGAACGGTAAGCCGTTGATGGGCCCAGACGGACAGCCATTACAGGTTTCTGAGGCTCAAATGGTAGGGGCTGTGCTTGAACAGTTTTATAAGACCACGCAAGTGATGATTGGCGAAGCTATTTCTGTCGCCGAGTTACGTACTTTCATGAAGGAGAAGAAAAGCGAAGTGGAGTGAAATTATTCTGCGCTATGCTCGATTAAGTAGGTGACAAACATACAACCTCTTAACCCGGCCAGAAAGTGATTCCAGAAATCAGTTCGTTGCTTTACATGAACTTAGAAAGACTAAGACTTGCCAGCCGTGACCACTAAGTTCTTTAGTTAACGTTTGTAGGCAGGTTCGAGTCCTACCTGAGGAGCCATACTTTCTGTAACTTCCACCGCTGAGTCAAGCCTTGACTTTAGTCCCCGGACTGGAGCAAAATTCCGCTGGTCCGGGAGAAGCTTCCCGCCGCTCAG
>Ga0073928_10011247_pt1 | contig 10467 bp, 6 predicted proteins | sample PaiPotPPA55metaG_FD_76969 | JGI IMG/M metagenome (GOLD analysis project Ga0073928, IMG submission 76969) | Iron sulfur acid spring bacterial and archeal communities from Banff, Canada, to study Microbial Dark Matter (Phase II) - Paint Pots PPA... ...
CGAGCTCGGGGTTCCCGAGGCCGACGTGGTCAGCATGAACCGCCGGCTCGCCGCCCCCGACCATTCGCTCAACGCGCCGCTCAAGAGCGATGGCGAGGGCGAATGGCAGGACTGGCTGGTCGATGATGTCAGCGACCAGGAGACGAACCTGGGCGAGCGCCAGGAGCTCGGCCTGCGCCGCGATCTCCTGCGGGGGGCCATGTCGCATCTGACCGACCGCGAGCGCGACATCCTGATCGAGCGGCGGCTCAAGGAGCAACCGACGACACTCGAGGATCTGTCGCAGAAATACCGAATATCGCGCGAGCGCGTGCGCCAGATCGAGGTGCGCGCCTTCGAGAAGCTGCAGAAAGCGATCAAGACGGCGGCGCTCGACCGCCGCCTGCTTCCCGGCTGACGCCGCGCTTCGGCGCTTGATCGAGCAGGCCAACCCGCCCTAGCCTTTTAGAGACTGATCGATGACGGAGAGAAAGATGCGCAGGCTCGTGGTGACTTCGGCGCCCGAGGCGGTGCGATCGGCGGCGCTGGGGGCGCCGATGGCGGCGCTGCTGCTCGGAGCCTTTCTGCTTCTCGGTGCCGGCTTTGCGCCGATCGCCATCGCCCACAACGCGGCGCACGACGCGCGCCATTCCTTCGCCTTTCCCTGCCACTGATCATCGCGCTAGCCTATTCCGCCGGGTATTCCTCGCAGATCTGGCATGGGAGCTGCTCGGCAGCCTCGGCGGCGGGCGTTACGCTCGGCTCGGGCGGCGCGGCGAGCTCTGATCGGCCGGTGCAAAGAAGAGTCGTCCGCCGGTCATCGGGCGCGCGACACCCGTGGTGCCGGGTAGGCTGAGCGGCAGCCCCAGCGTCGAGCGCACGGCAAGGTAGGCAAAGGCCTGCGCCTCCAGCGCGTCGCCGTCCCAGCCGACCGCCTCGACCGGATCCACGGGCTTGCCGACGAGGCTGGCAAGCGCGGCCATCAGCACCGGATTGCGCCGCCCGCCCCCGCAGACGAGCCAGCGTCGCGCCGGGAGCGGGAAATGCTCGGCGGCGCGTGCCGCCGCTGCGGCCGTCATGGCCGTCAACGTCGCCGCGCCGTCGGCGGGCGAGAGTCCGGTTGGCACAAAGCCGGCAAAATCGTCGCGGTCGAGCGATTTCGGCGGCGCGCGCTCGAAGAAGGCATGCGCGAGAAAGCGCTCGACAAAACCGCGGTCGGCACGACCCGCCGCCGCCAGTGCGCCGTCGAGATCGACCGGCCGACCGCTATGCGCCAGCGCCCAATCGTCGATCAGGGCGTTGCCCGGACCGGTATCGAAGGCGAGGATGTCGCCTGCGCCGGGGCCGATCCAGGTGACGTTGGCGACACCGCCGATATTGAGCACGGCCACCGGCTTCTCGAGCCCGCTCGCCAGCGCCACGTGATAGAGCGGTGCGAAGGGGGCGCCCTCTCCGCCCGCCGCAACATCGGCCGAGCGGAAGTCGCAGACCACATCGACGCCGGTCAGTCCGGCAAGCAATGCGCCGTCGCCGAGCTGCCACGTCCGCCCCTCATCGGGCCGGTGCAGGATGGTGTGCCCGTGGAACCCGATGAGATCCACACCGGCGATGCTGTGCTGGGCGATGAGCGCGCGCACCACCTCGCCATGCGCCTCGGTCAACGCTCGTTCGACCTCGGCGACCGGGCCCTTGCCGCCCAGCGCCGCACGGAGGCGGGCGCGCAACGCGTCATTATACGGCCGCGTGAGCGACGGACCCGTACTCACCTGCTGCTCGCCGTCGGTCTCGACGAAGGCGGCGTCGATGCCGTCGAGCGAAGTGCCACTCATGAGTCCGACGACGCGGTGAAGGGGCGCGTTCATCGGCCATGCGCGAATTGTCGCGCTTCGATGATTGTGCTACACGGGCCGGCCCAGGGAATCTCCCGGTTATCTGTCATGTCCGCTGCTCGCTCGTCCTTTCTTGCCGCTGCCGAGGCGCGTGGCTTCGTCCACCAAGTCACCGATCGCGAAGCGCTCGCGGCGCGCCTCGCCGTCGGGCCGGTCGTTGCTTATGTCGGCTATGATTGTACCGCCGATAGCCTGCATGTGGGCAACCTCGTTTCGATCATGCTGCTGCGACTGTGGCAACGGACCGGCAACAAGCCGATCGTGCTGATGGGCGGCGGCACCAGCAAGGTCGGCGATCCCTCCGGCAAGGACGACTCGCGCCGCCTGCTGAGCGAGGACGAGATCATCAGCAACATGGCGAGCATCCGCCGCGTCTTCGACCGTTTCCTGACCTTCGATGCCGGGGCGACCGGTGCGGTGATGGTGAACAACGCCGACTGGCTCGACGACCTTGCCTACATACCGTTCCTCCGCGAATTCGGGCGGCATTTCTCGGTCAACCGCATGCTCAGCCAGGACAGCGTGCGCGTGCGGCTCGAGCGCGAGCAACCCCTCAGTTTCCTCGAGTTCAATTACATGGTGCTGCAGGCCTACGACTTCCTCGAGCTGGCGCGGCAGCATCGCTGCGAGGCGCAGATGGGCGGCTCCGACCAGTGGGGCAATATCGTCATGGGCATCGACCTCGCCCGCCGCATCGACAACCGCGCGCTCTTCGGCGTCACCTCGCCGCTGATCACGATGGCCTCGGGCGCCAAAATGGGCAAGACGGCGCAAGGCGCGGTGTGGCTGAGCGCCGATCGCCTGTCGCCCTATGACTACTGGCAGTTCTGGCGCAACACCGACGACGCCGATGTCGGGCGGTTCCTGCGGCTGTTCACCGACCTGCCGCTCGACGAGATCGAGCGCCTCGAGGCGCTGCCGGGCAGCGAGATCAACGAGGCGAAGAAGGTGCTGGCGACCGAGGCGACGGCGCTCTGCCATGGCCGCGCCGCGGCGGCCGCCGCCGCAGATACCGCTCGCAGCGTCTTTGCCGAGGGGGGCACAGGCGCGGCGCTCCCGACCGTCGAGGTGCCGCGAGCCGTCCTCGAGCGCGGCGTCCCCGCGTTCGAGTTGATCGCGCGGAGCGGACTTGCCGCTTCCAATGGCGAGGCACGACGTCTCATCAAAGGCGGCGGCGCGCGCGTCAACGACCGGGCAATCGCTTCCGAGACGCAGGCGATCGGGCTTGGCGATGTGACGGCGCAAGGGACAATCAAGCTTTCCGCCGGCAAGAAGCGCCACGCGCTGGTCCGGCCGAGCTGAGGCCGCAGTTTCTATTGCAACGGCGGCGCGGTCGCCGTCGGCTCCGGCGGAGGCGCCGGCGACGGCGCGGGTTCCGGCGCCTCGAAAAGGAAGAGCTTGCGCAAGACGCCCGGCGCCAGCGCACTGAGCGGGTTAACGGTGATTTTGGGGTCCGACACCGGCCCGGCGATCTTGAAATTGGCGCCAAAGATGCCCTCTCCCTCACCGCCCAGCAAGATCGGCCCGAGCACGGGCAGATTGCCGAGCACACTGTTGAGGCTGTAGGCGGGAACCAGAGTGCCCGAGAGTTCGAGCATGTTCGTCGGCATGTCGAAACTGCCATTGGCGTTGACGCCGATCGCGCCGCCATAGGCGCGCGCATCTCTCAGTTCGAGCTTGCCATCGGCGACAGCAAAACCGGCGGTGAGATGGGAAAATGGGATGCCCTCGCCGGAGAGCAGCCCGCCGATGCCGGAGAACGACGCTACCGAAAGCAGTCGGGCGAAAAGCGGCGCGTGGACGACACGGTAATTGCTGCCATCGACCTTGCCGACGAAGACGCGTCGACCGCCTTTGTCCTCGGCATGCCCGGTGATCTCGATCTGACCACCGGTCACATTGTCGGACAAGCCTAGGACGCGCAGCAGGCCGCCATAGTCGCCGCTCGACAGGCGGAAGTTCCGGGCGCCCCCGGCTTCGCCGAATCTCAGGCTCGCCTTGCCGCCACCGAACAGGGTTGCATCCAGCGCGGCGGCCTGCCAATGGATACCGTCGCTGTAGACCTGCCCCTTGACCGCGCGCGCTTCGCGCTTCGGGCCGAGGATCAGCCGGTCGACCGCGGCATCAATGACGAGCGGCGGGGCCGGCTCGCTGCCGGCCGACTGGCCGAGATCGGCCATGAGGCCGGTCGCGTCGAAGCTCATGCCGTGCAGATCCACCTGCCAACCGCCCTCCTTGCGCTGAGCAATGCTGCCGCTGGCATCGGTCTCGCCGAGAATGAGCCGCGGCGCATCGACACGCCGGATGACGCCGCCATCGCCGAAGGCGAGCGACACGCGTGCATCCGCGCCCGCACCCTTGAGCGTCGCGTCGCGGATGGCCTGCACGTGGTCGTCGGCCAACTCGATGCTGAGCGCGGCGGTCGCGGGCGCGCCAGGCGCCTTTCGCCAGTTGAGCTTCGCCGCGTCGAGTGCGGCGTCCTTGAGGTCGATCGCCACGTCGGCGCTGGCGTGCTTCGTGGCCATGAGCGAATAGGCGAGGTCAACGCCGACCGGCCCCTTCACTACATCCGGCAGGAAATCGACGCCAAGCCGGCGGCGCGCCTCATCATCGAGGCGCGCCTTCATCGTGTAACGGGTCTGTACCGCATCGCTGCGGCGCAGGCTCTCGACCCAGCTCAAGGTGGCCGGCACATCGGCGAGACGCGCCGTCCCCTCGACCCGAAGGGCGGAGCGATCGAGCTCAAGCTTGAGATCGCCATCGGTCAGATCGTGACCGGTCAGCACATGCGGGACGCCGACTCCGCTCAGCGTGCCGCGCGCACCGTAGTCGACTTCAGCGATTGTGAGATCGTGCTTGAGCGGAAAGGTGAAGAGGACGCGCCCGTCGACCTGGCCGGTCACTTGCGCCGGGTCGACCTTGAGCGCGCGGGCGTAGTGCAATGGCTCGGAATCCAGAATTCCGAGAACCGCCGACAGCGCGCCGCGAAGAGCGAGATCGAGCGCGATCTCCTCCCCGTTGGTGTCAAGCTTCGACAGCTTGGCCGTACCGCCCGTGAGCTGCACGCCGTTGACGGCGCCTGCGGTCGGCACGAGATCGAAATGCGAGCGGTCGAAAACGGCAGTGCCGTCGACGCCGCGCAGCGGGGGCAGGCCCTTGAAATAGTCGATGGTCAGCCCGCGGTAATCGAGCGTCCCGGCGAGCGAATCGAGCCGAACCGGACGAATCGCATCGGCCGCGAAGTCGATATGTGCGGCGATCTGTGTCGTCGCCTCCGCGGCGACGCCGTCATGGATGTGCTCGACGACCCAGCCGCGGGCCTTGGGCGCCAATCGTACCGGCCAAAGGCTCGGCAGCTGCTCGAGCGGCACCTGGCTCACTTTCAGGTCCGCGGCGACGTCGATGGCCGTGGCGAGGCCGCCCGCCAGCAATCCGTCGCCGAGGCCGTCGATGGTGGCCGTGGCATGGAACTGCGGGCCACCGAGATCGATGCCGAGCTGCTCGATCTTGACACGGCCCTGAGCAGGATCGTAACCGATGCGCAGCTGACCCGAGGTTACCGCGACGGCGCCGTCCCGAAACCCCGGATGCACCAGCCGGCCCGCCCCCAGAGAGAGATCGCACCACGCATCGCTGATGCGCAGCGCCGCGGTGTCGAGTTCGAGGCGAACCTGCCCCGAGAGCGGCAGGTCCGCAGCGGCCAGCGGCGCCAGCGCGGGCGCGGCATTGGCGAACAGCGCCGGCCGCAGCTCGCTGAAGCCGACCTGCACCGCGAGGCGGTCCTGTCCACCGAGATAGCGAAAATCACTGCGCAGCTGGGTTTCGCCGCCGTCCGCTCGCTCCACCGTGAGCGCCATGTCGCCGAAGATGCCCTCATTGGTGCGGAATATGCTGGCGTCGGCTCGCTTGGCTCGCCACGTAAGACCAAGCGCGCGGTCGTCGACGGTGAGCCCCGCGTCGCGCACCGCGACTTGCGCGAGATAGCCCAGCGGCCCGCGTCGGTCGGGCCGCACGGCAAGATCGTGCAACAGATTTTCCACCCAATCGCCGGCGCCTGGCACTTCCTCCCCCAAGCCGATGCGGAACGTGCCGTCTCTGCCGCGCTCGAGACGCAGCTCCGGTTGTCTCAGGACGATGCGCGTCGGTGCGACAACGCCCGTCAGCGCCGCCCGCAGGCTGAGCCCGAGCGATAGCTCCGGCAGCGTGAGCTGTGCATCGCCGTCGCGGCGCCTCAGGCGCACGCCGCGGGCGACGATATCGACGGTCCCGCCCTGCTCCAGACTCACCAGCGTGTGGTCGATGCGCGCAACGAGCCCAGGCTCGGCGCTGGCGATGGCGTCGGCGACGTAGGGGCCGAGGAAGTCGAGCGCCAGCGGTCCCATCGACAAGCGCCAGGCGAAAGCAGCGAAGAGCAGCGCCACAGCGGCGGTCAGCGCGGCAAACCAGCGCAGCAGACGCCGCATCCGGCGCGGCATCTGCTGCCCGCCGGCGCCGGCTTGCCCTTGACCGGCGGGAGATGGCCGAGCAGTCTCCGGGCGATCCCGCCGCCGCCACCGAAATGTTGCTATCGTCGCCCTCCGCTTATGACCATCTGCCGGTGCCCGCCGATGCCGCGCAGCTGCGCCTCGGCTTGATGCGCTGGCAAGAAGCGGCGGAAAACGCCGACGCCGCGCTCACCGCCTCGATGCGCGCGCTCGCCGCCGAGCCGGCGGGACACCGGCTTCTCGCCTCGCTCTTCGGCAACAGTCCCTTCCTTACGCAATGCTGCCTCAAAGAGCCCGATTTCCTGATTAGGCTCGTGCAACAAGGGCCGGATGCTATTTTCGCCGAACTCGATCAGTGGCTCAATCAGCATTTCCCCCTGCCCGGCGACGAGCGCAGCCTGATGCGCGACCTGCGCCTCGCCAAGCGGCGGGCGGCGCTGCTGGTGGCCATCGCCGACATCGCCGGCTGGTGGCCATTGGAGCGTGTCACCGACGCCTTGAGCGCCATCGCCGAGGCGACGCTCGGCAACGCGGTGCGTCATCTTCTCGCAGCCGCCGCCGCAGCGGGCGAGATCGAGCTGGCCCACTCGGCGCAACCGGAGCGTGACAGCGGCCTCATCGTCCTCGGCATGGGCAAGCTCGGCGCGCGCGAGCTTAACTATTCAAGCGACGTCGACCTCATCGTGCTGTTTGACACTGCGAAGGTCCACTACGCCGGGCGGCGCAGCCCGGCCCAGTTCTTTGCCCGATTGGCGCAGGACTTGGTGCGCATCATGGCGGAGCGGACGGCCGACGGCTATGTCTTCCGTACCGATCTACGGCTGCGGCCCGATCCTGCCTCGACGGCTCCGGCACTTTCGGTGCTCGCGGCGCTCACTTATTACGAGGGCGCGGGCCAGAACTGGGAGCGCGCCGCGCTGATCAAAGCGCGCCCGGTCGCCGGCGACCGCGCCGCTGGCGTGGATTTCCTGGCCGAGCTGCGACCTTTTCTATGGCGCAAGCACCTCGATTTCGCGGCGATCGAGGATATCCACTCGATCAAGCGTCAGATCAACGCGCATCGCGGCGGCAGGCGCATCGCCGTGGCCGGGCACAATATCAAGCTGGGCCGCGGCGGCATCCGTGAGATCGAGTTCTTTGCACAGACACAGCAGCTCATCTGGGGCGGGCGTCTGCCCGCGCTGCGTCAGGCCGCCACCTGCGAGGCGCTCGCCGCGCTCGCCGCCGCCGGACGCATCAGCGCCGAGACCGCGGCGGAGCTGACCGAGGCGTACCGGTTCCTGCGCCGGGTCGAGCATCGCCTGCAGATGATCGACGACGCGCAGACGCATACGCTGCCCGTCGATGCCGCCGGGCTGACGCGGCTTGCGGCTTTTCTCGATTTCCCCTCGCGCGAGGCGTTCTCGGCCGAGCTGTTGCGGCACTTGTCGACCGTCGAGAACCGTTATGCCACCCTCTTCGAGGAGGCGCCGACGCTCTCCGCGTCAGGCAATCTCGTCTTCACCGGCACCGAGGACGATCCGGATACGCTCAAGACCATTGGCCGCCTCGGCTTCGCCGACCCGCCGATCGTCGCCGCGATCATCCGCGGTTGGCATCACGGCCGCTACCGCGCCACGCGCAGCCAGCGCGCACGCGAGCTTCTGACGGAACTGGTGCCGCCGGTCCTGCGCGCTTTCGGCGCCTCCGCCAACCCAGATGTCGCCTTCGTGCGCTTCGATCAGTTCCTGGCCCGACTGCCGGCGGGTGTGCAGCTCTTCTCCCTCTTCTACAAGAACGCCGCGCTGCTCGATCTGGTGGCAGAGATCATGACTGCCGGCCCGCGCCTCGCCGACGAGTTGGCGCGGCGCCCTGGCTTGCTTGACGGCGTCTTGGCGGAAGGGTTCTTCGAGCCGCTGCCGCCGCGCGCCGAGCTTGCTGCCGAGCTCGAGCGCATGCTCGCGGGGGCGCGTCACTATGAGGAGGTGCTCGATCTCGCGCGACGCTGGGTCGGCGATCGCAAGTTTCAGATCGGCGTGCAGATGCTGCGCGATCGGCTCGACGGGGAGCGCGCCGGCGCCGGCTTCGCCGATATTGCCGAGGTGGCGATGGCCGGCATTCTCCCGCGCGTCGCCGCCCAGTTCGCGCAGAGCCACGGCGCTGTCAGCGGCGGCGCGCTTGCAGTGCTCGGCCTCGGCAAGCTCGGCAGCCGCGAGATGACGGTCACCTCCGACCTCGATCTCATCCTCGTGTACGACGCACCGGAAGGCGGCGAAGCGTCGGACGGGGCGCGTCCATTGCCGGTGTCCACCTACTACGCGCGCCTGAGCCAGCGCTTCATCAACGCGCTGACGGCAATCAGCCCGGAAGGCAGCCTCTACGAGGTGGATATGCGGCTTAGGCCGTCAGGGACCCAAGGCCCGCTCGCTTCGAGCCTCACCGCCTTCCGCCGCTATCACGCCGAGCTCGCCTGGACTTGGGAACAGATGGCGCTGACGCGCGCGCGCGTGGTCGCCGGACCCGAAACACTCGGAGAGGAGATGATGGCCAGCGTGCGCGAGGTGCTGACGCGCAGGCGCGACGGCGACCGTCTCGTGATGGACGTCGCGGAGATGCGCCAACGGATGGCGGAGCAACGTCGCGACCCGCCATCCTGGGAGTTGAAGCACCGCCGCGGCGGGTTCGTCGATATCGAATTCATCGCCCAGTATCTTCAGCTGCGCGAGGCGGCGACGCGGCCGCAGGTGCTGCATCAGAACACCGCCACCGCATTGGCCGCGCTCGCCGAGGCGGGTGCGCTTGAGCCTGCGGCTGCGGCGGATCTCCTGGGCGCGCTGCGGCTCTGGCGCAACCTCCAGGGGCTCGTCAAGCTCACGGCGGAAGAGCCGTTCGACGAGACGGCGGCCTCGCCGTCATTGCGGGCGCTGCTCGCGCGCTGCGGCGGCGCGATTGACTTCGTCCGTCTCAAGGCCGATATGGACGCCGCCGCTTCGCATGCCCTCGCCCACTACGAGGCGCTGGTCGAGGCGCCGGCTGCCGCCGCGCGGGCGCGGCTCGCCGCCCTTCCTCCCGCCGAGGAGCAAGCTCCATGACCATCGAGATCGGCGACAAGGCGCCGGATTTCACCCTGTCGACCGACGGCAACGGCAAGATCACCCTGTCTAAGCTGCGCGGCCAGAAAGTGGTGCTGTACTTCTATCCCAAGGACGACACCTCCGGCTGTACCGCGGAGGCCTGCGGCTTCCGCGACTCCTTCCCGAAATTCGGCAAGGTCGAAGCCACCGTGATCGGCATCTCCAAGGACTCCGTCGCCTCGCACGATAAGTTCAAGAAGAAGCACGAGCTGCCCTTCATCCTCGCCTCCGATGCCGAGGGCAAGGTGTGCGAGAGCTACGGCGTCTGGGTCGAGAAGAGCATGTACGGGCGGAAATACATGGGGATCGAGCGGGCGACCTTCCTCATCGACGAGAAAGGCGTGGTGCGCGGCGTATGGCGCAAGGTCAAGGTGCCCGGCCATGTCGACGCGCTGCTCGCCGCCGCCAGGGCGCTCTGACCAGCGCGCCGAGCAGCACGCTGGCGGACGCCGCCGGCGCCGTGCTTGCCGCGGCCGAGCCGGCGGCGAAGGTGGCTCTCACCCGAGCCACGGCAGCCGCCTGGCGGGGCGGCGCCCTCGTCGAGATCAGCCGCGGCGCGCCTCCCGACCGTCCAGCCCGTCCCGTGCCCCCGCTGCTGCTCCCACCACGGGACATGCCGAAGCGCCGTGCCGGCGGCTCGGTCGCCGGGCGCATCGCGTTGCTCCACGCGCTCGCGCATATCGAGCTCAACGCCATCGACCTCGCCTGGGACCTCATCGCCCGCTTCACCGATCGGTCGCTGCCGCGCGGGTTCTACGACGATTGGGTTACCGTGGCCGCAGAGGAGGCGAAGCACCACGCGCTGGTGGCCGCCCGCCTCGCCGAACTCGGTGCCGCCTATGGCGACCTCCCTGCGCATGACGGGCTGTGGGAGGCAGCGCAAGCGACAGCGCACGACCCGCTGGCGCGGCTCGCCGTGGTTCCGCTGGTGCTCGAGGCGCGCGGCCTCGACGTGACACCGGCGATGATCGCGCGGCTCAACCGCTTCGGCGACGCGCCGAG
>Ga0073928_10011250_pt1 | contig 10467 bp, 14 predicted proteins | sample PaiPotPPA55metaG_FD_76969 | JGI IMG/M metagenome (GOLD analysis project Ga0073928, IMG submission 76969) | Iron sulfur acid spring bacterial and archeal communities from Banff, Canada, to study Microbial Dark Matter (Phase II) - Paint Pots PPA... ...
CGCTTCCTCACGGATTCTGCCGCTCCAGCCAAACCATAGGCCGCCAGTCTGCTGCAAACTCTCCTTCACCGCGACAGCCAGCCCTCCGGCCGCGGATTTGCGAGGATCGGCGGTGCGATTGGAAACGACAACTAGACGACTCACTGGATCTCCATATTGATGAATGGGTTCAGGTCATGCGCGGGTAGCTTCGTCGGCAGGATCCGTGAGCTTGAATCTGTTCTCAAACCACGAGACGAACAGACTCGACACATGACAACAACAATTCCGACCCATTCAGGATGAGGTGGTTTCGGGCTGCGGCACGAGCACGATGACCCCATCCTTGACGAGCGTGATATCGGGATACCACGCACCACGTTCACTCTGTTTGGCCTCGACAGACACAATGTATTTTTCGTGAAAGTCTCTTTGCTCATCGTTTGCTCCCACGGCATTGGCTAATCGATCGTAACACGGCCCTTTGCCGTTAGTTTCAGACGAAAAGGCGATCGAGATAGGTACCCGTCCCTGCATCTGACGGTGATTCACGCACTTGAACCAGGAACACCTACGGGCAGGGAGCGCATTGCATGGAAGTTGATCACCAATTTACCCGTGACTTCTAGCAGGCAGGCCATAGAGCCTGCACGACGCCCCCGGCGAGGCGGATACGACGGCAGCCGGCGCATGGGCATGCACGGCGAAAGGCCGCGTGACTGACACACTGCGCCCGCGCACCCGGCCAGTGCAGCGTCAGGGTATGGGCGCGCGAATCGAGGTCAATACGTTCGGGCACGTTCATAGAGGAAGTCCTTCGATCTGTTGCAGCGCGATGCGAATGCCCTTGCGTACTTCCGGATCGGGATCGCCTTGCGCGGGCTTGCAGCGCCGCCAGCAAACCACGGTCGCCGAGCACAAGCGCCGCTCCCGCGCCCGGGTCGCGCAACCGTCCGAGCGCTCGTGCGGACTTCAGCCTGACCTGCCAGTAAGGATCATCGAGCGACGCGATCAACGCGTCGCGGCGGCTTCCTCACGCACTTGCCAGGCGTTATCGCGCAACCCGCTCAGCAACGCATCGACGATGGCTTCTACCGGCTCCGAGCCAAGTCCCAACGACCCCACCGCGGCCCGGCGCACGCCGGGATCGGGGTCACCGGCGGCCAACCGGTGGGACGAGAGCCGTTCACGCCCGCCGTCCTGTGGGCTTTCGCACGAGCCCCGGTTTATCAGCATGACGAATTAATTTCGGTCCACAAGCGGTGCCATCAACGCCTGCGACGCATCACGTCCCAACATTGACGAAAGTCCATTCGCCTGAGCAGTTGCGCCCGCCTATATTCACGGCGATAGTGACCAATGATCACCGTTGCCGCAATTGCGAGTACAACTGAACCGGCAACAATTCCCATCCACGATTCGGTCATAGCGAACTCCTTGTCTCGCGTTCGACTGCCTTTCGAGGGTTACTGTAGATGCTGACCACCATTGATCGCGATGTTCGCACCGGTCACAAACCCGGCCTCGCGCGAGCATAAATACAGGACGAGCGCAGCCACCTCGGCGGGCTGGCCTAGCCGGCCGACCGGGATCTGCGGAATGATCCTGGTGTCGAGCACGTCCTGCGACAGTGCGGTCACCATCTTGGTCGCGATGAATCCGGGCGAGATCGTGTTGACCGTCACACCTTTCTTCGCTACTTCCAGCGCCAGCGATTTTGTGAAGCCGTGCATACCGGCCTTGGCGGCCGCATAGTTGGTCTGACCGAAGCCACCCTTGGAGCCGATGATCGACGATACATTGACTATGCGGCCCCAACCCCGTTCCATCATGCCCTCGCACAGCGGCTTCGTCATATTGAATACCGAATCGAGATTGGTCCGGATCACCGCGTCCCAATTGACCTTGTCCAGTTTCTTGAAGCTGGCGTCTCGGGTAATGCCCGCGTTGTTGATGAGAATATCGACCGGGCCGACCTCGTTCTTGATTTGCTGTGCGCATTGCTGGCACGAATCGTAGTCGCCCACGTCGACCGCATACGCGTGAAACCGTCGCCCATCTGCGACCATCCGCGCGAGCCAACGCTCGACACCCGTATTGTTCGGCGAATAGGTGACCGCCACGGTATAACCGGCGTCAACAAGCTCAACGCTGATGGCTTCGCCCAGTCCACCCATCCCCCCAGTCACCAAGGCCAGCTGCTTTTCCATTGCTCAATCTCCTCTCAAAGGTTGGCGATTAACAAGGCTGGCGAGAGCTCTCCCGGCCATACGGGCGGAGAGACGTGCAGCCGCAAAATCCCCGAGCGCTGCGTCGCGACGACCAAGGCGACCGCACGTGTCCCTTATGATTTCTTCGCGGTGCGAGACGTTTGCTCGACGGCGTGCTGCGTCGCTTTCGATGCGGCGGCAACGACCGTTTCGAAATTGCTTTCGGCGACTTCGACCGCCTGTCTGGAGGCGCGTTGGACCGTTTCGTAGAGGCCGTTGGTAGCCGTGATGGTCGACTTCAACGCCGCAACGGCGGCCTCCGACCCAACCGGCGCGCCGCGCGCGACGTTGTCGACCAGCGTTTGCACCCGTTGGTTATGCGCCTGGTATTGCGTCTCGGCGAGCTTCGAGAATTGGGTTTGCGTCGCGGCCACAATCGCGAACACCTGACGGCTGTATGACTGAATCTTCTCTGCCGTTGGCTGTATCAGGCGCGCCTGCATCGCGACCAAATCTTGCGGATCGTTGGCCGGCAGCGTCTTGCCCACGTTGTCCCGGCCTTCGGCGAGGGTCGACTTGACCGCTTGCAGGTTCAGTTCAACGAGCTTTTGAACCCCTTCGAACATCATGTTAGCCACAGCCCACGACGTATCGAGATTGGATTTTTGCGCGGCGGCGAATTGTTCGGGTGACGACAAACTCATGATGAGCTCCTGAAATGAAAGTCGATTCGTCGCGTGCCTGGGGAGTCGGACGCAAACGTTTGCGCGACGAACCGCGTTGATCAATGCCTGGTGAAAACTTGTTGGCTCCGCTTTGCTGCATGAAAGCTACGATACCGATCACTTGTATGTACTACTGATAGTAAGCGTGTCTGGTTGGTACTAACAGCATCATCAATGCAGATCCGCAGACATCTGCTCTGCAGTCTGTCCAGAACGCAGGCACCGAAATGGGCCATGGCGGGCCTAGGGGGAGCGTCGCGCCACCGCGCGAAGGCCAGCCCCGTCGCGATCGCTAACATACGGGCGCGGCTGCCAACCTGGGCCTTTGTCCGGCGCGACGAGTGGCTCAAGCAGCATGCCTGGACCCGCGTAACTCGCGCCGATTCTGTCGGAAACCTCTTGATCAGCATCAAAATGAACAATTCACGACCCAGCATCTTCATCTCTGGTGGGGAAACATGTTGGTTAAGAATCTCACCTGTCCGCGATCATGCTGCGGGCCTGGCGGCAATGCCCGACGTGACCCATCCGCCATCTCGGATGCTCTCTGCTTATTTCTTCACATCAAAACGCAACTCGATAGTAATGCGGCTAGACGTGATTAATCAATGTAATTAAGTTTTTAATATTTTCTAAGTGCCCTGCGTCAGGCGCATGCGTAGATGCTCGCGGCATTTGAATTCGATTTTGTTCCCCACAAGCGTCGTAGGGCTCTGTCGCAATAAGGATTTTTGCATGACCGAGGCCACTATATGTAGTCCTCGCGCAGTCGTTTCACCTGCTCTGTTGTGGGTGACCGAACGTCCAATTTTTTATTGCAACATCAGAGCCGCGCGTTGTGCTGGCGGTGAGGACCTTCAGACTGAAAATTAAACTTTACGCGTACGACAAATTGATTAGTATGTAGAAATGGACGCCTTGTCCTGCACGCAGTGCAATGCTCTTGCTGGAATCGTCCCTGCCGGCCCGACTTGTGCCAACTTGTCGTTGACGACAACTCGGCGGTCACGCAAGCATGAGCTGCGCTGATGCAGACCCCGAGCCCCGGGCGTTCAGACGGAATACGTACTGACCCGCGCTGAGGGTAGGTGCGGCGTCCGCAGACCAGTCCGACTCGGTGTCGTGTGGGTTCCCGAGCCCTGCTGGGTCGTGCTCGGGGACAGGAGTGACGGATGACGACGGTGCTGTTGGTGGACGATAAGCCCGAGACGTTGGCCGGCTGGGAAATGTGCTGCGAACAAGATGGGTACGATGTGAAAGCCGCAGGCGATGGCCAAGCGGCACTGGCCGTGCTGATGGGAAGCCCCGTCGACGTCGTAGTGGCCGATTGGCACATGCCGAAAATGTCCGGTAGTGCCCTGTGCCATCACATCCGGAACGCGCCAGGTCTCGCCGGGACGATTTTCATCCTGATTTCGGCCGACTCAAGTCCACCCGCCCTTGTGCAATACGACGGCTTTCTGCGCAAGCCCGTCGACGTACCGGAGCTGCAGGCGACCATGCGGCGCCTGCTTATGGAGCACGCGGCCGAAGGTGCCGCCACGCGAGCTCACGCTTCGCCGCATCAACGACGCTAAGACGCGCAAGGCCTCGGCAGCCGAACGGACGAGGCTATTTTTGCACGAGTCCAGAGAGACGGCCATTTGAGCGTTGGGCCGCACGGATGGCGGTCAAGGAAAGCTCTCAACATACATGTGTCTGGCGTGCCCGTATTGCCTTGAGTGTCACGAGAACCCGCTTTGAATTTGGTGCCGTAGACGCATGCTTGCCAGTTCCGGTTCCACGCTACGGCCGGATCCAGTAGATACGGAAAAAGGTAGCCATGACTGAGGCCGATATCGAGCGCGTGATCCAGTCACTTCTTGACTGGAGATCAGCCAATCCCCTGTTTTTGGTGGGTGTGGAACTGTCGGCCGGGGCAGTCTGCCAGGCGATGGCTCGGTACGATGCCGTTATTCGGGCAAGCGGCGACATGGCGCGTCGAGTGTTCTCGGGAGCGTATATGGATCCCGCGTCGCCCGCGAAATCCGCGCTCTTTCTGCGCCTGCTCATGGGCAAGCCGCCTCTACGACATGCACCACCCACTGCATTCAGCTACCCCCACTATGCGTTGATCGAAGAACCGGGCCCTATCAGCGTGGTCGTGCGGGGCCCGGTCCCACACGGCGGGCTCGCCGAACGGGCTGGGGGTGCCCATGGGAAATACTGGTTCTCTGTGAACAACTGCCTCTATGCGTGTATCGACGACAATGAGCCGGCTCGGGAAATCAATACTCTGCTCGCGAGCGACGAGCCATCGCAATTCCCTTCCCGTCCAAGCCTGGTTGCGCGACAACCAGCGTGGGTGCTGCGGTACGGTAGTTGGCCAGCGTGGACCCTGACCTGGGATCACGCCAATGAGGCTCGACAGTATCGTCCCGGCTGGGTGTTGCACAAGACACCCGAATGGGGTGACTATTCGATCGAGTACCTTGACGTCCGATAAACGGCTAGAGCAGCGCTTTGGCTGCTGGATGCGCGAACGGGTCGAGACCGTTTCGACGGCGGATGGGCGACTTTATTCAACGCCTATATTGCTACGACTACCTCCCGCCCTTCCGACTCATTCGCCGGTCCACACGGCATTGTCACGTTGAAGGCGGTGCGACGCACTAACGCAAAACCGCGACAGCTTTTCAGAAAGCAGACGGACCTTGGATGAGTTCGGTGAAACGATGCCAGCTATGGAGTCGGTCCACTGGATGAGGAAGCTCCGAACGCGGCCCGCGCCCGGCCCCTCGCCGGTAAGCGGCGCTTTGATGAACCTGCTTTCCAGAAGGATGTGCCGGGCGGCTGCGCGTAGCGCATAGTGTGCCGATAGTTGGCACGTTGCACGGTGTGCGTGTCTGAAATATGGAACGCCATTTTTGGGGACTGTGCGCTGCAGTTCTTTGCCGCAGACGACGCAGAAGTAATCGGAGCGATGGGACGCAAATACATCGCTCGCAGCGGCCACGTTCGCCGCCGAGTCCCTTGCAAAAACGATATGCGTAGCCTTGGGCATTGGCAGTACCGGTCCGTTACACGTCTCGCTTTACCGTACGTAGGTTGAATTTGCCTAACCTTAAGCAAAAAGCGTTGTGAATTGCCGACGCCGGTTCTCATCGACTTCTGACACTACTGCGGCATCATCGAACCATGCGCAAGGCAACCCGTCTGTCATTAATTCTCGCTTAGTCGTTGCTCGTCTTCGGAAAGAACACGACGTTTGGCAAACCCTCGAAATGCCGATCGCAGGTCAGTAAATCCGCGTCTTGATGCCGCGCCGTCGCGTAGACAATCGCGTCTGCCGTCGCCAGCTTGTGTTCCCGATGCAGGTCAGCGGCCAGTAACGCGATCGTCGTGTCCAGCGGGACGACCCGGCACTTTTGTGTGTAGGCGATGACTTCGTCGGCTTTTTCCTCCCCGACTTCCCGTACCAACCACTTTGACAGTTCGAGCTGCACGATTGTTGGCACGACGCAGCGGGACTTGTCCGGCAGCGCGTCGCTGAGCCTTTTGCCAAGCACACTAGCCGTCAGCCATTCGATCCAGGCCGAGGTGTCCACTACTCGAAACGGAGCCGTCATCAGTACCGGTCCTGCCGGTCACGGTAATCACTCGTGTCGGCGCCCTTCGCCATTCCAGCCAGTTGACTCAACTCGGGCACGGGCATCAGCAGCACGCCCTTGCCTTTGGGAATGAAAACGAATTCCTGGCCCGCTTGCCAATGCTGTGCGTCGCGAACTTCCTTGGGGATGGAAATTTGAAACTTGCTGGATAACGTAGCAAGCGCTGTCATTTTTACTCCAATTCGATCGATATTCTATAAGTAAGAATACGCTTTATCGGGTGCACTATCAATCTCCAGCCTCGCCAGCGGTCTGCCAGAGTGAGTTGGATGGGACTGCCACCCAGTTCCGGTTCAGGACCGCCCTCCGTGCCGCTTCGGGCCCGCGAGCGGCACTCTCTCATCTAGTCCGACGCACTCTCCGGGATTTCCCTCCTATACATCCACCCACATTCGATATTAAATAAATCATGTTGATTTAATAATTACTCAGCAAGCTCTTAGGAGGAGACCCGTGAGAAGCCCCCACATCGGCCGTGGAAGCAATTCGGCAAACTTGCGCCTCTATCACGAGCGGCTGTTACTGCAAGCTTTGCGCCGCTCGCAACCTACTGCCAAGGCGGATCTCGCGCGACAGGCCAACCTGACCAGCACGGCGGTCGGGAGCATTATTGCGTCGCTAGACGAGGCCGGTCTTATTGAACACATTGGCCGTCGGCTCGAAGGCCAGCGCGGTCAGCCCGCTTCGCTGATCCGACTGAACCCGCGCGGCGCGTTTGGCATCGGCGTGAGAATCGATCGGACCAGCATTGAAACCGTGCTGGTGAATTTTTCGGGCGATGTCCTGTCGCGCAGCACCCTCGACAAGGTGCTCCCCCACCCCGACGAAGTCCTGAAAATCCTTCAGCGCGACATCCAAAACATGCTGGTATTGCTCACCCCGGGCGAGCGCCAGCGGCTGACAGGTGTAGGTCTCGCCCAGCCGTTCCACCTGGGCAGCTGGGCACGCGAACTTGGGCTTTCGGCTGAACGCTTCCGGGCGTGGGACGAGATCGATTTCTCCGCCGAGTTAAGCAAGCTAATGTGCCTTCCCGTCTTTAGCGAAAACGATGGCAACGCGGCCGCCATCGCTGAACTATTTTACGGTTGCGGACGCCAGTGCCATGACTTCGTCTATGTCTTCCTCGGCTCGGCAGTCGGGGGCGGCATCGCGATCGATGGCGATTGCCTGCGCGGCGGCAGTGGCAACGCGGGTGATATTGGCATCATGCCAGTACCGCCAAGCCGCCTCGCTTCCGCCCCGCTCCCCACCGGGCAATGGGACATCCTGTTGTCGCGCGCGTCGCTGAATGCGCTCGCGCGCCATCTGCGATATAGCGGCGAGTCGATTCAAAATCGCTTCGATCTCAACGCCTGCATCCAGCGCAAATTGCCCCCGGTGGATGAGTGGATCAACGATTGCGTGGAAGCGCTCGCCCCGGCGCTACACGCAACGTTGTGCGTGGTGGACGTGCCGACAATCGTGCTCGACGCGGATGTCGACAGCGGACTCCTCGATACGCTACTCGAACGCTTGCAGGCCGCGATGACGGCCACGGTGCCGGAAGCCCGCAGCGTCCCGACACTGGTCCGGGGGTCGTTTGGATCCGATGCGGGCGCCATCGGTGCGGCCACGCTGCCCATGTTCTTCAACTTTTCGCCTAACGCCGGGTTGCTCCAGAGCGCCAGCGAGAAATCGAAAGAGGTCAATCATGCCCATGCCTGAGTCACCCCCCCCAATCCTCGCCATGCGCGGCATCAGTAAAACCTTTCCCGGTGTGCGCGCGCTCGACAACGTGTCGCTGACCGTCTATCCGGGCGAAGTGCACTCGCTGATGGGCGAAAACGGCGCTGGCAAATCCACATTGATGAAGGTGCTCTCGGGCGCCTACCAGGCGGATCCCGGCGGGGAAATTCTGGTCGATGGAAAAGTTACCAGCATCGACGGCCCGCTCGCGGCGAAAGCAATCGGCGTTGCCGTGATCTATCAGGAGTTAAGCCTCGCGCCCAATCTTTCAGTTGCCGAGAATATCCATGCCGGCCGCGAATTGCGCAAGGGCGGCCGCTTCGGGCTGGTGGACCGGGCGGGCATGGAGCGCGGCTGCGAGGACGTGCTCAAGCGGCTGGGCGCGAGCTTTCGGCCGCAGACGCTAGTCGGCGATCTATCGATAGCGGAGCAACAGCTGGTCGAGATCGCGCGGGCGGTTCATGCCAACGCGCGGATCCTCGTGATGGATGAGCCGACCACGCCCCTGTCATCGCGTGAAACCGACCGGCTGTTCGAGTTGATCCGGACATTGCGTGCCGAAGGACTGGCGATCATCTACATCAGCCACCGGATGGCCGAGATCTACGAATTGTCGGATCGTGTGTCCGTGCTGCGCGATGGCGCCTACGTCGGCACGCTCGATCGCGCGGATCTGTCCGCCGAGAGCCTCGTCAAGATGATGGTCGGCCGAGATATTTCCGGCTTCTATAAAAAGCAGCATGCGGCCTACGACCCGGGCAAGGTCGTGCTGTCGGTCCGCGATGTCGCCGATGGCCGCCGCGTCAAAGGTTGCAGCCTCGAACTTCACGCAGGCGAAGTGCTCGGAATTGCAGGGCTGGTCGGCGCGGGCCGCACCGAACTGGCCCGGCTGATCTTCGGCGCCGAGCCGCGTATCCGAGGAGACATTACCGTCGATGGCAAGACGCTCGCCATGCGCTCGCCGCGCGACGCGATCAATGCAGGCGTGGTCTATCTGACTGAAGACCGCAAGCGCCAGGGCCTGTTCCTCGACATGAGCGTGCGCGACAACATCAACGTTGCCGTGTGCGGCCGCGATGCCCGTATTGGGGTGCTCGACCTCGCCCGAGGCGCGGTGCGCGCGCGCGACGCGATCTCTGCGCTCTCCATTCGCGTGGCAAGCGCGAAAGTCAACGCGGGCTCCTTATCCGGTGGCAACCAGCAGAAAGTGCTGCTGTCCCGCCTGCTGGAAACGAAACCGCGCGTCCTCATCCTCGATGAGCCCACGCGCGGCGTCGACATCGGCGCCAAGTCCGAGATCTATCGAATCATCAACGAACTGGCTCGATCCGGCGTTGGCATCATCGTCATCTCGAGCGAATTACCGGAAGTCATCGGCGTCGCCGACCGCGTGCTCGTCATGCGCGAAGGCGAACTCGCCGGCCAGCTTGGCGGCCATACCCGAACGCCGATCACGCAGGAAGCCATCATCGAACTGGCAACAGGCTCCCGACCCCCGGTCGACCAGGCAGCTTGATCCGTACACCGAACAAATCAGACGTCACGAATATCTGGAGGACGACATGAGCAATTCACTCAAGCCGCAGGAAGCCGGCACAACCCCTGTAGAGGGAACGACCAATCCGGTCCAGCGGCAAGCGAACATCTTGCGGCACGAGCGCATGCAGGCGCTGATGCGAACTGCCGGCATGCTGCCGATCCTGATTCTGCTTTGCATCGGCTTCGGGATCACGACGGGCAATTTCTTCAGCCTCCAAAACCTGTCGATCGTCACGCAGCAGGCGTCGATCAACGTGGTGCTGGCTGCGGGCATGACCTTCGTAATCCTGACCGGTGGTATCGACCTGTCGGTGGGATCCGTGCTGTCGGCCGCGGCAGTGGCGGCCTTGCTGGCATCGAACATTCCGGGCTTCGGCGGGCTCGCCGTGCCGGTCGCGCTCGCGGTCGGAGCCGGCTTCGGACTGATCAACGGCGCACTGATTTCCCTGCTCAGATTGCCGCCGTTCATTGTGACGCTTGGATCGCTGACGGCGGTGCGCGGCATCGCCCGGTTAATGGGACATGACACCACAATCTTCAACCCGCAACTGTCGTTCGCGTTCATCGGCAACGAATCGCTCTTTGGCATTCCCTGGCTGGTCATCATCGCCATCGCGGTCGTGGCTATCTCGTGGTTCA
>Ga0073928_10011251_pt1 | contig 10467 bp, 9 predicted proteins | sample PaiPotPPA55metaG_FD_76969 | JGI IMG/M metagenome (GOLD analysis project Ga0073928, IMG submission 76969) | Iron sulfur acid spring bacterial and archeal communities from Banff, Canada, to study Microbial Dark Matter (Phase II) - Paint Pots PPA... ...
TCGTCTTTCCGCAGCCGCGCGGTCCCAACAGCGAGAAGAACTCGCCGGGCTTGATATCGACCGAGATGTCGTCGACCGGTGTGACCTCGTCGAACCGCTTGATCAGCGACTCCAGCTTGACGTTTCCTCCAGCCATTCTCCGTCCTTTAGTTCATATCCCCGCGATGCTCGTGAGCGCCTGGGTGCCGCCGGGGGAGCGCTCGCCACGAGTCATCCACCGATAGGCCACGAAGCCGATCACCGACACGAGCAGCGATAGGACGAGCATGATCGTGGCGAGGGCGTTGAGCGCCGGGCCACTCAGTCCACCGTGGACGTTGGCGTAGATCAATACCGACATCGGCTGCGTTCCGGCGGTCGAGGACAGCTGCTCGACGATCACGAAGTCGTCGACCGTGCTCGCGAACACGAGCACGGCGCTGGCGAAGATCGCTGGCATCAGCATCGGCAGCAGCACGCGCCAGATCGCACTGAGACGCGAGGCGCCGAGGTCGGCGGCCGCCTCTTCGTATGTTGGCCCGATCGTCACGAGCCGGGCGATCACGATGATCGCCGGCCAGCTGATGTTCCAGACGACCAGTGCCGCGACTTCGGCGGTGGTCCCCAGGCGGAGGAACGTCAGTAGCTGCGTGACCAGCAGGAACAGCCCCACTGCAAGCAGCAGCTCGGGGATCACGAACGAGAAGATCATCAGGAAGTTCAGGCCGCGCGATGTCCAGCTCCGCCACCGAGCGATTCCGATCGCGAAGGCGACTCCGATCGGGACGGTGATCAGGGTCGTCACGATCGAGAGCCTCACCGTCTGGATGACCGCCGAGTGCAGCTCAGGGTTGTGCAGGACCGATTGGACCGACTTGCCGATGTACCACTTGGTCGAGAAGCCCTGCCACGTTGCCTGCGACGCGCCGCGGTTGAACGAGAACAGCACCGCGAACGCGACCGGCAGGATCGACCAGACGATGTACAGCCAGGTGAAGCCCTCCATTCCCCACGGACGTCGCCAGGGGTTGCCCCGCAGACGCCCGCGCCAGGCGAACGTCCCGCGCCCCGATGACACGGTGACGGACTCGCCGACGGCGCTCGCCATCAGGCGTACTCCCCCGACGCGCGGGCCGTGCTGAGCACGTAGTAGATCATCGGGATCAGCAGCACGATCAGCAGCATCAGCGCGAGGACCGCGCCTTGACCGGTCTGCCCGGGTGACTCGAGCTGCCCCTCGATCGCATTGCCGATCATCGTCGTCCCCGGCGCGGCTGACAGCAGCTGATTGGTGTAGTAGTCCCCGAGCATCGGCAGCGCCGTGATGAACGTTCCCGCGATGATCGTGGCCTTGCTCAGTGGAACGGTGACGTGCCAGAAGGTCCGCCACTTGGACAGGCCGAGATCTCGGGCCGCCTCCAGCATGCTCTGGTCGATCCGATCAAGGCCGGCGTACAGCACGAGGACGAGGTATGGGATGTATCCGTAGACGAGCCCCAGGACGACCGTCACGGACTTGCCGCCGAGCCAATCGGTGTGGCCGGGGAGGCCGACAGCAGACATCGCGCTGTTGACGAACCCGCCCTGCTGGAGCAGGTCGATCCACGCGAGCATCCGCATCATGTAGCTGACCCAGAACGGCGCGATCAGCAGCACGAGGAATAGCGCCTTGCGACGGCCTCCGTAGCGGGAGACGAAATACGCGACCGGATAGGCGATCGCCAGCGAGAGGACCGTCGCAATCGCGGTGAACAGGACCGTTCGCAGCGCCGGTGCGCCGATGAACGCTCCGCTGCCGAAGATCTCGTGCCATACCGCCGTCAGGTTCGTGGCCGACCAGTCCAGCGGATTCCATGTCGGCGTGGCGGTCTGAAAGAACGGGTTGACTCCCCCGCCGGCGACCGCCAGCATCACGTAGAACGGCACGACGAACAGCACCACGAGCCAGATCGCCCCGGGTGCCGCCAGGGCGATCCACAGCCAGTGATTCCGCCGGTCGGAACTGTCCTTCGCGCGGCCCACCGGGGCCTACCCTACAGGCCCTTGGAGAACGAGTTCCAGGTGGTCTCCCAGACCGCGGTGGCGGCCGGCGGCAGCTCGAGCTCGAAGATACCCTTGCTGAAGTAATCCGGGAGCACGACCGTCGAGGTCAGCTGCGGGGGCAGCAGCTTCTCGGAGATGAGCCGCTGCGGCGTCACGCCGTTGAGTGGCGACATGTACCCGTAGTAGCTGTAGTTCTCGAGCGCGTTGTTCGTGTCGAGCAGATAGTTGATGAACATGTGCGACAGCACCGGGTTCGAGCCGGTCTTCAGGCTCACCATCAGGTCGTTGGCGACCGGACCTTTATGGTTGGACGGGAACCAGTAGCCGACATCGTCGATGGTGACTCCATTGCCCAGGTAGGAAGCCGCCGATGCCATGTCGCCCGACCATGCGTGGTGAACCCAGGTCTTGCCGCTCGGCACGTCGGTGTAGTCGTTGTTGTCGATTCGCACGCCGGTCAGCGACGAGAGCTGCTTCAGTGAGTTGCCTGCGGCCTGAATCTGAGCGGTGTTCGTCGTGTTGAGGTCGAAGTTGCCGGCCTTCATCAGGGCGAGGCCGATCGTCTCGCGGTCGTCGTCCAGGACCGCCACCTTGCCCTTGTACGCCGACGCCTGCCAGGGCATATCCCAGCCCGGCGCGAGATTGACCTTGTTCTTGAGCCAGGCCATGCCGGTGGTGTAGATGGAGTACGGCATCGTGTACTGCGCATCCACGTCATAGAACGGGCTGTGGTAGTCGGCCCAGGTGTTGGCGGCGTTGGGGATATAGCTGTGGTTCAGCGCGCGAATCATCTTCGTCTCGATCAGCTGACCGAGCACGTCGACCGTCGGGAAGAAGATGTCGAAGTTGAACTGCCCGCTGCCCAGCTTGGCGATCGCCTCCTCCATCGTGTTGAACGTCGTCAACGTGTACTTGCAGTTGTTCAGCTTGCAGAAGTTCTTGATCACGGCCTCGTTGATGTAGGCGACCCAGTTGTATAGCTGCAGGGTCGCCCCGGTCTCCGGGGCGAGGCCCGCCGCGATCGGCTTGTTGTCGGAATAGATCGGCCACTTGACCGGGTGGTTCTGACGCGGCAGCGGGATGCCGCCGGCACCCGTCGGCGCGCTGGAGCCCGAGCTCGAGCCGCCGCAGCCGGCCAGCAGCGCGCCCGCCGCCAGCCCGGCGCCGGCGCCGAGCAGCTGGCGGCGAGATATCGCATTTTCTTCCGGGTCAGGTCGGCGCCTGACGCCTGGCTCGATCCATCCCTCACGTGGGTGTCTCACAAGCTCACCTCTCCTAGCAGTAGTTGACGATCACGTCGCTTCTCCAACCCTCTGGCTTGCCACCGGGCCCGTCTGTGCCGCGCGAAGATCGCATCCAAGCTCGGCCGAGGCCAGTGCCAGGCAGCGCGAAAGCATTCGCTCCGGGGTGACGCTCGGCTCGCACAGTGTCACCTGAACGCCGAGGCCGTCCATCAGCGCGCTGATTGTCATCGCGAACTCGTCAGGATCGGCGGCCCGATCGAACTCCCCGCTCACCTGACCCTCTCGAACGATGTCCGCGATCAGGTCACGCTCGCGCCGGTTGAGCCTGAAGTACTTCTGGCGCACCCCGAGATCGCGCCGCGCCCGGCCCCAAAAATCCATCCACAGCGTGTAGTCACTGATCGCGTCGCCGGCGCGGCTGCTGTGCTCGATCAGGTGCACGAGCTTCTCGCTCGCGCGGTCATGGCACGCTTGACCTGCGGTGAGCCGCGAATAGAACTCGCGGTCGGCACGGTCCACCACCTCTTCGAACAGCCGGTCCTTGGACTCGAAGTAGTACAGGACGGTTGGCGAGCTCGTTCCGGCCCGTTTGGCGATATCGCCGATGCGGGCGTCGAGTAACCCCCGCTCGTAGAACACTTCCGTGGCCGCGGCGATGATCTGCGGCTTGCGCAGATGGTCGACCTTCGGTCGCGGGCTCATCCCGTGTGCCTCTCCTGTACCAATTCGTACATTGACCCGCGTTCAGAAAACTAACGGCGGCCGCTCTGCGCGTCAAGCAGGGCGCGATTAAGGCGGTGTTAGCGCCTCGTACTCCGCGCCCGCGCGGCCGGGCACGGGCGGGCGCCGGCGCCACGATGCGGGACGACGGATTCCGGTGCGGGCGACCGCGACGCCGGCCAGGCACAGCACGCCGCCGGGGAGTGCCAGGAGCGGCGGAACCTCGCCGAGCACCGCCCAGCCCAGGAGCACCGCAAGCGGTGGGACGAGGTAGGTCGTCGATCCCATCCGCCCGGCGGTGGTTCGAGCCAGCGCGTAGGCCCAGGTGACGAATCCGATCGCGGTCGGGGCCAGCCCGAGGTAGATGGTCCAGGCGATCGCGGACGACTGCGCGTGAGGAAACTGGTGCACCAACGAGGGCGCGTACGGGAGGCAGCTCAGGGCGCCGACCGTGCACGCAAGCCAGGTCACCGACAGGGCGCTTGCCTCGTTCAGCACCGGCTTCTGCGCCACGACCCCTCCGGCGTACGCCAGCGCCGCGATCAGACACAGCACCGCGCCCCAGGCTTCGCTGAGACCGTGCTGCGACGTGGCGGCAGCGATGATCGCCGCACCCGCGAACGACACCAGGCAGCCGGCCAGCAGCCGTGGTGGGAAGCCCTCCCGGAGGATCACGCCGGCGAGGATCGCGATCAGAATCGGGCCGACGTTGACGAGCATCGCCGCGATCCCCGCGTCGACGCGCCGCTCGGCCTCGTTCAGCACGACGTTGTAGACCCCGAACCAGAGAACGCCACACACCAGGACGCCGAGCATCGCGCCGCGGCCGGGCAGCTTCTCGCGACGGACGAGCACGAGCGCGCCAAGTACCAGGCTGCCGACCAACAGGCGGCCGAGTGCGAGCGCCCCGGGACTGAGCGAGCGGTCCGCCGAGCGGATCGCGACGAATGCCGATGACCACAGGACGACGGTTACGAGCGCCGCGCCGATCGTCAGCGCGCGCGTTCGACGGCGATCGGATGCCACCGACCAGAGGCTAGTCACGCCTGATTAACGGCCGCGTGCCGCGCGCTGTGAGATCGCGACGCCGAGATCGCCGGCGATCGCCGCCCACACTTCTTCACGCGCCCGCGCGAGCGACACGGCCGAGTCGCCGATCAGCGTCCGCAGCCCGAAGCCGTCGAGCAGCGCGAGCGTCCGGTCGGCGACCGCGTCGGGATCGCAGTCGGCGAACTCTTCGTCGCGGACGCCGTCGGCGATCTCGGCGGCGAACCATCTCCGCATCCGCTCGTAGAGCTTCTCGGCCACGGGCCGCACCTCGGGGTGGCGCACCGCGCGCAGCCACAGCTCAACCCACAGGACCCAGTCCTGCTCGAGCGATGCGGTGCTCGGCAGGCACTGGTTGATCATCGATTGCAGGCGCTCGGCGTGCGTCGCGACCGGCAGCTCGCCACTCGAGATTCGGACGTCGCCCGCCTGCTCGTAGGAGTATTCGAGGGCTTCGCCGAGGAGCGCCTCTCGCGTGGCGAAGTGGTAGTGCACGAGTGCGCTCGACACGCCGGCGTCCATCGCGATCCGCGCGATCCGCACGTCGTCGATTCCCTCCCGCGCGATCCGCCGGACGGCGGCGGCGAGGATCCTGTCGCGGGCGGGCGGCCGCGATCGGGCGGGCGGCCGCGACCGGGCGGACCGCCGTGGCCGCGCGGGCGGCCGCGACCGGGCGGACTGCTCAGCTTTCGAGACGCTCATCCGGCCGCAGCACCGGTGTCAGGTCACGCCGGATCGAGTCGGCAAACCACGCCACCCCGGCCTCACGCCGCGACAGCGGTCCGCAGCGGTAGCCCCGCGTCTTGAAGCCCTCCTGGACGTTGGCCACCAGGTCGACGTCCTCGTCGAGCGTGATCTTGTTGACGCGCCAGTTCAGCCACTGGACGAGCTTCGTCCGTGGGCCGCTGTTCGGCGGCCGGAACGCCAGGTAGGTGTCGCTCGTGCGCGCCACACCGTCGGGTCGGAGCTGCCAGACGCCGACGTAGTCGGGGTACAGGTCGATGGTCGTGTTGGGATAGATCACCACGTAGCGCCACACCCGCCGGTCCTCGTCGCCGAGCCCCGGCATCGGTTGCACGAGCTCCGTGTAGAGGCGCTCGGTCCAATTGCTGCTCGGCTTGCTCCGCAGCGGCGCCTCGAACCAGACGTAGCGCTCGTGGCACTCGACGTCGTAGTGCTTGTAATCGAGCAGGCGCATCAGGCCGGGGTGCGCGATCGGGATGTGGTAGCCCTCGATGTAGTTGTCGACGATCGCCTTCCAGTTCGCCGGCTGCTCGCCTTCGACTGGCGAGAACCGCTCGAGCGACGGGATCCGGTAGCGATCGAGGCGGGCAGGGAGGTCGCCGACGAGCTCCGCCAGCGGCGTGGCGTCCGGGTCGAGGTTGACGAAGATCAGGCCGCACAGCTCCTCGACGCGCGCGCCCAGCAGTGGGAACGCGCTCTTGTCGAGCCGCTCGCCGTAGCTGAGCGCCTCGGGAGCGCCGATCAGCGAGCCATCGAAGCGGTACGTCCAGCCGTGATACCGGCAACGGATCGCGCCCTTGCACTGTCCGGAGCCGCTCAGCAGCTTCGAGGCGCGATGCCGGCAGATGTTGCGGTAGGCCTGGAGGGCGCCGTCCTGATCGCGCACGACGAGCACCGGCTGGTCCCCGGCGCTGCCGGTGATGTAACTGCCCGGCCTCGGCAGCGACGACACGTGGCCGACGAACTGCCAGGTGCGCTCGAAGATCAGCTCCTGCTCGGCCTCGAGCACCTCCGGATCGATGTAGAGGCGCGGCTCGAGCGCCGTGCCGCGCGGGACGCCGTTGGCGCCCGGCCTGTCGGTTGAGACGGGGACTTCGGTGGTCGTCATAGGCTCCTCGCCGGCAAATCCTGACTTTGTGATCAGTTGCTGTATTGTACGCGCCATGGTCAAGGGCGCGAGCTGGCTCTCGATCACGCCGGAGCCGGAGCGCGAGCTTCCTCGCGCCGTGGCCACGCTGACCGAGGGACGCGAGCCGTCGCCGAGCGCCGTGGCGAGCGAGGCGGCGCGGGTGGAGCGTCTGGTCCTCCACGGAAGCCAGCGGCAATGGCTGCGCTACCTACACGGGGTGGTCGAGCTGATCGACCGTTCCGAGGCCGACCCGAGCGCCGAGGTCCAGCAGGCTCGCGTGACCGCCACGACCGTAATCTCCAATCACCACAACCTGCTGCTGGGGCTGCCGGGGCGGGGCGCGCAGATCAGCGCCGCCGACCGCGCGAAGCTGGCGCAGCTCGCAATCGACAACCACGAAGTGAAGGGGCCCGCATGACCACGACCGCCGTCCCGCCGACACCGCCAGCGGAGCTCGACCCGCACCTCCAGGAGCTCCAGCAGCGCGCGCGCACGTTCGTCGACAACGTGCTGATCCCACTCGAGCTCGAGGCCGAGCGCCGGGGCGGATCGCTCCCGCAGGAGACGATCGACGAGATCAAGCGCGAGGCGATCGCCGCGCGCCTCAACGGTGGCCGGTTCGCCGCGGAGTACGGCGGCCAGGGCTGGTCGATGGTCGAGTGGTTCACCGTCAACGAGCAGTTCGGGCGGGTCACCAACGGGCTGCACTGGCACGTTCCAAGCGCCTACAACGTGCTCATGCAGGGCACCGCCGAGCAGATCGAGCGCTACCTCCTGCCGGCGCTCCGCGGCGAGGGCGGCGACGCCTACGCGGTCACCGAAGCCGAGGCGGGGTCGGATCCAGGCGGGATCGCGTCGACCGCGGTCGCGACCGAGGGCGGTTGGAAGATCAACGGCGAGAAGTGGTTCGTGACCTCCGGGGACGTCGCGCGTGTGCTGATCGTGATGGCGAATGTGGTCGACGGGGCCGACAGGCTCCCGACGCTGTTCCTGATCGAGCCGAACGCGGCCGGAGTGCAGTTCGTCGACGACCCCAAGTTCACGCACAACTATCCGCACGGCCACCCGACGATCCGGTTCACCGATGTCGAGGTCGCGCCCGACGCCGTGATCGGTGGCGTCGGCAACGGCGACGCGCTCCAGCGCGCCTGGTTCACCGAGGAGCGGCTCGGGATCGCGACCCACGGGCTCGGGGCGATGTGGCGTCTGCTCGAAGAGACGACGAGTTGGGCGCTGACGCGGCTCCAGGGCGGCCAGCGCATCATGGACTACCAGGGCGTCTCGTTCCCGCTGGCGGACTCCGCCACCGATGCGGCCGCGGGCCGGCTGTTGGCGTTGCAGGTCGCGGAGATGGTCGACCAGGGCGCCGACCTCAAACGGATCCACGCCAAGGCGGCGATGGCGAAGCTGTTCGTCAGCGAGGCGGCGGGTCGCTGCGCGGACCGCTGCGTGCAGATCTTCGGCGGCCGCGGCTACATGCGCAGCAACGTCGCCGAGCGCTTCAACCGCGAGCTGCGCGTCGACCGGATCTGGGAGGGCACGAGCGAGATCCAGCGGCTGATCATCACGCGCGCGCTCGAGCGTCGCGGGATCGAGGCGACGATCCATTGACCGAATCGCTTGCGGGCGTGCCTGCGGGCGCGACCGAGCCGGTCCGCGACTGGGACCTGAGCCGGCTGATGCGGCCGGCGTCGATCGCGGTGGTCGGCGCAACCGATCGGTATGGCACGTACGCCGCACAGACGCTCTTGAACCTCGAGCTGCTTGGGTATCCAGGGGAGGTCTGGGGGGTCAACCCGAAGCGCGACGAGGTCATGGGACGTCCCTGCGTGCCGACGGTCGACGATCTGCCGAACGCCGCCGACGCGGTGGTCGTCGCGATTCCCGCCGCGGGCGTCCCGGAGATCATCGAGCAGGCAGGGGCGCGAGGGTGCGGCGGGGCGGTCGTGTACGCAGCCGGCTTCGCGGAGGTGAACGCCGGCCGATCGCTCCAGCGCGACCTGATCGAATCGGCGCGACGGCATCGAATGCCGGTGTGTGGCCCCAACTGCGACGGAATCGTGCTCGCATCGCGCCGGATCGCGCTGTGGGGCGACGCACTGATCGAGCGCGAGCCCGGGCACGTTGCGCTGATCTCACAGAGCGGCAACGTCGCGGTGAACGCGCTGACCTCGCGCCGGGGGCTGCGCTTCCACACCGTGATCACGAGCGGAAACCAGGCGGTCATCGGCGCCGATACGTATCTCCGATTCCTGGCGGAAGAGGAGGAGGGGATCGGCGCGATCGCGCTCTACCTCGAGGACGACGTCGGCCCGGGGCTGTGCGAGGGCCTGGCCGTTTGCGCCGAGCGAGGCATCCGCGTCGTGGTCCTCAAGGTCGGAAGCTCTCCGGTCGGTGCGCGGGCCGCGGCCGCCCACAGCGCCTCGCTCGCCGGCGACCAGCGCGTATTCCGCAGTCTGGTCGAGGAGGCCGGGGCGGTTTGGGCCCAGGACGCGCACGAGCTGCTCGAGCTCGCCAAGACGCTGTCGGTCCCCGCGCGCAGCCGGCCGCGACCGGGTGGCGGGCTCGCGATCATGACGTGCTCGGGCGGCGATTCGGCGCAGGGGGCCGACGAGTGCTCCCGGCTGGGGATCCCGCTCCCGGAGCTCGCGTCGCCGACCCGGGCCCGTCTCGAGGAGCTGCTACCGACCGCGGCGACCGCCGCCAACCCGCTCGACTACACCGCGCTCCTCTGGGGCGACCGCGCCGCGCTTGCCGAGCTCGTCCGGACACTCGGCGAGGACCCGACGATCGATCAGGTGCTCGTGTTCTACGACCAGCTGCCGGGGGTCGAGGGCGCCGCCGAGGAGTCCTGGCGGGCGGTGCGCGAGGCGATCGCCGACGGCGCGCAGCGAAGCCCGGCCGCGACGTTGGTGTCCTCGACCCTGCCGGAACTGCTCGACGACGCGGCGGCGTGGCAGTTTGCGTGCGCGGGCGTACCCGCTGCCGCGGGGCTGCGGACAGGGCTACGTTGCGTCGCAGCGACGCGGTCCGTGCCAGGGGATCCGGATCGGCTCCGCGCGATTGGAGCGGCCGCAGCAGGCATCGCTGCCAAACTGGCCGAGACCGAGAATGAGAATGAGACTCAGTCGCAGGCAGGGTCGCTGGCGCAGGCGACGGGGCCAGCGCAGACCGAGTGGCTGGGGGAGCACGAATCCAAGGAGCTGTTGCGCGCCGCGGGAGTGCCGGTCGTCGAGGGGCGGCTCGTCGGCAGCGAGGACGATGCGGCCGCGGCGCTCGCGCAGCTCGGCGGGTCGGTCGCGCTCAAGCTGAGCGCGCCGACGGTGCAGCACAAGACCGAGCTCGCGGCGCTCGAGCTCGGGATCGAAACCGGCGACGAGGCTCGGCGCGCGTTTCGACGGCTGGCCGAGCTGGCGGCCGAGCACGGGGGAGACGTGCTGGCGGAGCGGATGGCCCAGGGAATCGAGCTGCTGATCGCAGCGCGGACCGGAGCGGTGGTGCCCGCGCTGGTGGTCGGGCTCGGCGGGACCGCCGCGGAGCTGCTCGACGCCGTCGCGATCA
>Ga0073928_10011253_pt1 | contig 10466 bp, 7 predicted proteins | sample PaiPotPPA55metaG_FD_76969 | JGI IMG/M metagenome (GOLD analysis project Ga0073928, IMG submission 76969) | Iron sulfur acid spring bacterial and archeal communities from Banff, Canada, to study Microbial Dark Matter (Phase II) - Paint Pots PPA... ...
AGGGTTCGGCCTCGTGCCGTTCGAGGCCGCCGAGTACGAGACGCCCTGCCTGTGGGCGGCCGTCACCTCGCTCGCCGAGGTCCTGCCCGCCGGCGACGCCGTCCAACTGGTCGCTTGGGATCCCGAAGTAAGCGCTGATCGCGCCGCGGCGCTGCTCGACGACCAGGCGCTGGCGACCGCGGTCGCAGATGAGATCCGCCAGACGGCGGCTGCCCTCACCTGGGACGCCACCGCCGGGAAGTTGGTCGATCTCTACGACGCGGTTTGCGACTCTCCGGCCACCCCGGGGCGCGGGGTTGAGCGGACCCAGGGGCTGATGTCAGGCGTGCTCAGCGAGGATGCGATGCGGCTGGTCGGACCCGGAGGGGTCCTCCCCGTCGACGTCGAGCGTCCGTTGCTGGCTCTGGCGACCCACCCTCAGGTCGGCGAGCCGATGTTCCGGGCAATCAAGTTTGGCTACCGGGCATCGCACGCGTTTCGCCGGCGCGGCAGGGGCAACGGGAGGGCGTAGTCACTGACCGCTTACGTGCTCCACCGCGACCGAGTGGGGGAGGTCGACGGCGCCGCCTCCCGATCGTGAGGCGAGGACGATCAGAGAGCTCATCTCCTGGCGAAGGTCGTAGGCGTTCGCGCCCCAACCATCGGGGGTCACGGAGGCCTCGAGGTTGTAGCGACCGGGGGCAAGCCAGTTGTGGAAGTCGATCCGGACGATCGCCGTCTCCCCGGGCATGAACTCCCCGGTCGCCACCTGCCGCAGCTGAGTGCTGGTCGCGAACGCCGGCTGACCGCGCTCGTTGCGGAGCCCGATGGCGAAGATCGGATCCTCGGCCTGGGCGTGAAAGCGCGCCTCGACTCGGATCCGGCACGCCTCGCCCTGCTGCACGGCGACGAGCGGCTCACCGTCGGGCGACTCGAACGTCGCGCTGATCAGCTCGGCGACCGGTGGCCGCCGCAGGGTGTCGGGGCCGCCGTGCTCGGCTGCCTCCTGCCTCACGCGCCGGAAGTTGAGCTCGTTGTACTTGCGCGTGATCGTGGGCGGGTCGGCGACGTCGATCACCTGTCCGCGATCCATCAACATCGCCCTGTCGCAGAAGCGCTCGACGGCTCCCATGTCGTGGGTGACGAACACGATCGTTCGTCCCTCAGACTTGAGCCGCGTGAACTGGTCGTAGCACTTCTGCTGGAACGAGGCATCGCCGACCGCCAGCACCTCATCGATCAGCAGGATGTCCGCGTCGACCTGAATCGCCACCGAGAACGCGAGCCGGACGTGCATGCCGGACGAGAAGTTCTTGAGCTTCAGGTCCATGAACTCCTCGAGCTCGGCGAAGCGGATGATCTCCTCGAGCCGGGCCGTCGCCTGCTTGCGGGTCAGGCCGAGCATGATCGCGTTGATGATCGCGTTGTCGCGCGCGGTCAGCTCAGGGTTGAAGCCGACGCCGAGCTCGATGAACGGGGCGAGCCTGCCGTTGATCTCCAGGCTTCCGCCATTGATCTCGTAGATGCCCGCGAGGCACTTGAGCATCGTGCTCTTGCCACTCCCGTTACGGCCGACGACGCCGAAGAACTCCCCAGGAAGAATCTCGACGCTGACCTTGTCAACCGCCTTGAGCGTGTCGTATCTCCGGGCTCGGAACGGATGCAGGACACGTTCCTTGAGCGTGCCGTAGCGCTCATGAGGAAGCCGGAAGCTCTTGCTGATGTCGGCCAGTCTCACCGCCGGGTGCGACGAGGAGGGCGTTGAGACCACGCTCGGCTCGAGCGCGGTGCGACGGGCGGTTACGCTCACGCCCCGAAGGTACCAACCAGCCCTGCGGTCACGCGGCCGAAGCCGACCAGGCGGCGCTTGCCGAATACGATGCGGCATGTGGAAAGCAGCGCCGAGACACCACCGCCGGACACGTCTGGAGTCCCCGATCGGCGCGAGCTGATCGAGCGGGGAGCGATCGTGATCGGCTCCGACGTCCCGTCCGACGAACTCTCTGATGTTCATCTCCCGTTGCCGATCCGGGTGATCGGGTGGGCCTATTCGCGCCCGGGTATCGAGCGCGTGGAAATCGTCGTCGACGGCACGAGAGTGCCCGCGCAATACGGGCTTCCTCGTGCGGACGTGGCCGAGGCACTGTCAGAGCCGGATGCCGCACGCTCAGGTTTCACGACGGTCCTTGGCCCCGAGGCCTGCGACCTCGGGCCGCACACGCTCACGATCGTCGCCGCTGACCGAGCGGGGCAGTCCTCCCAGATCAGCATCGAGATCGTGGCCGAGGAGGGGACGGGGTCGGACGACGTTCGCTTGAGCGGGCTCGACAACGAGGGCGAGCGCTATGTCCCCGAGGACTATCGAGGCACCTACACCGAGGTCGAGCATCAGGCCCGCTACAGCTGGGCGGCCCCGCTCGCGGCCGGACGCGACGTTCTCGACGCCGGATGCGGCGTCGGGTGGGGGACCGTCCGTCTGGCCCGTTTCGCGCGCCAGGCCGTCGGCGTTGACATCGACGAGGCGGCCGTGTCGAACGCGCGTGAGCGCGCCGCAGGGCGCGCAGAGTTCGTCGTCGGCGACCTGCTGGCACTGCCGTTCCCGGAGCGGTCGTTTGATCTCGTGGTTTGCTTTGAGGCGATCGAACATGTAGCGGAGCCGCAGAAGGCGCTCGATGAGCTGCGGCGTGTGCTTCGACCGGATGGGCTGCTCGCCGTCTCCTCGCCCAACCGCGGCGTCTACCCGGCCGGCAACCCCCACCACATGTACGAGCTCACGTTCGAAGAGCTCGAGCAGAGCCTCCGCAGCCGTTTCAGGAACGTCGCGATGTATCGCCAGCAAACCCATCTCGCGGCGCTCGTTTCGGACGATCGTGGATATGCCGCGCGAGATCCCGACACGGAAGTCCCGGCCCGGCTATACAAGACCGCCGGTGGGGAGCCCGGCGACGAGCTCTACACGGTCGGGCTCGCGGGAGACGACGAGCTGCCGTCCGTCGATAGCGCGGTGTCCCTCGGGGGGACCTTCGATACCAAGGCGCTCCACGAGCGCATTCACCTGCTCGAGCAACTGATGGCGCTGACCGAGGCTAAGTCGGCGGCCGCGCTGGCCAACGAGCAGTCTCTGCGGCAGGCGATCGACGACGCTCAGCGTGCTCGAGCGGAGGCTGAGGCTGCGCGAGACGCCGCCGAGAAGTGGCTCGCCGGGCTCCAGGCCTCCGCCTCCTGGCGGCTCACCAGCCCACTCCGGGCGGCCAAGCGAGCCGCGATGAGCGGGCGCGACGAGCGCAGGTCCTAACTCGGACTAGCCTCTCGCGGGGCAGCGTCGCTGATCGCGGGCGGCCTGACGTGCGAACTCGGAGTCAACCGGTGCATATTCGAGCATGAACAGATCCGGCTGGTTGCCGGGCATCCGGCGGTCGGCGAGGAAGGCGTAGTAAGGGTCCCCCGAGTAGGCAACGCCGACGCTACAGCGTCTCGCCACAGCAACCCTTTCGTTGACCATGGTTGGGCTTGCGGTCCAAGCTAGACCCGATCGTGCGCCTGGCCGCTTCGCCGCCCAAGGGTTACCTGGGCTCACCAGTATCGAGATCGACTGAAAGACAAGCAACACGCAGAGCACCGCCACGAGCGGACGTAGACGCCGCCAGTACGACCACGACCAGGCCGCACCGCACGCCGCCAGTGCGAGGAGGGGCGGTTCTGCGACCTCCAGCACGCTGACGTAGGACCCACGTTTGAACACGGTGAGTGCTAACAGGAGGCCGCCGCCTGCGGCGGCGGCGAGCGTTTGCAGCAGCGCGCGGTCTCGGAGTTGTTGGTGGCGCGCTAACACGAGCGCGGCGACAGCCCCCATCACGAGGACAAACTCGCTCCAGATGCTCTGAGCGATGAGCCCAGCCGCGTAGTGAAGCGACGCGTACCCAACTTGCAACTGGGCCTCGATCGCCTGCCGCCATACCGACGTGCCGAACGCGGCCACCGATGCTGCCGCAAACAGCACGGCGAACAGGACAAACCATGCCACCGATCGACGTCGGCAGGCGGAGGCCACGGCAATCGCAATCCCTGGGATCACGAATGCCACCTTGAACGCGGCGGCCAGAGCCAGCAGGAGCGCTCCGGTTCTTGCCCGGCCCCGAGCGCAACACAAGGCACCGCCAAGGAGCAGCGGGGAGGCGAAGGTCTCCGGGATTAGCTGAGCATGCTCGTGGAGTGTGACCGGCAAGACTGGCGCGACCGCAGCCGCCGCAATGGCAAGCCAACGGCGTCCACTTAGCCGCCAGACGCACACCCCGACCAATGCTGCCGTCAGCCCATCGGCCAGACCTGCGCCCGCACGCACCGTGACAAGTCCGTCGTGCACCGCCAGCAGCAAGACGCCAACCAGATATACCGGGGGTGGCTGCGCGGTCGCGAAATCACGATACGGGACAAGCCCGTGCAGGAACTCTCGCGCGCTGTCCGTGTAGACGCCGTCAGAGAAATCCCAGTAGCCGTTCCGCTGCCACGCTGCGAGCAGCCCGAGTTCGATCAGGCCGCCGACCACGACCAGAGCCATGATCGGAGACAACAAGCCGCTTTGGCGGATGTTCGCGAGTCGAGGTGGAGGTGTCACACGATCCTGACCAGCCAGCGACCTGTGGCGAGGGACGTGCCGGCGCCGGAGACGCGTGAAAGACACGGCTGCGCGTCGTCGGCTACGGGCAGACCTCGAAGCCCAGCGGATCGACCACCTGGACATGCCAGGGGATCTGCGGCGCGAGGTCACGCGGGAAGCCCACGGTCGCGCTCGCGCCACCGGCGACGGTCGAGAACGCGGGTGACGTGCAGCTCGACGCGAATCGGCGCACGTAAGCGGTCGCGGTTGCCCCGGCGCGCGGACGGATCGAGATCGACGTACCCGTCGGCACGGTGACATCGAGCGAGGCGAGTGCGGGGGCGTGCGGCACGACCTGCAGGCACGCGCCGCGCGGGGTCGATCCCGCGCCGTAGAGCACGTCGACCTTTATCGGCGCCGGCAGCAGTCCGCGCTGCGAGGCGGGGTTGAGGCTCTCGGCCTGGGCGAGGACCGTGTCGGCCCTTGTCCGGAATGACTCGGGCGAACCCTCGAGCTGGCCGACGGTCGGTGCCATCCGGCCCAGGTCGTGAGCCGCCCTGAGATACCCACCGGCCCACACGTCGGGCGCGTTCATCGGATCCGGCCGGAATCCCGGGGGTACCAGGGGCGCGGCGATCTGCACCGCTGCCAACGATGCGCGCACCGAGTCGTCGGAGAATCGAAGCCCGCCCTCTCCCCCTCGCAGGACGTTGAGGTTCGCGATGAAGATGCCGACCAGCGCGAGCGCGGCGAGGCCGAGCCACGGGCCACGCCAATGCAGACCGCGCCCGGCCTCGGCGATCAGCAGCAGGATGAAGACCGCGCCGACGTAGACGTACCTGCTCGCGGTTGGCTCCGCAGGTCCGGCGCGGACGATCGCCGTCAGCAGCCAGAAGACGAGCGCACCGATCAGTGCGGCGACGAGCATCGGCGTTGGCGCCAGTGCGCCGCGAGCACGCCAGGAGAACACCATCCACGCGATCAGCGCCACGGTCAGGGCCGCGCCCCACGCCGTCGGATCGAGCCCGGCGATTCCCGCGACGGCACCGGATGCCGCGCTCGCGACGTATTGCGGCGCACCGAGGATCGCAGCGCGGCTCGTCTGATCGCCGCCGCCCCAGCCGGCGTACCAGATCAGGTACAGGACCGCAGGGATCACGATCACCCAGTACTGCCGCCACGGAGCTCTTCGCATCAGCATCAACACGGCGGCGGCGACCACGAACGGGATTCCGACCCCGGAGCTGATGATCGACCAGGTCAGTAGGGCGGCGGCCGCCCAGGGGCGCCGCACCGGGGGATCGGCGTCGAGCACCACGAGCGCGCCGAGTCCGCCGGCGATCGAGCCGAAGTAGCCGATCTGAAACGGCCACAACAAGTCCTGCCAAGCGGTGCCGAGAAACAGCAGCAGGCCGGCCGGCACGAGGGCGCCCACCGGCCCTAGGCGGCGCCGGCAGAGCACGTAGAGCAGGCCCGCGCACAGCAGGTGGAGCGCGACGGCGACGAGGCGGTAGGGCCAATAGTGGTGCAGCCCCACCGTCGCAAACAGCGCCTTGTAGACCAGCACCGGGAACAGCGACAGGTGGCCGTTGTGCGGGTCAAGAAAGCTCCCGACGCTGCTTCCGCGGCGGTTCAGGATGAAGTCCCACTCGTCGTAGAAGAACGTCAACCGGCGGCCGACGTACATCAACATCACCGCAGCGGCGACCATCAGCAGCGCGAGCGCGAGCGTGGCGTTCGGGCGCGGATGCCGGCGCTCCCGCGAGGAGGAGGGCGTGCTGCTCGGTCGGGGTCTGTCGATCGCTACTTCAGGCATGGGTCCACTCGACGCGAGCATGCGGCGTGATCGCGTGGCCGCGCGGGAGCGTAGCGTCCTCCGTCACGGCCGTTCGCGTCCACGGCCGCGGTGAACGCGCGCATCCGACGCCGACTAGGCACGCATCCGATAGATGTACTCGGGGCCGATCGTGGCCTCGAGCTTGAACAGCTTGCCGGACTCGAGTGCGGCGGGATGTGGCACCACACTCGTCTGGAGGATCACCCACCGCACGTGCAGCGGCCTGAGCCGCTGCCACAGCGTCCGCACTGGGGGCAGCACGTTGCCCTGTGAATCGAATACCCGACGCCTGCTCCCCGTGGAGAACACATCACTGATCAACAACCCGTGTGCGTAGTAGCGCGCCTGTTCGCAGATGTAACCCCACGCGCGGTAGTGCGAGCCGTAGTGTGCGTTGAGGTACTCCACCGCGTCGTAGCACGCGACCCGCGCGCCGATGAACCCGCTGACGGCGGCGGGAGTGGTCGGTGGGAGTCCGACGGCGTTCTCGGTATCCGTGCCGAACTTCACCGAGGCGCGCAAGATCACGGCGAGCAGCAGGACGGTCGCAACCGGGATCGCCCAGTCCATGTACCTCCGCTTTCGTCCCAGCCGGGCCAGCAGCTTGATCACGTGGTCGGCCGCCAGCCCGCAACTCAGCGCCAGAATCCCGATGGCCGGAACGAAGTAACGGGGGTCGGCGGAGACGTTCAGCGCCACGAGCCCACACGCAACGCCTGGCAGCAGCGAACCGAGGTAGGCGCGGTCTCGCCGCGCGGACGGTATGGCCAGGCCGACCACACAGCCGGCGAGGGACCAGTTCAGCGGTGAGCTGCCCGGCGGGATGTCACCTCCGACAGCGACGCCGCGGATGAATCCCCACAAGCGACGGAGGATCGAGATGAAGCCGGGACCAACCTGGCCGCGAGCGACGAAGTACTGCCACTGGATTTCGTCGCTGGTCCACAGACCCCGGCGATTACCGAAGATCGAGGTGCCAAGGGGGTAGATCGGGTCACCCGTTGTGTGCAGCGTCCATGCGAACCACGGCGCTGCAATCAACAAGAACCCGCCCGCGAGGGCAGCGGGCGTTTTCAACGACAGGGTTGGGCGGTTACCTGCCAGCAGCGCACCGGCTACTCCAATGGCCCCGAACAGGCCGCCCGTGTATTTGGAAGCGGCGGCCTCGCCGATCATCGCGCCTCCCAGCGCGAGGGCGGCGAAGGATGTCGGCCGCTGCTGGACCGCGGTGAGCGTGACGACCACCCCTACCAGCACGAAGGCCATCGTCCAGGTGTCGACGTAGGGCGTCGTGCCGGTGAAGATCACCTCCGGACTCGAAAGCACGATGCACGCCGCGATCAGCCCCGCCTCGAACCTGCGCCCGATACCGAGGAACCACAACGGGAGCAACAGCGCCACGGCCGCAAGCACGGAGAACTCGAGCGCCGCCGCCGCGGTCTGGTTGCGGGTGATCAGCAGGGCCACGGCGAACATCGACTCGTTCGCCTGCGGAAAGAAGCTGTAGCGGGCGAACTGGTCGTACCTCAGTCCATGACTGTGGATGAGGTCCATAGCGAGCGGCAGGTGGTATGACGTCGAATCGAAGGAATTCGAGGGATAGAGAGAGAGGAGCGAGAAGCCGAGCAGGAGCACGAGCAGCAGCGCCGTGCCGATCAGGACCGTCGCCCAGGGCACCTGCCCGCGCCGCCTGCCTCTCCATTGACGACGCCACCGGGGGACGTCGCCGACAAGGAACCCGATGCTGGTTGCGGCGGCGGCGGCCGCGACCAGCCATACCGATAGGCGGTCGAACAGTCGCAGCCAGGCGAGGATGGAGACGATGAAACCGAACGCGGCGATACCGACGAACAGCCAGAGAAATGGCGCGGCCGGTCCTCTGAGGACGTTGCGCGCCAGCGGATACCCGCAGCACAGCGCGATCAGCAGGACGAGTCCCGCGGTGCCGTACGAGGTGGCCCAGAGATGTACCACGGCGAGCAGGGCCGCTAATGGACTGAGTCTTTACGCAGCGGTAGCGATTGGACCGATTCGTGCGCGCTCAGCGCTGGTGTGAGTCGAGTGCGACTCGCCTCCGATGCGTCCCTGCGCCGGTAATCGCCTCGACTGAGGTGATGCTCGAGCCAGACGTAGAGCACGATGAAGAGGTAACGGCTCCCCATTTCCTGGAGTTGCAGCTTTGATTCCCCGTACCTGCGGTTGCGCCAGCTGATCGGCACGATCGCGTAGCTGAACCCTCGCACGACCGCCTTCAACGGGAGTTCGACCGTCAGGTTGAAGTGATTCGACAGAAGCGGGTCGAGCTGATCGATCACCTCCCTGCGGTAGGCCTTGAAGGCGTTCGTCGTGTCGTTGTAACCATGCCTGAACAGCATCCGGATCCCGGCGTTGACGATCCGGTTGAGGACCAGCTTGATCACCGGATAGTCCTCGGTGCGGCCGCCTCCCCACCTTGTCCCGAACGCGCAGTCATACCCCGCCTCGAGCACGCGGTGGTAGCGCACAAGGTCAGCCGGCGAGTCCGATAGATCGGCCATCATGATCGCGACCGCATCGCCGGTGAACAGCGACAGCCCGGCGCGCACCGCGTGCCCGAACCCCGGCGGGTTGGGTGAGCGCACGCAGCGGACGCGGGGATTCGTGGCGGCGATCTTCGCGACGACGTCACTGGTCCCGTCGCCGCTTGCGTCGTCGATCACGAGGATCTCGTAGTCGATCTGCTCCTGCTCGAGCTCCTCGACCACCGACCGGACGGCGTCTGCGATCGACTCAACCTCGTTATGGGCGGGAATGACGACCGACAGCTTCATCGAGGCGCAAGCCACAACTCGGCGTTGTAGTCGTGAATCTCCCGGAGGACGGCTTCGATGTCGTAGGTGATGCCCCAGTCCGGATAGTCCCGCTTGAACGGCTCGAGGTCCGATATCCACCAGCGGTGATCGCCGATCCGGTTCTGATCCGACAGCGTCCACGACAGCTCTCGGCCGGCAATCTCCTCGCACATCGCGATCGCCTCGAGCATCGAGCAGTTGCTGTCACGTCCGCCGCCGATGTTGTAGACGGCGGCCTGGCGTGGGCTGCCGTGAAACGCCTCGAACGCCGCGACGAGATCAGCGGAGTGGATGTTGTCGCGTACCTGCTTGCCGCCGTAGCCGAACACGGTGTAGCGCTCGCCGGTCATCGTGCAGCGCATCAGATACGAGAGAAAGCCGTGCAACTTGGCGCCCGCGTGGTTGGGCCCGGTCAGGCAGCCTCCTCTAAAGCAGGCCGTCGCCATCCCGAAATAGCGCCCGTACTCCTGGACGAGGAGATCGGCGGCGACCTTCGATACCCCGAACAGGGAGTGTGTCGAGCGGTCGATCGACATCGACGTGTCGATCCCGCGGAAGTAGCGGTGATCGTCGGGCAGCTCGAGCCGCTGCTCGCGCTCCTGGAGGGGGAGCAGGTTGGGAAGATCGCCGTAGACCTTGTTGGTTGAACAGAAGATGAAGGTGGCATCGGGGGCATGCCGGCGAGCGGCCTCGAGCAGGTTGAGCGTGCCATTCGCGTTGACGCCGAAATCGACTTGGGGGTTCGTCGCCGCCCAGTCATGAGACGGCTGCGCGGCCGTGTGGATCACCAGCTCGAGGCTTCCAGCCACGTCGGCGAACACGCGCTCGACGCCGGCACTGTCGCGGATGTCGACTTCGCAGGAGCGGAACGAGTCGCCGAAGTCACGCAACAGCCGCTCCGTCGTATAGGCCGTGGAGGCGGACGGCCCGAAGAAGCTTGCCCGCATGTCGTTCTCCAGACCGACGACGTCGTGGCCCGCCTGCACGAAGTGCTGAACGGACTCTGATCCGATCAGGCCGCCAGAGCCCGTCACTACTACGGTTGCCATCGGGCGTTAGTGAAGCAGGAAACCCGGCGCCCTGGTTCGATGCTCGGCGCTCGATGGTGGGTCACGGGGGGCTCGGTGGAGGGTCACGGCGGGCGCGATCGTGGGGTCACGGCGGGCGCGGTCGTGGGTCACGGCGGGCGCGATCGCGGGGTCGCGGCGGGGGGGGACGCGGG
>Ga0073928_10011254_pt1 | contig 10463 bp, 6 predicted proteins | sample PaiPotPPA55metaG_FD_76969 | JGI IMG/M metagenome (GOLD analysis project Ga0073928, IMG submission 76969) | Iron sulfur acid spring bacterial and archeal communities from Banff, Canada, to study Microbial Dark Matter (Phase II) - Paint Pots PPA... ...
ATCAAGGACCGGTCTTGGCGCGGTCGGAAGAGCGCGACCCGCTCAGCGGCCTGCCCGTCAGCATCAAGATGAATCCTTTGCGCGACCGCTCCACCGAGAAGGCCGCGGGAAAATTCCTGCACGCCATGCGCGACGGCCACTGCGACGAGCTGCTGGCCAACTGGGAACGCGATTATCACAAGAAATATGCCCGCTACATCTGCGCCTCCGAGACGCAGCACCCGCTCATCTCCTGGGAGCTGGTGGAGTGGGAAGAAGCCCCGCCGCTCATCATCCTTCACTATCGCGGCAAGCGCGAGAGCAGCTCCGGCGCCCCCGACAAAGAACTGTTCACCGTCACCACCGAAAACAAAAACGGCGAATGGGTCGTGACCAAGTACGACGCCATGTACTGAGGGAGAGCGCTCGTGGGAATGTACGGGCACGTCCGTCAGATCACGCCGGAAGAACTCAACCAGTTGCAACGCAATCCTGAGAGCGTAGAGCAATTTCTCTTCGGAAAGATTGAAGCGAATACACCGGCAATCCGTGCTGCCCTTGAACGTGTGCAACAGATTGCAATCAGGGCCAAGTCTAACGGTCAAATGCAGGACCCGGCAGAAATAGAGAAGACCCGCGCGCTGATCCTGAACGAGCTTTCGAGAACGGGCGTGCAGGTTCAAGACGGTGCTGGGGACGGTGCTGGGGACGAAGGACTCAGTCTAGAGAAATCCTGGCATGCTCTTCATTACCTGCTCACCGGCACGATTGAAACGGCGGCTCCCCCTTTGGGGAATGCAATTTTAGGTGGTGAGGAGATCGGCGAGGAGAGAGACTATGGGCGTGTCCGTTTCCTGACTCCAGAGCAAGTCGGCGAAGTCGCTCGGGCCCTGGGGTCGCTTTCTAAGGACGACTTGGTTGGGCGCTTTGATGTCAAGAAGATGAAAGCAGCAAACGTCATCTATCCCTGTAGAGATCAGAGTGAGTTCGAACTGGCTCAGCATTATTTCGAGCAACTATCGCGCTACTATGCTGACGCCGCGGCGAGCGGAAGCGCAATTCTCCTTTGGCTGGAGTAATTAGCGCTGGAACACTGATTGCGCTCGATCGCATACCAGGAAGGGCGAGCTCTCGCATTTCACAGAACTTGTCCTTGGTGGCTCCGTGGTAAAACCTATGAATGCCCTCACCTGAGCGTGAGCCTTCCCCGACCCGCAACATCTACGCCTTCGGCTTTACGTCGTTCCTGAACGACACGGCCACCGAGATGGCTTACTGGGTGCTGCCGGCGTTTCTGGTGTCGCTGGGCGCGGGGCCGGCGCAGTTGGGATTGATCGAAGGCGTCGCCGAAAGCGTAGCGTCGTTTGCCAAGCTCTTCTCCGGATACCTCACCGACCGCATCGACCGCCGCAAGCCGCTGGTAGTGGCGGGATATTTCGCCGCGAATGCAGTCAAGCCGCTGCTCGCGCTCGCCACGGCATGGTGGCACATTCTACTGATTCGCTTCACCGACCGCCTGGCCAAGGGAGTGCGCGGCGCCCCGCGCGACGTCATGGTGGCCGAGTCCGTCCCGAAAGGCCGGCTGGGCGCCGCTTATGGCCTGATCCAATCCATGGATTCCGCGGGCGCGATTGCCGGGCCTCTCATTGCATTCGCCCTGCTCGCGCGTCACGGAATGCGGACCGTCTTCTGGGCGGCCGCCGTTCCCGGAGCTCTGTGCGTGCTGGTCGCTGTGTTCGGCATCCGCGAGAAACGCCGTGGCCGGACCGCCAGCGGCGCAGAACTCCAACCCGGAAGAGGCAGCACAGTTCAACTCCCGTCAGCGCCGTTGAACGCTACCTCACCATCGGGCGCGGCCAAACTGCCCCGAGCTTTCTATTTTGTCCTGTTCGCCGTCACTTTATTTTCGCTCGGCAACTCCAGCGACATGTTCCTGGTGATGCGCGCGCAGAACGCGGGAATCCCAGTCGCGCTCGCGCCCTTGCTGGGGCTGGTGTTCAACCTCACCTACACGCTCGGCTCCTGGCCAGCGGGATGGTTCAGCGACCACTTCTCGCACCGAGGCCTCTCGCAACGCGGCTCTTCACGAAGCGGCTCTTCACGAAGATGGATCGCCGCCGCCGGTTACTTAATCTTCGCAGGAGTGTATTTCGTCTTCGGCCGCGCACCGTCCGCGCTGGCGATCTGGATTGCGATGGCAATTTATGGCCTTTACTACGCACTGACGCAGCCGGTTCTGAAAGCGCTGGTGGTGGAGGCGGTTGGCGAGGATGTACGCGGGCGCGCTCTCGGCGTTTATTTCTTCGCGACCAGCGTGGCCACGCTCGCCGCCAGCCTGATCACCGGCGAGTTGTGGAAACACTACGGAGCCAGCGTCCCGTTTTTCTGTTCGGCAGTGCTGGCGGTGGTGTCAGCCACGCTGCTCGTGATAAAGCCGCCCACTGACTGAGTCCTTCTTCTGATTAGATACTTCTGTAGACCGAGAGTGCTAGGGCCATGCCCTCGTTGTAAAAGCCGGAGCGGGCGTCATAACCGGCAAAGCTGCCGTCACAGGTTAGGTAAGCGGCTGGTCCAGTCCACCGAACCGTTAATCCGGCAATCTTCGTTTAGCTCTGAGAGGCGCGGGATTTGCTCAATGTGAACCACAGAAACAGCAGAATCTGCACGGTGATTCCCGCGCAGGTGTCCAGAATCACGTCGCGGACAGAGCCGGTACGCTCGGGGTTGAAGCTCTGGTGATATTCGTCGAGGCTGGCCACGAGCATCGTGCCTAAGACAGCTAAGTTCGCCCAGCGCAGAGTCCAGTTCGCGCTTCCTGGCAGGCGCAGGGTTTCGCGCCATGCGCGATAAAGCAGAAGGCTCAGCAGCCCGTAACCGAAAACGTGGCCGCCTTTGCGGATGAAGAAGTGCACGTGCTCGAAGCGAAATGGATCCGTCCCGAAGAGAAAATGTAGCAGCGGATAAAGAATGCGGCTGGTGTTGTTGGAGGATCCCAGCGAACTCGACTCGATCGTGATGACGATGAGCCACAGAATCGTGGCGATCCAGGCCTTGAGAACGTTGTGGCGGTCGGCGCTCAAGCGAGTCGGGCGCCCGCCATTCTGGAGTCCCCACCCTTCGCAAGGAACGCGAAGAGCCTGCCCGGAGCCCGCCGAAGGGATGAAGCGCCCGCATCTATGTCGTTTCTCTTCGCGCCAGGAGCGCTATTCGATGGCATAGTTTGGCGCCTCGCGGGTGATCATGACGTCGTGGACGTGGCTTTCGCGCAGGCCGGCGCCGCTGATGCGCACGAAGCGCGTTTTCTGCAGCAACTCGGCGATAGTGGAGCAGCCGCAGTATCCCATGCCTGACTTCAGTCCGCCGACCATCTGGTGCACGATCATGGCGACCGACCCGCGGTAAGGGACGCGGCCCTCGATGCCTTCGGGGACTAATTTTCCGAGGCGGTTGGGATCGGAGTCGAGGCTGGAAGACGCGGCCGCGGAAGACTCGCCTTCCACGCTTTGAAAATAGCGTTCACTGGAACCCGCGGCCATGGCGCCGATCGAGCCCATGCCGCGATACGATTTGAACGAGCGGCCCTGATAAAGAATCAACTCGCCGGGACTTTCGTCGGTGCCGGCGAACAGCGATCCAATCATCACCGCGCTCGCCCCCGCGGCCAGCGCCTTGCTGATGTCGCCGGAGTACTTGATGCCGCCGTCGGCGATGATCGGAACTCCGGCGTCTTTGGTGGCGCGGAACGCTTCGGCGATGGCGGTGATCTGCGGCACGCCGGCGCCGGTGACCACCCGCGTGGTGCAAATGGAGCCCGGGCCGATGCCTACTTTAATGCCGTCGGCTCCGGCGCGGGCCAGTTCGCATGCGCCGTCGAAAGTTGCGACGTTGCCCGCCAGCAGTTGCAGCTCCGGAAGCTTCGACTTCACCAGCTTCACCGCTTCAAGCACCTTGGTGGAGTGGCCGTGCGCGCTGTCGATGGCGATCACGTCCACTTTGGCTTCGGCCAGTTCCTGCGCGCGCTCCAGAAAATCTCCGGTGGCACCGATGGCCGCGCCCACGCGCAGACGTCCCTGCGAATCCTTGGCGGCGTTCGGATACTTCAGCTTCTTCTGAATATCTTTTACGGTGATCAGGCCCTTCAGGTTGTACTTGTCGTCGACCACCAGAAGCTTTTCGACGCGGTGCTCGTGCAGAATCTTTTCGGCCTCTTCAAGCGTGGTACCGACCGGCACGGTGATCAGGTTTTTCTTGGTCATCACCTGGTCGATGGGAATATCGAAGCGGGTTTCAAAGCGCAGGTCGCGGTTGGTAAGGATGCCGACCAGCTTGCCATGCTCGGTGATGGGCACGCCCGAAATTTTGTATTTGCGCATGACCTCGAGTGCGTCGCTGACGCGGTCGGTGGGGTGCATGGTGACCGGATCAACGATCATGCCGCTTTCCGAGCGTTTTACTTTGTCGACCTCGTTGGCCTGCTGCTCGATCGTGAGGTTGCGGTGAATAATGCCCATGCCGCCCTGCTGGGCGAGCGCAATCGCCATATGCGATTCGGTGACGGTGTCCATGGCGGCGCTCACGATGGGAATGTTCAGGTGGATGGTGCGCGTAAGCTGCGTCTGGGTATTCGCTTGCGACGGCACAACATCGGAGCGCGCCGGCAGCAGGAGAACGTCGTCGAACGTGAGAGCCTCGGGAACAGGAAAATGAATCATAAGTGTCTCGGGAATTCTCCCAGCCGATGGGGATGATTCATTTTAGAGACGGCGGGGGATTGAGGCAAATGGGGTTTGCGGGGCCAGTGAATGGAATGGCGAATTGTATCGTCAACGATGCAAGTACCCGCCCATCGGGAGGAGGGATTAGGGCTTGACGCAGAAGCCCTTCTGACACGCTAGACCAGATCCGCACTCCCGTTGCTCGCTGCAGGTTTTCGGACACGGGCCTACCGCATTGGTGGGAGCCGATGCGTATTCGGTACGTGAGCCCACCTCACAAAAAATATCCGCAGGTCGACCATCGCAACCGCAGCGACCGCCGGGATCGATGCAGTGAGCGTCGCGGCTAGGAACGATGCACTTGCCTTTGCTCTTGCATCCGGATGTAAACCCGCAGCGCTGACCGGACGGGCAACCCGCATCTTTCGTGCAGCTCAAGGCTGACTGCGAACCTTGAGTCTTGGACATGCCGATTTTGGCGGTCTGTGCTTGGGTGTTACCACAAACTGCAGTGAGGCATAGAACCAAAGCCAGGATTTGCGCCGACGCTGGGAAAATCTTTCTCATAACTCTCAGATCGCGCTCGCCCCCGTAGCTTGCGATTGAAATTGCGATCGGTGCACGGCCGAAATGCGTCCGTTGATCCGAGCGGCCATCTGAGCCTTAGTTCACGATCCGGGTCCATGCGTGAAAAATGGCGATTTTGCAACAACCATCCGCTACTATAGGTTCTACAACTCAATCATGACGGTGCTCAAATTATTGTTTCTACCGTTCTTTTTGTTGCCAACCTTTCTCTTCGCCGAGCCCGCGGGCAGCCTGAACTCGGCGGAAGCGCGAAAACTCGCTGAGCTCATGTGTCGCCAGTTGCCCAATGTGACAACCATCCTAGAAATAATTCAGGCCCCGGGCAACGCCACAAACAACAGTATGGTTTCCGTTCGGGAACCACCCGTCGTCGATGACGTATACGATTCGCTGGTCTGGCTGGGGCGTTCTTCACTCCCTTGCCTCACTGACCGCGTAACTGATACGCACTGGATGCCTGACCCGCGATCAGAACCGTTGCTGGGTGTGCCCTTGGTCGCAGATGTCGCCTACATGATCCTCTCCGATAAGGGCGTGCCAGATGTTTTGTCCAAGCTCGCTCACAAAAAGCCAGATCAGCTAAGGATGGACGACTATTTCTTATGGCCCAGCGTCGGAGATCATCGCCTGAGATTGCAGGCGGCCATTCGCGCATGGATCGCCCAACACCCAGACTGTTGCGCTGCCCCGACAATTGTTCGCAAGCTGGCGCCGAAACCAAGCTTCCGGATGGCGGCGAGTGAATTGGCGGCAGCTCGCACACGCTTCTCCCGTTTGCGGCCTGGGATGAGTACGGAGCAAGTGTTGAGCATTGCTGGAAAGCCCGACGCCGTCGACAAGGGTGAGGAATCTCAGGTCACGAATTGGACGGCGGCCCCTAAGCATATTGGTCTCCTGGGATTTTGTGCCGCCGACCGTGGCGAGAACCTAGCTTACATTTTCTTCACAGAACGTTGGACGAGCGACATTTTTCGCCGCGACCCACTCCGCGACCGGTACGTTATCCTATTCTTTTCCGCCCAAGGTAAATTCACGCGGATGTTCTCTAATATCGCCGATATCCCTCCGATCTTTCCGCCAAGCGAGACGAGTTGGCACCGACTGATGTGGGCCGAACCCAAGATCAAAAAATAGTGCGGACTCCGGCCCGTTCCTGCGTTTGCTGCAAGGGTGGGGTCCCCGGCTTCTTGGGATTTGATTTTCCTGGCTTGATCAAGAAGTCCGCCCGATGGCCGGCGCGCGTCGTCGGAGGAGACTGAGATTCCTCCGCGCGTGCTTCGGCTTCGCTCAGGACAAGTTCCGCAAACGCACTGTCGGAATGACAAGGCTTAGGTTAACTTGGGCGCTTGGCACCCTAATGCGACCCTTTCACGAGAAGCCACGAAAGGTTGGGCCACCCGCAGCGGAAGATCGAGGCACATCCAGTCGATCGGGTTGCCCGGCGTAAGATTAGACCCGCGGTCGGCACAGCTCTGCTGGGCAGGCCAGATGGAAAGGAGCTTACGATGCGACTTGCAGCTTTGGCCATGCTGATTGTGTTGCTTCCCGGGGTGCCCGCGTTTTCAGGGGATGCCAATCAACAGAAGGTGGATCAGATCTTCGCCGCGTACGACAAGGCCGATTCTCCGGGCTGCGCGCTGGGTGTGATACGGGACGGGAACTTCATTTACCGCAAAGGCTACGGCATGGGCAGCCTCGAACTCCACGTCCCGATTTCGTCGGAATCCGTGTTTTATATGGGATCAGTCTCGAAGCAATTCACCGCTGCCAGCGTTGTGTTGTCGGCGGAACAGGGATTTCTTGCGCTTGACGACGACGTCCGCAAATACATCCCGGAACTCCCCGACTATGGGCAGGTGATTACGCTGCGGCAAATGCTGCATCATACCAGCGGATTGCGAGATTTCCTGACCCTGCTCGATCTCTCCGGCCGGCGCGGAGAAGATATTCATTCCCGAGCCGAAATGCTCGACCTCATCGCGAGGCAGAAAGCCCTCAACAACATTCCCGGAGACGAATGGATTTACAGCAACACGAACTATTTCCTCCTGGGCGAGGTGGTGCAGCGAGCGACCAAGAAATCGCTCGCCCAGTTCGCTGCCGAGAATATTTTTCAGCCGCTAGGGATGGTGCATACGCGGTTTTACGACGATCACACTCTGGTGATGCCAGGTCGCGTCCCGGCTTATGCGAACGGAGACAGCGGCAAGTTCGTGGTGGATTGGTCGACCAATTTTGACACGGTCGGCGCCGGCGGGCTGATGAGCAGCGTCGACGATCTGCTTTTGTGGGATCGTAACTTCTACCAGAACCGGCTGGGGAAAGGAGCATTCCTCAAAGAAATGCAGACGCGCGGCGTGCTGAATAACGGCAAGAAGACGGACTATGCCCTTGGCCTGGAACTGAGTACGTATCGCGGTCTGCCGATCGTGGAGCATAACGGCGCGCTTTTCGGATACCGCGCAGAAATTCTGCGTTTCCCGGAGCAGCGGTTCACGGTGGTGTGCCTGTGCAATTTGGCAAGCGCAAGCACCGGCAGTCTTGCGCGCAAGGTTGCCGGTGTTTATCTGGAGAAGAGTTTGCAGGCCGATGCCGGGGCGGTGCCGTCGGCCGGAAACAAAGGGCTTCCCGACCCAAGTGTGTTTGCAGGTAAATACCTGGATCCTCTGAAACATTTTGCTTATTCCTTCACCGCTTCCAGAGGCAACCTGATGGCGTGGGGTGGGACCCTGCCGCGGGTGGGAGCCAATCAATTCAGGGACCTTGGTACCGGCACCATCACGTTTGATAACTCTGACGGCAGCATGAAGGCTACGCTGGAAACCGATGGGGGGACATTTTTCGCAGGCAGGAGGATTGAAGCGCCACCCCTCAGCGAGGCCGACCTCGCAGCTTATGCCGGGCAGTATCGCAGCGCGGAACTCGAGGCGACTTACAGTCTGTCGGTCGACCAGGGAGGCCTGATGCTTCGGAACAACTGGAATCCGCCGCTGAAGCTAATTCCGATCGCGCGAGATGAATTCGAAAGTGAAGAATTTAACGTCGTGTTTCGGAGAGATGCGAATCATCGCATTTCAGGGTTGAACGTGTTCACGATCCGGGCCCGCAATGTGAGCTTCGACAGGGTCAACTGAGGCAGCCACAATATTTCCAAGCAGCAGGGTGTCCCAAAGATCCGGCGCATTTAGGAGGGTCACTCTTCGATGGCCGACGGTTAGCAGTAATACGCGGAACAAGGGCGCGTGCGGCCGTCCCGGATGATGAGCCAAATTGAATCGTGCCGGATCACGCGCTGAGGCGACTACTGACTCTGGGGTTCTTTGTGTTGTGCACCTGTGACCGTCGCTGACTTCTGTTCTGAATTGATCGAGAACAGCATGTAATGGTCAAAACTATGCCGGCGATAATAGCGATGGCTATTAATCTCCAAGAAGAGATCGACACTCTGGGGCAGCCAAAGCTGAACGTTCCTTTTTTGGAATTGGACCGGACCGTACTCGGCAATTTGATGCTGGACGGTAAGTCGCTGAGCAGAACTCACGAGTTCTGATTCGACGCGCACGATCTGAAAATTGTCGGAATTGATCCAGGCCCTCCCTTTCTGGCTCACGCCATAAGTTTGGCCTGCCTCGATGTAATCTTCCAGCCGTTTGGGCTTGTTTTCCCGCTGGCGGAAATGTACCAGCCAGGTCGCATTCCCATGCCACTGGCCCAGGCCTTCACAAGCCAGATCGAAATTGTCCTGCATGTCAGGATGGAAGATAAGCGCCGCGCTCATAAATCCCTGAGTGGAGATGTTATCGGGAAGATTAGGCAGCGCGTCCCGGTTGTTGCGATATTCGTCAACCGCCAAAAACCCAGGGCGCTCCTCGGTGATGGAAGCCACATAGTCGAACTTGCGAGTCTCTTTGCTGAGGGGATTGCCAGCCGGATCGAGCTGCTCATGGAGCAGGTCTTCGATGGCGCTGAATTGTGACATGGAATCGACCAGTTCCTTCACCCTCACACCAGCCATCTCTAACACGTGCTGGGCGGGGCAGCTTACGCCCGGCGCAACGAACGGCTTTACCTCATCCACTCCGGGAGGTCCCCAGGCGCTGGGTGGCAGGCTGGGGGTGGAGGATGCCAGCACCAGATCAGTTTGCGGCTCTTCGCCGCCGGGTGCTGCATTGCCGTCAGCAGCCCGGGCTTCGATTTGCGCGATCAGTTTCTTTACTTCCGGAACGGTTGGATTATTGGCGTTCGTTTGCAGGAATCTGTTCAAAGCGGCAAGGCTTTCCTGGTTACGCCCAAGGTGAGCCAGGGCCTCCCCCAGAGCCAACTGGGCGGCGCTTGCGGAGCCTTTTCCCGCTTCGATTGCCATTTGAGCTTGTTGCCGAGCTTCTTCGAACTCCTTCTGCTGCAAGTAGGCATCCGCGAGAAGGTTGTGCGCCATCCAGTCCGCGGAATTTGCGATCACGGCCTGCTCCAGAGTCTTACGCGCCTCTTCCGTCTGTCCCTGGTGCAACTGCTCACGCCCCAGCAGAATGAGAGCCTGGACTTTCCGCGGATTCAAAGCTACGGCGCGCTTCAGGTACGCCTCCGACTTCTCCATGTCTTTCAACTGCAAGAACAGAAATCCATATAGAAAGTTCAGCTGGGCGCTGGATGGAACGGCTGCGTAAACTTTATCGAGGTGCTTCTGCGCCTTGGGAAAATTGCCTGACTTGAGTTCGTCAACCGCTGCCTTCGCATCTTTGCGCAACTTGGGCGGGATTGCGTCGTCGCTGGCACTCAGTTCAACCGCGGCTGGGTCACTTTGCAGGATTATTTCCAGTTTAAGAGCCTGTGTGCCGACGACTTGCACTTCCTTGTGCCCAGTCAGGTATCCGACTGCGCTGACTTCAACGTCGTAATCTCCAATGTCGACGCAAAACGTTGTCTCGGATTCCTTCGAGGTACTCTGCCAAAGCGTGACATCCTTCTTTTGATCATGCAGTTTGGCAACCGCCTGGCGATCGAGAAGATCGTTCTTCTCAGTTCGAACCGTCAGATGAAGAGTTTTCTTGTCGCAGTAAGTTTTTCCTAGCTCATGCAAGCGGAGTTCATCGATGGCGGGCTGTCCTGATGTCAGGGACCCTGGCGATGTCTGTGTGCCTTCCGATGGCGGGGAGCTGGGCGCGCGCTGGGCGCGCGCTGAGG
>Ga0073928_10011255_pt1 | contig 10462 bp, 8 predicted proteins | sample PaiPotPPA55metaG_FD_76969 | JGI IMG/M metagenome (GOLD analysis project Ga0073928, IMG submission 76969) | Iron sulfur acid spring bacterial and archeal communities from Banff, Canada, to study Microbial Dark Matter (Phase II) - Paint Pots PPA... ...
ATCTATAACAATATGAAAACGTGCTTTAATACTATCACCGCCGGCCGTGACAAACCTCTTGAGGAAATCATCAGGCAGAGTGCTCAAGTAGGATTTGACGGTCTAGAGATTGATCAGAATCATATCGCAGATTGCCTCAAGCGCATGCCGACCAGCGAACTAAGGAGCCGTCTTGAGGAAGCCGGTCTCCAGGCTGTTTCAATTATGGCATTCAATCTCGCGCCGTTCGACGAACCCGCGCCGGGAATAGCCAAGCTTAGGGAGGGGGTTGAGTACGCGCATCACCTCGGCGCGCCGCTGCTATTAGTTTTCTGCGCGGCAGATATTCCAAAAGGGATGTCTTCGGGTGAGGCATTTGAACGAGCCGCTGAGCGCGCCGCCGCCTATGCCGAGATCGCAAATCCCTTGGAGATCGGTCTCGAACCGATCGGTCGAACGACGCTGATGGGCGGCCCTGCGGCCGCCCTGAACATCGCGGCCAGGTCACGCAAACCGAACGTGGGCATCGTCATGGATACATTCCATTTTTACCGATCCCAGGTACCGGATGAGGAGGTGCGGGCCATTCCGCGGGAAAAATTGCTGCTCGTTCACATCAACGATGCGGAAGATCTGCCGGTCGAACAGTTGCGCGATGCTCATCGCTTGCACGTTGGGCAAGGCGTGCTGCCGCTTCTCGTAACTTTGGAGACGCTAAATGCCATCGGTTATCACGGTTTTCTTTCTATCGAGATTTTTCGAGAAGAATACTGGCGTAAGCCGGTGGAACAGGTGGTTCGTGAAGCGAAGAGTTCGCTTGATTCGGTGTTAAGAAAAGCAGGCATCATTTTGAATTCAGCTCGATGAAATTTGCATTTTACTCAACAGCACTCGGCGATCTGCCCCTCGCAGAGGTGGCCGAATGGGGGAGGAAGGCCGGCTTTGATGGCCTGGAGATCGATATCGCTAGACACGTACAGGATCCGACAAAAACAGCGAAAGCCGTTGAGATCGCGCGAGGCGCCGGATTGGAAGTGTGCGCTCTTACGGTTTTCGGTAACCTGCTCGATCAGAACGATGAAGAACGGGATCGGGTTCGGGACCTGGTGAAAAGAGTTTTGGCCGAGGCTTCAAAAGCAGGTGTACCGGCACTAGTAATTTTTCCCGGGCGCAATGAAATAATTTCTGAGGACGAAAACTATCATAATATTGCCGGGTTCCTGGAGACGCTGGTTGCGGGCAGCTCAAATGCCACGAAGATCCTGATCGAGAATTGGCCTGGTCGGTACAAAAACTTCATTGCCACTGCTCCGCATGGATGGCGCAGGTTGTTTTCAATGGTAAAATCCGAGGATTTCGGGCTTGAGTTCGACCCGTCGCACCTGCTTTGGCAAGGGATTGATCCGCGCCAGGCCGCACGCGAGTTCGGAAAGCGAATCTTTCTTCTGCACGCCAAGGACACGAAGTTGTTCAGGCACCGGATTCAAGAGGTTGGATATTGTGGGAGTTGGTGGGAATACCGATTGCCCGGCCGCGGTGAATTGGACTGGCGCCAATTCCTGGGCGACCTGATCGGGGATACGGGGTACGCGGGATTCATCAGTATCGAGCACGAGGATACCGAGTTCGGTTGGCCGAATGGCCCGGTAGAACTGAGGAAAGAAGGATTGCTAAAAGGTTTGGCGACACTCCGAGAAAGCCTAGCCTAGTTAGCTAGTTAGGGAGTCAAGAATTCAAGAATTCAAGAAGAACAAATAGCCTCGCGCCGGATTTTTCATTGCACCATGCTTGTCTTCTTGAACCCTCGACCTGTTGAATTCTTGACTTCTTCACTCGGCACTGCGGTCGAGCGGCGGACTACCAACCGCGGTTCGAAGACTACCGTATTGGCAACACTTTCACCGCGTAACCGTCCCAAAAGCAATTCGGCGGCCTTTTGTCCCATTGCCTCAGTCGGCTGTGAGACGACAGTCAACGGAGGATCGGAATATTGGGCCCACCGCACATCATCGAAGCCGATCAAAGAGAGTTCACGCGGAACTTTTATGCCCCGTTCCCGTATCGCGCAGAGCGCACCGGCCATCATTTCGTTATTGGCGACAAAGATGGCACTCGGGGGAGTAGGAAGGGATAAAAGCCGGTTGGCAGCGATCTGTCCCGACGGCTCGCGGAAATCGCCGAACTCGATATACTCGTTCGGAATAACGACTTTTGCAGCCCGCAACGTTTTGCGGAAACCAACGAGGCGTTTGCGCGCATTGGACAAATGTTTTGGGCCTGAAATCATGGCGACGCGTTTGTGCCCGAGCTCCAGCAAATGCCGGGTTGCCAGAGCCGCACCCAGTTGGTTATCGACTACGACTGTATCGACGTCTTCGAGTCCCGATTGGCGATCAAGATCCACCAGTGGAATGGATTTTTTCTGGAGGACTCGCAGCAGATCGAGATTTGCCCCCACGGAACAATGAATGAGGCCGGAAACCTGGCGTTCGATCAAGAGCCGTAGAGCCACTTCCTCGTTTCGTCCATCTTCGTCTGCATTACAGATAAGGACTGAGTAACCATTGGTCCTGGCGACATCCTCAACAGCTTTAACGATGGCCGAAAAAAAGGGATTTCGAATATCTGAGACGATGATGCCGATTGTCCGCGTCGACTGCGTCCGAAGGGAGCGCGCGATCCCGTTCATTTGATATCCGGAACGCCGGACCGCCTCGAGAACGCGTTTTCTGGTGGCAGGGGCGACGATCTCGGGGCGACTCAATGCCCGAGAAACCGTGGCAGTACTAACGTTTAACTGCCGGGCCAGATCACTGAAATTCATAGTTTGCGTAAAAGGGGGTTCTAAAGCTTGACCCTGAGACGGTGATATCTTAGGCTGCAATCGATTGCAAACCAGAATTGGATTGCTGCCCCCCACGATCTCAGCAAATCAGCTGCAAAGTCTATGACACCCATTTACTGGCGATTGGCTGTGTGCCGTTTAGAAGCGCTTACTACCAGTTGAACGAGCGATTGGGAAGATTCGTTGGGGTAACTTTCAAAACAAAGACCCACTATGGCAGAGATTAAGTTGGAAAACAGTAGCTCAGATCAATGGTCTGATGCGGCAGGAGGAATTACCCGCAGGGAACTGCTCAAAAAAGGGGGTAAGGTCGCTGCTGTTGCGGCGGTGTCGTCAGTATTTTCCCCATTTTACATTCATTCCGCGCGAGCGGCGACAAAGACCCTTTCATTCTGGCAATTCTATGCGCCGGGCAGCGGGGAAGGAGATACGCAGAGCAAATGGTTCGTGGACTGCGTCGCTGCTTGGAACGCCACTCACGATGTCAAGGTTCAGCTGCAGTATGTGCCGAACCAGGAGTATATGAACGGCTCCAAGCTCCAGACTGCTTTTGCCTCTGGTCAGGGACCCGACATATTCATTATTAGCCCTGGAGATTTTCTTCGATATTACAACGGCGGTGTGCTGGTAGATCTCACCCCCTATATGGAAGAGGAAGCAAAAAAAGACTTTTTTCCGAACGTGATGGAAACCCGGATCGTTGACGACAAAATCTACGGGCTCCCGATGGAAGTGGAGCCAATGGCGATGTACTACAGCGTCAAAGCTTTCCAGGAAGCAGGTCTTTCCGAGGCAGATATCCCAAAAACATGGGACGAATATCTGGGAATAGCCAAAAAACTGACCAAAGGAAATCGGTTCGGCTGTTTGTTCGAAACCATACCCGGCTACTATCAGACCTTCACGTGGTACCCGTTCATGTGGCAGGGAGGCAGCGATATTGCCACACAGGACGGGAAAAAAAGCGCCTTCAACTCTGCCGGAACGGTCCAGGCTCTGAAGTTCTGGCAGGAAACGATTAAGCAGAATCTCGCGCCGCGTAATTTTCTCGGCGGCGGCGGCGGCGATATCGTGGCTAATCTGGGCTCAGGGTTGTGTGCCATGCAAAATTGCGGCATCTGGGGCATCAGCGCATTGCGACAGAATGCGAAGGATTTCCAATACGGCGTCTTTCCACTTCCAATACCGCCAAACGGCGTGCCGAAAAGCATTCTGGGAGGATGGGCTTTTGTCGCCAATGCCAAAGGGCCAAGCCCGGAGGAATCTGCGAAGTTTTGTGTGTGGGCGCTCGGTTCGATGCATGAAGACTCGATCCAGCGAATCGTTGACTGGTGCATCAAGTCCAAGAGCGACGTTTCTCCTCGCAAATCGGCCTTGGACAAAGCGGCCGCTCAAGGGGGGTACGACAGCGGACCAATGAAGCTCTTCAAGGACGTGATAGCACCGACAGGCCGCGGTGAACCGCGGGTTCCACCCGAGGTGTACAAGGCGGTTTCGGATGCGATCCAGGCGAGTCAGTTGAGCGGCGCTGATCCTCAACAGACAGCTGAGGAAGCCTCCCAGCGTATCGACGGTTTCCTGGCTGGTTATACGGGCGCCCCGCTGCGCTGAGTTTCAGAGCCGGGAAATAGCGAGAGGAAAATGACTAACCGGCGCTGATGACAGATCCGCCTCGAACGTCTCTCGGCAACTCGGTCCGAAATACCGATGGATCGAAAGGCATTCGAGGCCCTCGTCGTAAGGCATTGTCTGAACGCCGGGCGCGGGCATTCTGGACGCATTCGCGCAAGGAATCTATTGCCGCCTTCCTGTTCATCCTGCCCGACTCGATCGGACTCCTGATATTCGTTGCTGTGCCGATGCTTCTCTCCTTGAGCCTTGGATTTTTCAGCGTCGACGGCTTTGGCGGCTACAAATTCGTTGGACTGGCGAACTACAACCGCATGTTCCACGATGTGCTGTTCCTTAAGAGCTTGTGGGTAACCATCCTCTATGTCTTGATCCTCGTCCCTGGTCTTTATGTAAGTGGTTTAGGTCTTGCACTTCTGGTTAGGCAAAAGATCCCGTTTATAGGCGTCTGGCGCAGCTTGTTCTTTATGCCATATGTGGTGAGCCTGGTCGTCATTGGCTTGATCTGGCAAGTCATGCTCATCGACAGGATCGGTTTTATCAACCAGATGCTCGAACTAGTTCATCTTCCGAGCCGATCATGGCTGGGCGATCCGAGTCTGGCTCTTGGCGCAATCCTGTTTGTGACGATCTGGTTCTTGATGGGTTATTACATGATCATCTTTTTGTCTGGATTGCAGGAAATCCCAAGAGAATACTACGAGGCGGCCAGGATTGACGGAGCGAGTGCGTGGGCGATGTTCACCAAGATCACGCTGCCGTTACTGCAGCCTACCAGCTTTTTCGTTCTGCTGGTTTCGACCGTATCAGCGGTATCCGGCTCTCAAGCATTCGATCTTGTCTATGTCATGACGAAAGGTGGGCCTGCTAATTCAACCGCGCTCGCGGTGTTCTATATCTACCAACAAGCGTTTCAATTTAATAACTACGGCTATGCGGCCGCGATGGCTTCCTCACTTGTCATTGTGCTCATGGCAATTACCATTGCCTTGTTCATGGCCACGCGCGGAGGGCGTTTTCATCTCACGTAAAGGCCTGCTCATTTAAGATCATGCGTGGACCAAATTCTTCGGAGCTTAGGATGAGTCGAATCGCCCTTTTTCTGTCGACTGCGGTGCTCTCCATTCTCACCGCGGCTCCATTAGTCTGGATGTTATCTGCAGCCTTCAAACCGCCCGATGAAATCTTCAACTCGAGCTTGATTCCTAAACATCCTACTCTGGAAAACTTCAGCTACGTCTTTACCCAGCTTCCTTTTACAAGGTATATACTAAATACCTTTTTCGTTGCCGGCACCATTACCGTCGTCGCGCTCTTCTTTCATTCCATGGCAGGTTACGCATTTGCCCGGCTGAAGTTCCCGGGACGTGATCTTATCTTTTTGTCTATCTTTGCGACATTCCTTGTTTCGCTGCCTGTTATTATCGTACCTCTTTTCATTCTGGTCCGTCGACTGGGAATGGTTAACAACTACGCGGGGCTGATTATTCCGGCGATATTTAATGCTTTTGGAATATTTCTGTTGCGTCAATTTTACCTGGGTATACCGGGGGAATTGCAAGAAGCCGCAATCATCGATGGGGCGAGCTACTGGAGTATTTATTGGAATATCATGCTGCCGCTGAGCCGGCCGATTCTATCTGCCTTGGCGGTTTTCTTTTTTCTGGTCAATTGGAACTCGTTTCTCTGGCCGTTGACGATTACAACGAACCAGGACTTGTGGGTGGTCCAGGTAGCGATCGCCAGCTTTCACTCCCAATATTCCGCGGCCTGGAATTATATCATGGCGGCCTCGGCCGTTGTGGCGCTGCCCACACTCATTCTTTTCTTCTTCTTTCAACGGCAACTCGTTGAGTCGATCAAGACTTCCGGTATAAAATGATTCGTTCAACTAACAATGGATATAACATTTAATGGACTTGGTATGTCACTGGGCAATTTGTCGCGTCTCTCACATGCAGAGACTCGATCGATCAGCGCCGAAAATTTTGATGGTCGCAAAGGTAAAGCCGGGATGGCGACGGAAGGGACGGGATCAGTTCCGGCGCGTGAGCTAGGCCAGGGATGGAAGGTGTCGCCGAGCATAGATATTGCCGCCCATGGCAAAGTGACTTTGGCAGAGATCGAAGGCCCTGGAGCGATTCAACATATTTGGCTAACAGTCCATCCTGAGAGGTGGCGGAGGTTTGTCATCCGGTTTTTCTGGGATGGCGAGGAAACCCCGTCTGTCGAGGTGCCGCTGGGGGATTTTTTCTGCAACGGCTGGGGTGTGCGCTGCAATATCGCTTCGCTGCCGGTGGCGGTGAACCCGGCAGGCGCATTCAATTGCTACTGGGAAATGCCGTTTCGCGAAAGCGCACTTGTTACGCTGGAAAATCTGAGCGCAGATCCGGTGCCCGGTTTCTATTACCAGATTACTTACGCGTTAACGGAGGTTCCCGAAGACAGGGCCTATCTTCACGCGCAGTGGAGACGCACCAACCCGATACCGTACAAAGGGGTTCATCCGATCATCGACGGGATCCGGGGTCAGGGACAATACGTTGGCACTTATCTTGCCTGGGGCGTGCGCAACAATGGCTGGTGGGGCGAAGGCGAAATCAAATTCTACCTGGATGGCGATATTGAATGGCCCACTATTTGTGGAACAGGAACGGAGGACTATTTTTGTGGAGCCTGGAATTTTGAGCATCCGCGGGGAGAGTACGGGGTGTTCTCTACGCCCTATTCCGGCCTGCCGCAGGTCATTAAGCCGGACGGGCTTTACCAGAGTCAGCAACGATTCGGAATGTATCGATGGCATATCATGGACCCGATTCGATTTCGAGAAGATCTAAAGGTAACGATTCAGGCTCTGGGCTGGAGATCCCCTCTGGAGGGCGAGCGGCGCTACCTGCCGCTGCAGGATGATGTCGCATCGACGGCGTTCTGGTACCAGAAGGAACCCCATGCGACGTTTCCCCGTTTGCCTGATCTGAATTATCTCGAGGTCATTTAGTGCACCTTCTGAACTACAGCCTGCATCGATCACAAATCTCTAAGGATTTGTGATCGATGCAGGCTCGCTATTCCAAGTCAGTAAGATACCGCTCAACTTCCATAGCGGCGGCGCAGCCTTGGCCGGCAGCAGTAACGGCCTGGCGATAAAACGGATCTGCTACATCTCCGGCGGCGAACACTCCGGGCAGGCTCGTTTGGGTGCCTCGCTTCTTGATCAGGTAACCGTTGGAATCCATTTCGATTTTTCCTTTAAATGGGCCCGTGTTAGGCGTATGGCCGATGGCGACGAAAACGCATTTCACCTTCAGATTAGACAACGCGCCGGTTTCGACATTCTGGAGCTCGACGGCTTCTATTTCGCCCTTCTGATCGGGGATGTAGCGAGCCACGACCGTGTTCCAGATCGGTGTGATCTTGCGATGACTCAGGGCCCGCTCAACCATGATTTTAGTCGCCCGCAATGTATCGCGCCGATGGATAAGGAATACCTCGGAAGCAAAGCGGGTGAGAAAGATTGCTTCTTCCGTAGCGGTGTCGCCCCCGCCGATAACGCATACCGGCACGTTGCGGTAGAAGGCGCCGTCGCAGGTGGCGCAGGAGGTCAAACCGTGCCCCTTCAGTTTGCACTCGTGTTCTAGCCCGAGCCACTTCGCGGAGGCGCCGCTCGCAATGATCACGGTACTCGCATCGATCCACTCTCCATCGATGTCGAGACTATAGTGGCTATCCCTGATCTCGAATCCTCGCACCTCAGCATATCGAAATTCAGCACCGAATTTCTCAGCTTGCCGGTGCATGTTCATGATTAGTTGCGGACCATCGATGCCTTCGGGAAATCCTGGAAAGTTTTCGACCAAGGTTGTCGTGGTGAGTTGGCCGCCTGGCTCGCGACCTTCCAGAACGAGCGGACTCAGGTTGGCACGAGCGGCGTAGATTGCAGCCGTCAGACCTGCACAACCGGTACCGACAATGATCACTTTCTCCATGAAATTGGTTACCTGCCAATTAAAGTTTGGACTCGGCAAAGTCAATACGGGGCGGCCTTTTTCGGCGGATTGCAGGCAACGACCTAAGTGAAGGCTCCAGCCTTGTCCTGGCGTAAGCGAAGGCTCCAGCCTTTGCCCTGGCGTAAGCGAAGGCTCCAGCCTTTGCCAAGATAATGAAAAGCAAAAGCTGGAGCTTTCGTCAGGCGACGAAAAGCAAAAGCTGGAGCTTTCGCTTACGTTGGATACTTTCGGAAATGTTCACCGGAATTGTCGAAGCGGTTGGCGAGGTCACTGCAATAGCTGAATCCACTCCAGACACTTACCGACTTGAGATCCGAACGCCACTTGCATCGGAACTGAAGATCGGCGATAGCTTGGCCAATAACGGGGTTTGCCTGACAGTTATTTCACAAACTGCTCTCGCGGTAGGGTTCGATCTGCTGGCTGAAACTGTTCTCCGAAGCAACCTTGAAGATTTGAAAATCGGAGATTTGGTCAATCTCGAGCGGCCGATGGCAGCGTCGAGCCGGTTTGATGGTCACATTGTGCAAGGTCATGTTGATACCACCGCGAAGCTGCTGACCATCGAAGAGGTCGGACAGGACCATCGGATCGAGGTTGAATTGCCGGTATCTTTCCAACAATACGTCGTTTTTAAAGGATCGATCGCCGTAAACGGCATCAGTCTTACTGTCGCGGAACTGCACGCCGATCGTTTTGTAAACTGGATCATACCTCATACCTGGAAAATGACGAATCTGCACCGCCTCAGACCGGGCGATGGTATGAATCTCGAATTCGACGTGGTCGCCAAATACATCGAACGAATGATCGCTGGAGGGCGGCAAACCCCTGTAGCATAGGCTTCCAGGCTGTATCTTGCTCGTATAAGCGATTCGATCTAGTTAATCTGAATTTCGTTAGCTTCTGTTCAAATTGAGATCAAAATCAGGAGGACCGGCGGCGAGGATCGGCGCCGTGAGTCTTACTCCGGTGATACCTTCGCGCGCGTTTGCTTGATTTCGGCCCGACGTTCTTTCGATTTACGGATTTCCCGCCGGAGAGATCTTGGGCGTCGAGAGTTCTGGCGCCGTTTTCGTTCGTTCTCGGCCCGGCGCTCGGTCATTTCCCGCTTCCGCTTTTGGTCGATCAAAGTCATTAGACGATGCACGGCTAATTGGCGATTCCGGTACTGGGACCGCGTGTCCTGGACTGTCAGAGAGATGCCCGAAGGCAAATGAACCAATGTGACGGCAGTAGATACTTTGTTCACGTGCTGGCCGCCCGGTCCGCCCGAGCGTGAAAAGATTTCTTCGAACTCTTCCAGGCGCAGGCCGAGACGTCGCATGCGTTCGGCTGAAACTGGATCCGGGCTGAGCACGCGGGAGCTTAACGCAGGGAGTTCAAAGTTCAACTTTCAGCGCCCCTCGTCACTTCCAGATTGACGGTTATTCCGGCCCCGCCATATGTTTCAGCCGCGCCCGGCGTCCCAGGCTCTGCGAGGAATCCCCTCTGAAATGAATATCCACGAATATCAGGCAAAGCAGCTATTTGAACGGTTCAATGTCGCGACACCTAAAGGCGCACCTGCTGAGACTCCGGAGGAAGCGGAGAAGGTAGCTGCCGGACTCAACACCTCAAGCCTTGTTGTCAAGGCGCAGATCCACGCCGGCGGACGCGGGAAAGGGACTTTTACCAACGGATTCAAGGGCGGGGTAAAACTCTGCACGACCCCTGCCGAAGCTCGCGAGCTCGCGAAAAAGATGTTGGGTCAAACTCTAGTGACCCATCAAACCGGTCCGACCGGGAAGGTTGTGCGAAAGGTTTTGGTTGCAGAGTCGGTTGACATTGCGCGGGAGGTCTATGTTGCGATCCTGATGGATCGGGCCTCCGAGGCGCCAGTAGTCGTTGAGAGTACGGAAGGGGGCGTTGAGATCGCAACGGTCGCCGAGGAGCATCCCGAAAAAATCATTCGTGAACCGGTGCATCCTCTTCTCGGATTGCAGCCCTTCCAAGCACTGAA
>Ga0073928_10011257_pt1 | contig 10461 bp, 9 predicted proteins | sample PaiPotPPA55metaG_FD_76969 | JGI IMG/M metagenome (GOLD analysis project Ga0073928, IMG submission 76969) | Iron sulfur acid spring bacterial and archeal communities from Banff, Canada, to study Microbial Dark Matter (Phase II) - Paint Pots PPA... ...
GAGGGCGAGCCAGATGAGAACGATCAACACGAGCGGCAACCACTGCTTCAAGGCATCGCGATACGCGGTACGGACGCTCGGTGCACGAGAAGAGAGGTACACGTCGCTGCAGGTTCTTTTCAACGCTGCACCTGCCAGCGGCTGGACGAGCAGCAACAGAACGAAGTAGCCGATGGTGAAGCCGTTGAAGACGGAACTCGCGTTCATCGCATCGAGTGCTGCACGCTGAGCAGCCGGGCTCTTCGATAGAGAATATGCATTGGCCGCCGCGGTGAACGAATCGAGGAACTTGGACATGTCCGCCGTCCCATAGTACTGCAGTATCGTGAGCGGCACGACGAACACGACCCAAATCAAGCCCAGTGGGACGAAGTAACGGACGCTCAGAGTAACAGCGCGGTCCAGCATCTCGCCGATGCCGAGCGGCCGCAGCACAGTGCGCACGAGGTTGGGGTTCGTTCCGCCCGATGCAAAGCCCCGCCCACGCTGAGCCGGGCCGTAACGCGCATCCATCCGCCTCAGTCGAGGGCCGGTGCCGTCGCCTCCCCCATGAGAGTCTCCGCTGCCCGGGCGAGGTCCGAACCTGTGACGCGCATGCGTAAGTCGAGGTAGAACAGCGTGAGAAACGTCGACACGACAACGGACGCTACTATTTCGACGCAATGCTCAAGCGCTGTGGAGGCGATTGGCGGCATCGGAAGGATGCGTGCCAATAGCCTGACCGCGAGGAAGCCGGTCCACTGGAGACCCAGTGACGTGATCGCAGCCAGCACGTTTCGACCTTCAGTGGAAAATGCCGCAATGCCACCGGCGAAATTCCTGAATTCCGGGTTTCTGGCTACGAGCCCACGATGGATCACGCCTAGGTTCGTTGCTAAGTCGGTTAGGGCGTACGGGACCACCATCGCAGCCACGCCGACGATACCCAACACGACGTAACCAGGGTTGTGCGTACCTATGCCCCCGATGCTTGCGACGGAAATGCCGCCGAATAAGATGAATGCAAGCGAATAGCGAAGGTAAACTCCAATCGCGGGCAGGATTGTGCGCACTCCCGTGGCGAGAGCGGCGGCAAGACGCGGCGTTGCCCCGCGCACGAGGTCGTAAACGGCGACGGCCGTGGCAATCTGCGAGACTGCGCCGGCGACCAAGACCACGAGATAGAGAGCGGACTGAGCGAAGTCGTATCCGGGATCTCTCCTCGGTAAAGCTACCGTTGAAGCAGACTCTCTAAGGAACGAAACGAAGAAATCGGGGACGATCCAGACTGCGGATAGAGCAATCAGCAGCGGTGCATTGTGCACGGAGATCGTGACGGCTGCGTCAAGCAGTTCGCCGATCGAGCGCTCTCGCAGGTCGATCACACGCTGACCGTTTCGCCCGGGCGCAGAGCCAGTTGCAAGTCGAGGCCTTCGGTCCGAATGCGGATGTCATAGTAGTAGACGAGCGTCACGGCATTGGCGAAGATCGCAAGCGCAATGGTAAAGAGTGCTCCGACTGCCGCCGCAGCCGCGCTCGAGTGGAAGGCCTCCAGCGCGAGCACTTGGAGTCCTCCGGAGAAAATTAAGAAAGCGGCCCAAATGGCGGCGGATGCAGCACCAAGCCGGATCGAACGGCCGGCGCTCTTGCCGAACACCCGCCTGACTCCACTCGAAACGGACTGTAAGACGCCGCGGTCCTCGATCAGTTGCGTGTAGAACCCGATCTGGGCGGCTAGCGAGCAGAGGATTGCGCCTGCAAGCCCTACGCCGGCCACCAAGAGAATTCCGATGAGGAAAACGGTCAGTGCGCTCTTCGCGGTGTGAGCCGCCAAAGGAGCAGCGAAGTTCACGACGACCGCAGCGATAGACAAACCGACAAACGCCAGCGCCATGAACGCAAGCCAGATTAGCAGGATTCCGAAGAACGCAAGCCAGTGCTTCGCTCCCACGCGGTACGCTGCGATCATTGCGGGAGTGTTTCCGGTAACGTACGCCTCGTCGGTAGCCGTCATGATCGCTGTGCTCGCGAGGGGCGTACCAAACAGCATGAAGGTCCAAAAAGCGACAGTATAGCCATTGAACACTTGGGGGACGTAGAAGAGGCTGGACAGGCCGTTCGAACGCGACCCGACGCCGTGCATAGCGCCCCGCAAGATATTGTCGAGGAGTTGCGTCTGATCGCCGCTTCCATAAAATTGGAACACCGACAACGGCACGGCGAAAAGCGCCCAGATCGTAAAGAGCGGGACGAAGTAACGGACGCTGAGCGTGACGGCCCGATCGAGCATCTCACCGATGCTGAGCGGCCGCAGCACAGTGCGCACGTCCGAATACTTCGCTCGACCTCAAAAAAGCCATGCTCGCGGCCCGCCAAACCGGTCGCGAAGGAAAGGGCCTCGAAGCCGGGATTGCTTCGAACGAAGACCGGCGAAGAGACCCACCGTGCACTCGCAAGACGCCCTCGAACTCGGAACCGTCAGCAGCATCTGGCGCTACCCGGTGAAGAGCTTACGCGGCGAGCCGCTCGAGAACGTGCCTGTGGACGAACGCGGACTCGACGGCGACCGGCGGCGCGAACTCGTGCTAGCGACGCCTGACCTCGCGCGCAGCGGCAAGTCTTACCGCGGAAAGGAAGACAACCGCCTGCACCTCCTGCGTAAAACGGCCGACGCCGAGGCGGCCGCGGAGCAGCGTGGGATGCAGCTCGAAACACGTGATGGCGGGCCATTCTTTGACGCCGCGCCGATCTCGATCATCGCCGCCGGCTGGCTGCGGGAATTCGAGCGGCTAGCGGAAGCATCGCTTGACCCGCGCAGGTTCAGACCAAACTTCTTCCTGGCGTCGAGCGACGACATCCCCGCCGAGGGCGCGCTCGTCGGCGCAACGATCGCGTTGGGCTCGTCGCTGCTTCTCGTCAAAGCGCCGATCGTACGCTGCGTGACGATCACGTACGATGTGGACACCGGCGTCTCCAACCCCGAGCTGCTTCGCATCCTCGCTCAACGGCGGGACACGGTCATGGGTATCTACTGCACGATCTTGCGTGCGGGGACGATCGAGGTCGGAGCCCGCGCTACAGTGTGCGCCTTCCCTCCAGCGCTCTCGACAACGTAACTTCGTCGGCGTAGTCGAGGTCGCCGCCGATCGGCAGGCCGTAGGCGAGCCGGGTGACCTTCACGCCGCTCGGCACGATGCAACGCGAAAGGTATAGCGCAGTCGCTTCCCCCTCGGCGTTGGGATTGGTGGCGATGACGACTTCGGCAGGCGACTCTCGCCCAATGCGCTCAAGCAGTTCGCGAACGCGCAACTGCGCCGGTCCGATGCCGTCCATGGGAGAGATGAGACCGCCGAGAACATGATAGCGTCCGCGATACGCGCCCGTCCGCTCGACGGAAAAGATGTCCTTGGCCTCGGCGACGACGCAGAGCAGCTGCCCGTCGCGGCGCTCGTCGGTGCACAGCGTGCACGGATCCTCTTCGGTGAGCGCAAAGCAGTTGGAGCACAGACGCACTCGGTCTTTGACCGCCAGGATCGCTTCGGCGAGCGACTGCGCCTCGGCGCGCGGCCGATTGAGAATGTAAAAGACGAGCCGCGCGGCCGTCTTCGGCCCAACGGTCGGCAGTTTCGAGAACTCGTTGATGAGGCTCTGGACTGGCCCGGCGATGACGTTCAGGTGCCGCCCTCGGGCCTCACATCAGGCCTGGAATGCGCATGCCGCCCGTTAGCGCGCCCATGCGTTTGCTCGATGTTTCGTGCGCCTTCGCAACGGCGTCGTTCACGGCGACGACGATGAGGTCTTCCAAAGTCTCTGCATCGTCGGGGTCGATCGCCTCCGCGGCAATCTTGACGGAGGTAACACGAAAGTCACACGACATCTCCACGCGTACGGCGTCGCCTCCGGCACTACCGTTCACGATCGTCGTGGCGAGCTCGTCTTGAGCCTTCGCCATTTCGGCCTGCATCTTGCGCACTTGCGCCATCATTTGCGCCTGATTCATTTGTGCTCCGCGTTCTGGGCGATCGTCTTCGACGCGTAGTCTAAGAGGCCGAGTTCGGCATCGCCCTCCTCGTCGCTCCCTTGCTCTGGGCGCGCGGCGGCTCGGTGCGCGCTGCGCTGCGTTGGCCGCTCGCCATGATCGGCCCGCACGTTGAGGCGCAGCGGGGTTCCCAGGGCGTCCTCGATCGCCCGTTCGATGATCGCAGCGTGCTCGCGAACGTAGCTTTCCATGGAGCCGTCGACTAGCCGTATCGTCACCACACCGCCTTCGACGGAGTCGACGCTGGCGCGTGAGAGCGGGGCGCGCAGCGGTGCGCGCTCGCCTTCGGCCCGGGTGCGAATGCTCTGCCAGAGCGACCGGACGCGTTGGAGCGTCGGCTCCGCGGAACTCGTCGCACCGGCCGGCTCGCTTTGCGCAGACGCGGCCGCACTTCTACCTGCCGGTGCCCCCCTGGCGGGCGGCGCAGCTTCGTTCGCCTGGGCTGCGGGTTCGTTCGCGGGGCTGGCCGGCTCGCGCTCGGGCGTCGTTGGGTGAGCGCGGGGCAAGCCGGATCCCGATGCAGATTCCTCGAGGTCTGCGACGCGAGCGGAGAGTGCCTCCAGCGAGGTATCCTCGCTCGGGGCGACCAGCCGCAGGACGACGGTTTCGAGATCAAGCCGAGGACTGGGGCTGAAGCGCGCCCCGGCGAGTGCCTCTCCGAAGAGCCGCAGCCCACGGACCAGGCGCGCTTGGGGTGCCTGCGCGGCGGCCGTCCGTATGGCGGTCGCGTCCTCCGGCGAGAGGTCGCGCGCCAAGAGCTCAGGGTTGAGCCGGGCGACGAGCAAGTTGCGCTGTTCGGCGATCGCGCCGCGCATGAGCTCCTGCATGTCAGCGCCGGCGTCGGAGGCCTCGTCGATCACGCGCAAGCACTCGGCGGCATCCCTGGCCAGCATGGCATCGGTGAGCTGGCGGGCGTAGCGCCGCCCACTCGCCCCGAAGGCCGCATCGATGGTGCCGACGGTGACCAGGTCTGCGCCGGCATACGCCGCGACCTGCTCCAGCAGCCCGAGGGCGTCGCGCAGGCCTCCATCCGCCCGATAGGCTATGGCGGCCAAGGCGGCGTCGTCGATCGAGATACCCTCGGCGTCGGCGATCAGGCGCATCCTCTCGATCATCGTTGCGACCGGGATGCGCCGGAAGGCATAGCGCTGGCAGCGGCTCAGCACCGTAGGCGGCAGCTTCTCGGGCGCAGTCGTCGCCAGGATGAAAATGGCGTGCGGCGGCGGCTCCTCGAGGGTCTTGAGAAAGGCGTTCGCGCCTTGGTCGGTGATGGCGTGAGCTTCGTCCAGAATGTACACCTTCTTGCGCATCTGGACAGGCGCATATTTGACCGCTTCGCGCAGCGCGCGAATTTCGTCGATGCCACGATTGCTGGCCGCGTCGATCTCCAGCACATCCAAAGCGGTGCCGGCCATGATGGCCAGACAATTCTCGCAGGTGTTATCGGGATCTGGGGTCGGCCCGCTCACGCAGTCGACGCAACGTGCCAAAATCTTGGCCGCCGAGGTCTTTCCGCTACCCCGCGGCCCTGAAAACAGGTACGCGTGCGCCAGCCGGCCGCTCGAGAGGGCCGTTCGAAGCGTGCGGACGACGGCGTCCTGGCCGACGAGGTCGCCGAACGACTTCGGCCGCCACCTGCGGTAGAGCGACACGCCCGACTCTTAGGAAGGTGAACGACTAATCCTGTGGGATACCCGGGGACTCCGCAGGCCGCCTAAAGGTGTCCGCAGTCATGTTTGACATCGGGCGGACGCGGGTACTCAGGTCCTTGGGAAACCCTTTTGTCGGCTAAAGCGTATTAGTAGCATACGACAACCGGCGATGTTAACGCTCAATGGCGCGGACGGTTCCATTAAACCGGACGCGCTGAGGCTACGCACCGCTCAGGTAATGTGAGAGTTGACGTGGAGAACGCCGTCACGACCCACAAGCCGCGCAAGGCTTCAGCCAAGCGCACAAAAATCGGCACCGATTCTGCTTCGCTTCTGCATGCGCTGAAGACGCTTTTCGGCTTCCCGCGCTTTCAGCCGGCGCAGGAAGACATCGTGCGCAGCGTGCTGGAAGGCCAGAACGTCCTTGCGATCCTGGCAACCGGGGCGGGCAAGAGCTTGTGTTACCAGCTACCGGCCCTGCTGCTGCCCGGGACTACCGTGATCGTCAGCCCGCTGATCGCCCTCATGAAAGATCAGTTAGATATGCTGGCGGACCGGGGTGTGACGAATATCGTAGCACTCAACTCAACGCTCAGCGAAGACCAAGACATCGCGGCGCTCAAACGCATCTCAGAAGGCTCCGTAAAGATGGTTTTCGTGACCCCGGAGCGCCTCGAGGACGAGCGGTTTCTCTCGCTGCTACAAAAGTTGCATATCCCGCTCTTCGTCGTCGATGAAGCGCACTGCATCAGCGCCTGGGGCCACGATTTCCGCCCGGCGTACCTCGCGCTCGGACAAGTCATTTCAGCGCTTGGGCACCCGCCCGTACTGGCCCTCACCGCGACGGCGACTCCGGCGGTGCGAGAGGACATCCTCCAGCAACTAGGGATTCCGAATACCAAGCCGATCGTCAAGGGATTCGACCGCCCGAACCTGCGCTACGAAGTGCGCCGCGCCGAAACCGAGGCCGACAAGTCAAAGATCCTCAAAGAACTCTTTTCGAACGGACTCGACGGAACCGGCATCATCTATACGGCAACCATCAAGAATGCGCTCGAAGTCCAGAAATTTCTGCGCGATACCTTGAACGTTCCGGCGGCCGTGTACCACTCGAAACTGCAGAAGCACGAGCGCGTCTCCGTCCACGAGCTCTTCATGAACGAGACGATCCGTGCGGTGGTCGCGACGAATGCGTTCGGGCTAGGAATCGACAAACCGAACATCCGCTTCGTCATTCATCACGACTTGCCGGGATCGGTCGAGGCCTACACGCAGGAAGCCGGCCGCGCGGGCCGCGACGGCAACCTCTCGCGCTGCATCCTGCTGTATCGCATGAGCGACACCCGGGTCCAGAACTACTTCCTCACGGGAAAGTATCCCGACGTCGAAGAGGTGCAGCGCGTCTTCGGAACGCTGGAATACTTCGATGCACAGCAGGAAGGCGTCTCACTCACCGACCTGCGCCGCATATCGCAGCTTCCGCTCACGAAATTAAAAGTCGTCCTCGCCCTGCTTAAGAAAGCCGGGTTCATCGTCGTACGCAACCGCTCGCGCTACAGCCTCTCCGAAGGTGCGCGCATGGATCGCGACCTCGTCCTCAACCTGACGAACTACGAGACGAAGAAGGCGTACGATCAGAGTAAGCTCGCCATGATGTTGCAGTACGCTGAGAATCAGTCGTGCCGGCGACGCTTCATCCTCAACTACTTCGGCGAGGATTTCGAACGCCCGGATTGTGGGGCGTGCGACAACTGTTTGCGCGGGACCCGCGCGACCAGCGTCTCCGGATTCCGCATTGCCGATGTCGTCACGCATCCGAAGTTCGGGCAAGGCACCGTCGAGCGCGCGGAGAAGGACTTAGTTACCGTCCTCTTTCCGAGCGTAGGATACAAGACGCTGCTCGCGTCAGCGGTAAATCGCGAAGCAAAGATCGCATAACCGCTCCGGCGGACCGGAGGCCCCTTCATCTCGCACCGACTATCATTTGTGGTCTTTTTGGCGTATGCGGTTGTCGTGGCCGCGGCCGCCGCATCCGCTCAGCCGCCCTCTGCGCCCCCGAGCCCAGCCCCAACCGCCGCAATAACGACCGCGCCGGCACCACAGGCCGCGCCCGGCGCTACGCCGCCGCCCGTTCCTGCCCCGGTAGCCAGCCCGCCGGTTGCACCTGCAACCGCGACGCCTGCACCAGCCGGACAAAGTCCAGGGGCTGCCTTTCCGGCTCCGACGCTTCCACCGATCATCGTCGAACCACCGAGCGCCGGCGTGTCGCCCGGCGCTTCGCTCTTCTTGCGTGTCTCGGGCGTCCTCGGAACGATTGTAGCGACGGTCGCCAACCCCGCCATCGCCGACATCGCGGTCAATCAGGTCGAGCGAACCGTCGAGGTCCGCGGCAAAGCCATCGGCACGACGACGATCACGCTCAAGGACGACCGCGGCGTCACGCGCGACGTCCCTGTGCGGGTCGCATTTCAAGCCGGCAGCGTGGCCGACGCCGCGGTCGTTCGGATCACCGGCGATCCGGCGACGCAGCTCTTCATCAAGGAGCAGTCAGCGCTCGCCGCGGCCCGCCAATCGCAAGCGCGCGAGCGCGCCGTCATCATAGCGACGTCCGACGGATTGAACGTGGGGTCGCCGCTCGGGGTCGATGACGTGATGAACGTCGACGTCCCGGTCATCATCCAGGGTGAAGGGTATTTTACGGTGCAGGGCACCACTCACGTTCGCGTCGAGAACCTCGCCCTGCCGCGCATCAGCCCGAATTCACTTCTCGTCAGCGACTTTCCGGAGACGCTCAAAGACGACGGCATCCTGTTCACCGCCGATTTGCGGGGCGATGTCGCGTCGCGCTTTCTCTACTACCACTACAATCCCGCAGGGCAGCCGGACCGGCACATCGTCCTGCGGGTGCGCAACGACGCGAGCGAGCCGGCAATGGTGCAGTTCATCTCGGGCTCGGCGGGTCCGGGCGCGAACGAGTTGGAGGTCGGCCACCTTTCGACACAGCGTTTTCTCGTGCGTCTGGCGCAGAACGAAGGAACGGTCGTCACGATCCCCGCGAACTCGACGGTCGACCTCGTCGACCAGCCGCTGCCGGCGCACTCGGTCGTCAGCAACCTGATGCAGCTGCGCGAGCTCGAGGGCGTGCCGCTCCATCTGACGCTCGTCGCACAGACGGTGGGCCAGTCGCCCTCCGATTCGGCAGGGGCCTCCGCGCTACTCGCCGGCGATCATCCGCACGCGCGCGGCGAGTATCCCATCCCCGAATTCTTTTTCGAGCGCACATACGACACGTCGGGCGCCGACCTGGTGGTGCCCATCGGTCAGATCCCGCTGCCGAACCTGCGCGCGGGGCAGGCGCTCGCCGGCGACTACGGCGTGCTGCAACAGCTTACCGTCCGCATGGTCAACAACGACAGGCGTCCGGCGCGCGTGGCGCTTTATGCGAATCCGCGCGGGGGCCGGGCCACCGGAACCTTCTTGATCGATCGCGTGCTGGTGCAAGCTCACGGCATGGCGCCCTTCACGAACTACAAGCTGCGCGAATACACGATTCCGTCGAACGGCTACGTCAGCACGACGATCGTCACGATGCCCGAAGGCGGATCGTCGTACCCCCTCAACCTCGTCGTCGCTCCTGACGACGGCAGCATCTCGCCCGGCGCACCGGGTTCGCCGGCCTACTAGCGGCCTCTGCCTTCCTGCATCGCGCGGCGATAACTTTCGATCGCAGCTGCGCCGGCTGCGGGCCACGAAAAACGCGCGATTGCGGGTCCCCGTGCGGCGGTCGCCCGCGCTTCGGCGTTGGCACGTTCCTGCAGTAGTCCAGCGATGGCGACCACCCACGCCGCGTCGTCGCCGGGCGGCACGAGCGGCGCCGCGGAGCCGACGACTTCGGGCAACGCCGATGAGTTCGCTGCCACCAGCGGTGCTCCGCAGCACATCGCCCAGGCAGCACCGTAACCGAACCCTTCGTAGATCGATGGGACCGCAACCACAGCCGCGCGCGCGTAGAGATCGAGCAGTTCGTCGCGTGGCACATATCCACGAAACTCGATGCGGTCGCGAACGCCGAGACGGTCGGCAAGCGCTTCGCACTCCGCCCGATACGGCGTTGACGGCCCAGTAGATATGAGGCCTACGCCCGGCAGCTCGCGCAGCGCACGAATCACGACGGCCAGGTTCTTGCGCGCCTCGACCGTCGCCGCTACCAGGATGAACGGGTGCGCATCGGGTTTGCGCGAGATACCTATGACGTCGGCGGCGACTCCCGGATAGACGACGTCGATACGCTCGCGCTCGATGCCGGCAAGTGCAGCCAGCTCTTCGCCGGAAAAGGCGGAGTCGACCATGACGCGACGCGCTCGCCGATATTGCGAGAGCGCGAACTTCCCGAAATACGCCCGCGCGTACAGGCGCGTGTGCGCTTGGACCCGCAGCCACGCAACGTCGTGCACAGTTACCACAATCGGTGCGGGATGCCATAGCGGCATCGTACCCGATGCGCAGTGCAGCAAGTCGACGCGCGCGGCACGCGCGGCCCGTGGCAACATTACCTGATCCCAGATCACGCGCCGATCGAAGCGCCACGGGTCGAAGGACCTGTGGTCGAGCGGAACGACGTCGACGTCGCCGGCGGCTCTGAGCGCATCGACGAGCCCGCGCGCATACTCGCCAATGCCCGTTGCAGTCCCAACCGCAAGCTGCGCGTCCAGCGCGACCCTCACTGCGTCAGTTTGTCTTCGAGCCGCCGCACCGCGGGCGCCCACGGATCGATGCGCACGGCACGCTGCA
>Ga0073928_10011259_pt1 | contig 10460 bp, 8 predicted proteins | sample PaiPotPPA55metaG_FD_76969 | JGI IMG/M metagenome (GOLD analysis project Ga0073928, IMG submission 76969) | Iron sulfur acid spring bacterial and archeal communities from Banff, Canada, to study Microbial Dark Matter (Phase II) - Paint Pots PPA... ...
CGGACATTAGTATCGAACGTTCAAGAGGGAGTTTTCATTTCCAATCCGCAGGGGCGATTCCTGGATTTTAACGATGCGTTGATGCGCATTCTGGGATTTGAACAGCGCGAGGAGTTGTTGAACGCGGAGATCCCGTCGATGTTCGTGAACCCCGCGGATCGCGAGCGGCTCAAGAAACTTCTGCAAGACCACGGGACCGTGGCGGATTTTGAATATGAAATTCGTCGCAAAGACGGGGAAGTTCGCTCGATGTTGGAATCTTCCATTGCTATCCGAGACGCTGCAGGCAATTTGACCGCCTTGCAAGGATTTCTGCTGGACATAACCGATCGGAAGCGAGCCGAGCAGGAGATCCGGCGCCGCAATCGCGAATTGATGGTGCTGAACTCCATTGGTCAGACGCTTACGGAGTCCCTGGACCTTACCGCCTCGATTCACCGCACGCTGCGGCACATGACCGAGCTCTTTACCCTGGACGCGTCGTCGCTTTACCTGCTAGATGAAGGCGGGATCAAACTACGGCGGATCGCCGCAGTCGGCCAGCGCTCGGAGGAGGGCCGGCATGTTCCGCCAGTCGCTCTGCAGCCGGAATTGCTGCAACACATCAAGGCCGTGCATGCCACGTTCCTATCGGCGCAAGGCCTGCCGATCCCGATGGTCTTGCGAGAAGCGCAGCGCAAAGAAGGGTTGCACTCTGTCTTCGTGGTGATTCTGTGGTCCAAGGACCGTGTGCTTGGCGGACTGGTGGTGGGGAGCCGAACTCCCCGAGAGTTCTCGCCGGCGGACATCAATCTGTTGATCGCGGTCGGCAGCCAAATCTCCAATGCCATCGATCGTTCTGCTTTATACGAGGAGACGAGGCAGGCTTACGAAAATCTGCGTCGTACACAGGAACAACTCCTGCACAGCGAAAAAATGGCGGCCGTGGGCCAACTGATTTCGGGTGTAGCGCACGAGCTGAACAATCCATTGACCGCCATCCTGGGATACAGCCAATTGCTGCTATCGAGCGGTCAAATGCCGCCGCAGGGCATGGAATATTCGGACAAGCTCTATAAACAGGCACAACGCACGCATCGAATCGTGCAAAATCTGCTGAGCTTCGCTCGCCAGCACAAGCCGGAGCGTGTTGCGGTGCAGCTCAACCAGATACTGGAGGACACGCTGGCGCTGCGCGACTACGACCTCCGCCTGAGCAACATTCGCCTTCATTACAACCTCGCCGCCGATCTGCCGATGACCGCTGCGGACCCTCACCAGCTCCAACAAGTATTCCTAAACCTGGTGAATAATGCCGTCGATGCGATGTTGGAGCACTCCACTGAGGGGGATCTCTGGGTGACCACGAAGGCGAAAGAAGATCGGCTGATTGTGGAATTCAAGGACAGCGGTCCAGGCGTGAAGGATGCATCGCGCGTGTTCGACCCTTTCTACACGACGAAGCCGGTAGGCAAAGGCACGGGCCTCGGCTTGAGCATCTGCTATGGAATCGTCAGTGAGCACGGCGGCTCCATCGGCGTGACCAATGTGCAACCCTCCGGCGCGTGTTTCACTATTGAATTGCCGTACCAACGAGCGGCCGCTCCGGACGACGCAATTTCTGAAGCGGGAATCTCTGCCGGGGGTGGGCGAATCCTCCTTATCGACCAGGATATTTCCGTGCTGGAAGCGGTGGAAGCCATCCTGCGGGACGGGAATCATGGTGTGCGGGCTGCTGCAAGCCTGCCGGAAGCACAGCGTCTGCTAGCGGAGCACGAATTTGACGCGGTGGTTGCCGACGCGGAAGTGCCGTCGGGTGTCGGAGGCGAGAGTTTACAAAGTTGGTTGACGGCGAACAGGCCCGCGTTGGCGACGCGAATCGTTTGGATGAGGGCCTCGGCCGGGCCTGCAGGGGAGAGTCACGCGAGGAACGGCTTGATCGTGCTGCAAAAGCCCTTCCAAGCTGCGGATTTGCTTAATGCGGTGGAAACGGCGTTGGGTCAGCCGGCTTTAGGTGGCGTCCAGCCCGCGCCGATTCAGGGTTGACGCCAGCTCCGCGGCGACGGCGGCGCGCTCGCCAAGCTCCTTCATCGCCGACTCCATGCGAAACGCAAGCTCGCTTACCATCTGGCTCAACCCGCCGAGTTGTGGAAGCAACAGAAGACCGGCATAGAGACCGAGGAGAACGGTCTGATATCGCCAGAAAAAGCGAATGGTGAGCCGCAAGCGCTCGAATTCATGTGAGGCCGCAATTTCCGGGGAGAGTACGGTAATCACCCCTGCAACACGCAGCAACCTCTGGAAATCAGCACGCAAATTCGCAAGATAGAGGAGGGCAATACGCTGGCGCTCTTTGTGGGCGCGGCGAACCAAACGCCCCGGGCCGCGGGCGGCGAGAAATTCAAAATCTTCCTGTGACATAACCTGGCGAATCACACCGAAATAGGTTGCGTGCTGGCGTGCCGGCTCCTCAATGGATTCCAGGCCGGCTGCGCCAGCTTGATTGTCTCGTCGCGGGCTGCGAAGCGCCCAGAAAAGCAGCACCAGCAGCGTAATCACTGCGGCAAGAATAAATAACGTGCTCACGTGCGCGGCGCCTCCAGGCGCCAGAATTCAATCAGTTGTTCATTGAGCGAACGCAACCGCAAATTCACTTCAGGGATTAGGTTTAGGTATACGGAACCACTCAGGAGCAAGGGAGCGGCAACCGTTTGCGGAGCAGACTTGCGAAACGCCCAACTCCACAGAAGCAGGCACGCGAGAAAAACGGTCATACCAAAGACGTTCCAAAGGGATACATACGTGCTAAGCCAGCGCTCCAGGACCGCGTCGTTCAGTGCGGCTACGCACGAATACAGGCAAAGGCCCACCGCCAGCAAGCGAAGCGGGGAGGTCACCGCGATATCGTAATAGCGGGCGAAGAGGAGGAGCACGACGACTACCGCGGCGATTGCTAGCTCGAGTCCACGTTCCGCCGTGTTCAGCACAAGGCGCCATTGATGGTCTGCAGCAATCAGCGCATAAAGAAGCACGACTACACCGGAAGCAAGTAAGATCCGGCGTGCTAGGACCCAGATTCCCAGGAAACGTCCCAGAATGTGCCGGCAAAGTTCAGCCACGGCAAACGCCCGCGCGCCGATGACAATGCACTGTGTAGCCCATCCAACACGCCAGGCAACCGTGGAGGAAAATCCCCATCCCTTGATGGCTATGAACAACAGACCGCTCTGCGCGAGCGTCATAAAGATGTAGGCGCTAAAAGCCGGATAGCTGCTAACATTTTTGCGAACATGGAGAAGACAAAGGAACAGAGCCTGGACGATGGCAGTAACCGCCCAGACCGATTGGGTAAATAGTCCCAAGTCGTGCATTGTAGACGAATCGTAGCATAGACGTAAAAAGATAGTACATAGTGCAGCCAGCGCCTACCCCGGTGGGCGGCCCGTACTAACGCGTCGGCGGGGCGAAATCTTAGACCTTGCTAATGATTGAGGACGGGCTTGAGCGCGATGCCGATTTGCGGCTGGCCAAGCCCGTCCGGGTTGCGGTTTTCCGAACCCGCGCTTAGGCAGACAGGGCGGGAGGGACGGGCGGTCGCGGACTGCCGTCGAACGTCGCTGGTGGAACTGGGGGCCTGGGACTGCCATCCGCGATGAGCGGCGGCGGGGGCACTGGTGGTCTCGGACTTCCGTCCGCAATAAATGCGCCTGCAAAATTTCGCTCGACAGCAGAATTACTTGGACTATAGTTACCTGAGCCAGCTACAGAAATAACGATTACTGCAGCCATGAAACTTCCGAACACCACACCGATTTTCTTCATAGGTGACCCTCCTGAGGGGCACCTTGCTAGAAAACGGCGCAAATGTAGTTATCCGGCGCAAATCGTTCTGTTTTCAGAACAGGAAAACAGATGGATACACTGACGCAGCTTCAACAGAATCGGCGGATCATCCATGATCTGACATTGTCGACGCTGGCAAGAATCTCCTGCCCTTTTTCCCGACTTACCTATTTAGCTTCCTTGCGCGATATTTCTACCAACGTGTATGAGCATGCCGGCTTGGCCGCCGTCTACCCCGAGGCGGCTGTACGGCAAGCCCTTGAACAATGCCATCAGGAGGTTTTTGAGCGGATTCTAGAGATGCCTTTGCTGGCTCAGGAGGAAGACCTGCGCGCACATCTCCGCAGCCTGCCGAATGGCTCGCGCAATGCGGCGATGCAGTGGCGGCGGCTGGAATCCTACCGTGCGCTACTGCCGGCCGAGTCGCCGGAGTACCTCAAAGAGCTTTTTTGCTCGAATGTCCGCGCAATTCTGGAGATTCTCGAGAAAGAGCCTTCAACGGAACGGGCAGTCGGGTAACCACGCCCACTACGCGACCCACGATTTCCGCATCGTCCGGAGTTTTCCAGGATTCGGGCATGCACCGCGAGAGTGGATGAGGCTGCATGGCCAGGCGCGCCCCTTCCTGCTGAAACCATCCGCACCGGTAACCATCATGTAATTCAACGAAATACATGGGCCGGTCGTATTCATTCGACCACTCGTTTTCCTGCAAGCGCCGCACAGACACGTCGACAAGAACCACGCTGCCGGGCCGCAGAATCGGTTCCATGCGCCGGTCGCGCAATCCGATGCACCCGTAGCGATGATGATGACCGTTTTCGCTATTCAAAATGTTTTCGAGACTTGTGGATTCCGCAGCGCAGCGGGCCAAGAACTCCGTGCACTCCGGCGAAAACTGCGTCGCAAGTTTCTCGGCGCCTGAAAAATCGGGACATGCGACCAGGTGCGTTTGCGGAGCGGTGAAAGAAATCGCATCGCCGAGGAATCGATCGAGTGGTATGTCGTACCAACCCAAAATTTCCAGCGGATTCAAGTGATAAACCACGGCAAGCGCATAGAGCTTGTGAAGGCTCGGTACGACGCCTCCATTTTCGATCTCGGCCAAGCGGCTGATGTGTACTGTGAATTGCGGGCGTGTGTATACACGGGCGAGCGCGATGCTGGCCCGTTCGACGTCCCGGTAAGTCAAACCGAGACGTTCGCGGCTCTGGCGGAGACGAAATCCAGGATCCATGCGGTAGTGCAACGTAACGTACCATGATGTTAATTATTCGGAACTAATTTATCTGAGGAAAACTGTGCGTTTCTTTTGACTGCTCGTTTTAGCATCATTGGAGGGGCGATTCGGGCGATTTCACCGCGGCAATGATCCTGTTTGAACGAAGATTTCACAAGCCTTAGCGGTCTGGTTTCGTAACCAGTACGCGGCGGCGAGCAAACAGGGAATCTGCTATTCTGCAAATGTTATGTCCTCTCCGGTCTTGCGCTATCGCCGCCCCGCCGCGCTGCTTATTGTCATAATACTCGGTTTCGCTGCGAGCTTTGCATCCTACAGCTTCGCGCAGCAAAGCACCGCTCCCGCCAACGCGCCGCGCCCCGCGGCGAAAGCCAACGCTGCCGATTTTGCCGTCGCTGCCGACGAGGTGCTCGCGCAGATGAGTCAAATCACCGGCCTGCCTCTCCGCACGCCGCTAAAGAAGAGCCTGCGCTCCCGCCAAGAGATTCGCGCCCACATCATTCAGGAAATGAATGACGACAAGGACGTTGCCGAGCGATATGCGGGCGCTAGAAGTGCCGAAGCCTTCGGCTTGCTTCCCAAAGGGTTCGACCTCGATTCCTACATGATCGATCTGCTGACGGAGCAGATCGCCGGCCTCTACGACCCGAAAGCGCACGAGTTTTATGTCGCGGACTGGATTCCCGTCGACGATCAGCGCATGGTCATGGCCCACGAGCTGACCCACGCCCTCGAGGATCAGCACTTTCAAATTGAGTCATGGGCCAAAGCTGCGCGTCCCAATGACGATGGCGAACTCGCGCGCGAATCGGTCCTCGAAGGCAGCGCCATGGTCGCTATGGTGGAATATCTGCTCCAGGGTAGCGGGCGCTCTCTGCAAGATTTGCCCGATATTGATCCCGCCATGCTGATTGGCGACATGTCAGACACGCCCTTGTTGAAGACGGCGCCGCCATTTCTGAAAGACGCGCTGATTTTCCCATATTTGGACGGACTAACCTTCTCCGCCGCCATCCTCAAGCCTACCGGCTGGGAGGGCCTGTCTCGTATTTTCAGCAAGCCCCCGGTTTCCACGCAACAGATCTTGCATCCCGCACTGTATACCTCCGGAAAAGTTCCCGCGGCTGTCTCGCTGCCCTCCATGGAAAAAGTCTTAGGCTCCGATTGGACGAAGCTGGAAGACAACGTTATGGGCGAATTTGGCTGGAAAGAAGTGTTGAAGCAATTTCTCGGCGAGCCGCGCGCCAAGCCGCTATCCGCCGCCTGGGACGGCGATCGCTACGCCGTTTACGAGCAAAAGCAGACCAAGCACCTTTTGTTGATCACGCGCGAACGACTGGCCACTCAAGAGCAAGCAGAGCGTTTCCTTGGGCAATATTCCGAAGCGTTGGAGAAAAAACACGACACACGCAGCAATCTCTTTCGCAAGCCGGCCTTCTTCTCGTTCGACACACCGGACGGTGGCGTGTTCTTGCGTTGCTTTGAAACAGAGTGCGTGACGCTCGAAGGTGGGGACCGCGCGCTGTTTCTCAGGCTCAACAAGGAACTGAACTGGCCACCGGTGCCGGAGCAGCCTAAAGTATTGGAAAAAAGCGCCAGGGAAATTGCGAAACGCAGCCTTACAGATCAAATGAACTGATCCGGGAGAGTCGGCGCTTCAATGATTTTGCGTCCGCAGCTACGCGGCCCGCCGAAGGACAAGAAGGCTCAGGTCGTCCGCTCGCTTTGTCTGAGCCGTAAAGTTGTGCAAGTCAGAGAGACATCCTGCGATCAAGCGGTCAGGGGCGGCGGCATAATGCCGCTGTGCGGCTTCCTTCACGCGCTCGACGCCGTACTCCTCGGAGGCGGCGTTGCAAGCTTCGGTGAGTCCATCGGTGTAGATTAGTAAGGCTTCACCGGAGCCCAGCGAGATCTGATGCACCTGAAAATGCGAATTGGTGAACATGCCGAGAGGTACTCCGGTTGCGCCTTCCGATTTGGCTCCATTGCATCCAAGGTGAAGAACCGGCAAATGTCCCGCGCTGACGAATTCGACGGAACCATCGTCAGTCGCGCGGCCCACGACCAGGGTGGCAAATTGTCCGGCAAGCGTGCTTTCCGAAAAAATACGGTTTGCAGCTTCAACCATTCGTTGAAGTGGGAGGTTAGCTCTAGCCAGGCTGCGAAATGTGGCGTGCAAATGGCTCATGAGCATGGAAGCAGCGACACCCTTTCCTGAGACATCACCAAACAGGAAGAGCAATCCACCATCGGTTTCGAATACGTCGCAATAATCGCCGCTGACCGGCCCCGCAGGCTCGTAGTGATAGCGGACTTGCCAGCCCGCGGCAGATAGCTCGGGCGGAGGCAGCAACCCCTTTTGAATGCGCGCCGCGAGTTCGAGATCAGATTCCAAGGCGCGCTGTTCCTCGCGCGTGAGATGGTCGAGGCAAAAACGGACAAGCGGATCGTTTAGCAACCGCTCTTTTTCGACGGGGTCGTGGCACGTTTCGCACATCCCATAGGTGCCCTCGTCCATCCGAGCCAGCGCGGCGTCCACTTCGCTGAGGAGGTGAGATAGGGAAGCATCCGCCGAGGAATGCAAGGCAGATAGAAGACGTTCACGGCGTTGCTCTAGTTGGGAATGAAAATAGGCTTGTTCGGCGGTGGCCATGGAACCTCCTGCTTTAAGTTGCTGCTTTGCTGCTGAAGTTTCCATCCGATTTACTCCCTTGAATTGAGAGCACTGGAGCGATTATTGGTGAATCTACCTGCACCTAGGCCGGCCTTCGGCGGAGGGTCGCCCATCGGTAGGGCAGGCAACACCCGACTCAGCCTGATTCGATGCTCAAGCCGGTTGACGCGATTCAGAATTGCTTTCTCCAGGCGTAGGTTGCGCGCTGGGTCGAGTGAATTCGTTCTGAGGCAGTGAACCTTCGCGAGCGCGAGGCGGGCGAACTCCAGCGCACTTTCGAGGCGCTTTGCACGGCGTTCGTAATAAATTGCGAGTTGCACGCAAGCGTAAATGCCTGTGGATTCATCGACGGCGAGCTCGTGCCAGAGTTTGGCAGCTTGCTCGTGTTCACCGCGCCTTTTCGCCAGAAGCGCGAGTTCGCGGCGGGCTTGCCGGTCGTGTTGCCGTGGCAGGCCACGGTCAATGGCTTGCGTGCACGCGGAATGCGCTCGTTGGGAATCGCCGCGCCGCTGCAAATAACGCGAGAGTCCGAACAAATCCAAGCTCTCCGTTTCGCCGCTGTCATCGGATCTCAGCAACGCATCGATCTTGCCCACCAGAGCTGCGAGCCCGCGCAAATCCATCTGATTGTGGCGCACCACCGCGGCGAGCGGCTCCGCCGGACCGCCGCGCAAATAATCGAAATAATGCTGCGGGATCAGCGCGGCCAGCACATCTTCTTCGCGATGCCAGCCCAGCTTGGCCGGGTCCAGAACGTGGCGTTCCAGTTCCACAAGCCGCACGGAGCCAAGCCGGAGCTTCCACAATGCCCGCGCGGGATGCAGTAGATCGAGATGTGCCGCCAGCCGCGGTACGGGGATCGATCGCGTCATGGTGAAGCGATTTTCGAGCAGCGGCCAATCGAACGATTTGCCGTTGAAGGTGACTAGCACGGGCCGCTCGGCAAGACGCGAGGCGACTTCGTGCAAGATCGCATGCTCTTCGCCAAAATCGCGCATGAAAAATTGTTCCACTTGCAGCGCGCCGGCGTCCCACCACGCCAGGCCGATAAGAAAGGCGTACGTGCCTGTGCCGCCGGCCAAACCCGTTGTTTCCGTGTCGAGAAAAAGCCATTTCGACGGATCAGCTAGTGCCTCCCGCGTGCGGCGGGAAAGCGTTTCGTCGCGTCCGCGCGACAGCAGTTCAAGGCTGACGTCGGAGACTTCGGAATATTCCGGCGATGAAAACCAGTTGCGCACCAAGACGTGCTGCCCGTATCGGTTGGTGGCGATTCCTGCGCCAAGGAGTCGCGACAACGAATCCTCAGCATGCGGCGCACGTAACAACTCCGCGCCCGATGGCCGCGGGCGTGTCGGCTTCAGCGCTGAAATTCTGGAAAATCGGTCGGCGAATGCTGCCATTACACACACAGCCGATCGAGGATGGCCAGGGCCGCCTCTTTAGTCCTCGGCGCCAAGTCTCCCGCCGGTCCCACGCACGACGGGCATCCTTGATCGCATTCGCAGCTGCGGATGAGTTCGCGCGTTTTCTGTACGAGTAATTCATGCGCGCGGAACAGCGGCTCGGAGAAGCCTATGCCGCCCGGGTATGCGTCGAAGAGGTACAGGTTCGGCTCGAAGAATTCCTTTGCGTTCGGTCCAACCATTTCTTCCATGCGCGCTGAGGAGAAAGCCTCGACTGCCGTCGCATCCGGCGGGCGCTCGCCAATTGCGGTGCCCAGGTCGCCGCCATCGCACATCAGCAGCAGCGTTGCCATTGACTCCAACGCGTGCAGCAGGCCGAACATGCCGCTCTGCCGTTCGCTCACCGTAAACGGCAGCGATTCCAGCAGCGGCCTCTCCAGCATGACCCAATACGAAGTCGTGTGCATTTCGTTTTCCGGTAGTTCCAGTTTTCCCGCGCCAACGTTTTCATTGGTGAAGAACTTGATCTTCTTGAACCCGACGACCTGCGAGCGCACCAGCACATCTCCGTGCGAGTGAGACGAGTTCGAGTCGCGTGCGGTCGCCGCAACCTCCAGCACGCGCACCTGCGTATACCGGATCGCGTCGGTGTAGTAATCCACATCGACCCGCTTCACGTAGGCCTTCCGCTCTTTGAAGTCCAGATGCTCGACGTGATACTGCTCGCCGCCGTGCAGATAAATGGCTTTTTCGTGAACGGTGGTCAGAGCGCTGGAGAAATCTACCTCCCCAATCACGTTTGGTTCGCCCGTGATGTCGATGATCACGAAATTATCGCTGGTGACCGAGCGCAGGCTGACCGTGTCGGCTGGATACGCCTCATGAGTCCAGTGATAATGCCCACCGGCGTGATGCAGAAATCCCGCTTCCGCGAGTCGCGCGCAAAGGTCCGGCACATCCACGTCGCCAAAGCGCTCTTCGGGCGCGATCGGCAGCTCAAAAGCCGCGCACTTCAGATGATTCACCAGAATTTCCAGGTTATCGGGCTGGATGAACGCGTGCTCCGGCGTGCTGCCAAAAAAATAGTCCGGATTGCGCACGATGAACTGGTCGAGCGGCGCCGAAGAGGCCACCATCACGGCACAGGAACTTCCGCTGCGCCGTCCCGCGCGTCCCGCCCGCTGCCAGGTTCCGGCGATCGTCCCCGGATATCCGGCCATTACCACGGCATCGAGCGAGCCCACATCGATGCCCAGCTCCAACGCGCTCGTCGAAACGACTCCGCGAATGCGTGCGTCTCGCAATCCGCGCTCGATTTCGC
>Ga0073928_10011260_pt1 | contig 10460 bp, 15 predicted proteins | sample PaiPotPPA55metaG_FD_76969 | JGI IMG/M metagenome (GOLD analysis project Ga0073928, IMG submission 76969) | Iron sulfur acid spring bacterial and archeal communities from Banff, Canada, to study Microbial Dark Matter (Phase II) - Paint Pots PPA... ...
CGCTGACCGCCGACGAGGGGCCAACAGCCAAGCGCATCCGGCCGCGCGCGCAGGGTCGCGCGTTCCGAATCCGCAGGCGCACAAGCCACATCACCGTGATTGTGGAGAGCCGCCCGAGCCGCGGCGAGCGGGGTTCCAGCTCGGCGAGCGCCACCCGCGCGCGCCGCGCTCAGGCCAGCAAGGCAGCGGCTACGAAGGCGCCTGCAAAGAAGGCGCCTGCAAAGACGGCGCCCGCGAAGGCGGCGACGTCCAGCAGCACGGAAACGGCACCGGCAGCCAAGAAGGCGCCGGCCAAGAAGGCGCCTGCCAAGAAGGCACCCGCGAAGGCGGCGGCGTCGAGCAGCGCGGAAACGGCACCGGCAGCCAAGAAGGCGCCGGCCAAGAAGGCGCCTGCCAAGAAGGCACCCGCGAAGGCTTCGGAAGAAGCGAAGGGAGGCTCGCAGTAGTGGGCCAAAAGATCAACCCCCACGGCTTCCGGCTCGGTATCACCACCGACTGGAAGTCACGGTGGTACGCCGACAAGCAGTACGCCGACTACGTCAAGGAGGATGTGGCGATTCGGCGGCTGCTCGCCACCGGTCTGGAACGCGCCGGCATCGCCGACGTGGAGATCGAAAGAACGCGCGACAGAGTCCGCGTCGATATCCATACCGCGCGTCCCGGCATCGTGATCGGGCGCCGCGGCACCGAGGCCGATCGCATCCGCGCGGACCTGGAGAAACTCACCGGCAAGCAGGTTCAGCTGAACATCCTCGAGGTGAAAAACCCTGAGTCGCAGGCGCAGTTGGTCGCGCAGGGTGTCGCCGAGCAGTTGTCCAACCGCGTGGCATTCCGCCGCGCCATGCGCAAGGCAATCCAGTCGGCGATGCGCCAGCCCAACGTCAAGGGCATCCGCGTGCAGTGCTCGGGCCGTCTCGGCGGCGCTGAGATGAGCCGCTCGGAGTTCTACCGTGAGGGCCGCGTCCCGCTGCACACGCTGAGAGCCGACATCGACTACGGGCTGTACGAGGCGAAGACGACGTTCGGCCGGATCGGCGTGAAGGTGTGGATCTACAAGGGCGACATCGTCGGTGGCAAGCGGGAGTTGACCGCCGCCGCGCCGGCAGGTGCCGAGCGTCCGCGTCGGGAGCGTCCGTCGGGCACCCGTCCCCGCCGGAGCGGGGCGTCGGGCACGACCGCTACCGGTACCGACGTGAGCCGGGCCACCGAGGAGGCTCCGGCTGCGGAGGCTCCCGCCGCCGAGCCGACCCCGGCTGCCGAGGCTCCCGCTGCCGAAACCGAGAGCACGGAGAGCTGAATCATGTTGATTCCCCGCAAGGTCAAGCACCGCAAGCAACATCACCCGAGGCAGCGCGGCATCGCCAGTGGCGGCACCACGGTGACCTTCGGTGACTACGGTATCCAAGCGCTCGAGCACGCGTACGTGTCCAACCGGCAGATCGAGTCCGCGCGTATTGCGATCAACCGGCACATCAAGCGTGGTGGGAAGGTCTGGATCAACATCTTCCCGGACCGTCCGCTGACCAAGAAGCCGGCCGAAACCCGGATGGGCTCGGGCAAGGGCTCACCGGAGTGGTGGGTGGCCAACGTGAAGCCCGGACGAATCCTGTTCGAGCTGAGCTACCCCGATGAGCAAACCGCCAGGGAAGCGTTGACACGTGCGATCCACAAGTTGCCGATCAAGGCCCGCATTGTGACCCGAGAGGAGCAGTTCTGATGGCCACCGGAGTGTCCTCGGGCGAACTGCGCGAGCTCAACGACGAAGAGCTGATCGAACGTCTGCGGGAGTCGAAGGAAGAGCTGTTCAACCTTCGCTTCCAGATGGCCACCGGCCAGCTGCCCAACAACCGTCGGCTGCGCCTGGTGCGCCACGAGATTGCGCGGGTGTACACGATATTGCGCGAACGTGAGCTGGGGCTGGCCGCCGGTCCCGGCGGTGAGGAATCGTAATGGCAGGAAAACCGTCAGTAGACGCGGGCACTGGTACCGATCGTAAGCCCAAGGGGCCCAAGCACACCCCGCGCACGGAGAAGCCGCGCAACCGTCGCAAGACCGCGATCGGCTACGTGGTGTCCGACAAGATGCAGAAGACGATCGTCGTCGAGCTGGAATACCGGGTGAGGCACCCGCTGTACGGCAAGATCATCCGGACCACCACGAAGGTGAAGGCGCACGACGAGAACGGTGACGCCGGCATCGGCGACCGCGTCTCGTTGATGGAGACCCGCCCGCTGTCGGCGACGAAGCACTGGCGGCTCGTCGAGATCCTGGAGCGCGCCAAGTAGCTTTCTGAAGCGGCAAAACGCAAGAAGCCCCGAGACACTCGATGTTTCGGGGCTTCTGCGTCTTCTCGGCAGCTGTGTCACGCGGTAATGCCGCGGTCGTCAATTTTCCAGTTTTCCGGCAGCCGGCCGGTGTAGTGTCCGGGCCACGTCGGGACGAGCGCAGATGAGAACGGAGCCGGACATGGCGGCGGAGTTTCAGGGCAAGATCGAGCTGGACATCAGGGATTCCGAGCCGGACTGGGGGCCGTACGCCGCGCCGACCGCCCATGACGGCGCACCCAACGTGCTCTACATCGTCTGGGACGACACCGGCATCGCCACCTGGGACTGCTTCGGCGGGCTGGTCGAAATGCCCGCCATGAGCCGGGTCGCGGAGCGCGGCGTGCGGTTGTCGCAGTTCCACACCACCGCGCTGTGCTCGCCGACGCGGGCCTCGCTGCTGACGGGCCGCAACGCCACCACCGTCGGGATGGCGATCATCGAGGAGTTCACCGAGGGGTTCCCGGGGTACAACGGGCGAATCCCCGCCGAGACGGCGCTGCTGTCGGAGGTGCTCGCCGAGCGGGGCTGGAACACGTACTGCGTCGGCAAGTGGCACCTCACGCCGCTGGAGGAATCGAACCTGGCCTCGACCAAGCGGCACTGGCCGCTGTCGCGGGGCTTCGAACGCTTCTACGGCTTCATGGGTGGCGAGACCGACCAGTGGTATCCCGACCTTGTCTACGACAACCACCCCGTCCCGCCGCCCGCGACGCCGGAAGAGGGCTATCACCTTTCGAAGGACATCGCCGACAAGACGATCGAGTTCATCCGTGACGCGAAGGTGATCGCGCCCGACAAACCGTGGTTCTCCTACGTCTGTCCCGGCGCCGGCCACGCGCCGCACCATGTGTTCAAGGAGTGGGCCGACAAGTACGCGGGCAAGTTCGACATGGGGTACGAAAAGTATCGAGAGATCGTCCTCGACAACCAGAAGAAGATGGGCATCGTCCCGGCCGACACCGAGCTGTCGCCGATCAATCCGTATCTCGACGTCAAGGGGCCCAACGGTGAACCGTGGCCGCTGCAGGACACCGTGCGGCCGTGGGACTCGCTGAACGACGAAGAGAAGAAGCTGTTCTGCCGGATGGCCGAGGTGTTCGCCGGTTTCCTGAGCTACACCGACGACCAGCTCGGCCGCGTCCTTGACTACCTCGAGGAATCCGGCCAGCTCGACAACACGATCATTGTGGTGATCTCCGACAACGGGGCCAGCGGCGAAGGCGGGCCGAACGGCTCGGTCAACGAGGTCAAATTCTTCAACGGCTACATCGACACCGCCGAGGAGAGCATGCGGTTCTACGACAACCTCGGCGGCACCGATACCTACAACCACTACCCGATCGGGTGGGCGATGGCGTTCAACACGCCCTACAAGCTGTACAAGCGCTACGCCTCCCATGAGGGCGGCATCGCCGACACCGCAATCATCAGCTGGCCCAACGGGATTAGCGCGCACGGCGAAGTGCGCGACAACTATGTCAACGTCTGCGACATCACGCCCACTGTCTACGACCTGCTTGGCATCGTCCCGCCCGAGACGGTCGGCGGGGTGGCCCAGAAGCCGCTCGACGGCGTGAGTTTCACAGCGGCGCTTGAGGATTCCAAGGCCAGCACAGGCAAGGAAACCCAGTTCTACACGATGCTGGGTACCCGCGGCATCTGGCACAAGGGCTGGTTCGCCAACACCGTTCACGCCGCGACGCCGTCGGGTTGGTCGCACTTCGACAAGGATCCCTGGGAGCTGTACCACATCGAGGCCGACCGCAGTCAGTGCCACGATCTGGCCGGCAAGGAGCCCGAGAGGCTCGAGGAAATGAAGAAGCTCTGGTTCGCCGAAGCGGGGAAGTACAACGGTCTGCCCCTGGCCGACATGAACATCCTCGAGACGTTGATGCGGTCGCGCCCGTACCTCGCCGGCGATCGAACCACGTTCACGTACTACCCGAACACCGCCGAGGTCGGAATCGGTGCCGCCGTGGAGATCCGGGGCCAGACATTCTCGGTGCTGGCCGAGGTGACGGTCGACACCACCGGTGCCGAAGGGGTGATCTTCAAGCAAGGCGGCGCGCACGGTGGGCACGTGTTGTTCATCCAAGACGGACGGCTGCACTACATCTACAACTTCATGGGTGAGGAGGAGCAGAAGATCTCGTCCTCGGGCGCGGCGCCGATGGGCAAGCACGTCTTCGGCGTCCGCTTCGTACGTGGCGGGACCGTCGAGGGCAGCCACACCCCGCTCGGGGAGGCCACGCTGTTCATCGACGACGCTGCCGTCGGATCGCTGGCGGACATGAAGGTCCACCCCGGCACGTTCGGGCTGGCCGGCGCTGGCCTGTCCGTCGGGCGCAACAGCGGATCGGCGGTTTCCAGCTCGTACAAGGCGCCATATGCGTTCTCCGGCGGCACGATCCAGCAGGTGGTTGTCGACGTCTCCGGAAAGCCGTACGAAGACGTCGAGAAGGAGCTGGCGCTGGCCTTCGCGAAGGATTAGCCGTCGCGGCTTGCGGGCCTACCCTGGGGACATGCTGACCGAGCTTGTCGAGCTGCCCGGTGGATCCTTCCGGATGGGGTCGACGAACTTCTACCCGGAAGAGGCGCCGATCCACACGGCCGAGGTGGCCGGGTTCGCCGTCGAGGGGCACCCGGTGACAAACGCTCAGTTCGCCGAGTTCATCTCTGCCACAGGCTACGTCACCGTTGCGGAACAGCCGCTGGAGCCGAAGCTGTACCCGGGAGTGGCGGCTGCCGACCTCGTTCCCGGCGCGATGGTGTTCCGGCCCAGCACCGGACCGATCGACTTGCGCGACTGGCTGCAGTGGTGGGACTGGGCGCCGGGCGCGAGCTGGCGACACCCGTTCGGGCCGGGCAGCGGCGTGGAGGACAGGCCCGACCATCCCGTCGTCCAGATCTCCTATCCCGATGCGTGGGCATACGCCCGCTGGGCCGGCCGCCGCCTGCCGACAGAGGCCGAGTGGGAGTACGCCGCGCGCGCCGGCTCGACGTCCGCGTATGCCTGGGGTGACGACCCGATGCCGGGTGGGAAGCTGATGGCCAACACCTGGCAGGGCAGGTTCCCGTACCACAACGACGGCGCTGCCGGCTGGCGCGGCACCTCACCGGTGGGCACCTTCCCGGCGAACGCGTTCGGGCTCGTCGACATGATCGGCAACGTGTGGGAATGGACGACGACGGAATTCTCCGCGCATCACCGGGTGGGCGAGACGCACGAGTCGCCGTGCTGCGCGCCGCAGGCGCCGTCGGCCGATCCGACCATGAGCCAGACGCTCAAGGGCGGGTCGCATCTGTGCGCACCGGAGTACTGCCATCGGTACCGGCCCGCGGCCCGCTCTCCGCAATCCCGCGACACCGCAACGACGCACATCGGGTTCAGATGCGCCGCCGATCTGGGCTAGCGCGCATGGCGAACGTCACGGTCGGTTCAGCCGGACAGGTTCGCCGAACCGGGTCGCGAGTCGCCGAAACGCGACCGGAGCGATTGCCCGAACGGTCGGCGCGACTCGCAACCATCGGGGAACCCACACCTCTGGGCGTCCACTGACCGCTTCGAACACGGCATCGGCCACCGCCTCGGGCGGCACCGGCTTCGGCCGGGCACGGTCGTACGGATGGCCGCGCTTTTCGAAGAATCCGGTGTTGACGACGCCCGGTACCACAACGGCGATGTGCACGCCCGTTCCCGTCGCCTCGCTGCGAAGGCTGTCGGCGAGCGCGTCGAGCCCGGCCTTGGCGGCCGAGTACACGGCCTCACCCCCGACGCCGGTCCGGCCGGCGATCGATGTGACGAAGCACACCGCGCCGCGCCGCCGCTGCACCATGCCGGGCAGGACCGAGTGGGTGAGTTCCACGGCGGCGAGCAGATCCACCTCGAGCACCCGCCGGATCTCGTTGACCTTCATCTGTGTGAAAGGGCCCGACCAGCCGATCCCGGCGTTGTTGACCAGGACATCTATCCGTCCGAACACCTGCTCTGCCCGCGCGATGAGTTCGCCTCGATCGTCGGGGGAGGCCAGGTCGGCTACTAGGGCTCGGCCATTGACGGACCGGGCAACGGCCTGGGTCCGGTCGGGATCGCGGCCATGGACCAGAACCCGGGCCCCCTCTGCGGCGAATCGGGTCGCGACGCACTGGCCGATTCCGTCGGAGGCGCCGGTGATCAACGTGACCGTGCCTTCCAACTGCATGGGTACTCCTCTCGCGGCCGCCGAGCCGGCACCGCTGACCAGCGGCGATTTTGTTCCTCGCAGGTCCTCCCCTAGAATCTAGGGGTTGCCTTGGGCAGACCTCGGCCGGTTCGCGATGCTTGTGGCTCTTCGCGCAAGCGCTCATCGCTTCCGGCCCTGCGTGCCCTTCGGTTTACGCAAGACCGCGCACGTCCGGGTCGCCCTCGGCGTGCACACATCACTGTCGAGGAGATCTTGTGATTCAGCAGGAATCGCGGCTCAAGGTCGCCGATAACACGGGCGCCAAGGAGATCTTGTGCATCCGCGTGCTCGGCGGGTCGTCGCGGCGCTACGCCGGCATCGGCGACGTGATCGTCGCGACGGTCAAGGAGGCCATCCCGGGCGGCAACGTCAAGCGCGGTGAAGTGGTGCGGGCCGTGGTCGTGCGGACGGCCAAGGAGCGCAGGCGGCCCGACGGCAGCTACATCAAGTTCGACGAGAACGCCGCCGTGATCATCAAGTCCGACAACGATCCGCGCGGCACGCGCATCTTCGGCCCGGTCGGTCGCGAGCTGCGCGAGAAGCGGTTCATGAAGATCGTCTCGCTGGCCCCGGAGGTGCTGTAGATGAAGATCCACAAGGGCGACACCGTGCTCGTCATCTCCGGTAAGGACAAGGGCGCCAAGGGCAAGGTGCTCAAGGCGTACCCCGACGCCAACAAGGTGCTCGTCGAGGGCGTCAACCGGATCAAGAAGCACACCCCGATCTCGACCAACCAGCGCGGCTCGCAGTCGGGCGGCATCGTCACGCAGGAAGCGCCAATCCACGTCAGCAACGTGATGATCGTCGACTCGGACGGCAAGCCGGCCCGCATCGGCTACCGCATCGACGCCGAGACCGGCAAGAAGGTCCGCATTTCCCGCCGCAACGGCAAGGACATCTGATGACTACGACAGAAAAAGTTCTGCCCCGCCTGAAGAAGCGCTACCGCGAAGAGATCCGCGATTCGCTGCAGTCGCAGTTCGGCTACCCGAACGTGATGCAGATTCCCGGCGTGGTCAAGGTCGTGGTGAACATGGGCGTTGGTGAGGCGGCGCGCGACGCGAAGCTGATCAACGGCGCGGTCAACGACCTGTCGCTGATCACCGGGCAGAAGCCGGAGATCAGGCGCGCCCGCAAGTCCATCGCGCAGTTCAAGTTGCGCGACGGCATGCCGATCGGCGCGCGGGTGACGCTGCGCGGCGACCGGATGTGGGAGTTCCTCGATCGCCTGATCGCGATCGCGCTGCCGCGTATCCGCGACTTCCGCGGCTTGTCGGCCAAGCAGTTCGACGGCAACGGCAACTACACCTTCGGGCTGACCGAGCAGTCGGTGTTCCACGAGATCGACGTGGACTCCATCGATCGGCCTCGTGGCATGGACATCACCGTCGTCACCTCGGCGACGACCGACGAAGAAGGCAGAGCGCTGTTGCGGGCGCTGGGCTTTCCGTTCAAGGAGAATTGATGGCGAAGAAGGCACTAGTCAACAAGGCCAACCGCAAGCCGAAGTTCGCGGTGCGGGCGTACACACGGTGCAACCGGTGCGGACGTCCGCACGCGGTGTACCGCAAGTTCGGCCTGTGCCGGATCTGCCTGCGTGAGTTGGCGCATGCCGGCCAGTTGCCGGGCGTGCAGAAGAGCAGCTGGTAAGCGAGGACCGCGATGAGTGCTTGCGCGAAGAGCATTGAGGACAACGCATGACGATGACCGACCCGATCGCAGACTTCCTGACGCGTCTGCGCAACGCCAATTCGGCGTATCACGACGAAGTGACCCTGCCGCACAGCAAGATCAAGGCCAACATCGCCCAGATCCTCAAGCGCGAGGGGTACATCGCCGACTACCACACCGAGGACGCCCGCGTGGGCAAGGCGCTTGTGGTGCAACTGAAGTACGGCCCGAGCCGCGAGCGCAGCATTTCTGGCCTGCGCCGGATTTCCAAGCCCGGCCTGCGCGTGTACGCCAAGTCGACCAACCTGCCGCGAGTGCTCGGCGGGTTGGGTGTCGCGATCATCTCCACCTCGTCCGGTCTGCTGACCGACCGCCAGGCCGCCCGGCAGGGCGTCGGCGGCGAAGTCCTCGCGTACGTGTGGTGAGGGAGTACTAGACATGTCGCGTATTGGTAAGCAGCCGATTCCCATTCCATCGGGTGTCGACGTCACGATCGACGGCCAGAACGTGTCGGTCAAGGGCCCGAAGGGCGCCCTGCAACTCCAGGTTGCAGAGCCGATCACGTTGTCCCGCGACGACGATGGGGCCATCGTGGTGAGCAGGCCCGACGACGAACGGCACAACCGCTCGCTGCACGGGTTGTCCCGCACGCTGGTATCGAACCTGGTCACCGGCGTTACGCAGGGCTATACCACCAAGTTGGAGATCTTCGGCGTCGGCTACCGCGTGCAGCTGCGCGGCTCCAACCTCGAGTTCGCGCTCGGCTACAGCCATCCGGTGGTGATCGAGGCGCCCGAGGGCATCACGTTCGCGGTGGAAAGCCCAACGAAGTTCTCGGTCACGGGCATCGACAAGCAGAAGGTCGGCCAGATTTCGGCGAACATCCGCCGGCTGCGTCGCCCCGACCCGTACAAGGGCAAGGGCGTGCGCTACGAGGGTGAGCAGGTTCGCCGCAAGGTCGGAAAGACAGGCAAGTAGAAATGGCTAGCACTCAGGGCAATTCGAAGAAGCCGGTCGGGCAGAGCGTGTCGGAAGCGCGGCGGACCGCGCGGCTGCGTCGGCACGCCCGGCTGCGCAAGAAGGTGTCCGGCACGCCGGATCGGCCGCGGCTGGTGGTCAACCGGTCGTCGCGGCACATCCACGTTCAGCTGGTCAACGATCTCAACGGCACCACGGTGGCCGCCGCGTCGTCCATCGAACCGGACGTCCGCGCCGTCGACGGCGACAAGAAGGCCCACAGCGTGCGGGTCGGCCAATTGATCGCCGAGCGTGCCAAGGCCGCCGGCATCGACACCGTGGTGTTCGACCGGGGTGGCTACACCTACGGCGGACGTATCGCTGCGCTGGCCGACGCTGCGCGGGAGAGCGGGCTGAAGTTCTGATGACTTACAACGGAAGGATTGCATGATGGCTGAACAGGCGACATCTGGTGACGCCGGGCCGGTGGCATCCGAGACCCGCGAGCCCCGCGGCTCCCGAGACGGGCGCGATTCCCGGGATGGGCGCGGCCGCCGGGATGGCCGTGGCCGCGACGGCGGAGAGAAGTCCAACTACATCGAACGGGTCGTCACCATCAACCGTGTTTCGAAGGTGGTCAAGGGTGGCCGTCGGTTCAGCTTCACCGCGCTGGTGATCGTCGGCGACGGCAACGGGATGGTCGGCGTCGGATACGGCAAGGCCAAAGAGGTACCGGCCGCCATCGCCAAAGGTGTGGACGAAGCGCGCAAGAGCTTCTTCCGCGTCCCGCTGATCGGCAGCACTATCACCCACCCGGTGCAGGGCGAGGCCGCCGCGGGCGTGGTGATGCTGCGCCCGGCCAGCCCCGGTACCGGTGTGATCGCCGGCGGCGCCGCACGTGCGGTGCTGGAATGCGCCGGCGTGCATGACATTTTGGCCAAGTCGCTGGGCAGCGACAATGCGATCAACGTGGTGCACGCCACTGTCGCCGCGCTCAAGCTGCTGCAACGCCCGGAGGAAGTGGCGGCTCGCCGCGGCCTGCCGATCGAGGACGTCGCTCCGGCGGGCATGCTGCGGGCGCGCCGGCAGAGCGCCGCGGTGGCCGCCGCCGCCTCGCGTGAAGGAACGGCATGACCATGGCAGAGCTTCGAATTACCCAGGTAGGCAGCACCATCGGCGCGCGGTGGCGGCAGCGCGAGAGCCTGCGGACGTTGGGGCTGAAGCGGATTCGCCACTCGGTGGTCCGTGAGGACAGCCCGCAGACCCGCGGCTTGATCGCGGC
>Ga0073928_10011261_pt1 | contig 10459 bp, 10 predicted proteins | sample PaiPotPPA55metaG_FD_76969 | JGI IMG/M metagenome (GOLD analysis project Ga0073928, IMG submission 76969) | Iron sulfur acid spring bacterial and archeal communities from Banff, Canada, to study Microbial Dark Matter (Phase II) - Paint Pots PPA... ...
GCTTGGCTCCGCGCTCGGCGAGCTGTCATCGCCAGCGCTCGTGATCTGGGGCGAGCGTGACCCATGGCTGCCCGCCGCCTTCGCCGACGCGTACGGCACGGCCCTGCCCAACGCGACCGTCGAGCGCGTTCCCGAAGCGGGCCACTGGCCCTGGCTCGACGAGCCGCAGGTCGTCGACCGCGTGGCGGAGTTCCTGGCCGCCGGATGATCCGCGAACGGACAGCGCTCGAGCGGCTGCGGCTGGCGGGCGGCGAGCTCCCGTGGAGGCGGATCGCGCCGACGCTGCTCGCCGCCACGCTCGCCGCGATCTATGTCGCGGTCTCGCCGCCGAGCCTCGACCTCGCCGCCCACATGCTCCGCGCCAAGCTGTTCGCGACCACCGGGTTCGGGATCTGGAACAACTGGTGGTACGCGGGCCACCACGTGGTGATGTACAGCCTGCTGTTCCCGGCGGTGGCGGCGGCGCTGACGCCACAGCTCGCGGCGGCGCTCGCGGCGACCGGCACAGCGGCTCTGTTCGAGCCGCTCGCTCGAGCGCAGTTCGGCGCGGACGCGTGGCTCGGGTCGACCTGGTTTGCGGCCGGGACGGCGACCAGCCTCTACACCGGCCGTCTGACGTTCGCGTTCGGGATGTTCCCCGCCGTCGCAACGGCGCTCGCGCTGCAGCGCCGCCACACGGCTGCGGCGAGCGGACTGGCTGTGCTGACGGCGCTGTGCAGCCCCGTTGCGGCGTTGTTCGCAGCGCTCGCCGGCGCCGCGGTTGCGGTCGGTGGCCGGCGCGTGCAGGGCCTCGCGGTCGTCGTCGCGGCACTTTTGCCGGTCGGATTGCTGGCGATCGCCTTCCCCGAGGGCGGCACCGAGCCGTTCGTGTTCTCGGCGTTCTGGCCGCTGCCGCTGATCGCGATCGGCTTTGCCGCGCTCACGTTCAGGCGCCATTGGGTGCTGTTCGCCGCCGTCGTCCTCTACGGAGTGGGGACCCTCCTCTCCTACGTGATCCCGAGCGCCGTCGGCAGCAACGCCGGACGGCTCGAGGAGCTCGTGGCCGGACCGCTTGCCGCACTGCTGCTGTGGCCGCGGCGACGGGTCCTGCTGGCCGTCGTGGCGCTACCGCTTCTGTACCTCCAATGGCACGCCCCGGTCCGCGACGTGAGCAACGCCGGCGGCCCCGCGATGACGAGCGCGTACTACCGGCCGCTGCTGACGTTCCTGCGCCGGCAGAGCGGGCCGCCCTTCCGGATCGAGATCCCGTTCACCAAGTTCCACTGGGAGGCGTACGCGGTCGCCCCGAGCTTCCCGCTCGCCCGCGGCTGGGAGCGTCAGCTCGACATCGAGTACAACGCCCTGTTCTACGACGGAAAGCTGACCGCGGCGACTTACGACCGCTGGCTCCACAGCCGCGCGGTCCGGTTCGTGGCCGTCGCGGCCGCGCCGCTCGACTACTCGGCGGTGGCCGAACGGAACCTGATCGACCGTGGGCTGCCGTACCTGAAGCTGGTGTGGCGCTCACGCAACTGGCGCGTCTACGCAGTCAGCGATCCGACTCAGATCGTGCAGGGCGCTGCCTCACTACGCCGCCTCGGTCCAAACTGGTTCACGCTGCAGGCGAGGCGTCCCGGAAGCGCGCTGGTCCGGATTCACTTCAGTCCCTACTGGGCGATCACCCAGGGATCGGGGTGCGTCGCGCCCGCCGGGTCGTACACCCGGGTGACAGTCCGCCGACCCGGGCCGGTGAGAGTGGCGATCCGCTTCTCGCTCGGGCGTATTGGATCTGACTCACCCCGTTGCACGTGATCTAGCCGCCGATAGGATCAACGATTTTATGCGTCAGGCCAAGCGCTGGACAGAGGACAAACTGCTGCCCCGCGGGTGGGTCGACCCCTTCCGCCAACTCGCGATGTTCACGGCGGCGTTCCTGCTCTACGGGCTCGTGCGCGGCCTCGTCAACTCGGGGGGCGAGACGTACAAGCCGTTCGGTGACGCAACCGCGGTCATCCACCTCGAGCGGACGCTCCACATCTTCGTCGAGCCCGGCATCCAGTCGTGGGCAGAGGACAGCCACTGGCTGATCACCGCGCTCTCCTGGAGCTATCTGAACACCCAGTTCGCGATCACGACCGCGGTGATCGTGTTCATCTACGTCCGCCACAACGAGTCCTTCTACTTCGTCCGCAACATGTTCCTGATCGCGATGGGGCTCGCGCTGATCGGTTACTCCGTATTTCCGACCGCGCCGCCGCGGCTGATGCCGGAGTGGGGCTTCAACGATCCGGTCTCGCAGCTGATGACCGGCGGCCTCACGCCGCTCGACTACACCACCATCGGGCACATGACCAACGATTACGCGGCGATCCCCTCGATGCACGTCTGCTTCGCGGTGATGATCGCCTGGCCGATGGCCAAGCTGGTCTCGTGGCGGTGGGCGAAGGTGCTGTGGGCCCTGTACCCGGTGCTCGTCACGTTCATCGTGGTCGCAACCGGCAACCACTTCCTCGTCGACGTGTTCCTCGGCGTGCTGACGGCGGGGGTCGCCGCCGCGCTCGCGTACCGCCCGCTGGCCCTTGCTCGACCGGAGGTCTGGGCATTCGGCCAGGCGACCCCGTAGCTTTCATCACCGGGATGCCCGACCAGATCGAAGAGCTGGACCGTCACGCGCGCCGCCGGCAGCGCACTCGCGCGCTGCGGGTCTCCCCCGACGCCCAGCAGTTGATGCGCAACCGCCTGATCGAGTCGAGGCTGACGCCGAACGCGATCTCGCTCACCGGCTTCGCGCTCAACCTCGCCGCCGCCGCGCTGGTCGTCGAGCGCCTGTTCTTCCTGGCGGGGGTCGCGTTCATCGTCGGCTCGGTCATGGACACGCTCGACGGGCGCTACTCGCGGATGTCCGGCAAGGGAACGCCGTTTGGAGCGTTCCTCGACTCGACCCTCGACCGGCTCGAGGAGGGGATCGTGCTGGCCGCGGTGGCGGCGTATTTCGCCTCCCGCAACAACCAGATCGCCGTCGCGGCCGTGGTCGTCGCGGTGCTGTTCTCGCTGATGGTGTCCTACACCCGGGCTCGCGCCGAGGCGTTGGGCGTCGAGTGCAAGGTGGGGGTCGCGACCCGTCCCGTCAGGGTGGTGATCCTGAGCGCTGGGTTGATCTTCGCCAAGGGCGCGTCGCTCGGGCATTTCGAGCTGCTGGCACCCGCCGTCTACGTGCTCGCGGGGCTCGCGATCTTCACTACCGCCCAGCGGATCGTTCACGTTCGCTCGCAGTTGCGCGCCGGCGCCGGCGTGTAACCGAGCGCCACCGCCGGGATAGATCCAGACGATGGCAACGATCGAGGTCTCTAGCAACGGTGCGGGGCGCCACCAGCAGGAAAAGGTGCGGGTGGCGATCATCGGCGTGGGCAACTGCGCCAGCTCGTTCGTGCAGGGCATCGAGTACTACCGCGACGCCGACCCCGCCGAGTCCGTACCGGGTCTGATGCACGTCGACCTCGGGGGCTACCACGTCAGCGATATCGAGTTCTCCGCCGCGTTCGACATCGACGCCGAGAAGGTGGGCGAGGACCTTTCGAAGGCGATCTTCGCCGGCCAGAACAACACGCTGAAGCTCGGCGGCGATGTGCCAGGCCTCGGCGTCGAGGTTCAGCGTGGGATGACCCACGACGGGCTCGGCAAGTACCTCTCGGAGAAGATCAAGAAGGCACCCGGACCGACCGCCGACATCGTCGAGATCCTCAAGGACACGAAGACGGACGTGGTCGTCTCCTACCTGCCGGTCGGCTCCGAGCAGGCGACCAAGTGGTACGTCGAGCAGGTGCTCGAGGCCGGGTGCGCGTTCGTCAACTGCATCCCGGTGTTCATCGCCCGCGAGGACTACTGGAACAAGCGCTTCAAGAAGGCCGGACTGCCGATCATCGGCGACGACATCAAGTCGCAGGTCGGCGCGACGATCGTGCACCGCGCGCTCGCCCGGCTGTTCTACGACCGTGGCGTGCGGCTCGCACGCACATCGCAGCTCAACGTCGGCGGGAACATGGACTTCTACAACATGCTCGAGCGTGAGCGCCTCGAGTCGAAGAAGATCTCAAAGACCAACGCGGTCACCTCGATCGTCGGCCACGAGCTGCCGGCGGACGACGTGCACGTCGGGCCGTCTGACTACGTCCCGTGGCTGACCGACCGCAAGTGGGCGCACATCCGGCTCGAGGGCGAGGCGTTCGGCGGAGTGCCGCTGAACGTGGAGCTGAAGCTCGAGGTGTGGGACTCGCCCAACTCGGCCGGGATCGTGATCGACGCCGTGCGCTGCTGCAAGCTGGCGCTCAACAACGGCCTGGCCGGACAGCTTGACGGCCCGAGCTCCTACCTGATGAAGTCGCCGATGCACCAGCGGCCCGATTCCGAGGCCCACGAGATGACCGAGGCGTTCATCAAGAAGTACGCGCGCACCCGCCAGCCCGCGGGCGGCAAGCGCAAGTCGAAGACCAAGGCCTAGCGCCACCTAGAATCGCCGCGTGGCCGAGCACCTCGCGATCGTGCAGGTGACCCCGTTCGCCTGGGAGGTACCGAGCGAGGTCAACGATTACATCGCGCGCGTCTCCGATGAGCTGGTCGGGCGCGGGCACGCGGTATTGATCATGGCCCCCTCGCAGTCCGACACGCTTGTGCGTGACAGCCGGCGCGCGCTCCGCGACGGGGCGGAGGCCCTGCTGGGACGGGCGGCCGAGGAGCCCATGGTGCTCGGCGTCGGAGAAGTGCTGTCGTTCGCGCCCACTCGGCGCCGCGGACCGTCGCTGCCGATCGACGTCGCCCGGACGATCGAGCACGCCCTCGAGGAGCTGCCCGTCGACGTCGTCCACGTCCACGAACCGTTCGCGCCGAGCGCGGCCAGCGCCGCGCTGCGGCACTCCCGGGCACTGAACGTCGCAAGCTTCCACGCTCCTACCGAGCGGATGCTCTCGACTCAGCTGGCGCGGCCGCTGACCCGCCTGCTGTTCAGCCGGCTCGACGCGCGCATCGCGAGCTACCGCGCGACGCGGGACCTGATGGCCGGCTACTTCCCCGGGCCATATCGCCTGATCCTTCCCGGGGCGAGCGTCGCCCCGCGGGCAACGCCCGCGACGGAGCGCAGGACGATCGCGCTGTTCGCCTCCGCCGAGGAGGAGCGCGCGGCGCTGCGAGTGCTGCTGAGGGCGCTGAGGGCGCTACCCGCCACGCTCGACTGGCACGCGACCGTCTGGGCCCGCGGGCCGCTCACGATTCCGGCGACCCTTGGGACACGTCTGCGCGGTCGCGTTGACGTCATCGACGGTGAGACCGTCTCCGAGCGAGACGCTTTGGCGCAGGCGGACGTCGTTGTGCTCGGCTCGGAGGGGCTGCGGCCCGCTCCGGGCACGCTCGTGCGGGCGCTGGCAAGCGGAGTGGTCCCTGTCACGAGCGACCTGCCGGTCTACGGCGAGCTGCTCGCCGACGGCGACTACGGACTCCAATTCCCGGCGGGCGACTTCCAGACGCTCGCCAGCCAGCTCGAGCGGCTGATCGGCGACCCGGGGATGCTCGCGCGCCGGCGCGAAGCGCTGGCGGGGCTCCGCGAGACGTTCGCGTGGTCTCGCGTCGCGGAGGAGATCGAGCAGGTCTACGACGAGCTGGCGTCGCGCCGTCGGAAGCCTCCGAGCACCGGGGTCCTGCGCCGGCGGTTGGCCTCCCGGCCGCTGATCGACGTTGACCTGCACATGCACACAGACCATTCGTCGGACTGCGCGACGCCCGTCGAGGTGCTGCTGGCCGAGGCGCGCGCGAGAGGGCTGGGCGCGATCGCGATCACCGACCACAACGAGATCTCCGGCGCCCACGAGGCACGCGCCAAGGCCGAGGGCATCAAGGTGATCGTTGCCGAGGAGGTCAAGACGGCCGAGCAGGGCGAGGTCATCGGGCTGTTCATCGAGGAGAAGATCCCTCGCGGGCTGACGCTCGCCGAGACGATGTCGGAGATCAAGCGCCAAGGCGGCCTCGTCTACGTCCCGCATCCCTTCGACCGGATGCACTCCGTCCCCGACTATGAGCATCTGCTGCCGCTGCTCGACGAGATCGACGCAATCGAGGTGTTCAACCCGCGCGTCGCGATCTCGGAGTTCAACGACGAGGCGGTGCGATTCGCGGCCAAGTACCGAATCCCCGCCGGCGCGGGATCCGACGCGCACGTCTCCCAGGGACTCGGATCGGTGCGGATCCGGATGCGGGACTTCGATGGCCCCGAGGAGTTCCTCGAATCCCTTCGCGACGCCGACATCGTCCGTAACCCGGCCAGCCTGCTGTACGTCCAGGCGCTCAAGTTCATCCAGACGAGGGCACTTCCGGGGGCCGCCCGCCGCGCCGCGCGGGACCGCCGCGTCAGGCGCGCGACGGGTCGCGATCGCCGCCTCGCCCCCCGCGACCGGCGCAACTCCTGATGCACGCGCAAGGACAAGCCGGCCCGCCGTCCAATCCGAGTGCGATGCCCACAACCGACGACGAGATTCGCGAGAAATACCTCGAGCGTGCGATCCGCGAGCTGAACGCCTTCGCCCGCGAAGTCCAGAACTGCCACGACTGCCCGCGGGGGTCGCTGATGCCCGTGCTCGGCTCCGGGCACCCGCAGGCGGAGGTGTTCCTGCTCAAGTACTCCGCCAGGCCATCGGAGGTCGAGGAGGGGGTCGCCTTCTATGGCCGGGCCGGGAACGCACTGATGAAATCACTCAAGCGCCTGACGATCGACCCGCTCGCGGTGTACGGAACGCTGTGCGTGAAGTGCCCTGTCCCGGACCCCGCGATGGCAGAGCCGGCGTGCGTGGCGCGGCTGATCGAGGAGCTTGCGATCGTCGCGCCGAAGATCGTCGTGGTGATGGGACCCGACGCGCTCACGACCCTCAACGAGCTCGAGATTCCGCTGCGGCGCGAGCTGCGCCCGGCGCTCGGCGAGATCCAACAGCTGACGCCGACGATCGACGCGCTGTACGTGCCCAACATCGACGACGCACTCGACGAGGAACGCGCCAAGCGCGAGTTCTGGCGGGGGTTCCGCGTGCTCGGCCAGTGGTGGGAGGAACTGCCGCCCTATTGACGGCGGTTTAAACTCGCTGGCGTGAGTCTCGACGACGACGGCGTGGATCAGCTTCCGGAGCACTGCGAGGAGTGCGGCGCGAAGCTGACCGCCGAGGAGATGCAGGCCGCGATGGAGTCGGGAGGCCCCGCGCTGTGCTCGATCCATGCCGCCGAGGATGAGCCAGGCCTCGAAGCCGACGAGTCCGGATTCCTGGGCGAGGCCTAGGGGTCGATCTCCAGCACGATGTTCCCCAGCTTGTGGCCGGCCTGGAAGCGCTCGTACGCCTCCTCGACCTGGTCCAACGGGTAGGTCGCCGCAATCGGGACGCGCACGCTTCCGTCGGCCAGCAGCGGGAGCACCGCGCGCTCCATCGCGCGGGCGGTGAGCGCCTTCTCCTCGAGCGGCCGCGGACGCAGCGTCGAACCGTGGATCCGGCCACGCTTGGCCATCAGCATGCGCAGGTCGAGCTCGCCGGTCGCACCGCCGCCGACGCCGATAACGGCGACGCGCCCGCCGATGTTCAGCGCGTTCATGTTGTCGGCCAGGTTGGGCGCTCCGACCAGCTCGAGGATCACGTCGAACGGGCCGTGCTCCACGAAGCCGGCGGGAGCGATCGCGTTCGCCCCGAGCTCGGCGACGCGGTCGCGCAGCTCCGGGTCGCGGACGGTCGCGGTGACCCGGGCGCCGGCGGCGCGTCCCAGCTGAACCGCGGCGGTCCCGACGCCACCGGCGCCGCCGTGCACGAGCAGGTGCTCCGCGAGCCGCAGCCCGGCCTGGGTGAAGATCGCGTCCTGGGCGGTGGTGAACACCTCGGGCACAGCGCCCGCCTCGACCCAGGTCAGATTGTCGGGGACCGCCATCAGGACCCGTTCGTGGACGAGGGCGAGCTCGGCCTGTGCGCCGCCGGCGACGATCGCCATCACCCGGTCGCCGTCCGAGAAGCGCTCGGCGCCTGGGCCGCGCTGGGCGACTTCTCCGGCCAGCTCGAGCCCCGGGATGTCCTGGGGAGCGCCGGGCGGAGCCGGGTAGCGGCCGCGGCGCTGGTGCATGTCGGCGCCGTTCAGGCCGGCCGCCCTGACGCGGACCAGGACCTCGCCCGCACCGGGAACCGGATCCGGATGTTGCTCGACGATCAGCCGCTCGTCGCGGATCGTGACGGCTCGCATCAGCTGACCCCGGAGACCTTCCAGACGCCGCCTCGCTTGACGAAGCTGATCGTGTGAGAGCCGGCCTGATCCACCTCGACGGCGGTGGCGCTCGTGCCGCGCACCTCGATCGACGCGGCGTGCGTCGTTGGATCCGGGGCTGACGAGGCGGCCTGGCGCAGACACGCGCTTCTGCCGCCGATCGTCGCCAACACCGAATTGGTCAGGCTGGCGCAGAGCGTGATCGGGTGGGTGCCCTCCCGCTTGATGATCGTGGCGATCAGCTGTTTGTCCGTCGGGCCGCTGGATCCGCAGCCCGCGAGAAGGGCTGCGCCCGCGAGCAGCACGGAGCCATGTCGGAGACAGCGCCTCGGGATCATCAGGAGGAATGTTTACCTGACGAACTGCGAGCCTGTCCCGCGCGAGAGGCGGGGCGGCCGGGATGATCACGGCCGCGCACCGCCTTGATCGCGTCAGCTAGCTACAGACCGGCCCCGCGTCCGTCTTGAACGTCCCGTTCGACGAGTACCAGCCCGCCAGCCCGATCGACGGCACCTGGCGGTAGAACCACGACAGGAACACCAGTTCCTGCGGGTGATACGTGACCCCGTTGAACATCGCGATCGAGACCGTGGTGCCGCTCAGCGGGTCGCCCACCTCGAGGTTCGTCTGGCAGCCGGGCTGCTGGCCGATGTGACCCCAGGCCGGCACCGGGTTGTTGCCGTTCGGGTCGTTGAGCCACTCGCCGAGCTCGTGCGACATCGCGCTGATGTCGTCGGTGACGGCCCCGTTGTAGGTGAACAGCCCGGTCGAGTCATAGTCGGCGGTGTCGTAGTACTGCTCGCCCGACGCCGTCGCGACCCCCGAGTGGTAGCCGAGGATGCAGCAGTTGCTGACGGTCCCGTCGTACATCACCACGTTCGCGAGCAGCAGATCGACCATGTTCGTCGACGTCGTGTACCCGTCGGCCTGGAGCAGCGGGATCAGCGTGCCCTGCACGTACGTGTCCCAGTAGGTGTAGTTGATCGACGGCATGTTCCCCGCCGCGTTGCCGCCGCACTGCCCGTAGGAGCTCGCGTAGTACATCGACCAGTCGGTCGACGGAACGGTGACCGTGAACTCGGGGGTGTTGACGGCCTTGAGCGTGATCCCGTACTTCGGGTTGATCGCGCCCGACCCGAGCACGTAGTTGGCGAAGTTCTCCCGCATGAAGCCGCTCTCGTACTGGACCTTGCCGATGTTGGTCCCGTCGACCGTGTCGTTGTAGGGCGCGAAAAGCGGTGACTGGCGCGTCCGCGCGTCGGGGCTCGTGGTCAGCCCGCAGGCCGTGTTCGCGGCGTTCGGATTGAACGACTGCACGACCCCGCCCGTGCTGTTGAGGAGCTCGATCTTGATCGGCACGACGTTCGTCGTGATCGTGACGCTCGGCGTCGTCTCCTTCACGAATGGGTTCACGCCGACCATCGTGTAGTTGTAGTTGCTTCCGAAGGCAGTCGCCGACCCGCTCCAGAGCGGCACCGTCTGGGCCGCCGCGCTTTCCGCGAGCGACTGCGCCGTGCTGGCGCCCCGCGCCGGGATGACCAGGTACTTGGCGTGCAGATGCACGCGCAATCCCGACGCCGATGCCGTACCCGCCGCCAGCGCTCCGGCAGCGAGGAGTGCACTACACAACAGAATGATTCGACGGGCTCGCAAAGCGAGTCTCCTTCCGTTTTGGACTGTGCGCCCCCACAGGCGCCGAGCGGCGCGGATTCTCGCCATCGGGACGGCGCGTGTCAAGCGAATTACCGAGCGGCCACAGCTCCGCGAACGAACTCCGCCACGCACTCGATATGCGGGGTTTGCGGGAACATGTCGACCGGCCGCACTCGGGTCATCCGGTAGCCGGCCTCGACGAGCTGAGCAGCGTTGGGGGCAAGCGTCGTCGGGTTGCACGAGACGTAGACGACGCGCTGCGGTCCGGCCTCGACGATCCTGCGGACGACCTTCTGCGACAGCCCCGCCCTCGGGGGGTCGATCACCACGACGTCGGGCTTCCCGGCCCGCTCGGTGAGCTCGCGGAGCGCAAGCCGCACGTCGCCGGCGAAGAAGCGGGCGTTGGTGACCTCGTTGAGCTGCGCGTTCGCGATCGCGTCGGCGATCGCCTCCTCGACGATGTCGAGCCCCCATACCTCGGCGACGCGCGGCGCGAGCGTCAACCCGATCGTGCCGATCCCGCAGTAGAGGTCATAGACGCGTTCGGTCCCCGTCA
>Ga0073928_10011262_pt1 | contig 10459 bp, 6 predicted proteins | sample PaiPotPPA55metaG_FD_76969 | JGI IMG/M metagenome (GOLD analysis project Ga0073928, IMG submission 76969) | Iron sulfur acid spring bacterial and archeal communities from Banff, Canada, to study Microbial Dark Matter (Phase II) - Paint Pots PPA... ...
CGACAGCGACAGTTTGCAGATTGTCTTGAGCGTGCGGTCGCCGTAACGCCGGCCGCCCTGGAACCAGACGAGATCGCCCAGCACGCCGCCGAGCACCGCGATGCCAAGCATCAGCGCGAGATGGGGCATCAAGGGCTGGCCGTGGAAGCCCATCATCGCCACCGATGCACCGACCACAATCAGCGTCGGCATTGCAGGAACGGGCAAGCCAAGGGCTGAACCCATCACGTTGAAAAAGACGATTGCCGGACCATACCGGTCAGCCAGTTCATGCAACAGCATGGGATTCTCCTGCGGTTTGTGCAGCGCTGAATTCGGGTTCGGGAAGCCTGAACGACGCCTGGCGCATCGCGAGAAGCGCTTGCTTTATACGGCTCGTTTGACGGCTTTGCGGTGAATTCCGGGAAGCGGTTGGAAGCTACTCCGAGTGACTCCGCGTTGCCGTCATGCGCGTCGCCATGCGCCGCTGCATTACTGAGATGAGTGTAGCGCGGATTGGCGCGAATGCCGATGTACGAGGCCGTTCCCACGACGCGTTTTAATCGGCACGCGCCGTCTTCAGCACGTGCCTAAATCCGTTCACTTCAGCCCCAAGTCCACCCGCGTTGGCGCACCCTTGTCCTTGATGCCATCGGCGTTGAGGTGCGGTGCGACGATGAAGATCCGCTTGCTGTCGATCTTGTCTTCGAAATATTGTTTCACCGCGGACGCGCGCCGCTGCGCAAGCGTACCGAGCGCGCCCTCGTCCACCGGCGCATGTTCCGCGAGTGCGGCTTTCATATCGGCGTCGGGCACGGACTTCGTCAAACCGATCAGGTTGCGCGGTTTCTTGAAGTCTGCGTTTTTATACGCTTTAGTTAAAAACTTGCTGTATTCGGCATCGGAAATTGGAATGCTCGACGGATCGATGTTCGGATTGTCCGCGCCTGAGTCCTGCATCTTTGCCCGCCGCACCTGCCGGTCGACGTACGCTGTACGCAAACCGGGTCCATCGAGCGCCGGATCCACCCGCGCCGATATCTCCAGGGTGACGGACGGTTTGTCGGCCAGCGCCTTCGCGATGGTGTCGAGTTTTTCCTTGGCGGCGTCGCTGAGCGTGGCCGAGCCCGGATCGAATTCCACGTAGCCGAGCTCCTCGGGGTTCTTGCCGCCGAACGCGTTTGCCAGCAGCGAGAACGGCGCAGTCACCGCGCGCTCGACAAGGTGAAGAATTGCTGTCCACACCAGCGCGCCGATCGAGAATTCAGGGTTCGAGAGCGAGCCGGAAATGGGGATGTTGACGTCGATCTCACCGCGCGAATTCTTCAGCAGCGACACGGCGAGCCGCACCGGCAATTTGGTTGCCGTGGTGTTGTCAACGTGATCGCCAAACGTGAGCTGATCGATGAAAAGATGATTGTTCGCGGTGAGCTGGTCATTGGCGAGCATGTAGTGCAGATCGACGTTGAGTTTGCCCTTCGTGATCGGATAACCCGCATATTTCGCCGAATACGGCGAGATGTTCGGCAACTCGACGTCGTGGGCGCTGGCGATCAGGTCCAGCGACGGTTTCGCGATCAGCGGATTCACCACCCCCTTGATCGATACCGGTCCGTTCGCGGACAGTTTCGCGGCGACATCGACCGGTGCCGGCGTGGTCGAGTGCGTGCCGAATGCGCCGATCGTGCCCGTGATCGCGACCAGGTTCGCGGTGAAGTTGGGTTTGACGAAGTTGTCGGTGTAGGTCACGCGGCCGTTTTGCAGCACAAGCTGGCCAAAGCGGAGGTTCGCCGATGACGACGCGGTTTTCGGAGCGACGGGTACTGCGGTTGGTGCGGACGCGGCCGGTGCAGAGGTTGCCGTCGATGCGGCGGCTTGCGTCGATGCCGGCGTCTTGTCCTGAACCACGATATCGCGGAGATTCAGCTTGCCTTGCGGGTCGAGCAACACGCGGCCGTAGAAGTTCGCGAACGTGACGCGCGCGGCTTCCACATCGGCGCCTTTTTCGTCGTAGCGGGCGTTCAGTTTTGTCAGGCCGAGCAGGTTCCAGCCGGCCAGCGACTCCGAACTCACTTTATCGATCAGGCGCACGTTCGACAACGACACGTCGCCCTTGTACCCGGCTTTCAGCGTGCGTCCTTCGCCCGAGAACGACGCGTCGCCATTCGCGCTCAGCAGCGCGCTCGAGACTGTCGCGTTCAGGGTGCCGCCGAAATACGGCTCGAACGCCGAGGCGTCGAGCGCGCTTGCGTCGACATGGAGTGCGAGGCTCAGCGGCTTCGCGGTCAATGTACCGGCCACGGCCAGCGCGCCTTTGCCGTTCATCGTCAGCTTGCCCTCGATGGGCAGCGGTTTTGTCAGGTCGTCGGTGAGGTGCTTGACGCCCAATTGCAATGGCGCGATGTGCAGCTTTACCGGACGTGCCGTGCTTTCGTCGGTGAAGTCGGCGCTGCTGTCGTTGAGCGAAACCTGCGCGATCTGATAACGCCATGCCGAACCCGCCGCGTTAGCCTTTTCGACCTTGCGCGTGGCGCTGGCCTCCGGCGCCGTTTCATGCGGACCGGCGAGCGCCGCGAGATCGATGCTGCCGTCCTTCAGGCGTTTTGCATCGATGGAAAGGCCGTTGAGCACGACGCTATCCAGCGCTGCAGTATGCCCGGCGACATCAATTTTCTGGATCTTCGCTTGCGCCGAACCCAGGGTAATCGGCGCGGTATTTGCGTTCGGTACGAGCTTCAGTGACTTGAGCGAGACGTCACCTGCGCCGACCTGAATGGACGGCTCGGGCTTCGACCAGTCCACCTGCAGCGGCAAATTTGCGCCGAGCGAACCATCGGCGATACGCGCGGCCACCGCGTTCGCCACGTACGGTTGCAACGGCGCCAGCGGCAAATCGCTCAGCGCGAGTTTCGCGTCCGCATTCTTGCCCGGCAGCGTAAATCCGCCCGATGCGTCGAGGCCGCCGCCGTGATCGAAAGCCGTTTTCAGCGTATAGCGCGCCGGAGGTTTGCCGAGCGTTGCGAAGTCGTCGAGCGTCACATTCAGGTTCGTTAATCCGAGCGTGGCGGGTTGCGCCATCAGACGGTCGTCGAAGACGATATGGCCCTGTTCGATCGCCAGATGCCTGATCGCGAGGTCGAGCGGTTGTGCCGCGGCGTCTGCGGGCGTGGCCGCTTTTGCGTCGCTGGCGGGCGTGGGTGCGGGCGCCGGGGCCGGCGTTGTGGCGCTCAGTTTTTCGAAGTTGAATGCGCCGGTTTTATCGCGGGAAAGCTTCACATCCGGGCGCGTCAACCGCACTTCGTCCAGCCGATACACATTGCGCAGCGGCTCCAGGTTCACCGCATTCACATGCAACGTTTGCGCGGCGAAAAGCGGTGTGTCCTGCTTGTCTGACACGGCCAGATCCGCGAGATCCGCTGTGCCTTTGATGCGAACCACGGGCGCGTCGGCGGCGAGTGCAAAACTCACATCCAGATTCGTCGACAAACGCCCGCTCTTGACAGCGACCGGCAGCGAAGCCGGCGCGTATGAGAGCATTTGCGGCACGTCGAGGCCGTCGAGCTGCAGGGCAATTTCCGACTCGCGCGACTCCGCAAACGGCTTGGTGCGGCCGGTGATGGACAACGGCGAACGATCGATACGCGCCTGCAGCGACGGCGTCACGAATAATTCGGTGGTGGACGGGAGATTGGCGATGAATGGAATCCCGATCGACCAGCGATCGATGACATGCTGCGTTTTCAGTAATCGGTCGTCGAAGTCGATCCGGCCGTTTTCCAGGCGAATATTCGATACGGAGAATCGCGCGGGTTTACTCGACGGATTGGCTGAGGGCTTCGAAAACTTTTCGACGAGGTCGGAGAAGTTAAAGCGTTGCGCGTCGAGGCGCACGATATGAAAGCGTGGCGAATCGATCTTGACTTCGTTGACGGCCGGCGCGAGACGAAACAGTGACGACCATGAAGGGTGGACGATCAGCCGTTCTATGTCGACGAAATCTCCGCTTTTTGTGCCTGCGGACAGATTCGCTGGTGCCTCGCCGATATGCACGCGATCAGCTTCGAGACTGAGCGTATACGGATTGAGCGCGATCCGTTCGATGCTGGCTGGACGGTCGAGTTGTGCGGAGAGCTGCTGTTCCGCGATATGGCGGATCAGTGGTGGGGCGGCGAAAAAGCCGAGCAGGCCGATTACGATGACGGCCAGCAGGAGTCCGATTACGACACGCCGGGTGCGTCGGGCTTGCGCTACCGAGTTCACCCCTTGAATCAGGCTACGCCCGGCGGATGTCAGGGAAGTCTTGTTCAGGCTTGCCATGCGTGCCTCGTAGCGCGGCTGCGCACGCCGGCACGAGCCACGCGCAGCCTTTGGGAAACAGGAGGCCTGAGTATACGACGCGGCGGGTGCAATTTGAACCCGAGAAGAGGGCTTTCGTTCGCACTCGTGTCCACCGGCGCGAGCGAAAAACCCTGTGCGAATAAACCCTTACTGCCGCTCAATCGCCGGCGGTGCCCACGTGCCATCTGAAGCCTCAGGCTTCGGCGCATAGAGCCGCAACATCAACTGAAAATCACCATCCGGCACCGGCAACCAATTCGACGCACGCGCCTTCGCAGGCGCCGCAGCCGACACGGATATATCGATGGAACCATCCCGGTTCTTCCTCAACCGGTCCCGGTCGCTCAGCGAAAGCCGCAACGTCTTGTCGTCGAGCAACGCACCTTCCTTTGTGTACGCAGTCAGCGTCCAGAACCCGCGCACCGGCGGCAACTGGTTCGGCGCGAAATGCAGCACATACTCATTCGCGCCATTAAGTGCGTGACCGTCGCTGTCGGAGAACGCAACCGGCTTTACCTCGTTGTCCTTCGTGCCCGTACCCGGCTGACGCCGCGCCAAAAACGCCCGCAGCGTGTAGTCGGTGTCGTAGTTGCCCGCGCCATCGCCGAACCAGACCCAGCCGTTACGGCTGATCGCATTCGACGGCACCGTGTCCAACCGCGTGCGGCCATCGGCGAGACCGGTCGCGAGCAAATCGGCATCCGCCGGGCGGAACTGTACCGGCTCGCCCGCCTTCACGCCAAGATCGGCCAGCAAACTGACAGCGTGAGGATCGTTCGGAGCAGGCGGGTTATCCTGCATCGCTTTCGCGAGACGCGTGAAAAACGCGGTGGCATCGAGTGAATCGGGTTTGTCGCCACCCGTCACAACCGTCGGCGTGCTGGCCGTGACGTTCGGCCAAGCGCTACCGGCCGTGGTGGCGCTGGTTTTATCGGCGGAAGGTGCGTCGATGCTCATCGCCGTCTGCAACTTGCGAGCTTCACGCACGTCGCGCTGGCCGCTCACACGCACACGAATCGAAAGCCACACATAGCGAGTCGGAGTCTCGACGCGCGTCACGCCGTCGGGGAGCGTTCCCGTATAACCCGCCGGGACAAACGCAAGCACGTTGGCCTGCTCCGCCGCCAGCCTGGCCGCGCGCGCCGCCTTCGCATTGAGCTTTTTAGCCGGCACAGGCCGGTCCGCCGCGTGGGGAACGCTGGAAAAGATCACGTTGGTCCAGGCATCGAAGGCGCGGGCATCGTAATAACGGCCGCGCGGCGCGTTGGGAAGCGAAACCAGCACCGGTCCGCTCGATACATCCAACCAAGCAGTCGACTCAAGCGTATCCACGCTCGGCCGCCCCGACGCGCCCACCGGCGGCAACGCGGTGGCGTGCCGCAGCGTGTTCACCGGCGCTTGGCCGGGCTTCGAGGCGTCGCCGCCGGTTGCTTTCTCCCGCGCTATATCGGAGGCCACCAGCGGGTATCCAAACACATAAGCGTCCGCAACCTGATCCTTGCGCCAGCCATCCCCGCTCGTGACAACGGGCGCTTGTGTTGCGCACCCGCCAAGTATTGCCAGACTACTCAAACCAGCGGCCACCCACAGCGCCGCGTACAACGAAACTGCCCAGCGTCGATTATTTTTCATTCGATTTAAGGATCTGTTTAAGGCTTTCACTTCGTTCGTCGAGTGCGCGGCCGGTCCTCGTCTCCCGGTCTTCTGCGACTCTGCGTCGCGGCGCTTAATCTATCTTGAAACCGGGTTTTATCTTATCCAATGACGATAGGCAAGGAGCGCGTAACGCCGCCTGAACACGCCGGCCGGGCTTCCGGAAAAGTTTCGACCCGCGGGTGCATCGCGTAGCATGTTTTTTTGTCACCTTTTTAGCCTGTTCTTTATAACCCACCCACGAGCCGCCGATGTATCTGCCCTCCCATTTCGAAGAAAATCGCGCCGAGGTTTTACATCGGCTAATGGCTGAGCATCCGCTCGCAGCCCTTGTCACGCATGGCGCAAACGGCCTCGACGCGAATCACGTGCCATTCGAGTTCGATGCGAGCCAAGGCGAACACGGCATTCTGCGTGCGCATGTTGCCCGGGCAAATCCTATTTGTCTGGAGATTGAGAGCGGTTCTGACGCGTTGGTTATTTTCCAGGGACCGTCCGGTTATATATCGCCGACTTTTTATCCGAGCAAGCACGAAGCGCATCGGCAGGTGCCTACTTATAACTATCTGGTCGTGCACGCACATGGCCCGATCACCCTCCGCGACGACGAAGCATTCGTGCGCGGCGTCGTCGCGCGGCTCACGCGGAAAATGGAAGCTGGAGAAGCGGTGCCCTGGAAAATGGGCGATGCGCCGGCAGATTTCATCCAGACGATGCTGCAAGCCATCGTCGGGATCGAAATCGAGGTCACGCGGCTGGTCGGTAAGGCGAAACTGAGCCAGAACAAGGCGGCAGCCGACCGGCTCGGCGCAGTGAACGGCGTGCGCGCGCGCGAAACGGACGCCGCAACGGCGCTTGCCGACGCGATGTTCAACGCGCCACCTCCTATTGAAAATACGCCTTGACCTTCCAATTATTGGAAGGTCGATACTGGTTACATCGAGCTGAATTTCATGGCCCGCACTGAACCGGGAAGCTTCCCTATGTCTGCTACGTCCGTTCCTACCGCCAATACCGCCGCCGCGTCGACGACCGCTGAATTTGCCATCGGCGGGATGACGTGCGCGTCGTGCGTTCGGCGCGTTGAAAAGGCGCTCGCGAAGGTGCCGGGCGTGGAACAGGTCTCGGTGAATCTTGCCACCGAGAAAGCAACCGTCCACGCCGAACCCTCCGTGTCGCGCGACCAGCTCCTCTCCGCCGTGACCAAGGCCGGTTACGAGGCGACGTTCATCGAACCGGAAGCAGCGCTTGTCGCCGCGCCCGCGCATAGGAGCGAACTCGTGGCGGTGATCGTGTCGGCACTGCTGACGCTGCCGCTGGTTTTGCCCATGCTCGGCCTGGATCTTCAGCTCGGCGTCTGGGTGTCGCTGGCGCTCGCGAGCATCGTGCAATTCGTTCTCGGCGCGCGTTTTTATGTCGGCGGCTTCAAGGCGCTGCGCGCGGGCGAAGGCAACATGGATCTGCTCGTGTCGCTCGGAACGTCGGCGGCGTGGGGCTTGAGCGTCTACGAACTGTTCGCACATCCGGGCGAGTCGGCACATCTTTATTTCGAGGCGGCGGCGGTGGTAATTACGCTCGTGCGCTTCGGCAAATGGCTCGAGGCGCGTGCCAAGCGGCAAACCACCGACGCCATCCGCGCACTCGACGCGTTGCGTCCCGACCGCGCGCGGATTCGCGATGCGGCGACCGGCATCGAACGCGAGATCGCGCTGGCGGAGGTGCGCAACGGCGATCTGGCGATCGTCCGGCCAGGCGAACGTATGCCGGTAGACGGCCTGATTCGCGAAGGCCGTACGCATGTGGATGAGTCGCTGATCACCGGCGAAAGCTTGCCGGTGGCGAAAGAGACCGGGGCGCGCGTGACGGCGGGGTCGATCAACGGTGAGGGTGCGATTGCCGTCGAAACGACAGCAACCGGCGCCGAGACCACGCTCGCGCGGATCATCCGGCTGGTCGAATCGGCGCAGGCGGAGAAGGCGCCGATTCAGCGGCTGGTCGACCGGGTATCGGCGATATTCGTGCCAGTCATTCTTGTGATCGCGCTTGTGACGCTGGTCGGCTGGCTGTTAATGGGCGCGGGCGCGGAAACGGCCGTGCTGAACGCGGTCGCGGTGCTCGTGATCGCGTGTCCGTGCGCGCTCGGCTTGGCCACTCCAGCGGCGATCATGGCCGGAACGGGCGTAGCAGCACGGCACGGCGTACTGATCAAGGACCCGCAGGCGCTGGAAATGGCACACCGGATCAGGATCGTCGCCTTCGATAAAACCGGCACGCTCACCGTTGGCAAGCCTTCAATGAATGCGTTCGAGGCGGCCGTTGGCGTGGATCGTAGCGAGGCTTTGGAACTGGCGGCAGCCGTCCAGCGGCTCAGCGATCATCCGTTGGCGCGCGCCGTCGTTGCGGCCGCCGATGAAGCGCGGATTCAGATCATTGGCGCGAGCGACGCGAAAGCGGTTGCCGGACGCGGAGTCGAGGCGCGAGTGGGCGAGCGTCATCTGGCGATAGCCAGCGACCGTTGGCTCGACGAACTGCGGCTGGTCGCACCGGAGCGGCTGGCAATACGGGCGGCCGAACTGGAGAAGCTTGGGAATACGGTTTCGTGGCTGGTGGACTTGGGCAGCGTTGATTGTGACTTAGCTGTCGCCAACGGCCAAGACAGTGCCGCGCCGCAAACGCCCGGCCGCCCGCGCATCCTCGCCCTGCTCGCTTTCGGCGATTCACTGAAACCCGGCGCGCGCGCCGCGATCGCGCGGCTAAGCGCGATGGGCATCAAGAGCGTCTTGCTTACTGGCGATAACGCCGGCAGCGCAGCCAGCGTCGCAAAATCGCTCGGCATAACGCCCGATGCGGTGCACGCGCAGATGCTCCCCGCCGACAAAGCGCGCGTGATCGCGGAGCTGAAGGCATCGGCACAAGGTGCGGTTGCGATGGCCGGAGACGGCATCAACGACGCGCCTGCGCTCGCCGCGGCCGATATCGGCATCGCGATGGCAACCGGCACCGACGTAGCAATGGAAGCCGCCGGCATCACGCTGATGCGCGGCGATCCGGCGCTGGTGGCAGATGCCATCGATATCGCGCGGCGCACGTATCGCAAGATCCAGCAGAACCTCTTCTGGGCCTTCGTGTACAACCTGATCGGCATTCCACTTGCCGCGTTCGGGCTGCTCAATCCGATGCTCGCCGGCGCAGCGATGGCGTTTTCAAGCGTAAGTGTGGTGACGAACGCGTTGCTGTTGCGGACGTGGCGCGCTCATGCCGGTTTGGTGCCGGCGGATGCTGAGGTAGACGCCGCAGCAGCCGCAGCCCGCGGTCCCGACGGCAAGCCGATCACGCGGCCCGCATAACGGGCTTCCTTCGGCGCGTCACGAAACATCGCTTCAATGCGGCCGGCAATGTCCGTATCGAAGACGGCGGACTTGGCGCCGTTGGTTGTATCGACGTGGAGCAGCATCTGTTCGCTCGCCGAGATGGGCTCGGTTCCCTCGCCCTCGAACATCTCCATGTACAAGTGGATGCGCTTGGCATCGAATGCGAGCACCGATGCCTCTACGCGAACCGCGACGCCTTCCTTGATCTCGTGCAGATAGTTGATGTGCGCCTCGAGCGTGAACAACGAACGGCCTCGCGACGTGCGGGCTGCGTCGTCGAGACCGATGCGGTCCATGAACGCATCGGTCGAGAGGCTGAAGATCAGCATGTAGAACGCATCACGGAGATGGCCGTTGTAGTCGACCCATTCAGGCCTCACCGTGTCGCGGTAGATAGTGCGATTTTGCGTCACTCTCAGGCCTTCGTTAATTCACTATGCCGTGGCGGGATTTCGCTTCAGCTATGGCCGTCATCACGCTCGTGATGCAGTCGTCGCGGTAACGTTCCAGTTGCTTGATGGAATGCTCCCCTTGCTGCTCCGTCGTGCCTTCCACTACGCGATCGATGAGTTCGTCCGTTAGCTTGGGCGCGACCAGTTTGGTCCACGGTAATTCTAGCGCCGGGCCGAATTGCTGCATGAAATGGCGCATGCCGGCATCGCCGCCCGCCAGCGTATAGGTCAGGAATGTGCCCATGAACGACCAGCGAATGCCCGCACCAAAACGAATGGCATCGTCGATTTCGCCGGTGGTTGCCACGCCTTCATTGACCAGATGCAGCGCTTCTCGCCAGAGCGCTTCCAGCAAGCGGTCCGCGATAAAACCCGGGACTTCCTTGCGAACTCTCAGCGGCCGCATTCCGATCGATTCATAAAACGCCGATGCTGCTTGCAGCGTCTCTTCCGAGGTCTGCTCGCCGCCCAGGACTTCTACCAGTGGCAACAAATAGACCGGATTGAACGGATGGCCCACGATGCAGCGCGACGCGTCTTTCGCACTCGCGTAGAAATCGGTAGGCAGCAAGCCCGATGTCGACGACGCTATGATCGCTTCCGGTTTTGCCGCCTTCGATACCCGCTCGTGAAGCGTCAGTTTCAAATCTTCGCGCTCAGGAGCGC
>Ga0073928_10011263_pt1 | contig 10458 bp, 8 predicted proteins | sample PaiPotPPA55metaG_FD_76969 | JGI IMG/M metagenome (GOLD analysis project Ga0073928, IMG submission 76969) | Iron sulfur acid spring bacterial and archeal communities from Banff, Canada, to study Microbial Dark Matter (Phase II) - Paint Pots PPA... ...
ACCGCACAAGCCTTGCAGCGCTTCGCCAATCTCGGCGACCTCAAACTCGTGAGCGGCCAAACGATTCACGCGTGCAAGCTGGGATACCGCACCTTAGGGCGGCTCAACCCGGCAAAATCGAACGCGATTCTCATGCCGACCTGGTTCACGGCACAGAGTGCCGACGTCGTCGACGCAGTGTCCGGGAAGAAGCCGCTCTTCAATTGGTCGCCCTATTTCGTCATCGTCGTCGACGCTTTGGGCGACGGCGTCTCGTGTTCGCCGTCAACGAGCTCGTCCCAGCGCGGCGCGGCGTTCCCGCGCTTCACGATCGAGGATATGGTCGACGCCGAGCATACGCTGCTCACGCGCACCCTTAGCCTATCGCACCTTCACGCGGTGATGAGCGTCTCGATGGGCGGAATGCAGACGTTCCAATGGGTAGTCAGCTATCCCGAATTCATGGACGAGGCGATTCCGATCGTCGGCAGTCCGCGGCCGACGAGTTACGACCTGCTGTTTTATCGCACGCAAGAGGCGGCTTTGCCGGACGTGGCTGCCGCCCACCTTATCCTTACTCTGGGTGTCTTCACGCCGCAATACCGTAACGAACACACGTCGCGCAGCGGATTCGACCGCTTTGTCAAGGCGGTGATGACCGCTTCGGACGGTACCTTTGACAGCGCCGATCGCCGTGCGCAGCTCGAGGCGATGCTCGCGTTGGACGTGGCGAATGGCGGCTTGTTGAGTGCGGCGACGGCGCGCGTGCGCGCCCGCATGCTTATCGTGGCTTCGCAGCAAGACTACGCGGTCAGCCCGGCTCCTGCACTCGAGTTCGCACGGTTGCTTCACGCAAAAACGCTCGTGCTCCACGGCGACTGCGGGCATGTCGCGCCATTCTGCGAGGTCGACGTTGTCAGGCCCGTCATCGAGTCGTTCTTGCGTGACGGCCGGCATTCGGATTGAAGGCGGGTAACACGGCGAAGGGTGCTCGGGCGATTAAGTCCTGAACACCCTTCTTGATGCCGCGAAGACCGCCGACGTGGTCCCAGCCAAGGGCCTACGGCCAGACAGACGCTGGAGACCACGCCCGAGGGCATCGGCAGCGTAAAGAGTCGGTGTCGGTGAGCCCGATGCGTGCTTGTCGTACCCAAGTACGTGCGGCGGCTGTGTGTGTTCGGTAGGCCGGCGGACAAGTGAAGCCGTGACGGTCCTTCGACACCTCGAATGAGTCGCCCCCGCTGTGCCGGCGCGCAGCGGCGTTGGCCCGCTTGCGCAAGGCGTGCGAAAAAGCAGAGCACGCTCCCGATACGCTGCGCAGCTACATCGTGCGGTAATGGTGCGAACAAGGGCTGCGTCCTACCGCTCCTGCAGGTCGGAGGCGATGCGCGGTGACAGCGCTACTCCTGCAACCTCGTGGGGAATTGTTCCCGTTAGTCGGACCGCGCGGCGCTGGCCTGTTCGTTCCATCGTTGAACGTTAACGCCTCTCACGATAAGCCATAGTTCGAGCGGGATCTCCCCGAGGGCCGAGGCCCCTGCGATAAAGGGGAACAGCTGGGTTGCGAGCGACGGTGATAGATATACTAGCCAGCCCAGACCACTTATCGTCAACAGCACTCCTAGCACGCGAGGCAAGAAGGTTGACCTGAAAATGAGGTAACCGATCAACACGCACCAGAGTCCGAAGAACACCAGATAGACGTCGAAGGCGTAGTCATTCAGTTTTAAGAAAATCAGCGCCAAAGCCTGCAACTGTTCCGGTGTGAACGCGCTCAGCGAGTTGCCGCCCTTCAGGACGACCCAGGGTGCGAGGTATAAAACGCAGGTGACACCCTGGATAGCACACCCCACGAGAATAACGAACGCTGCTAGCAAGGAGAGGCTTCTGTTCACTGGTTTAAGCAACTCGTATAAGAGAAATGCCCAAGCTATATGAAACGCAACACCGATGAGCGAAGATGCGAACCCCAACCAGAAGAGCTGCTCGTGCCCCAGGATGTTGGCCGCAGTGCCCGCCGCGTTCCCCGCGACAACGAGCCTTCCGGGAACGATGACATCGCCAAATGTTGCCGTTAGGCCTTCGAGCACTTGACAAGCACCGGCAATCCTGGCCTTGAGAAGCGGTGACGCTGATGCAACCCGCTGCATGACCACGCCTGTGCTCATATTCGTTCTCCCAATGCTAGCGTCCGATCGTTCGCCGACCTAGATCGGTATTCTCCATATGACCGTCCGATTCGAACCGTCGCCGACCAATTCCGGCAGCTTCCCAATCATCGGTAAGCGTAGCCGTCGACTCGGCACGAACTGAGGCGCGGTTGCGGCCGACGAAGGCGAAAGCCTTGTTGCGCGTCAAAGGATCGCGCCTCTTTCTGCACGATCGCACAGGCAACTGCCGCGAAATCGCGACCCGCGGCGAGAAGCGGGCGCCTGGCGGCGATTTCATGAAGCACGCCTGGAAGGAGGCCGTCGGCATGATCGAGGGCCAGCGTGCTCATTCTCGCTGGCTTCTCAGCGTCGACGCCTTGACAAACGGTATTCCATATTGCTTGGTCCGGATCAAAACGCGCATTTACGCAAGCATGCTCGTCGGAGTCTGCCGCGGCCGACAGCCTTCCGATTAGGCTCGGTTACCCAACGCGCCAGGCGTTATCTTGCACGGCGGGAAACGATAATCTGCAGTGAAAGCTTAGGGTCTCGGAGACAGCGTTAAGGCACGATCATGATACGGACTGTATGGCGCCCGGTGCTCCTGCGATTTGTGCTCTCGCGGCGCTTCTCCAAGTAGCAGGTGTGCTCGACGCGACCGGAATGGGCGGCGCTCCACCGTGGGAAGGCCGCTGGGAAGCAAATATCGGCGCCTCTTCGGCCCCCTTTCATCTCGCAGTTACGTCGGTCGACCTCGGCGGCCCAGCAGCCCGTGCCGGCCTACGTCGAGGCGATCTCATTGACATTCGTGCGAACACGCTTGTCGAGCGTTACTTTCTTTTCGACGTGCCGCTCAACGGACGACTGCTCACCCTTTCGGTGGATAGGGAGTCGCTGCAAAGAACGATTACGGTCATACCGCAGGCGCCAAGACTTACGTGGAGCTTCTGGCTCAGCTCGTTCGCGGCGCTTTGGCTTCTGCTGTTTGCCGTTCTGATCGCGTGGGAGCGCCCTGACGTACCCCAGATGCGACTGCTAATACTGTGGCTCGCGGCCTTTGCTTTTGCCGACGCCCTCATCGGTTTTGCGGCGCCCTGGGCTTGGCTCGAGGTCCTCCTGAACATGTCCTTGAGCGTAGCTGCGCCGCTGACAATGGGACTGTTGGCGGCGTTCGCGAGCGGCTTCGCCCAACCGCTCTCGCGGTCTCGTCGTATCGCACAATGGCTATGTTACACATTCCTTGCGATCTTCACCGCAATCTCTTTCGTAGGAATTGTGGGAGTTTTCACCCTTTGGTTCGATCCGGTTCCTTTCGTCGAGGGGACCGCGGGTTTATTTTGCGTCGCCGCCGCTGTCCTGATGTCCGTCCTCTGCGGGCTCCTTGCAGTCGCCGCGTCTCGCGGCATCGAGCGTCAGCGAGGTCTGCGGGCCTAAGCGCGACGGCGAGGCGTATGCCCCCGATGAATCGGAGGCATTGTTAGCTCTAGCGGATGGAGTGGGCATGGCGCTAGACACCTTTTCTGGCCAACGCGATGGCGTCCTTGAGTCGGTACGAGAGACGCAAGCTCTAATGCTGCAGGAGCCGCAGAAGCTAACGCGTGTAATCGTGAGCGCATCGCGCGAGAAGGACGAAAACGAATAGCTGGAAATCGCCCGATCTACCCGCGTCGCGCTTGCAACGCCGTCGTCGAGCGGATGGGAGGGCTCCAGCGCGGATTGTATCGCAACTCGCGGCTAGGGGCGTCCTGCACATCCGCATCGCCAGTGCGAACACGATTCAAAGATCCTCGAATGCGGAGCCCATTCAACGCCCAATCGTCACGCGCGTGCCCGTCATGATTGGCGATAGAATTTCGTCCTTCGGCGCCCGCCGCTTACGACATTCGATTACGCCACATCGCAACACGGGATTTCCCGAGCGGCTTCGTTCAGGGCGTGTTGGCTTAGCGGTGGCCGAGGTGCCAGCCGTGCTGGGGACAGGCATACGGGGCTAAGCCCGTACTAGTTCGGGGGACGGCGCGCTCGGCGAGCTTCTTCGTCGTAAAGGCAGCCTTCGGGGCACCGTTCTTGTTGAAGCAGGAACGCGCCCCGCCGATCTTGCGCGGTTTCATGACCTCGATTTCGTCGGCGTCCTCGATTCGTCATGGAGGCAGCTCGGTTGACTTGTAAGGCCTCTACCTCGGTCGCCGAACTCGGGGAATAGGGCGACGATGGTTTCGCCCTAGCGATCTCGCGCAAGTATCGCGCAGGGGGGATCGAGCCGGAAGCGCCTGAGAGCCGTTCGAGCAGTCGCGATGCAAACCGCAAAGTGGAACAGCCGCGCCGCTCACGCCGCCTGAGTGTCTTTATTATTTGGAGGTCGCTCCGCGATACTTGTCGATCCCCTCTGGGCGGGCGTATGATTCAGCGCAGCAAGGAGAAAGCGCTATGTGGCTCCACGTGATCGCCGCTCTTCCGGCCCTATTGTGCTTCGGCGCAGCGTCGCTTGGTGAACGTCCGCCGGAACGCCCGAGGGATCTCAGCATCGCCTCCGGCAGCTCCGTCCAACAGCACACCGAGCGCGTGCTAAAGAGGTTTTCGACTCGCGGGTACGGCCAAGATATTACATCACCGCTCACGCCGGATAGCCACGGGAACCTCTTCGGTACGACAGAGGTCGGTGGTCTGCGCTTCGGGACGGTATACGAGCTGTCGCCGAACGGTCAGGGCGGTTGGACGTATACCTTGGTGTACGCGTTCAAGGGAGGAAGCGACGGAGGCTTTCCGCAGTTTACGCCGCTGATATTCGACAAGAGTGGCAACCTCTACGGCACGACAGGAGACGGCGGAGCGAACGGCTTCGGCGTCGTGTTCAAACTGCATCACGCCGGTCGAGGCTGGGTGGAGAGCGCACTATACAGCTTCCTCTCCTTTAGCGGTGTGTATCCGTTCAATAGTCTCATCATGGACGCAGCCGGGAATCTCTACGGGACCGACAACCTCTACCACGACGGAGGAGGCATCACCGAGGCAGTGTACGAGCTCAAACCGAGTAATGGTGTCTGGCTCGCGTCGATCGTTTACGACATCGGGATGCCCGCGGCTAACGGCGGCGGCGGCGGCTTAGTCATGGACGGCGCGGGACACATCTTTGGGATTTCTTCAGGAGCTTTCAAGCCGGCAATCGTATTCGAGCTTACGCAAAACGGCAGTGGTTCCTGGAGTGCAACGACGCTCTACACGTTCGCCACCGTCAAACTGTTTCCGACGGGAGCACCCGTGCTAGACAAGCAGGGCAACATCTACGGCACGACCCTCGGTGGGGGCGCGAACAGGAACGGAACGGTGCTTAAGCTGATCCCCGGGAAAAGCGGTCCGTGGCAGTTAAAGACGCTTTACGCATTCAAAGGTGGCACGTCCGATGGAGCCAGTCCGTACGCCGCTGTCACGTTTGATGCGGCCGGTGATATTTTCGGAACGACGACGTTCGGCGGTCCCTCGAATGCAGGCACGGTCTATGAGCTCGTGCCGTCAGGCGCTCGTTACGACGAACAACAACTCTGGACCTTCGACGGCAAAGACGGGATGAATTCGGAGAGCTCCGTCGCTTTGGATAGCGCGGGAGACATCTTCGGCACGACGACGGCCGGCGGCGGTAACCACCAGTGTTACGCCAAGATGGGCTGCGGCAACGCCTTCGAGATCACGAACAGTCGCTAACCAACGCGCGCCGAGATTCACGCTATGGCCAGGTCAAGTAACGGGCGAGCATCCTCTCTTCCATGTGGCCGCTCCCATGGCTGTGGAAACCAGATGCGCGGACGTTGGTGCGATGCCCGATCCGGGTGACTACGCTATCGGCAGTGGGGCAAGTGTGGACGAAGAAGTCTACCGGTGTGCTTCGGCAGCACGTCAAATCTGCGAATTCGGGTCCACCTTATTAGATGGGAAGCGGTGGGCACTTAGGGCCGGCCGCTCTAGACACTCGAAACTAGGCTAACTTACGCGAGCGATCGCCCCGCCACACTCCCTTGCCTGCAGAAGCGCTGCGCGTGAGGGTGGGTCGCCGCCATCTTTTTGTAGGTTGTGGAAATCTGGTTGTAGGTTGTGGAAACTCTGGAAAACCGCGCGCAAATCGAAGCCACCAGCTAGTGCGGAATCTCCTGGCAGAAAAACGGGCACTTCGCCGTTACCGTCGAGCCACCAACCGTCTGCGATGCGAAGAGCTGATGCGCGCCGGCGGGGACGCTGTTAGGCATGGTGAAGGCTGTCGGTACGGGGACGCTACCGTCAGGGCCGCCCGCTGTCGCCTGCCCGACGTAGGTACCTGCGCTCGAGTCTATCGTGAAGCTTACCGACCCAGCGTGGAAGCCATACGCGATCACTCCGAACTGATAACCCTGCACAGTGCTCGCGATGGGCTGGTTGGTCATCGGATCGATCATCTCGACGGTTGGACTATACACGGCGCCAGGTTCCAAGACTTGGATCTGGACGGGTGGCGCCGCAGCCCCTCCCATCAATTGCGCGTCAACGAGGTGCACGTGCGGCACCGGCGTCGTCGTACCGGGGATGACGACGGTCGTCGAAAAGGTTCCGTCGGCTTGCAATGGCACCGTGTTGAGCGGGTTCAGGAAGTCCTGATCGAGCCAGATCATCACTTGGTCCGCGGTCGAGTTCTGCATTGAGACGGACTTCCAAGCGCTCCACGGGGTGCATGTGGTCTGATCCCAATCGCGTACGCGGAAGGTGTAGGTCTGGTTCGGCGCGAGGCCCGAAAACTCGTAGGTGTTCCCGCTGTCGAAAGGCTGACGCGGAATCGGGACGACGTTGGTTGGTCCGCCCTGCGGCCCCCACTCGATCTCCGACTTCACAATGTCGCCGGAGATAGTGTCATTCCATTGAAGTACCAGGCTCACAGTGTTCGGCGGGGTGAAGTAGTTGCCTGAGACGCCTAGCGTATGCCCGGCGATGATCTGTAACTGACTGACGGAGATAAGCGGATGGAACAGGTTAGGAAAGGTCTGGTCATCGAAGTTCGGGGGATCGTCAAGCGGGTGAATGAGGCGGAATACCAGCGCGGGTATTGACTGGTCGACGTCGACCTCGAACTGCACAAACCCCGCAGCCTGCGCCTGCACACAGGCGCTCGCGAGCTGCGCGAACGTGTCCGCCAGCGACCCGGTGCCGACGGGGTTCACGCCATCGATATTGCCTTCGGCCGCCTGGAAGATTGGCGGCTGGCCTTGGAAAAAGTTTAGCAGGTCGCCCACGATCTCCACGACCTTGCCAATGAAGTTGTCGCCGCTGAGGTTGGCGTTCTCGATGATCATTGCCGCGCTGGGCGAGAACGTACACGGCGTCGCTGGAATCGGCGACGCGATCTCAAGCGCGGCGTCGAACGTCAGCTTGAACGCCGGATCCGCATACGAACCGAAGATGCTCGACGTGGTCGAGTTGAAGGTGATGACCTCGCCTGGAAGTGCGTAGTGCAGCACCAGGTCGCCCGAAACGGCAGCTAACAGCCTGCGGGAAGCGGGGAAGCTCACGGCGATATTGTACGCCGTCTGCCCCGTGTTGTTCCGCACCGCGGTGGATACGTCATCTTGAGCCAGCGTGGTGGCGCGGTCACGCTGCGTCTGGCCACTATTGTCCTTCGTGACGGACCAGAATGTCTGGAACTGATCGCTGAGCGGCGTCGCCAGTAGCTGTTGCGCTTGTGACGACAAAAAAGCTGCGGGGATCGCAAACTCCGTCCAATTTTGGTTCTGATCGGGGAACCGGATCCTTACTTGAAGGGCGCTCCCCGTGATGTCCGTGAACCCATTGCTCATGGCGTGCTCCCTGCTTTTCGACGACTTGACCAGTGGACCGTCGCACCCGACGCTTACAGAGCGCTTACACGGGCGGCGCTCGAGCGTTCATCGCGGAAGTTTGTACAGCCCTTAAGAACGAGTCGCGACTTTCGGAGGCCACCTGACGTCGCCGAAGGTGCGGCTAGGGCGCGTTAACACAATTTCAGGCTTTCGCGCTCTGCCTCAACGCAGTACGAAGGTAATGAAGCCAACAAACACCTGCACATCCGACCAGGCTGTAGCTTCAAGAGCGACAAAAGGCCGCCGGCACCCCGACGAAAAGCGGCGACGGCTGCGAGTTGACGAGGTAACGGACAAACTCCTCCGGCGTGCGATTCCCAAGCGACGGGTGAGACCGCTTGGCGTTGTAATCAACATGCCAGATCTCGATGATCTCGCCAGCTTCACCTCGCGCCGAACGAACGGCTTGGCTTGCCGAAAGCCCGGACAAACGACGGAAACGCCCGGCAGTGGCTCGAAAGGGACGGTTATCCGGGGAATGTCTACCTGAGGTTGAACCATCCGAACTGCAACAAGCGAGGGCGCGGCTCGGTAGAGCCTCTTGAGGGCGAACGAGATGACGATTTCCAGGGCCCGGACCACGGGTGCCGTGTACTTGCTCTACTTTGTAATAGCTATCGGTGCCGGAGCATCGATTGGCCGTACGCCGGCCGAGCTAAGCGATGCCGCCAACCTCATCGCGAATGCAGGCTACATCGTCGTGACGCTGCTTCTCTACCAGCTGTTCAATCGGGTGAGCCGCAATCTGGCTGTACTTGCCGTAGCGGTCAGCGTCGTGGGCTGCGTGATTCAATCACTGAGCCTGTTTCATCTCGCTCCCGTCCACAGTTCGCTGCCAATTTTCGGTCTGTTCAACTTCACCATCGGCATCCTCATCTTGAAGTCAACCTTCTTGCCGCGCGGTCTGGGCGTGTTAATGGCCCTCTCCGGTTTGGGCTGGCTAACGGTCCTGTCGCCCGGGCTTTTAAAGCATTTCAGCACTTACGTCGAGATTCTCGGCATCGCAGCTGAGGGATCGCTGATGCTTTGGCTGCTCCTCATGGGCGTGAACATGCAGCGATGGGATGCGCAGGTGCGCGGATGAACGCCGGGGCTTGGACATTCGGATTCTGGCAAGCCTGGACGTACCTCGCCATCTCACTCGTTTCAGGCGCCGCCATCGTAGCCTACCTCAAGCGCATAGATCCCAAACTGCTGGAACGCCGCTTACGGGGGCTGGGCGCCGAAAAACAGACGAGTCAGAAGCTGACGCAGCTTGCCGCAGCCATTGCATTCGTAGGGGCGATCGTCCTCTCTTTACTCGACCACCGCCTTTCCTGGTCGCGCGTTCCCGTTGCGGTAACCATAGGCGGATGCGCGCTCCTCGTCGTCGGCTATCTCGTCATCTTGCTGTCTTTGCGAGAGAACACGTATGCAGCGGTGAACGTCGCCGTGGAGAGCGACCAGAAGGTGATCTCGACGGGGCCATACGCAATCGTTCGACATCCTTACTATGTCGGATTACTCGTCTGGATTTTGGCCACCCCTCTCGCGCTCGGATCGTGGTGGGGCTTGCTTATGCTCGCGCCCATGGTGCTCGTCATCGCCTCGCGTATTCGGTATGAGGAGCGCTTTCTAAACGAGCACTTGCACGGTTATGCGGCATACTGCCAAAGCCTACGATATCGGCTGGTGCCGTTGATTTGGTGAGAGCGCGGTTCCGTGTGCGCTTCCCGACTGCAAGCGCGTATGAGGTAAAGCTCGTACCTTCGGACCGGCCTATCGCACTACGTTCGGCGGCGCATCGCAGCTAAAATCTATTTCCGGCATTGATCTGGTGTATCCAGGTTGAAATTTGTATCGAGGCGTGAGCGGTTGGAAATGTACCGGTCAGAGCGTAATGGTTTATTGGAGTAGTTTCTCGTCGTCCTTGCGCTCCTTCGCGCGGTGAGAATGTCCTCGCGTCACGCAAGGCGCCAGGCATTGTCTTCAAGGCCGGAAAACCGTGATCGGGGATGAAACAAGTGGCCATTTCGGGACCGCCGGTTAAGGCCCGACCATGAGACAGATTGCATGGCGCCCGGTGCTTCTGACGATTTGTGCTCTTTCGGCGCTCGCCCAGGTGGCGGATGTGATTGACGCGACCGGAATGGGAGGCGCCCCACCGTGGCTAGGCTGGTGGGGAGCCGTAACTGGCGCCTCGTCGAAATCCTTTAATCTCGCGGTTACGTCTGTCGACCGCGACGGGCCCGCAGCCCGTGCCGACCTTCGTCGCGGCGATCTTATTGATATTCGGGCGAACACGCTCGTCGAGCGTTACTCCCTCTTCGAAGTGCCGCTCAATGGACGACCTGTCGTCCTTTCGGTGCACAGGGGCTCGCTGCAGGAAAAGCTTACAGTTATACCGCGGGCGCCAAAACTTACATGGAACTTCTGGCTCAGCACATTCGCGGCTCTCTGGCTACTGTTGTTTGCAGCGCTGATTGCATGGCGTC
>Ga0073928_10011264_pt1 | contig 10458 bp, 8 predicted proteins | sample PaiPotPPA55metaG_FD_76969 | JGI IMG/M metagenome (GOLD analysis project Ga0073928, IMG submission 76969) | Iron sulfur acid spring bacterial and archeal communities from Banff, Canada, to study Microbial Dark Matter (Phase II) - Paint Pots PPA... ...
AAAGTCGTTTGGGCGACCCACTTTGCGCCGGCGGCAGACCTGTTTATCCAGAAGGCCGACGGCACAGCCTGGAGATCCAAACCGAGCTGGTACGTCGTAGCGAACAACGACCACACCGTGCAGCCCGAATTGCAGCGCTTCGTTTCAAAGCGAATGGGAGCGACCGTTCATTCCGTTGACAGCAGCCACGTGGCAATGCTGTCCCACCCCGAACTCGTGATCGAAGTGATCCGAGGTGCAGCTCGCGCCAGCGTCCTAGCGGGCGCGAAGTAAGGCGCCGTTCGGTGGCTGAGTTGGCAACGCACCTCCGCGTGGTCGAAGAGACGCCTGCGTACTGGAGGGTTGTATTTGACAATCCGCCGTTCAACGTTCTCGACGCCGGCATATTCGAAGGCCTTCAAAATCTGCTCAGGCGAATCGACTCCAACCCGAGCGTTCGTGTCGTCGTTTTCGAGAGTGCAATCCCCGAGTTCTACCTTTCGCACTTTGATTTAGTAGGCGATATTCGGGGACTGTTCAGTACAACTGGGCCTACCGGACTCGCGTTGCTCGCGGACACGTTTGTCCGTCTCTCCAAGTCGCCGGTCGCCAACATTGCCAAGATTCGAGGCTGCGTCCGCGGCGCGTCCAGCGAATTCGTCCTTGCCTGCGACATGCGCTTTGCTTCGCGCGAGAATACGCAACTAGGCCAACCCGAAGTTGGGGTTGGACTGCATCCCGGCGGAGGCGGTACGGAACGTCTTCCGTTGCTCGTCGGCCGCGGCCGCGCGCTAGAGATCATCCTTAGCGCGAACGACTTCGACGGTGAGCTCGCCGAGCGATACGGATATATCAATCGAGCGCTACCGGACGCTGAACTTAATGGCTTTGTCGACTCGCTCGCGCGCAGGATCGCCTCGTTCGATCGCCGCGCAATCGCCGCGGCGAAGAACCTTGTCAACGAAGTCTCGCTGCCGTCGGTCGACCAACTGCTCGATGGCCTAAACTCGTTCCAAACAGCGCTGACGTGGCCCGAAGCGCAGCAACGAATCCAAGCTGTGCTCAAGCGGGGATCGCAGCGTGAAGCCGACTTTGAAAAGGGATGGCCTGCGGTCCTCGGCTCGCTCCTTCCCACCTAGTCCGATTCGACTCGCAGCGACTCGACGCTAGAGTATCTCGCGCTCGCGCTCGCGCTCCTCAATGGGCACGCAAATTCATTTCGCCAGTACGGTTATGCCGACCTGATGCTTACGATGTCGTTTTCGTTGGAGAGTGCTTCTGCGCAGGTTCGCGCAGCTCGCGCGCGCCCGTGTTCACCTGCACGCTGCAAACGTTCGGCCAGTGCCACCCAGCAGGCCTCAAGAAACGTAGAGCCCGCTGTTGCGTAAGCACGGCGTCCTCGAAGTCGCCGCTTCGGTAATACGCAAGGGCAAGAATCGTGAGATAGACCGGATGCGCCACATCCAAAGCAATAGCGTGCTGTATCAGATCAATTGCCTTTTTAGCGTCGCGAAAGCTTGGATCGGGGCAATTGGCATAGACACCCGCTTCCAAAGTTATAGGGCTCGGCCCACTGCGGCTTGAGGCTGATGACCTGTTCAAAATCTGTCGCAGCGCGATCGCAAGCTCTTGTGATAAGAAACATACGGCCGCGAGGAGCGGAAAGTGTTAATTAACGTCGCGAGGTGAGCACGCGGCATCCCGGCAGAATTTTCCTTTAAGGGAAAGAGGATTGACCATGCTTGCTGAGATGATTCGGCCGCTCGCGCGATCGAGCACGTATCAACCACGAAAGACTCACATCCCCACAAGGCGACGAAGCCCGAACCTTGTTTCTTGACGAGCTGAAAGTCAACGAAACAACGCGGCTCTTTGGATCGTATTATTCTCATGGGCTGGCTACCGCACTAAAAAGGCTCGGCGTCATGCTCTTGGGCGGGACCGTGCCTATTCCGTAGAGGAGGGTTTGACATGCATATAAAGGAGCGTTTGTCTGTACTGTGGATATTCGCGTTACTGAACTATCTGTATGCGGACGTTATTGCCCTGTGGGATATTGTGGGCTCGCGAAATCCATTTCAGCTCCCCCCAGGCGCTTTGATGGCATCAGCGGTCTTGATGGAAATACCCATTGCCATGATTCTGGCATGTCGGCTGCTTCCGTTTAGAGCGAACCGACTCGCGAATATAATCGCGGGTGGCATTGTAACCCTTGTAAACGGGTTCCTGACCTTCGTTCCGCCGCTGGTCGGATGGGGCAGGCCGCCTGCTCTTCCAGAGTACTTGTTCTTCGCAACGATCGAAACTGTTGCCACCTCGGCCATCATCTGGCAGGCATGGACTTGGACAACGGGTGAAGCCGGAATTAGTTCGGAGCGGATCGTCCCCCAACCGGAAGCCGGGATCGCTTCCTCTTAATCCGAGCTCGTAGCATTGTCATCGTCGCGCCTTCGAGCGCAACAGGCTCCATAGACCTTGCGCTGAGACCGCGAGAGACAATAGAGAAACAACCGCAAGCGCAAGGAGCGTCCAGACGAAGAAAAAGGCTCCGCTCAATTTGCCGATCTCGATGCCTGCGAGGCCACCGGTGCCGGTTAGGTGGATCAGGAAAATGGTCAGCCCCAGTAGCGATCCGAGCAGCATGATAATATGCCCAGCCCGACGTTCGGGCAGCACCAGCGTTCCATACAGCCAAACAGCAAGAATGGCTACCATAAGGAGGTTTGATGCCATACCTTTTTCCGACCCGTACACGATGTCATCCACTAGGTGAAATGACGCGAAAAGGATCGAGAGCAGCGATGTTACCAGCAATACGAGGTTTCGCTTCACGGAGAAGGTTTTATTAACGCCGTTCGCGCTTTTTCCTGGGGCAAGAGCATCAATGAAGCCCTTTCCATCCCCATTTCTTGAATCGGAGAATCAATTTCACAATAACTCTCCGATTTCACAATATCTCGCGGTTTTTTGTTAGATACCGTGAGACAGCATCAGAACGGAATCTCTTCGTCCAATCCGTCGTCCATGCGGCTGCTGGTGCCGGCACCGACACCCGCGCCTGCGAACGATTCGCTGCTCTCTTGGCGATCGCGCGGCGAGTCGAGCATTTGCATCGTGTTGATCACCACCTCTGTCGCCTTGCGTTTGTTGCCTTCTTTGTCGTCGTACGAGCGAATGACCAAACGTCCATCGACGAGCACGTTCATGCCCTTCTTGAGGTATGTGTTGCAGGTTTCGGCAAGCTTCTCCCACGCGACGATGTCTACGAAGAGCGTATCTTCGGGCTTCGCGTCGCGTTTGTTCGGATTGACTGCAATGGAAAATTTCGCTACGCCCGACCCAGACGCGATGTAGCGAATCTCCGGATCGCGCACGACCCGTCCAACGAGAATGACTTTATTATACGATCCTGCCATGATGCGTTGCTCTTTCTTACGCTTGTTGCTATGCGGGTTCGGCGATAGCCTAACAGTGCCCCGTGCCAGGGGCCTGGCATTTTATGGCTGCGCGGGTGGGGCCGGGGCCGGAGCGGGTGCGGCTTTCTCGGCCGCAAGCGCATGCTTATCCAGCTTGATGAGCAGCGCGCGCATTACGTCTTCGTTCAGCCCGAGCTGGCGCTCGAGTTCGTGCGCAGCGGCCGCCTCGGCGCGAAAACGCATCACGGCGTAGACGCCCTCGCGGACGTCGTTGATCTCGTAAGCCAGGCGCTTCTTGCCGAGCGTTTCAAGGTTCAGGAGCTCGCCACCGTTGCTCTTGAGCAGCTCGGCAAAAGCGCCGGTCCGCTCGCCGACCTCGTTCTCCTCGAGGTTCGGACGCAAGATGTAGGTGACTTCGTAATCGACAGCCATTGGTGGTCCTCTTCGGACACCCGCTTTGGGCGGGCGGCCCACCGCTAAAAGGTGGGCAGAGTGAATAGAGTCCGGGCTGGTAGGCCCGGAACCGCGATAGTGTAGCACAGGGCCTACCCCTCGACAAGCTCGGGGTCCTTCGATGCCTCAGGATGACACACGCGATACCTTAGGCTGACACACGCGATGCCTCAGGATGACACCTGCTAGGGGTTCTCAGCTTGCTTTAATGCCCTCGTGCGATGGTTTGAGGCAGCCTATGAGAAGATCATACTAGCTTAATGTCCATTGCCAAGTTCGCTGTAAACCGGCGCGTAACGGTGGCCATGATCGCTACCGCGATCGTGGTTCTCGGGTTGTTTGCATTCCCGCGCTTGCCCGTCGACTTGCTGCCGAGCTTCACACCGCCGGTGGTGGAAGTCAACATTAACTACACCAACGTTGCGCCGGAGCAGATGGAAACGCTGATTACGCGTCCGATCGAAAACGCGGTCAGCCGCGTGCCCGGCATTCAGCAGATCAATTCGGAGTCATCCGAGGGCAACAGCCAAGTTACGGCCCAGTTCTATTACGGAACGAACATCGACACGGCTGCGGTCGACGTACAGCAGCAGGTTGCGCGCATTTTCAGCTCCCTGCCAAACGATCCGAATCTTTCGCAGCCGACCATCAACAAATTCGATCCGAATCAATTGCCGGTCGTGCGTATGTACGTGACGGATCCGAATATGTCGGTCCGCGATTTGGGCGACTTGTGGACCAACACGCTTTCCGACCAGTTCTCGAGCATCGCGGGCGTCGCTTCGGTGTCGGTCAGCGGCGATCAGACGCGCGCCATCATGATTCAGCCTGACGCGAACAAGCTGGCCGGTTATGGCCTGACGATGAGTCAAATCGTCACGCGCGTCGGACAAGAGAACTTGAACCTGCCCGCCGGCATCGTGCAGATTGCCAACAATGAGTACCAGATTCAGGCGAACGAGCTTTTCCAGAACGCTCAGCAAATCGGCAATGTCATCGTCAGCACGAAGAACGGCGCTCCCGTCGTTCTGCGCGATGTCGCGAATGTCAGCGACTCCATTGAAGAACAGCGCTCGTTCTTTCGCCTGAACGGCAAAGAATCGGTGAGCATAAACATCATCGCACAGCCGAACGCCAACGTCGTGCAGACCGCGACCGGCGTGTATGCGAAGATCCAGGAGATGGAGAAGCGGTATCCCGGCATGCACATGGGTGTAGTGTTCGATCAACGCGGGTTCATCACCGACGCCGTCACCGCGCTCGAGCACACCGCGCTTTACGGCGCGATACTAGCGATCCTGGTCATCCTGCTGTTCTTGCACTCCTGGCGCTCCACGCTCATCGTCGCCGTTTCTCTTCCGATTTCTGTGTGCGGCACGCTCTTCGCAGCGTATATGTTTGGTTACACGCTCAACACGATGACGCTCGGCGGTCTCGCGCTCGCGGTCGGCCTAATTGTGGATGACGCGATCGTGGTCATCGAAAACATCTACCGTCACATGTCTCGCGGGCAGCATGTAAAGGAAGCCGCAGAAAGCGCGGTCACGGAGATCTTCAGCGCAGTTCTCGCCTCATCAGTTACCGTCGTCACGGTGTTCGTGCCTCTGCTGCTCGTTCCGGGGCTTCAAGGGCTCATCTTCAAGCCGTTTGCATTAATGGTCATGGTTGCCGTCGCGATCTCGCTGCTGGTCGCACTCACCACGGTGCCTATGCTCTCGACGCTGCTGCTTCGGGACGAAAAACCGCATACCAATGGCCACCACAAAGGTGCTTATGCGGTCTTCGTAAAGAAGTTTGACGACACGTACGAACGTTTTTCCGGGTGGTATCGCAAGCGTTTGGAATGGGCGGTCGACCATCCGGGACGCGTGTTTGCCTTTGCCGGCGTCATCCTGATCGGCACGCTGCTCGCGCTGCAACTCGGTGCGGTCAAGACCGAGATGTTCCCGGCCTCCAACTCGCGCTACGTGCGCTTCAACCTACGGATGCCCAACGGCACGGCGCTCAACGTTATGAACCGGGTTGCGCTAGAAGTCGAGCGCCGCATGCGCAGCGATCCGCGTGTCGTCGACCTCGGCTCGCAAGTCGGCAGCCAAGGTTTCAATAATCCTACGGCGGTGTCGAACACCGCGAGTCTTTCGATGACGCTCCAGCCGAACGTCAGCGGCAACGGCGCTTCGCAGTTCGTTCAGCAGTGGCAGAGTGCGCTCAACGGACAGCTCGGCCGTCGCGGAAGCGCAAACGGCGCACCGCGCAAGCCGAATCCCCAATTCGCGAAGTATCGAAAAATCTTTGGGCCGCCGATTCCCGGGCTGGCAGCTTTCGGCCGAACGATCGATATCGTTCAGAACGTGATCTCGCGCGGGCAAGATGCGCTCGACATCCAGATCTACGGCCCCGACATGAACCAGCTCTACTCCATCGCGCAATCGAGCGTGATTCCGCGTTTGGCGCAGGTACAGGGGCTTACGCGACCGGATACGAGCATTACGCCGTCGCAGCCATTGCTCAACGTTTCGGTCAATCGCGATCAAGCAGCGCAACTCGGCATCTCGACCCAGTCGATCGCGCAAACCATCGATACCGGAACTAGCGGCAGCATCGCATCGTACCTGCAGATCAACGGAACGCAGTATCCGATCATCGTGCAGCTTCCACCGCAGCAGCGCCGCTCGTTCTCAACAGTTGAGAACTTGCAGATTCCGGTCGCCGCCGCCCAGGGCGGCGCATCCTCGACGGGTTCCCTCGCTACGACAACGAGCGCACCGCCCGGACAAGCCTACGCGCTTCCGACATTTCCGCTTGGTGAAGTCGCGAACATCAGCACCGGCGCCGGCCCCTCGCAAATCACGCGCCAAAACAAACAGCGGGAGATCGACGTGACTGCGACGCTTGCCGGCATCCCGCTGGGCGCGGCCGTGCAAGCGGCAACACAGATCATGGACACGACCACGCTCCCGCCGGGTTACTACTGGCAATTCGGACAATCGGTTACGCAGCAAAACCAAACCTTCAGCAGTCTGGGTCTGATCGTGTTGATGGCGGTGCTGCTGATCTACATGCTGTTGGCGTCACAGTTTGAATCGCTGCTGCACCCGCTCATCATCATGGTCGCCGTGCCCCTCTCTCTCGCGGGCGTGGTTCTCGCTCTTGTCATCACGCAGCGATCGTTCGGTTTGACGGCCTTCATCGGCTTGCTCATGCTCGTCGGAATCGTTGTAAAGAACGCAATCTTGGTCGTGGAATTTACCAATCAGCTTCGCCGTCGCGGGCTCGCCGCGCGCGATGCCGTTCTGCAAGCTGCTCCCCTTCGCTTACGGCCGATCGTGATGACGACGCTGGCAACCACCGGCGGCATGTTCCCGATCGCCGCGGGCATCGAAGCGGGCAGTTCGACGCAGGCGCCGCTCGGCACCGTGGTCATCGGCGGCCTTCTCTGCTCGACGATGCTCTCGCTGGTCGTAATTCCGACACTGTACTTGTGGGCGGCAAACCACATCGAGCCCTGGGCTTCACGCCGCCGCGCTCGCCGCGCCGGCGATGGACGCGCTCACGTACTCGAAGAGCCCGTCACAGCGCCCACTGCCGCGCATTAGCGCGCGAAAAAATATGCGCTCATGGCGGCGCCAATACTCAGCACGATGATGCGCGTGATATGCGAGGGGACGCGCCGGAAAAAGCGCGCGCCCGCGTAGCCTCCGGCCATGGCGAAAACCGCCATCAGAAGTGCGATCGGCCAATTGATGACGCCGGCGATCGCAAACGGGACAACCGCGACGCCGTTGATGACGATCGAAAGCACGTTCTTAACGCCGTTCATGGCGTTCATGTTCGGCAGACCGGAAATCGAGAGAATCGAGAGCATGAGAATTCCCATGCCCGCACCGAAATAGCCGCCGTAAATCGAAACTGCGAACTGCGCGGCTAGCTGCCAGGGCGAATGCACGTCGCGCGTTTCATGCCTCTTGGTCAGCAGCGGGCTGAGCGCGAAAACGACGGTTGCAAACAGCAATAGCCATGGAATCAGGTGCTCGAAGATCTTCGGCGGGGTATGCAAAAGCAGAATTGCACCACCGAGCGATCCAATCAAACTGACGATGAGCGCCGGCACGATAACGCCGCGATACGCGCGGATCTCCTCGCGATAGCCCCGCGCGCTTGCCACAATGCCCAGCCACATCGCCGTGTTGTTCGTGGCGTTGGCCGGTATGGCCGGGACGCCCGCAAAGAGCAGCGCGGGAAACGTCAAGAAGCTGCCGCCACCGGCGACACTGTTGATGGCGCCGCCAACGACTGCGGCGCACAGCAATAAGAGGGTGTGGTTCAGGAACTCTTCGCTTCGCGTTTGGTGACGCGATAGACGCGGCGGACGTCTTTGAGGGTTTCGAGCTTGCGCAGAATTTGATGCAGGTGCACCAGATCGTGAATCTGCACGGTCATGCTGACGAGAGCGTGCCGGTCGCGTTTGACGCGGGCGGTCACGGAACTTACCTGCGTTTTCAGCTCTGCGAACACGGACATGACATCTTGGAGCAGCGCCGGCCGGTCGAGCGCTTCGACCTCGATATCGACCGCATGCGTAATCTCAGTCTTGCCGACCCAAGCAGCTTCGAGCATGCGTTCCGGGGTTGCCGTCATGTACGCAACGTTCGGGCAATCCGCACGGTGGACCGATACGCCCTTGCCGATGGTTACGTAGCCGATGATCGGATCGCCGGGCACCGGACTGCAGCATTTGGAAAGCCGCACGAGCACATCGTCGACGCCTGCAATGCGGATGCCGCTGGTCTTGCGCGCAACGCGCCGCGAGACCGACGGTGGGCGCGTAATCGTCTGGAAGTCGACGACGTTGTTCGTCTTGAGCTCGTCCTTGATCCGGTGCGCGATCGACTGCGCCGACGCATCGCCGAATCCGACTGCCGCGAAGAGATCCGTCGGCGCCGTATAGTTCATGCGCGTGGCGATGCGCTCGATGATCTCTCCACTGAGCGTCGAGAGGCTGACGTGCTGCCGCGCGAGTTCTTTCTCGATCGCTTCCTGGCCGGCAAACACGTTCTCTTCGCGCCGCTCCTTGCGAAACCACTGCTTGATCTTATGCTTGGCGCTGCTGGTCTTGACGATCGCTATCCAGTCCAGCGAGGGATGGCCGTTCGATTTATTAACGAGAATCTCGCAGATATCGCCGTTCTGCATCGAGTAGTCCAGCGGCACGATCCGCCCGTTGACACGCGCGCCTACGCAGTGATTTCCCACGTCGGTATGCACCGCGTACGCAAAGTCGAGCGGAGTGCCGCCGGCGGGCATGCTGAACACGTCGCCGCGCGGCGAGAAGATAAACACTTGCGAATCGAACAGATCGAGTTTGAGGTTCTCCATAAACACGCGCGAGTCGCGCATGTCCTTTTGCCATTCCAGCAGAGCGCGAAGCCAGGAGAGTTTGTTCTCAAACTGATCCGCCTTGCCGCCCTCTTTGTAGCGCCAGTGCGCGGCGATTCCGTACTCGCTGGTGCGGTGCATCTCCCACGTGCGGATTTGAATTTCGAGCGGGTCGCCTTCGGGGCCAACTACCGTCGTGTGCAGCGATTGATACATATTGGGCTTCGGCATCGCGATGTAGTCTTTGAATCGCCCGGGAAGAGGCGTCCACATCGCATGCACGGTCCCCAGAGCCGCATAGCAATCCTTAACGGAATCGACGATGATGCGAATCGCGGTGAGATCGTAAATTGTCGAGAAGTCACGGCCCTTCTTCATCTTCGTGTAGATCGAATAGAAGTGTTTCGGCCGCCCATGGATCTCGGCATTCACGTCGATCTGTTTGAATTCTTCACCTAAGCGCTCGATAACGGTTTGCACGCCGCTCTCGCGCTGTTTGCGAGTCTTGGCGACGCGCTCGACGATCTCGCGATAGCCTTCGGGATCGATGTAGCGAAGACAGAGGTCCTCCATCTCCCACTTGATCTTCCAAATACCGAGGCGGTGCGCGATGGGCGTGTAGATGTCGAGCGTTTCACGCGCGATAGCGAGTTGCTTTGTACCGGCCAGGCTTCCCAGCGTGCGCATGTTATGCAGGCGGTCGGCGAGTTTGATGATGATAACGCGAATGTCCTTGGCCATCGCCATGAACATCTTGCGCAGATTCTCGACTTGCGCTTCTTCTTTTGATTGATACGGAATGCGCGTGAGTTTGGTGACGCCGTCAACCAGACTGGCGATCTCCTCGCCGAATTCCGCGGCGACTTGTTCGGTCGTGACGCTGGTATCTTCGACCACGTCGTGCAAAAGCGCCGCAGCGATCGTCTGGCGGTCCATCTCTAAGTCGGCAAGAATGCCGGCCACTGCGAGCGGGTGCTCGATGTACGACTCGCCCGAGACACGCCGCTGGCCTTCGTGCGCGAGGTCGGCCATCTCGTAGGCACGCATAAGCCACGACCCGTCCAGCGACGGGTCGTAGACCTGAACCTTCTGGGCCAGCTCCGCAATGGTCATATATCACTATATACTGCCACAGGGGGGCGTGGCGTTGCAAAGACCAGGGTTATTCAAAGAATATCAGGGCGATTTTTCCGTCCGGGTCCATTGCAAAATCCATCTGAATCGCGCCGTTTTC
>Ga0073928_10011265_pt1 | contig 10457 bp, 9 predicted proteins | sample PaiPotPPA55metaG_FD_76969 | JGI IMG/M metagenome (GOLD analysis project Ga0073928, IMG submission 76969) | Iron sulfur acid spring bacterial and archeal communities from Banff, Canada, to study Microbial Dark Matter (Phase II) - Paint Pots PPA... ...
CTCGGGCGCTGGGGCCGCGAGCAACAGTGGCGGCATCGCCCCCGCCAGCACCCTTTAGTAGGTACTGTGCGGGTTGGAATGCCGCCAGCAGCGACTGCTCGGATTTCGGGTTGGCGACAATACCTGCGCAGCGGCAACCCGTCGAGCTCAATCTTTCTCAGGGAACATCATTTCCGCCCACGATCGGTACCTTAGCCGTCGGCGGACAGCGCCTGTTCGCAAGCGATGGGACACAGGTCACGGAATTTGCGCTAGGTAACATTGAACCGATTGCCAAAATCCAGGATTCAGGTACGGTTATGGATGCGACTGCGTCTGATGCGCTCTACATCGCGCATCCGGACGGGATCAACGTGTACCCCCCGGGCGCAACGCAGCCGAGCCGCACTATTACCGACGGTGTCACGACGGTTACCGCGCTGGCCATCGCACCGAACGGTCGCGACCTATTTGTCTGCAACGGAAGTGATGTGGCCGTATTCCCGATCAACGGACAGCATCCACTTCGCACGATCACTTCGGGAATAGATAAGGCGAGCGTGCTCGCCTTCGACAAACTCGGGCGCCTCGTCGTTTACAACTCGGGCGATGGCTCGATAGCTATCTATCCCGTGCAAGGCGTAGCCCCTCTTAAGACGATCGACGCCAGCACCGGGGGCACGGCGCTCGCGATCGGACCTACGAATACGATCTACGTCGTGCGCGCCAGCGCCAGCTTCATAGACGAATACGACCGTGAAAATTCAACGCTTTCCCGCGAGATCGCATTCGTGAAGAACCCCGAGCTCCCATGGGTCGACGATCAGGATACCCTCTACATCATGAACAGCGCGCGACGACCAGTCGTGTTGACGTTTCCATCGAAGTCCACGAAGCCATCCAGTCACTGGACAGTGGATCAGGAGCGCTTCGTCACTTCGGCATGGGCCGCGGGGACGGCGTGGTAAGTTGCGGTCATCTTCGGCAGTTCGCCGGAAGCACGCTGAGAGGTTCGGGGTTCGACTCCCTGGCGGCGTAAAAGTACAAGGAGAGCTCCGTCCCGTAAAGGGATTGGGGCTGTCTTCTCAGTGGAAGTTGGTCGCCTAGTCAATGGGTGCCGCACTACATCGCGGACTACTTTTAACGCGCATTCAACGGGTTCGCGGCTCAAGTCCGCGGCAGTGTACGGATATGAAGGCCTCGATCGGCAAAGGTACGGGGCCTTTTCCAACGGGTGCTTCCCTGGGCGACTTGTTGGAACTCGGTCCACATGGCGGTGAGAAGGTCCTGAGATGAACCGTCGTAGTCGCCGCTGAGGTCCCACATGAAGATGCCGCCGAAGTTGCGCTGACCGATGACGTAGGCGACCTTGTTCGTGGTCGACGTCGCATCGTCGTACGTGATGAACCCGGGACCGTTGTCGAACAGCAAATACGGCGCCATTGCCGACCTGTCGAGATACGACGTCCAGCCTTGCTGGTTGATGCGCTGCTTGATGTACGTTCCGTAGTTGTAGGTGGCGACGGTGTTCCCGCACAGGCCGCCGCAGCTTTGCCAGAGGGCGGTGATCGAGTTGAATTGGTAACCGTAAAACGCCGTGCCGATGTTGAGTTGCTGCGGCGCCACGCCGTAGGCGCCGGCGAACAGATCCATCGAGGTCTTCAGGCTTCCGCTCTGGCCGGGGTCGCTCGGGCTCTGATAGAGCGGCGAGTTGTGCCCAGCATAGGTCATCCATGGGCCGGTGAAGTCGTACGTCATGACGTTGAAGTAGTCGACGATCGCGGCAAGGCTCGGAACGTCGAAACCGGTGCCGTAATTCTGGGGGTTGGCCGGAATCGCCATCGAGAGCAGCCACTGCGGCGCTGGAAGCGCCGCGCGCAGCTGCTGCATCAGCGCGGTGCAGTTCTTCGTATCGCGCGGGGCGACGGGCACTTCCCAATCGATGTCGACGCCGTCATAGCTATACTTCACGAGGAAGGCGCGAAGGTTGCTTGCAAACGCTTTTCGCGCCATGGCGCTCGCCGCCACCTTGCGAAACGCTGCATCTTGCGCGCTGCCGGCACCGCCAACGGAGACTTGTACCTTGTCTCCTGCAAGGTGCGCCCCCGAGATCAATGCCGGCTCGAGAAAGTGGCGGTCGTCGAAGTGGAAGCCGCCACGTCCGTTTGCATCCAACAGCAAGAATGCATGAATGATGTTCGTCATTTCATCGTAGGGAATCTGGGCGGACGTATACGGCGGGTTTTGATATTTGGCCCACGACGAGTAATAGGAAAGCAATCGACTCGACGCGCCGGCACTCTGCGCGCAGAACGCCAATAAAACGATTGCGATTGTCGTCGAATGCCTCAGGCGCATGGACGGAGTATTCGGACCGTCCCGCAGCCCCGACCTGCGCCACGCTGGGAGCTCGGCCACAAGGTGCGGGGACAATCGCGGTGCGAACACCTCGTACGTGACGCTTTGAAGTTCGTGGAGGGACCGCCCGTGCGCTATACCGTCTCATTCTGCGCAGCTCTTGCCACTCTTACACTGTCCGCCTGCGGGGGCGCATCGGCGCCTTCCTCCGTTGCGCCGCCGGTCGCGGCCAATGCGAAGTGGGTGCAGCCCGGCGCCGGCAAGGGCCCGAACGCCTCGAACATCGTCGTCGTGATCATGGAGAATCGCGACTACGATCTGATCATCGGCGACTCGGAAGCCCCGTTTATCAACGGAACGCTCGTGCCGGAGGCGGCGCTCATGACGAACAGTCACGCGATCGGGCACCCGAGCCAACCGAACTACTTAGCCCTGTTCTCCGGCTCGACGCAGGGAATCACCGACGATTCGTGCCCACATACGTTCAAAACGCCGAACATCGGCGAAGAACTGCTCGGCGCCGGCGACTCGTTCATCGGCTACTCCGAGTCGATGCCCAAGGACGGCTACAAGGGTTGCGCCACCAGCCTCTACGCGCGCAAACATAACCCTTGGGTCGATTTTACGAACATCCCGGCGACCTCGAACCTCATCTGGTACGACATCCCCAGACAGTTGCCGTCGGGGTCCGCGCCGTCCCTGAACATCATCGTGCCGAATCTCTGCAACGACATGCACGACTGCAGCACGCAAACGGGCGACAATTGGCTCAAGGCCAACGTACCCACGATTTTGCAGCAGTTGGCATCGCAGAATGGCCTGTTCATCCTCACTTGGGACGAAGCCGATCCCGACGCGAACGGCACGAATCAGATCGCGACGCTACTGATCGGGCCGATGATCAAGCCGGGTCAGTACGCGCAGAATATCAACCACTATAACGTGCTCCACACCATGGAGAAGATCTTCAATGTACCTTGCACCGTCAACGCATGCAAGGCGCCGCTGCTGAAGGGAATGTGGCAGTAAAAGCCTGATCGAGCGGGTGGCCGCCACCTTACGGCCGGCGGTCACCCCGGGATAGCCGCAGCGCCAGCCGTTCTGCGTCGTCGGCGCCGGCGAGCGCTTCCAAGACGTCCACGAACGGCGTTGCGACGGACATCCCCCGAGAGCTGGGCGCGAAGCCGGGCGAGCGCGCATGCGGATTCAGCCAGACGATCCGGGCACAACGGCGCCGCAGCTCGCGCATCGCGCGTTCGAGATGGACCGACTCGCCCGAGTCCAGACCGTCGCTCGCGATGATGACCAGCGTTTGCTGATCCAGCACGCGCGGAGCGTTGTCGCGAACGAAACGTGCAAGGTTTACGCCGAGGCGCGTTCCTCCTCCCCAGGCTTCTCCTAGCCCTTCCAACGCACCGCTCGGTTCGGCGCGCGCAAGCGAGCGCGTGATATCGAGCAGCGAGGTGCTAAAGACGTACGCACGCAGTCGCGTCGTCGCCCGGCTGAGGGCAAACGTGAACTGCAAGAGCGCCGCGGCGGCGGCACTCATAGACCGGCTTCCGTCGAGCAGCACGACGAAGCGCGGCGCGCGGCGCGGCATCCCGAGCCGGTGTTGGACCGCTGGGTCACCACCGGTCTGTAGGCTGGCGCGTAAGGTGCGCCGCATATCGAATCGCGACCCTCGTGGCTGCGGCCGCCAGCGCCGTGCGCGCCCGAGGTGCACGCTGCGCACCAGCAGCCGGGCCGCGCGCTCCATTGCGTCCAAGTTGAGCGCCTCGATCCTCGGAGCCTCGCCGGCAGCCGCGATGGCGCTGGTCCGTGCACGCATCGTCAACCATGCGGTCAGGTTCGAACGCTCTTCGGAATTGTCGTGGCTGCGTGGTCTGGATAGCTGCGTGCCCGCGCCTTCGTCGGTAGTCTGCGCGAGGTCTGCGCCTGAAGCGGCGCGTGCTCGCAACTCGCCCGGGACGTGCAGGTGGACGGCGCTCGACGGGCCACGCGGTTGCTCCAGACCTCCGTCCCTTCGGAGGAAGAAGCGCTCGTACGCGGCATCGAAGACCGCGAGCTGCTCGTACTTCCCTCACGCAACGGTGCGCAGCACCGTTCGCACTCGGTATGGATTCGAAAGTCCGAGGAGGTGGAGCGCTCGCAGTGCATCCTGCGTCTCCGCTTGACCGGTAGAGAAGCCGTGTGCGTCGCGCAACAGCGCGAAGAACTCCACAACGCGTGCAGAGATCGAAGCCGAAGGTTCAGCCCCTGCGTGCACGCACCGTCCCGATGCCGTAGTCGGGTTCGACAGCTGCCGCCGGAGGTGCGCTCGTCCGCTCGAGAAGCGGCGCGTACTGCAGGCGCTTTGTCTGCAGCAGCTCCCAATCGCGTTGGACTTTGAGGATGCAGGCGCGCGTGAGTTCGAGTGTGCGCTCGTCGAGGAAACTGCGGTGCAGCCGGACGAGCGCCAGCGCCCAATCGAGACTCTCTGCGACTCCCGGGACCTTCTCGAACGGTTGCGCGCGAAGAAACTCCATGAAGCGGGCGATGTCTTCAGCAAGCTGCGCATCGATGCCGGGAAGCCGCGCGCGCAGGATCTCGATTTCTCGCTCGCGAGACGGATACTCCAGCCAGTGGTACAGGCAGCGTCGCCGCAGCGCGTCGGAGAGTTCGCGCGAGCGATTCGACGTGACGATCACCGCGGGCCGCGACCGGGCCGCTATCGTCCCAAGCTCCGGGATCGATACCTGAAACTCGCCGAGCAACTCGAGAAGGAACGCCTCGAACGCCTCGTCGGCCCGGTCGATCTCGTCAATCAAGAGCACGGGAGGGCGCACTTGCGTGATCGCCTCAAGCAGGGGACGCTTGAGGAGGAAGGCCTCACTGAAGATTTCAGCTTCGCGCGCGCCCGTCGAGCCGGCGCTACCTTCGGTCAGCCGGATGCGCAGCAATTGTTTGGGATAGTTCCATTCGTAGAGCGCGCTGGCGGCGTCGAGACCTTCGTAACACTGAAGACGAATGAGGCGCGTGTCGAGCGCTTGGGCCAGCACTTTGGCGCTCTCTGTCTTGCCGACGCCAGCGGGCCCCTCGATCAACAGCGGTTTCTCGAGCGCGAGCATGAGGTCCAACGCCGTCGCGAAAGCCTCGTCAACCAGGTATCCGTTTTCGGCGAGGCGCTGCGCGATTGTCGGAACGCTCACGGCGATCCTGCGGCTGCGAGCGCGGATGCCGGGTCGGCAGCGAACGCGGTGCGGCAGCCCACGCTGCAAAAGTAATAGGTTTGATCGTTGAGCTCGAGGCGCTCCCGCGCAGCTTCGATCTCAACGTCCATCCCGCAGATCGGATCGCGGGCAAGAGACGCACCGGGCGTCGCAGCCTCGGATTCCTGCCCGGTTACGCGCGACCCCGTCGCGACGATCTCCGCCAAGATGGACACTGCGACGTCGCCGGGCGTACGCGCCCCGATATCGAGGCCTGCGGGGCTGCGCACTGTTGCGAGTTGCTCGCGCGAGCGGCCCCCAAGCTCCAACGCCTCGAAAACCCGAGCTGCACGCTTGCGGCTGGCGACGAGCGCGATGAAAAGAAGGTCCGCCCCGAGCAACGCGTCGAGCGCCGCTTCGTCGTACTGGCCCAACGATGCGACGACGGCCGCCGTTCTGGCGGCTTCGCTCGCCGAGAGCCCGTCTACGAAGCCTCGCAAGGAGTCGACCGTTACGGTTTGCTGAGACGCTTTGGGTACATCGTCGAGGTCCGCACGACCGGCCACCAGCACTACGTCGTAGTCAATCGTGCTTGCCAACCGCGCAAGAGCGAGCGCGACCGGTGTGACGCCGACGACAATGAGGCGCGGAGCCGGCAAGTGCGGCTCGATGAAGACGTCGACCGCTCCTTCGGAAGCGCAGCTCATGGCGACGAAAATCGGCTGACCAGGCTCGGCGCCGCTCTCCCCGTGCGTCACGTCCTCGGGCCGAATCCGCAACAGACGGGGCGTTCCGCTGCGAATGACCTCGACTCCGTGACGGCGCACGACATCGCGCGAGCACGAGCCACCAACGAAGCCTTCGATGCGCCCGTCGGCGAACACGAGCGCACGATCTCCGACGTGCGAACTGACGGGCGACCGCCGCGAAACGACGATCGCAAGCGCGAAGGGGACGCGTTCGTTTTCGAGTTCCGTTACCCGCTCGAAGAGGCGCATCGGTGTCTCACCGTTTGGAGCGCGGCTCTATCACGTCGCGGCCTTTGCGTCTTGAATGGCACGCCAGACCTTGTCTCGCGTCAGCGGCATGTCGATACTGGTGATACCGAGCGGCGATAGCGCATCCATGACTGCGTTGACGAAGGCCGCGGGTGAACCGACGTTCGGGCTTTCGCCGACGCCCTTCGCTCCGATTGGATGATGCGGGCTCGGCGTGCAGGTGCTGTCCGTTTCCCACTTCGGCGTCTCGAGCGACGTGGGAATGAGATACTCGGTGAAGTTGGGCTGGAGATTGTTCCCGTTCTCGTCGGTAACGATCTCCTGCATGAAGGCGATGGCGAAGCCCTCGGTGAGACCGCCATGAATCTGGCCCTCGACGATCATCGGATTGATGACGGTGCCGCAATCGTCGATCGCTAGAAAGCGCCGGACGTTCGTTGCTCCCGTCTGCGGATCGACGTCGACAACGGCAATGTAGGCTCCATACGGAAACGTGAGATTCGGCGGGTCGTAATAGTACGTCGCCTCGAGCCCAGGCTCGTTGGGACCAGGGTTCGTGTAGGCGGCGAAGGCGACTTCCTTCATCGTGAGCGACTTATCCGGGATCCCTTTGACCCGGAACTTGTAGTCGACCCATTCGACGTCGTCCTCGGGCGCTTCCAATACGTGCGCGGCGATCTTCCGCGCGCGCTCGCGCACGCGACGAGCAGCCATTGCGAGCGCAGCGCCCGCCACCGGCGTGCTGCGACTGGCGTAGGTACCGAGGCCGTAGGGTGCCGTGTCGGTATCGCCCTCCTCTACCAGCAGGTTTGCTGGATCGAGGCCAAGCTCTTCAGCGACGATCTGCGCCCAGGTGGTTTCATGGCCCTGGCCCTGCGACTTGGTCCCCGCGCGCACGATGCCCGAGCCAGTTGGATGAATGCGGATCTCCGCGCTGTCGAACATCTTGATGCCCATGATGTCAAAGTGTTTGCTCGGGCCTGCTCCGACGACTTCGGTGAACGTGGAGATACCGATGCCCATGAGCTCGCCGCGCGCACGCTTTTCGGCCTGCTCTTTGCGCAGTTCTGCGTACCCGATCTTGTCCAGCGCTTTCTGAAGCGTCGTATGGTAGTCGCCGCTATCGTACACGAAGCCCAGCGGCGAGGCGTACGGAAACTGCTCCTTGCGCACGAAATTGGTCATTCGAACATGTGCCGGGTCCTGACCGAGAGCGCGCGCGAGCATATCCATTCCGCGTTCGATCGCGTACGAGGCTTCGGTGACCCGGAACGAGCAGCGGTACGCGATGCCACCCGGCGCCTTGTTCGTAAAATATGCGTCGAGTTCGGTGAACGCCGTCGGGAAGTCGTACGATCCCGTGCAGATCCCGAACATGCCGGCCGGGTACTTCGTTGGATCGGCCGCAGCGTCGAACGCTCCGTGATCGGCGGTCGTGGTGACCTTGAGCGCCGTCACTTTTCCGGCCTTCGTCGCGCCGATCTCTACGTCCATGTGGTAGTCGCGAGCGAATCCCGTCGTGGTCAGGTTTTCGGTGCGGCTCTCGATCCACTTCACGGGAACCCCCGTAACGATTGAGGCAACAGCCGCGCAGACGTAGCCTGCGTAGACCGGCACCTTGTTCCCAAAGCCGCCGCCGATGTCGGGCGAGATCACGTGAATCTTGTCTTCGGGGATTCCGGTTACGAGCGAAACGACCGTGCGGTGCGCGTGCGGCGCCTGCGAAGTCATGTACAACGTGAGCGTCCCGGTCGCTGGATTCATGTCGGCGACGCACCCGCACGGCTCCAGCGGGGCAGGGTGGCAGCGCTGAAAATACACGCGCTCGTTGATCTTCACTTCGGAGGCGGCTAGCGCCGCGTCCGTCTCGGCGCGCTTGCCGACTTCCCAGTGGTAGATGTGATTGGTCTTGTTTTCCCGATCCTCGCGCACGAGGAGCGCATCGGTTTTCGCGTCAAAAGGTGTTACGACCGGCGCAAGCATCTCGTACTCGACCGCTACGAGCTCGACGCCGTCGGCCGCCGCTTCGCGCGACGTAGCGACGACCGCAGCGACTTCCTGGTACTGATAGAGCGCCTTGCCCACGGCTAAGACCATCTGCTTGTCGTAGCCGTGGAAGGTCGGAATCCACGCAAGACCAACGCCGGCGAGATCGTCGGCGGTGATCACCGCTTTGACGCCGGGTACGGCGAGCGCCGCGGTCTTATCGATGCTGACGATTTTGGCGTGCGCGTACGGGCTGTGCACGATCGCCAAGTACAGCATGTTAGGAAGGACGATATCGTCGACGTAGCGGCCGTTGCCGGCGATGAAGCGCGCGTCTTCTTTGCGCCTCATGGAGAGTCCGATAGCGTGCCGATCGTTCGTCGGAGTTGTAGTCGTGCTCACGTGCGGCTCTCCTTAGGAGGCGGCGACGGGTTCAAGGGGCGGCGCGGAGAGTTCGGCCGCGGCTTGCGTAACGGCCTTGACGATGTTGTTGTAGCCGGTGCAGCGGCACAGGTTCCCAGAAAGTGCATCGCGGATCTCCGCTTCGGTCGGCTGCGGGTTCTGCTTGAGGAAAGCGATTGCGGTTGCCATCATGCCGGGGGTGCAGTACCCGCACTGCAGGCCGTGCTGGTCCGAAAACGCTTGCTGCATCGGGTGAAGCTTGCCGCCCGTTTTCATGCCCTCGATGGTGGTGATCTCGTGGCCGTCCGCCATGACGGCGAACATGGTGCACGATTTAACTGCGCGCTCGCCGTCCATCAGAACGACGCAAACCCCGCAGCTCGAGGTGTCGCAGCCGACATGTGTACCCGTTAACCCCAAGTTCTCGCGCAGAAAGTATGCAAGCAGCGTACGCGGTTCGACGTCGCGCTCGTAGGCGGTCCCGTTGACGGTGATCGAGACCCTCATGCCATGTCCTCCATGCCCAAGCGGGCAAAGGCTTTGCGCAGCGCGCGCTCGACAAGCACGCCGGCCATCGCCTTCTTGAAGGCGACGGTCCCTCGTGTGTCCGCAGCGGGATCTGCAGCCGTGCGCGCCGCGTCGGCGGCTGCTGCGATCGTTGCGTTCGACGGTTGCGTGCCGGTCAGCGCTCGCTCGGCCTCGCCGACACGGACGGCCGTCGGGCCCGCTGCACCCAGCGCGATGCTGGCGCTTTCGACCGTACCGTCTTGTGCGAGGGTCACGCGAACCGCGGCCGCCGCGGTGGCGAAGTCTCCGACCTTTCGTTCGATCTTGAGGTAGGCGCCGGCACTTCGCGGCATCGGGACGGGGAAACGCACTTCGAGCGCCATTTCGCCGTCACCAACGGCGGTCGTGAACGAGTCTACCAGGAATTCGCGCAGCGGAACGACCCGCTCCCCGGCCTTCCCGCGGACGACGACGGAAGCATCCGACGCGAGCGCGGCGACCGGCCAATCGCCGGAGGGGTCGTTATGGCAGAGGCTCCCGACGACCGTCCCCATTTGACGCACGACCGGATCGGCGACGACGGCGCAGACGTCGGCAAGCATCGGGTAGCGCCCGGCACGCAGCGGCGCGCAGATCTCGAGCGCTCGGTCGCGCGCTCCGGCGCGAATGCGGAGTTCACCGCCAGTTTCATCGATGGCATCGAGCTCCGCGATGCGGTTGATATCGACGAGCACGGAAGGCCGAGCGAGTCGTAGGCGCATTGCTGGGATCAGGCTCTGGCCGCCCGCAAGAACGCGGGCGTCGCCTCCGTGCGCTGCCAGCGCGGTGAGTGCCTCCTCGATTGACCGGGCGGGCACGTAGTCGAACGCGGCTGGAAACATGAAGACCTCTTGCTCGGGGGAACCCGGTGGGTCAGAATCATTGCTAAGTATGATGCTCCCGGCGCTTTCCCTTGACCGCTGAGCGGTCGAACCGCATCGCCGCAATTGTTTTAGCGGCAGGTGCGAGCAGTCGAATGGGGGTGCAGAAGCTGCCCCTC
>Ga0073928_10011269_pt1 | contig 10455 bp, 6 predicted proteins | sample PaiPotPPA55metaG_FD_76969 | JGI IMG/M metagenome (GOLD analysis project Ga0073928, IMG submission 76969) | Iron sulfur acid spring bacterial and archeal communities from Banff, Canada, to study Microbial Dark Matter (Phase II) - Paint Pots PPA... ...
CATCGCCGCCACCACAGCGAGCGCGGCAACCGGAATCCAGAGCGCCGCCGAGGTACCAAATCGATCGGCGATGACGCCGCCTGCCAACGGCATGATGGTGGTACCGACGATGACCGCGAAGAAGTTGGTGATGCCGAGTGCCGTGGCGCGCAGCTCCTCGGGTACCAGCTCGCTCACGCACGTGGCGATGACGACCGGCAACAGGCCGAATCCGCAGAAGCCGACGACGCCGATCAGCGCCATCAGCATCGGCGCGCCGAACCCGCCGATGATGTAAGCGACCAATGCCGCGATGCCGACGAGGGCGGCCAGCAAGACCGCCATGCGCCGGCCTATGAAGTCGGACAGGTATGGCACCACGATGCATCCGGCCGCGCCGGCGAAGCCCCAGGCGGAGACGATCTTTCCGGCGTCAGGGGCGCTGAATTTCCGAACTTCCTCGAGAAAAAGATGATTGAAGGCGATCGAGACGGCAAGCCAGGTCAGGACGGCGCAGCCGATGATGGTAATGCGCACCATCGAGGGATCGCGCAACAACTGCATGCCAGCGCGCCAATCGATGCCGCGCCCGGCGGCTTTGCGCGGCGGCTCGCGCATGAACAATGCCAGCGCCAGCACCACCAGAGCGGTCGCCGCGCCGATGATCGGAAATGCCCAGCGCCAGCCGAAATCGGCGGTGATGCGGGTGATGATCAGCGAACCGACTCCGGCGCCGATCAGCGTATAGCCGCCGGTGAAAATCGCCTGGTTGAAACCGCGGCGCTGCGGCGGGGATTCTTCGCCGACCACGGATTCGCCGACCGACCAGCCGACGCCGTCGCCGATGCCGAGGAGGTCGCGCACGAAGAACATCGACCAGAAGCCGACAGTAAGTCCCATCGCCACGGTCAACACGCTGACGAACGCCGCCGCCGGCAACAGCACGAGGCGGCGGCCATAGCGGTCGGAGAGCCAGCCGCCGATCCAGCTCGCAAATGCCCAGGTGATCGAGGTGCCGGAGATCAGCGCGGTCGCCTGCCACTTCTGCATGTGAAATTCCGGGATGATCTGCGGAAAGATCGCGCCGATGCCGACCCGGTTGAGGCCGACGCTGCCCCAGAACAGGATCAGCAATCCCATCAAGACGATTTCGTAATAGCGCGGCGCCGCTCGGGCCCCCGTCAACGTACTCATCCTGCGTCCTCCCCATGTTCCGCTTGGCCTCGCCGAGTATGCAGCCCCCGGCTTTGGCGACTGACCGCTTGCCGATTATGCACGAACGGCGGCCGGTTTCACCAAGCAGGTTTGAGTTTTGGATTTTGTCGCGTTACCTGCGGCGAACCCGTATCCACTTCGCCGGGAAATGCTTTAGGGTGGCAGCGCCGAGAAGGGCCGCGCCGACATGCAGCAAAAGCACCACCGCATCATCATCGTCGGCGGCGGGCCGGTGGGCTCGATCGCGGCGCTGACGCTGGCGCAAGCCGGCATTCCCGTGACGGTGCTGGAACGCGAGGCCGAGATCGTCGCCGACTATCGCGCCTCCACGTTTCATCCGCCGACCCTCGATCTCCTGGAGGCCAGCGGCGCCACCGAAGCGCTCATCGGCATGGGTCTAATCGCGCCCACCATGCAGTATCGCGATCGCCGGCGCGGCAAGATCGCCGAATTCGATTTCTCGTTGCTGCGCCATGACACGCGCCATCCCTATCGCCTGCAATGCGAGCAATTCAAGCTCGTGGGATGGGCGTATCGCCAACTCGCGGCGATTCCCGGCGCCGAGCTCTGCTTCAGCCACGAGGTGACCCACGTCGCGCAAAACGAGGACGGTGTCGTGGTCCAGGTCACGACGCCCGCCGGAGAGAAGACGCTCAAGGGCGATTTCCTGATCGCCGCCGATGGCGGTCGCAGCACGGTGCGCAAGGCACTCGCGGTCGGCTTCGAGGGCTTCACCTATGCCGAGCATTTTTTGGTGGCGGGCACGCGCTTCGACTTCAAATCGGCGATGCCCGACATCTGCTCGGTCAACTACACCGCGGATCCCGCCGAATGGTATCTCCTGCTGGAGATCCCGGACATGTGGCGGATCGTGACGCCCGTCGACCCCGACCGCGAGCCTGACGACGCCATGCAGGCATCATCGATCCAGAGCAGCCTCCAGAACCTGCTGCCACGCGCGGAACCCTACGAAATCGTCGTCAAGGCGATCTACCGAGTGAGCCAACGCGTCGCCGATACCTACCGCAAGGGCCGTGCCTTCCTCGCCGGCGATGCTGCTCACATCAACAATCCGCTGGGCGGCATGGGATTGAACGGCGGACTCCACGACGCGCTCGATCTGACCGGTCGGCTCATCAGGGTGTGGCACGGCACGAGCGACGAGACCCTGCTCGCGGGGTACGAACTTCGGCGCAAGCCCGAGGCCGTCAACGCCATCAATGCCATCACTCAGCGCAACAAGCGCCTGCTGGAAGAGCGCGACCCCGAGGTGCGACGCCGCAACCTCGAGGAATGGGCCCGCATCGCCGCCAACCCCGCACTCGCCTACGAACACCTCCTGCAGACCTCGATGATCGCGTCGCTCAGGCGATCGGGCATGATCGACGTTCCATAAGGCCGGGGAATCACTCGGACTATGGGAATTGCTCGACCGCGCCGAAAAAACAGGCAATGTTCCGATCACCTTGAACTTTCGTCGACCTTCCCCCATTTTTCGGGAGCGCGGCACTGGTATCGAGGTGCGGCGCGTCTCAAAGCGGCGGAACCGAGCCCGGTGCACCGTCGTTGGGACGACAAGCGGCGCCCCGGAGGATCGATTTCGTGACCAATCCTGAATTGCGCGATGCGGGGCAGAATCGCGCCCCCTGGGTGCAATGCTTTCTCGACACCAGGCGCGCCAGCGAGCGCTTGGCCCGCGAGCTCTCGGCGGAGGACCAAACCATTCAGTCGATGGCGGATGCCAGCCCGACGAAATGGCATCTGGCGCACACCACCTGGTTCTTCGAGACCTTCCTGCTGCGTGCGCATCTCTCGGACTATCGAGTCTTCTCGCCCGATTTCGGTTTTCTCTTCAATTCCTATTACGAGGCGGTTGGGCCTCGCCACGCGCGTCCTCAACGCGGCCTGCTGTCGCGACCGGGGGCCGGGGAGATCCAGGCCTATCGCGACGCCGTGACCGCGGAGACGACAGCCCTCATCGAACGCGCCGACGAACGCCGCTGGGCTGAAATTCTCACGACTCTCGAACTCGGCATCAACCACGAGGAGCAGCATCAGGAACTGATCCTGATGGATATCAAGCACGCCTTCTCGGTCAATCCGCTGGGACCCGGCTATCGCAGGGCGGCGCTCTCGCCGACAGCGCGCGAGGCGGCGCCACTGCGCTGGATCGAGTTCCCCGGCGGCTTGGCCGAGATCGGGCACGACGGGCGCGGCTTCGCCTTCGACAACGAGGGACCGCGCCACAAAGCGTGGCTCGAGCCCTACCGCATCGCCTCCCGGCTCGCCACCTGCGGCGAGTATCTCGCCTTCATCGACGACGGCGGTTACCGACGGCCGGAATTCTGGCTCTCCGACGGCTGGCAGACGGTCACGGCGCAGGGATGGAGCGCGCCGCTCTACTGGCAGGAGGCGCCCGACCTGGGCTGGTCGGTCTTTACTCTCTCCGGTCGACGTGCGCTTGATCGCGCGGAGCCGGTCTGCCACGTCAGCTACTACGAAGCGGACGCCTACGCGCGGTGGGCGAGGCGACGCCTTGCAAACGAGAACGAATGGGAGGTCGCGGCGGCGACGGTGGAACTCGCCGGCAATCTGGCGGATCGCGATCGCCTTCATCCTGCTCCCGCCGCTCCTTCCGGGAGCGGCCTCGAGCAGATGATCGGCGATGTCTGGGAATGGACCAGCAGTGCCTATGCCGCCTACCCCGGCTATCAGCCGGCGCCCGGCGCGGTCGGCGAATACAACGGCAAATTCATGAGCGGTCAGATGGTGCTGCGCGGCGGCGCCGCGGTGACGCCGGCGCGACACATTCGTCGCTCCTATCGCAATTTCTTCCCGCCAGCGGCGCGCTGGGCGTTCAGCGGGATCCGACTGGCGGAGGATGCCTGATGCGTGCGCAAAAACAAATCGCCTTCGTCGACATGGCGGCGAAGCAGGAGAGCTTTCGGGATGCCGCGATCGCCGGGCTGTCGCAGCGGCGAAAATCCATTCCTTCGCGGTTCCTTTACGACGAGCGCGGTTCGGCGCTCTTCGAGCGGATCTGCGAACTACCGGAGTACTACGTAACGCGCACCGAGCTCGCGATCCTCGGCGAGCGCGCCGGAGAAATCGCGAGCCGGCTCGGGCCGCGCTGTCAGCTCGTCGAATTCGGCAGCGGCGCCAGCGTCAAGGTCCGCTCGTTGCTCGCGGCGCTCTCGGAGCCGCAAGCCTATGTTCCCATCGACATTTCGCGCGAGCAGCTCCGCGATGCCGCTCACGACATGGCACGGGACTTTCCCGATCTGGATGTGGTGGCGGTCTGCGCTGACTACTCCGCACCGTTCACGCTGCCCCCGCTTCCGCCGACCGGCGGCGGACGGCGGGTTGGGTTTTTCCCGGGATCGACGATCGGCAATTTCACGCCGCCGGAGGCAACCAGTTTCCTGATGGGCTGCCGCCATCTTCTCGGACCCGGCGGCGGCATGCTGATCGGGGTCGATCTCAAGAAAGATCCGGCGATTTTGAATGCCGCCTACGATGACAGCGCCGGCGTCACCGCCGCCTTCATCTTGAACCTGCTCGAACGCATGAACCGCGAGCTTGACGCCGATTGCGACATGAATCGCTTTGGGTTCGAGGCCTTCTATAATCCTGAGATGGGCCGTGTCGAGCTCTACATTCGAAGTCTCGTCGATCAGATCGTCACCGTCGCCGGCGTGCGGTTCGGCTTCACGGCCGGTGAGCGAATCCACGCGGAATACTCCTACAAGTTCGACCTCGCCGAGTTCCGCAGGCTTGCCGAGCACGCGGGGTATCGCAGCGCCGCCTGCTGGACCGACGCGGCGCGGCTCTTCAGCGTTCACTATCTGCTGGCCGAATAGACCCGCTGGGGATAGGCACCTCCGTAAAAAACTTCACGCGACCATCTGGCCCTGGCGCAACGCCGGGTGCAGTATGGGCACGACCGTCGGCGGCCCCGGACCTCTCGGGACGAATCTCGGCGGCAGTAGCGCGTTTCTTCGGGCAACGCCGATGGATTTCGCTTCACCGCAGGGCCTCTGGGACAAGACGGCCGAGGAACCGAGTGCCGTCGGAACGCTGGACGGCGATCTCGCGGTGGAGGTCGCCATCATCGGCGGCGGATTCTGCGGCCTTTCCGCGGCGCTGCACTTAGCCGAGGCGGGCGTCGATGCCGTCGTGCTCGAAGCGGAAACGCCGGGCTGGGGCGCCTCGGGTCGCAATGGCGGGCAAGTCATCGCCGGCCTCAAGATCGATCCGGGGGAATGCGTCCACAAGTTCGGCGCTGAACCCGGGCGCGCGCTCGCGAAATTCGGCGCCGGAACGGCCGACCTTGTTTTCGATCTGATCGAGCGCTTTCAAATTCGCTGCGAGGCGCATCGCAATGGATGGCTGCAACCGGCCCACGGCCGGGCCGGGGTCGCCGCCGTCGCCGCGCGCGTCGGCGATATTCAGGCGAGCGGCGGGAATGTCGAGCTGGTGGAGCGCGAGCGGTTGGCGCAGCTGATCGGCACCAAACTCTATGACTGCGCCATGCTCGATCGTCGCTCAGGCTCGGTGCAGCCCTTGGGTTACGCCCGGGGTCTCGCGACCGCGGCGCTCAAGGCCGGCGCGCGGCTCTTCCGGGAGGCGCGCGTCACGTCCCTGGAGGCCCGCGATGGGCGCTGGCTCCTGACGACCGCGCGCGGGCGCGTCAGCGCGCGACATTGTCTCATGGCCACCAATGGCTATACCGGCGATCTGCATCCAGCACTCCACGCCGCCATGATCCCCGTGCAGAGTTACCAGATCGCGACCGATCCGCTGCCTGACGCGCTCGATCGCCAAGTGCTGCCGTCCCGCATCCCGGTTTCGGATCTCCTTTATCTCGGTGTCTATTTTCGCCGCGACGATGCGGGCCGCTTCATCATCGGCGGTCGCGGCAGCCTTACCGACCACGAACGGCCCGATCTCTTTCGCAACATCCAACGGATCGCCCACGTGCTCTACCCGGCGCTGCGCGAGATCGATTTTACTCTCCGCTGGGGCGGCAAGCTCGCGCTCACCAGCGATCATCTGCCGCGACTGGTGACCATCGAGCGCGGCCTCCACGCCGCGTATGGCTGCAACGGCCGAGGCGTCGCACTCGCGACCTCCATGGGCAAGCTCGCGGCCGAGCGCATACGCGGCATCGAGCATCCCGATCTGCCGATCGCAAACCTTCCGCCGGCGCGCTTTCCCTTCTATCCGCTTCGACTGCCGGCGATGGCCGTCATCGCGCGATTCAAACGTCTGCGCACGCGGTTCGTCCGCGCCTGAGAGCAATTTCGATTCACGACGACGACCTGATACTGTAAAAGCCACGCTCACGGCGACCGCCCGGGGAGCCCGATCGCGGGAATTTTCGAGTAGGGAGGCTCGTCAATCGTGTCCACCACCGATCTCTCCAATTCCAAAATCGTCGCGACCTACCGTGAGCGTACTTCGCGCTCCCAGGCGCTCGCCGCCGAGGCGAAACAATTGCTGCCGAGCGGCATCACTCATGACGACCGTTATTTGAAGCCCTATGGCATCTACGTGGAGCGCGCGAAGGGGCCGCGGAAATGGGATGTCGATGGCAACGAGTACGTCGACTACTACGGCGGTCACGGCGCGCTGCTGTTGGGGCACAACAATCCGACCGTGCTGTCGGCTGCCCAAGGCGCGCTTGAGCGCGGGACGCATTTCGGCGCCAACCATCCCGGCGAGGTTCGCTGGGCGACGCTGGTGCGGCGGATGGTGCCGTCGGCCGAACGTCTGCGCTTCACGTCCTCGGGCACCGAGGCGACGTTGATGGCGCTGCGCCTCGCGCGCGCCTTCACCGGCAAAAAGAAGATCCTGCGCTTCATGACGCATTTCCACGGCTGGCACGATCACATGACGGCCGGCCAAGCCGCGCATTTCGACGGCACGCCCACCATCGGAACGATCGCGGAGATCGCGGCCAATACCGTCCTTTTGAAGCCCGGCGACATCGCAGCACTGCGCCAAACTTTCGCCGAGCACGGCGACATCGCCGCGGTCATTCTGGAGCCGACCGGATCGGGCTTCGGCAGAGTGCCGCTGTCGCCGGACTTCCTGGCGGCATTGCGCGACGTCTCGGCCAAGCATGGCGCAATCTTGATCTTTGACGAGGTCGTGACCGGCTTCCGCGTCTCGCCCGGCGGCGCGCAAGCCAAGTTCGGCATCAAGCCGGATCTGACGGCGCTCGCGAAGATTCTCGCGGGCGGCCTGCCGGGCGGCGCAGTGTGCGGCCGCAAGGAGATCCTCGACGAGCTCGATTTTGATGCCGCGACCAGCAAGGGGCGCGAGAAGATAGCGCACCCCGGGACCTACAACGCCAACCCGGTATCGGCGGCGGCGGGGATTGCGGCGCTGGAAATCGTCGAGAGCACCGATGCCTGTGAGAAAGCGAACCGGTATGCCGCGGAATTGCGCGATCGCATGAACGAAGTGCTCGCACAGGAGCGCGTGCCCTGGGTGGTCTACGGCACCTTCAGCGGCTTCCACATGTTCCTGAACCCGCAGCGCCGCGACCTCGGGGACGGGTTCGATCCGCTGGCACTCGACCATGCCGAACTCACGGCGAACCCGAAGACGCTGCTACAGAAGGTCCGCGTGGCGATGCTGGTGAACGGCATCGACCTCAATGGTCGCCTCAGCGGGTTCGCCTCGGCGACGCATGGCCGCGACGAGATGGAGCAGACGGTCGATGCGTTCCGCGCCGCGCTGCATATGCTTCGCGAAGAGGGCGAGTTGCCGCGACGCTGAGCCTGGATTCGCGCTCGCGGGCAGGCCTCGACGGGCAGCATCAGCGAGCGTGGCTGATCTCCATCATCTCCAGCAACCTTTCCACGCTCAATGTGGGATCGATGCTGGCGCGGCCGATATCCCGCTGCACCGAAGAACTTACCAGCGTGTTCCGCTTCCGCTCGGCAATTTCCTCCAGTGCCACACGCCACTCCGTGACGCGTTGCTTGCCGCGCGTCGACGGGACCAGGACGGTATTGCTGCCATCGTCCTTCAAATAATAGTCGCCGATGATGGTATCCTTCAGGTGAAAACTCGATCGGTACTTGGCGCAGAATCGAATCAGAAAATCATAATCCTCGAGTTTCGCCAAGCTGGTATCGAAGACCAGGTCGGCGCGATCGACGATCGATTTGTCGATCACGTAGCTATGAATCGGACAAAAATTGTCGAAGAACAGATGCAGAAGTCCGTTGCCCCTGAACTCATAGCTTTTCTTGCTGGTAATGATGATATCGCCGTGGACGCTCACATGCTTTCCCACAACGCCGCCGAACGCGATCGCGCTGCCAGAGCGATCGAGCTCGGCAACGAGCTTCCGATAACCCTCGGCATAGATCACATCGTCGTAGTCGAGAAAGGCGAGATACCGACCGCGTGACCTCGCGACGCCGGCGTTTAGCAGCGCGGCCCGCGCGTCGGGCGGGTCTGAGACGTCGTAGTTCACGATCTCCAATTCGACCGTCTCATCGAGTCGAAGCATGGGTGCGAGCGCGCCTTTGACGCGTGCGGTCGCATTTGCATCGAAGCGCTGCGTCACGACGTAGATCGTCAGCGGGCGATACACTTGGTTGACAAGCGAAAAGATGCAGCGGTCGAGTTCGACCATGCGGGACATTTCGTGAAAGCGAACGATCACGTCGAGAGGAGCCGCCGTCATGCGGGCTACCACCTGGTCGGCGCGAAACTGAAGAGATGATCGAAATCCGCGACGCCATCGCCCGCGACATGGGCCACCGGCGGCATCTCCGGCACCACGCCGCCGATCTTGCGGATGGCATCGCGCATCGCCGCTTCAAATTTGCGACTTCGCCACTTTCGCGCGAGGATCAAGCCCGAGAGAAGATAATGGCCGTGGACGCGCGGATCATATGGCCGGTCCGTCGTCGCATGGTAGAATAGGGCGCGAACGCAGGTCTTGACCTTGAATCCCGCCACGCGGGCGCGCCAGGACAGATCGACGTCTTCCATGTACATGAAGAACGCCTCGTCGAACCCGCTGACTACGCGATAGATCTCGCGGGGAATCAGCATACATGCGCCGGACGCCCAGGGAGTGTCGAGATTGGCTATATCGATGACCTTCGCATGCTCGTCGGGAAACTGCAGCGCGTCGATGAGCGCGGTGTCCTTTAGGCCGTGCGACATGCGCAACAGAGCGTCGATGCAGCGGTGATGGAAGGCGCCATCGGGATTGCAGGCGATATAGACATCGGCCCCGCCCGCGAAAGCCTCTTTCATCAAGATGTTGTGGGCCGCGCCGAAGCCGATATTGCCGCGACTTGGCACCGAACGCACGCCTGGATATTCACGCGACGGAGAACCAGTCTCCACGCCATTGTCGATCAGAAGAATCGTCGATTGCGGCAACACCTGCGTGGATGCGAGCGCGATCGTCGCGCTCGAGAGCGCCCGCTGCAGCTCCGCCTCCGCATTCTCGTATGCGACGAATCCGATCGCGACGTTGTAGGGCAGCAGCTGCGGGACAATCATGCCGAGCGCCGCACCTTGCTGCGTTGCGCGAAATGTACGATCGGCGCGCAGCAATTCGCGCAGACGGAGCCGATTCTTCGCGACGAAGACGCGACCCTCCGCGGCGCCCGAGGCGATGAAGTGCGCAAGCGGGTTGATGCCGGCCGCCTTCACCTCGGGATGGGTGTCCGCATAAAGATCGGTGTCGAATTCAGGATGCGGGTCCCACCCCTCGGCTGCGCCGTGGAGCAAGTAGTGCACGAGCGGATTGAGCCCGGACGCTCTTACGTCCGGGTTCTGATCCAGATACCAAGCGGTGGAGAACAAAGGATTCGGGTCGCGACCTTCGGCCGCACCGATTTCCATATAATGCAATAGCGGATCGAGCCCGCTGCCGCTGACTTCCGGATACCTCTCCAGATACCACTCGCGATCGAACAGGTCGGACACCGCCACGAGACGCGCCTGCGGCGATTGGGAAAACCGCATGCCGGCGACCAATCGCTTCGCACGCGTCCGCGCGCTCCACCTCACCCGCTGGAGCAGCGTCTTGCCAAGGCGCAGCGGCGCCGTGAGGTATCGAATCCTGCTGCTGCGAACGGCTTTGAGCTCAGCGGTCATTCTACCCATCAAGGCCGCCAAGGCATTGTGCGCGGCCGATAGTTCCTGATAGTCGGACCAAATCTTGCGCAGAAGCTGCTGCGATCGGGCAAGGTTCGGCGCGTATTGTGCGCCTCCGCCGCG
>Ga0073928_10011270_pt1 | contig 10453 bp, 5 predicted proteins | sample PaiPotPPA55metaG_FD_76969 | JGI IMG/M metagenome (GOLD analysis project Ga0073928, IMG submission 76969) | Iron sulfur acid spring bacterial and archeal communities from Banff, Canada, to study Microbial Dark Matter (Phase II) - Paint Pots PPA... ...
GCCCGAAACCCAAGCGCTGCTGCGCGACAAATTCGATGGCAACCCCATCAACCCCCAAAACCTCACCGAATGGCGCCAGGGCGGCCACCAGGATTGGCTGCGCAACCAGCAGCGCCTCGAACTCGCCCGCCACATGGCCGAGCACGCCCAGGATTTGGATGACCCGCGAGAAGGACCGCGCCTGAGCAGCGACCAACTCGGCCTGGTCTTGACCGTCGAACTGGCCGCCATGGTCAAGGAATGGCAGGCCGGCACGGGCGAGCCCAAAGATCGCTGGCAGCAGTTGCGCGCCTTGCTGCGCGAACTGGCCGTGTTGAGGCGCGAAGACCATCGGGCGCAACGCGACAAGATCGCCCAGGAGAAGTGGGCCTGGCAAGCCGAGGCGCTCGAGGAGGAAAAGCAGCGCAAGATCGAGGCGGCCAGGATTCGGGAGGCCAATGCTTTGTATAAGAAGTTGAGCTGCGAAATCACCGCGCGAGGCTACCGGGGCAGCGACCTGCTGCGCATGGGCTCCGAGGTTCACCGCGCGGTCTTCAAAGGCAAGCCCATGCCGCAATGGGCCCAAGAGTTCCTGGCCCAGGAAGCGAGCGCCGGGTCCGAACCCCTCCCGTTGGCCCCGTCAGACCCATCAGTCCCATCCGGCTCGCCATGCCCTGCGCCTTCCAGCCGCTCCGAAGCCCCGGCGGTCCTGCCCCGGAACCAGCAGCCCGATCAGGCCCAATCAAACCCAATCAAACCGGATCAAACCGGACACGTCATGGAACAACCCTGCGGAAATGACGAAACCCGAATCCCGAAGACCCAGGAAAGCCCGGAGTCCGAACCCTTCCCATTCGTCTCATCGGTCCCATCAGTCCCATTCGGCCAGCCCCAACACGATGCACCCAATCAAGCCGAATCAAACCCAATCAAGCCAAATCAAGATGAATCAAACCGATAATGTCATGGCGACGACGGATCCGTGCTCGACCATGCCGCAAGGCAAGCCTCATGATATCTGCCGTGGCTCGTCAAAGGAAATCATGATTGCGCCGGTAACCTTGGAATTGGGCGCTCCGCAAGGAGTTCGATTATCTGATTCCGCCCGACTTGGCGGAGCAGATCGACGTGGGCAGCCGGCTGCAAGCCCCTCTCGGCGCAATACAAATGTTCGAGGGTGCCTTGGCAAAACGGGGTAAAAAAAGTTGTTGCATTAAACTTAGCCATATGATATCTAGCCAAATAATGTCTAGCCTCAGATATCCTAGCAGAGGAAAGGCCAGCCCTCAGCGCTTTGGCGAGTGGTTGCGTCGATTGCGCGAGGAACGCAAACTTCCATTGCGCGCCGTGGCTGCCGCTGCCGAGATGGATCAGGCGCATCTGAGCAAGGCCGAGCTTTGCCAGCGCTTGCTTACCGCGGAGCAAGTCGCCGCCCTCGCCAAGTTTTTCAAAGTGAACGCCACGGAAATGGAAGCGCGCCGCATCGCCGAAAAATTCCGCATGGAGCACGCAGACAATCCGGCCGCGATCCAAGCCCTGCAAATCTTGAACGACGCTCCCTTGAAATCCGGTAAGACGAACTCCTGAGACAATTATGGCCCGCCAAAAGAAATCAAGACCCGCACCCGAGACCGCTGCCGATATTCCGGCGGAGCTGAAAGCTGGCTATATCGCTGACTTTATCTCCGGCCTGCCGGTGAAGGATACGCCCGAAGAGCGCGATGCCGTGCAGGTGTTTGCCCGCCGCCTGGTTGAGGATTACGGCTACCCAAGGGAGTTCATTCAGACGCGTCCACAGTATCGCGTTCGCAAACGTCCGTCCGACGAAGAAAAAGGCTATCCGGTGGATGTTGCCGTATTCCAATCAGTCAGGAATTTGGAGCAGGAACTTGTCATCGTCGTCGAGTGCAAGAAGAAGACCCGCAAAGATGGGGTTGCGCAACTCAAACTCTATCTCGACATGTCCGCCGCCAAGGTGGGTGTGTGGTTCAACGGGGACGAACATGAATATCTTCGCAAGGTTCACCACAAAGATGGCCGGCGAACTTACGAGCCGTTGCCGAACATCCCGCGCCACGGCCAGCGCATCGAGGATATCGGTCTTTTCAAGCGCAAAGACCTCAAGAAGCCTTCGAATCTAAAGGCGGTCTTCCGCGATCTGCGAAATCACCTGAGCGAGGCGATTTACGAGGACAACCAACAGGACGCGCAGGCGGGAGACATTTTCATCGTGCGTGACGGCACTTATCTTGTCGGCACGTCCTGTATCCTGACCGAACACGACACCAAAATTCTCTATTGTGGAGGCTTGTACAAACTCCGCGTGAGCCAGCCGGACAAACTTGATCCGTTCCTGCTGCTGGCGCTGCTCAACACGCCCATCGTGCGGCGGCAAATGCGCTCCAAGCAATTCACCCGCGATATTATCGACACACTCGGCAAGCGGTTGTTCGAAGTCGTTCTGCCTTTGCCCAAAGACCATCAATTGCGAAAGCGCATTGCCGATGAGACACGGCAGGTTATCGAGACGCGCGTTTCGCTTCGCAATCGCGCAAAGGTAATTGCTTTGGAAATCGAGGGGACGGGCGCATGCGTCGAAACCGAGGAATAATGATGGTCTGTTCGCGGCACGCCGTTCGGTTGCAAAGTTCGAAGCTTTCTTCCTTATACCCGAACACAGAGATTGCGAGTGCAACATGATTGCGCGAGTAACCCTGGAATTGGCGCTCCGCAAGGAGTTCGATTATCTGATTCCGCCCGACCTTGTGGAGCAGATCGACGTGGGGAGCCGCGTACAGGTGCCGCTGGGCGCGCGCAAAGTGCTGGGCTGCGTGACCGCCCTGGCCGAGGAGTCGGATCATGCCCGGCTCAAGTCCATTCTCAAGGTCATCGGCGCCCAAACGCTGGTGACGCCCAAAATCCTGAAGCTCGCCCGCTGGATCGGCGAGTATTATTGTTGCGCGCCCGAGACCGCCCTCAAAAGCGTCCTCCCCGAGGCGGTTCGCCGCGAGCAGGCGGGCTGGCGCGAGCGGCTTTATGTGCGGGCCTTGCCGCCGCCTGCCGAAGCTCCGAAACTCGCTAAGCGCCAAAGGGAAGTTCTGGCCATCATCGAAAAGCACCGCGAGATGCCGCTGACGGAGTTGCTCGAAGCGGCGCAGACGACCGCCGCGACCATCCGGCGTTTGGAAGACAAGGGCCTCGTGGCCATTGCCGCGGAAGTCTCCGAGCGCGATCCATACGCGCGCGAGCACATCCTGCCCACGCGCTCCATGCAGCTCAATGCCGCCCAGGCCAAGGCCCTCGCCGCCATCGTCGCAGCAATGGATCGGCCACCTGACGCAGACAAGGGGCCACGCAATGAAGAGTCCCCAATCAAAAATCAAAAATCAAAAATCAAAAATCCCGCTACTTTCCTCCTGCACGGTGTCACCGGCAGCGGCAAGACCGAGGTGTATCTGCAAGCCATCGACAAAGCGCTCGAACAAGGCAAAGGGGCCGTGGTGCTGGTGCCGGAAATTTCGCTCACTCCGCAGACCGTCGAGCGCTTCAAGGCGCGTTTCGGTTCCGGTCCGCGGCAAACCTTGGTCGCGGTTTTGCACAGCCATTTATCCACGGGCGAACGCCATGACGAATGGCATAAGATTCGCCAGGGCCGCGCGCGCATTGTCATCGGCGCGCGCTCGGCGGTATTTGCGCCGGTGGATCCCCTGGGGCTGATCGTCGTGGATGAGGAACATGAGAACTCCTACAAGCAGGAGGAGTCGCCCCGCTATCACGCGCGCGACGTGGCCATCATGCGCGGCCAAATGGAGGGCGCGACCGTCGTGCTCGGCTCGGCCACGCCCTCGATGGAAAGTTTCCATAATTGTCACAAAGGCAAGTACACACTGCTCGAACTGCCCGAACGCGCCGACGACAAGAAAATGCCCGTCGTCCGCGTGGTCGACATGCGCCAGAGCTTGCGCAAGGGCCGCGGAATTCCGATCTTTTCGCCGCAGCTCAAGGAGGCCATTGCCCAGCGCATCGAACGGAAGGAGCAGACGATCTTGTTCCTGAATCGGCGCGGCTACTCGACCGCGTTGCAATGTCCCCGCTGTGGTTACGTCGCCGGCTGCCCCAATTGCAGCGTGGCCCTCACCTACCATCGCCCCGACCAAAAACTCCGCTGCCACATCTGCAACCATGCCGAAACCGCGCCGCTCGCCTGTCCCAACGATCAGTGCCGCAATCCGGAAATCCGCTACTCCGGCCTCGGCACGCAGAAGGTCGAGGAAACGCTCAAAAAAATCTTTCCCCACGCTCGCATCGTGCGAATGGATTCCGATGCCTTGTCGCGCAAAAACGATTTCCGGCGCATCCTCGGCGATTTTCGCGCCGGAAAAATCGATGTGCTCCTCGGCACGCAGATGATCGCCAAGGGCCTGCACTTCCCCAACGTCACTCTGGTCGGCATCATTTACGCCGACCTCGCGCTACACCAGCCGGACTTCCGGGCCGGGGAACGGACGTTTCAATTGCTCACTCAGGTCGCCGGGCGCGCCGGTCGCGGCGATGTCGAAGGCGAAGTGTTCGTGCAAGCCTTCACGCCGTTCCATCCGGCGATTCAATGCGCGCGCCGCCACGATTTCAACGGCTTCTATGACCAGGAATTGGAAGGCCGCGAACAGCTCGACTATCCTCCCTTCAGCCGCATCGCCCTGCTCACGCTCAAGGGCCGCAACGAGGAGAAGGTGATTTTTTCCGCCGAACACCTGAAGCGCGAGTTGGCAAAGGCCGTGGCCGGAATGAAGGACGTGATTCTCGCGGGGCCTGCGCCGGCGCCGTTGTTGCGGGCCGAGACCTTTTACCGCCATCAAATCATGCTGCGCACCCGCCGCATGAGCGCCTTGAGCCGGCGGCTTGCCCAACTCACCGAAACCCTGGCACTGCCGGAAGATGTTTCGCTGGCAGTCGATGTGGACCCGGTGGATTTGTCATGAGGGTGTGAAACGTGGTGCATGAAACGTGAAACGTGAAATCGGAAAACGAAGTGGAAATCCTTATGAACTACGAGACCTGGGTCGTGGTTTCGGATCAGCCCGGTTCCTCGTTGCGGGAGGACAGCCCAACTTACCAAGTCCACGCGGAAACGCCTGCCGCTGAACTCCTGGCATCTGCTGACGAATTGGCCGCCCTACTCCAATCCGTGCCCCTTCCTTAACCATGTTTCACGCATCACGTTTCACGCATCACGTTTCACGCATCACGTTTCACGCATCACGTTTCACGCATCACGTTTCACGTTTCACGTTTCACGTTTCACGTTTCACGTTTCACGTTTCACGTTTCACGTTTCACGCCCCATATCCGTATAAGTACGGATGCGCAACAAGTGCCATGTAAAGCATAAATTTTTGACAAAAGGGCTTGACCCGAAATGCGGTTGATCCCTACGATCACCCGCAAGTGCATAAAAACCAGCAACCGTAAACGACTAGAGAGAACCAGAGTAACCGCTAAAAAAACGCTATGAAAAATGTAAAGACCAGCCTGCTAGCCCTGACCGTGGGCCTCTGCAGCGTCATCGCTGCCGTGGGGGGGAAAGCCACCAAAACGCCGCCGCCGCCGCTCAACGGCACCAATTACACGCTCAACGCCACCATCACCAACGTGCCGCCGCCAGTCGTGATTCAGATCACGGGCACTCCTGTGTTCGGCACGTTCGGCTCCAACAGCCCTTACGGACTGGTTTATACTGATGGCAGCGGAAAGCTCGACGGCGTGGAGGACATGATTTTCACCAATCTCAGCCTCTGCTCGCTCTACACTTCCGGCGATTTCATCACTGAGATCGGCGGGTCGATCAAGACCATGGGCGGCAAAGGCAAGAACAGCGCCAGCAGCGTGGTTGTGGGCATGACGATGAAGGGAAATGGCTATGTGCAAAATTCGCTGGGCTCGACCCAATCGGCGGCGAGCCTGAGCCTCACCTTCACGGGCACTCTCTTCCCGTCGAACTCGCTCGTCAACCTGACCACGACGAACACCTTTTTGGAAATCGGGACGAACTTTGGCGAGGCGTTTACGAATATTTACACGTACGCCCCGGTTACCAATGTCCTCTATACCAACACGGCCAGTTATCAAGAGGTAACAGTCACTTATTATTACGAAGAGAGTTTTACTTCCACCAACACCGGCGCTACCAACACCGTGACCCAGCAAGACTACGTCTGCTACTCGGATTGTCCGGTGAGAGTCGGCACACCCACGGGAACGACGAACCTCTCAGGCATCGCCAATTGTACTTGCACGAACAGCTTCACCAACGTCGTGATCGGAACCAATATCACGTTCAGAATGACTGGGACCAATGTCACCCAGGCCAGCACAAATTACGTGTATGGCATCGACACCGCGAGTCTCTCCGCATATCTCGCCGCGGTCTCCAACTGCATCACTACGAATGGCACAGGATACGTGCAGGTAATTACTTCGGTGACGACGAACACAGTTGTCGGAGTCTCGGGCAGCAGCACCAATACTACGCTATACGCCCAACTTTTCCCCAGTTTCTACAATGGGACGAATTGGATATTCGAAACGAACACGATGAATTTGAGCTTCTCGAATGGTTTCTACGAAGTTGATGGCACCTTGAAGGGAACGATTAAGGCCGGCAAGTGCTCGCAGAAATACGATGGCTCGAACGCGTCATTTTCTTTGCCTTTCACGGACTACACCACCATGATCGGTTCTGGTTCCAACACTAATGGCCCGTACTTCGGCACGAATGAGCCTTATCTGTCCACCAATGATAGCGGCGTCTTCTACGTCGTGTACGAAGCGGTTCCCAATAGTGACTTGGCTGTGGGATCGGCTTTTGGCCAATTCCGGGCCAAGATCAAGCAGGTTGGCACTGCCATTTATGCATCATCCCAGGTCGGTTTGATCGGCGCAGGCTCGATGAACACCAAGAAGGGCACCTACTCAGTCAAGTTGGCGGGTCTGGGCCGGCTCAGCGGCTCCTCCCTCGTCATCACCGGGGCGACGGGCGTGGACATCGTAGGTTACACCGTCGAAACGAATATCGTGGCGATTACCAACCTTGCGGCGAACCCGCCCGTGGTCGGTTTCGTTACCAACATCTATTCCTACCCGACCAGTTCGGGTTTCTTTAGCTCGGTGACCAATGGTATTGGCACCACGAATGTCACCATCACTGATATCACGATATGCGAGGGCCTGCCCGTGCCGCCCCTGGTCGCAACGAACACCGTGAACTGCATCAAGACCATCTTCGGCAATGGCACAGTCCTCGGCCAGAAAGTCTCTGGCAGCGGCACCAATGTGGATATCGCCTATCCGAATCCAGCGCTTCCGTAAGACGCGAACAGCAGCGTAACTCTGGTTAAGGCGCGGCACTTGAAGCGCCCTTGGCAAGCCCCCGGGCACTGGTCCCGGGGGCTTTGCTTTTCGGGGTGCCTGGCGCGGCTGTGCCTGCAAGGCCAGCCGCAGCAGCCCCGCAACGAAGGGTGTGCCTGAAGCGTCTCGTGAAACCACTCGTTCGGACGTGCTGAGGTTGGCCTTCGACCCGTATGTGTTTAGGATTGTAGGGACAGCACGCCGACGGACTACCCGGAAGAACTTGCCCTGGAATCGGCGGATATTACCGCTTACCTGCCGCGCTGTAATGGATCGAGAAATGCTGCGTTGGGCGTTGAATTGATCTCGATATGGTTGCTCAAGAGTCCGCAAAAACCGGCAGCCGTAGCGGGCGTAATTAATCAGAGAGTCGCTAACGATATGAAGAAATCAAAAACCTATTTATGGGCCCTTACCATCGGCACGGGGATCGCTCTTGCCGTTTCCGCCGAAGCCGGCTCCAAAACCCCCGCCCCGCCGCCCCTGGGAACCAATTACACCCTCAACGCCGTGATCACGAACGTGCCTCCCCCTGTAGTGGCGACGATTACCGGTCCGCCCCTCTTCGCCTGTTTCGCTTCGAACAGCGCCTTCGGCGTCGTTTATACCGATGGCCGCGGAAAAATCGACGGCATCGAGGATCTCGTCTTCACCAATCTCGATCTATGTCCCCCGCTGTCTCAAGGCGATTTCGTCACACAGATTGGCGGGTCGATCACCACTTCGGGCAGGTCCAACAATGTCGTGGTGACCATGACGATGAAGGGAAATGGCTACGTCCAGGACGACATCGGTTCGACCCAGCGCCAGTCCGGCCTTAACCTGAACTTCGTTGGGAGGCTCTTCCCTTCGAACTCCGTCGCCAATCTGTCCACCACCAACACGTTCCTGTACATCGGCACGAATTTTGGCGACACGCTGGGATTCACCAACGAGTATGCCTACCTGCTGGAGACGAACTACACCTTCCGCGGCGGATACCAGACCCTCGATATGTTCTATTATACCGAGCAGAGTCTCGTGTCTCCGACCAATACAGTCAACGGGACCAATACCACGCTCGTGCAGGACTCCATTTGCAGCGCCGATTGCCTCACCCAGTTCGGGACGCCCACCGGAACGACCAACGTTCAGGTCGGAGCAATCTGTTTCGGAAACTGTACGACGCTATTCACAAATGTGGTGATCGGCACCAATATCACTTATCAATCACAGGGGACCAACATCGTCACCGCCCGCACCAATTACATCTACGGAATCGACAGTTCCAACCTGCCGGCCTGGATGGCCGCCATCACCAATTGCATTGCGACCAACGGCACCGGTTTCGTGCAGATTATCACCGCGGCGATTTCGAACGTCGTAGCTGCCACCAGCTCGACAAACATCTACACCTACGCACATCTCACCCAAATCGGCGGCTCCGGCAGGACCAGGACGAATTCGTTGGCGTTGTCATTCTCGAACGGCTGGTTCGAAGTCGATGGCGTCCTCAAAGGCCAGATCACGGCCGGCCGTTGCAGGCAGAGCTTCAACAACACAAACGCCGTTTTCTCCGGCTCGTTCACAAATTTCACCACCTTCCTGGGTAGCGGCTCGAACACCAGCGGACCGTACTTCGGTTCCAACCCGGGCGCTCTTTGGATCGCCGCGAACGATAGCGGCGTCTTGTACGTCGTGAGCGAGTTCGTGCCCGGCAGCGGCGATTTGAGCGCCGTCACTCCCTTCGGCGCCCTCAATGCCACCGTCAAACAGTTCGGGAACAACATCTGGATTTCGTCGCCGGGCTTCGGCGGCACGGGCGCTCAGAACCCAAAGAAAGGCACCTACAAAGTCAACATGGCGGGCGCCGGCCGTCTCAACGGTTCTTCCCTCGTCGTTACGGGCGCGACCGGAATCGATATCGTCGGTTACGAAGCCCTCACCAATATCACCCTCCTCACGAACCTGGCATCGGTTCCTCCCGTCACGGGCTTTGCCACCAACACGAGTTTCTTCGGTGGCAGCGCGTGTTTCACTGTTCCGACCCAAACCGTTGGCGGCCAGTTTGTCGGTGGGGGCGATTTCGATTACTTCTCGCTGATTACCAATGGGGTTGGCACGACAAACATCGTCGTGACCAATGTCACCATTTGCTGCGATCTATACCTGCCGCCCATCATCGTGACCAACACCGTGGATTGCATCCGTACTTTCTTCGGCAACGGCAGGGTGCTCGGACAAAAGGTCTCCGGTAGCGGCACCAATGCCGACGTGCCTTTCCCTAATTGATGACGAATCTCTGAGGGAGGGGTTTGCTTTTCCGCGCGTGGGAGCGCGGCTCTGTGAGCCGCAGCACGTCGGACTGACGACGTGCTCCATTGTTGGTCCAAACGCGGGCCTCCCGACGAAGCTGCTGCGGGTCGCAGACCCGCGCTCCGCTGTTGCAGCGCGTTTTGCTCGCCCGTCGCCATTCTCTTTGGTAACGTGAAAGACCATGCAACCACACACGTTGTCAAGACGCAGCGCGCTAGCGGGAAGCGGGCTTTTCATTGGCGCAGCAGTCCTGGGTGAGAAACTCGGCTGCACGCAATCCGCCGCCGCACCCTTGAGCGAGCGCGCCGCCTCCGCGTTTCGATTTTCTCTCAACATGGCCACGATTCGCGGCCAAAAGCTGGGCATCGTCAGGGAAATCGAAATCGCCGCCCAGGCGGGCTACGACGCGATCGAGCCGTGGGTTGATTCGTTGCAGGACTATGTTCGGCAGGGCGGATCGCTGGCGGATTTGCGCAAACGCATCAGTGATTCCGGGCTGAAAGTCGAGAGCGCCATTGCGTTCGCGGAATGGATGGTCGATGACGCGGAACGCCGCGCGAAAGGCCTCGAACGCGCCAGGCGGGAAATGGATCTGGTCGCCCAGATCGGCGGCCGGCGTATCGCCGCCCCACCGGCGGCCGCGACGGATTTGCCCAGGGTCGATTTGCTCAATGCGGCGGAGAGATACCGCGCCTTGCTCGAAGCAGGCGACCAGGCGGGTGTGACGCCGCAGTTCGAACTTTGGGGGTTTTCCCGCAATTTCAATCGCCTGTCC
>Ga0073928_10011271_pt1 | contig 10453 bp, 10 predicted proteins | sample PaiPotPPA55metaG_FD_76969 | JGI IMG/M metagenome (GOLD analysis project Ga0073928, IMG submission 76969) | Iron sulfur acid spring bacterial and archeal communities from Banff, Canada, to study Microbial Dark Matter (Phase II) - Paint Pots PPA... ...
CGCAGCAACGAGACAGAATCGAGTAACTCCTCGTGCCAATCAAACTGCGCTTCCAGTTTCCGTAACCCCTTCATCAGCCCCCCCGCTCTTCAAGCACTGCGAAGATGGTTTTTTCACAGCTTCGGTTTTCGAAGGGTGGGACACACAACATCGAGAGCTGCTTCCTCCACTCGCCAGGATGATTCGCATCTGGAATCATCCTGCCTCAGTCGGAATGACAATAATTTGGAGGGCACGAAATCGGCAGGTCTAAAGACGTGCCCTGATACAAACCTTGCTTCGAATCAACTCGAAAAGCGCTGGGGTGCCCCATCCTTTCGCGTTCTCTGCGAAAGGGTGGGCGGGTTTGGACGATGCCACCGCCGAGAGCGGGTTCGTTCTCGGAATACCCACCCTTCCCAAAACCGGGGAAAGAAGGGGCACAGCCTCCTGAAGCGCCTGCTTACTGCCTAGGCATTCTGAATTGCATGTCCATGTCGACATAAACGGGGCTTTTCGGCGGCGCGATGAACTGTCCTTTGATGATCCTATTGCCCAAACTGTTCGGACCGATACCAGCGCCGGCTGCCCCACTCGTCTCGATTTTCGGCGTCGGCAAACGACATCGCAGCTACAGACTGACGTTAGGTCCCTCTCCCGTCCGCCTTTGGCAGAACGGTTCGGGATGACAATCACGTGGTCGGGAGCGTCGCCGGAACTTGTTTTGCAAGAAAATGACATCTCTCGTGCAAAAAAATGACAGATCGCTGACCCCGTCCTGACAAGCGGCATTCCTTTGAAACTTACGATCCAATGCGAACCAGGCAAAGGCCTGCGTTGACTCTCAGGTTTATCTCACCCAGCTTCTGTAAGGAGAAGGCAATATGCTGCGTCGCGCGCTCCCCATCACCTCTCTGCTCGGGCTGCTGCTGGTTTTCGTTTCCAGCTCGGCTCTGGCTCAATATAAACTCACCACGCTCGATTCAAATCAGGTAAAACAGTCAACTAACACTGCCGATCCTCAGATCGTGAATGCCTGGGGGCTGGCCCGCAGCCCTGGCAGTCCGTGGTGGGTCAACGACAATGGGTCGGGTTGGGCTACGATTTACAACGCGGCCGGAGTCAAGCAGGGACTGGAAGTCGAGATTCCGCCGGCGCCGAGCGGCGGACCGATCGGACTCCCCACCGGCATAATCTGGAACCCGTCACAAACCAACGAGTTCCAAGTGCAGGGCTGGCAGACGTTCTTCATCTTTGACACTTTGGACGGGACCATCAGCGCGTGGGCCCCGGGACTAGCCACCTTCGATGCCGAGATTGCGGTTGATAACTCCGCGAGCAAGGCTTCCTACACCGGACTGGCCGTCACCAGCAAGTCGTCGGAAAATTTCCTGTTTACTGCAGACAGCGCCAACAACAAAGTTGACATTTACGACGGCACATTCACATGGAAGGGCTCATTCGCCACTGATCCAGCCATCCCGACAGGGTTTTCGGTATTCGGAATCCGGGACATTGGCGGTAAGGTCTTCGTTTCCTTCGCCAGCTCGTCAGGAGGCGCGGGAGGTTTCGTTGACATTTACAGCGAAAAGGGAGTGTTGCTCAAGTCCTCTTTCATTCACGGCGCGCCGCTGAACCAGCCCTGGGGATTTGCCATGGCGCCCTCGAATTTTGGGCCGCTCAGCAATACCTTGCTGGTTTCAAACAACATTAACGATAGCACCATCAACGCGTTCAACGCGCAAACGGGCGCGTTCGTGAGCACGATGAAAAACATGTCCGGTGCTGCAATCCACATTGACCAACTCTGGTCAATTGATTTCGGAGGGGGTACGGCGGCCAATGGTCCCACGAACACATTGTTCTTTACCGCTGGCCCCGCCAACAATGTGGTGGGGACATTCGGGACAATTGTGGCCCAGTAATGGCGTGAAGCATTAATGGGTGACCCACCCTTCGCGGTTTTTGAGGGGTGGGGAGCCTATGCCTCAAAAATCGAAAGCCCCGTTAGTCTGCCGGGGCTTGGATTGCCAGTTGGTACGCCGTCTATCAAGAACGATTATAGCGGAGCGTAACGTTGAGTTTGTCGAGTGGTCGTGCGGAGGACGACAGAGTCGAACCGTAATGGCTGACTAGGCCACTCGACCGTTTGATAGACGGCGTCCAGTACCCACTGGCAACGTCCTCCCAAACACACATCTGTCCTCGTCGAGTGTTGGACTTAGGGTCGGTCAGCGCAAACCTACGAAAGTAGGTATCTGCGATTCCCAAGTTGGGAAATCTAGCCCCCATCCCCTCTCAAGATCACCATAGGCCTAGCCCCCCTCCGGGCTCCAGCCTAGACCTTAGTCAACTGTCGTGCCCCGTCCGGGCTCACTAGACTTGCTCAATCCGGTCGCTCATACGAAAGCTGACCAGAAAAGGGGACCGGCCTAGAATGCACATGCAATTCCAATGGTTCAGCCAACACAGCCTCCCGTTCACGCTGATTGTGGCCTACATTCCACTGGTTGCGACGGTGGCGACCACCATTCTCAGCATCGTGCTGGCCCGCGCGACCCTGCGCTATGCCGAAGCCAGCGACAAAAGCCTCGCGCTGGCACGCGAGGAGTTCGAACGCCAATGGTCGCCCGAACTGCATGTCAAGCTGGAGAACCTCAGCTCTCGTAAGACAAATATCGTGGTGACCAACCTGGCCAGAATTTCAGTGCTGCTCCAGATGGTGCAATTGCGCCAACTGTCCATGGCGGTGCCTTCTTTACGCTCTTTTCTGAACGAGCCGCTGGTTGGCGGCAGCACCTGGACCAACGAACTGGGGAAGCATCTGTTGGCCTGCACCGGCGACGACTATGAAGGACAGATCGCCGCTTCCGTGACCTTTTATGCTTCCGGCCGCATGTACCGGACCGACTGGTTCCGCTTTCAAGTTCAGGTCAGCCACGGTGAGATCCTCCGGCTTGATCCCGTGAACATGGCGGCGCGGCGGGCGCACAAGCTCGATGATGAGGAAGAGATACAGCAGGAGCTAGTAAAGGACGTAGTCGAAGCTAAAGCTGCAGGCGCTTGATTACCCGAGTACACTTTCAACGCATTGTCATCCCCAACCTGGCTAAAGCCAGGAGAGGGATCTTACGATGCGAGTTGGGCCTCCTGCCGCGTCTGTGGGATCACAAAAGCAGCCAAGGCATATAGCACCGAGGCGTTGCCTGACGACATCGTAAGTCCAAGCAGACGTTAGGTCCCTCTTCCGGCCTTCAGCCGGGTTCGGGATGACATCATCACCGGGGGCAGAAGCAATAGCTACAATGTCCCTGTGCTCTCCCGCAAACTCACATTCTCGCCAGATAAAGACAAAGATGAGGGCTTCTTTCAGGAACTCCCCGCCGCGCCCGCGGTCTTCCTGCTACGAGGCAAGGGCGAGCCGTACGTTAGCAAGTCCGCGAATCTCCGCCGCCGGCTGATGCGCCTTCTCGGGCCGCCCCGCGAGCAAAGCAAGCGGCTGAACTTGCGCGATCGAGTGCGCGAAGTCGAATTCACCGCCACCGGCTCCGATTTCGAATCTCAGTTTCTTCTGTACCAACTCCTGCACACCACGTTCCCGAAGACTTACTCCGCGCGCCTGCGTCTTAGGTTCGCTCCGCTGATCAAGCTGCATTTGGAAAATGAATATCCGCGGGCGTCGGTGACGACGCGGCTCGGGAAATTGCCGCCCAGACATCTTGGAGAGACGGGCGTCCCGCCCGTCGAGTCGAGCGAAGCTCGACTCGCTTCCGACGGAAACCCATCGGGCCTGCGGCCCCAGGACGGGCGAGACGCCCGTCTCTCCACTCGAAATCTCTACTACGGCCCGTTCCCCTCGCGCCCCGCCGCCGAAAGGTTTGCCAGCGACGCCCTCGACTTCTTCAAAATGCGCCGCTGCGTTGATGACCTCCATCCCGACCCCGCTTTCCCCGGCTGCGTCTATTCCGAGATGAAGATGTGCCTCGCCCCCTGTTTCAAAGGATGCACCGACTCCGACTACCACGCCGAAGTCGCTCGCGTGCAGGCGTTCTTCGACACTGGAGGCGACTCCCTGAGCCGCGAACTTGCACAATACCGCGATCACGCCTCCAACGAGCTGGCGTTCGAAGACGCCGCCGCCGTCCATGCAAGAATCGAGAAGCTCAAACCGCTCCTAAGCCAGTTTCCGGAGATCGTCCGAAGAATCGACCGCCTCGACGCCATAATCATTCAGCCGAGCGCGGAGCCAGACTCAATTTCGCTCTTTCGTTTTACGTCAGGATGTGTCAGCGGCCCAGCCCACTTCAGCATCCAGCACTCCCCTAGTTCCGGTTCAATAGAGGCACGAGTTGAGCAGGCAATCGCGAGCTTCCCAGCCCCAGAAAGCAAATCGTCGGTAGAAAGAATGGAGCACCTCGCCCTGCTCAAGCGCTGGTACTACCGCTCCAGCCGCGTCGGAGAAATTTTCTTCGCTGACGATAAGGGGTCCTGGCCTCTCCGAAAAATCGTGCGCGGAATCGGACGCGTGCACAAAGGCGAAAACCCGCAGCAGCCCGCAACTTTTTCTGCGACCCTACCGGAAGCCCCGCCATCTCAGGGCTTATGAACAATGACAAATCCCTACGCAAGCACCTGGTCGAACTTCTCGACGGCGGCCATGCCTACGCCCGCTTCGACAAAATCATCGCCGACTTCCCGCCGAAGTTCCGTGGCGAAACTCCCCAGGGCTGCCTCATTCCGCCTGGATGCTTCTCGAACACCTGCGCTTCACGCAGTGGGACATCCTCGATTTCAGCCGCAACCCGAAGTACGTTACCCCGAAGTGGCCGGACAACTACTGGCCCAAGAACTCCTCGCCGCCAAGCGCGGCCGCGTGGAACAAGAGCCTCAAATCATTTCAGGACGATCTGGACGCGATGAAGAAGCTGGTCAGCGATCCCAAGACTGACCTGTTCGCTAAAATCCCCTGGGGAGACGGCCAGACGGTCCTGCGCGAAGCATTGCTCATCGCCGATCACAACTCGCATCATCTTGGACAGTTGATTGACGTGCGAAGGCTGCTCGGCGCATGGAAATCGTGAGCTGCTCCATATAGGCCCGGACACCCTCCTTCGACTTCGCTCAGGACCCGGGCGGGCGAGCCTTGATCGGTACTTAGCTCGAGCTGCGCACCTCCAGTCCATGACACCGAAACGAAATCTCCGCCGCAGAAAGGACTCCCCTCTCGACCTCCGCCATGATGCTTCGGACCAGCGCGATCGGCCCGCCGAAACGCGCCTGAATCTCCGCGTCGTTCGGACAATGACCAGCCTCGTCGAAATATTTCCGCGATCAAGAATCTCGATCTGCTTGGGTTCCTCTCCGCGCTCTTCCAATTCGTAAAGCTCTCACTTTGCCGCCGCACGATTAAGATGCGCCATGCGTTCCCGCACCAACGAGGAGCACCGCGCGGGAACAAACAGCTTGAGCGCCCTCAACCACCAGCTTCCCAGACTGCGCTGCCCGGCAAACATCCAGCCACAAGATGCCGAAGGTCAGCGCCGCGTCAATCGAGCCCTACGGCTCATTCCCATTTACTCCCCGCACTGCAAATCCCGACTGCCTTCGCTTCAGCAGCCCGCGCGAATAGATCGGCCCGAACGACCGTTCCAAGTCAACCGCATTGCTCAGATGGGCCAAGGTCAACTCCGGAAAACTTTTCCCCAGCACTCGCTCCAAAATATGTTGATAGACCGCGCGCGACTTACGCCTCGCCGATATCGTCCTCGGATCGCGCTCCCGGCGAATCTCAGAACCCGCCGTACAACATACCTTTCCTCCGACCAGAAGTGCAGCGGGCATTTGTTGGTCTCGCCTGAGACGGAATACTTCGCGTGTTCCAAGTCGAACATCACCGTACACTCTTCAATCACCACCGCACCGCGCTGCCGGAAAGAAATCCTTCTAGTGCACTGGTCAGAGTTCCGTTGTCATGCCTCGATTTTCCCAGAATGCCCAGTCCTTGTCTGTGACGAATGAACATTTTGGGGCTATATAAGAGGAAGGGATTCGAGCCATCCTGGCGGGAAGTGAAGAAGGAACAACATGGAACAGCGCGTCAGTTTAATCACCCTTGGAGTAACGGATCTACAGCGCAGTCGGGAATTTTATGAGCACCTCGGATGGCGGCGTTCCATGATCCAGGCGGAAGGCATCGTGTTTTTCCAAGCCGGAGGTATGGCTCTCGCCTTGTATCCGCGGGGAGAGTTGGCGAAGGATGCGAATATTGCCCCTGATAGCCGTGGTTTCAGTGGGATGGCGCTCGCATACAACACCCGTCATCGTGAAGAGGTGGACTCGGTTCTTGCACACAGGCTCAGGCAGCGGGTGCAAAGCTAGTCAAGCCTGCTCTGGAGGCCTTTTGGGGCGGTTATTCTGGATATTTTTCCGATCCGGACGGCTTTCTGTGGGAGATTGCCTGGAATCCATCCTTCCAGATCGCGGAAGATGGAAGCATCCGCATTCCCGACTAAAATCCGGATTCTTGTGTGGCCCGGACCCATGCGGGTCGGACAGTTCCTGCGCTCAGGGGCAGGCTTGTCCGGCGCCTTTGACCTTCTCAGCCTTCGCAGCACACTAAAGGGAATCGGCAGAAATCAAAGCCAAAGTCAAAGGCGTCGGACAAGAGTGTCCGACCCACACGGTTATGGGATAATGAGTCATCTCTCGGAGTCCTTCCCGTTCCGAGGACATCTAATTACCGTGGACAGAAACCCCTTTTTCTTTCAGCACTACGGCCTGACCGAGAACGATCTCGAGCGCTACCTCGGAGCCGCTCTTTCTGCCGGCGGCGACTATGCCGACATCTATTTTGAGTATCTTTCTTCGACCTCGCTGACCGTCGATGAATCCCTGGTTAAGTCCGCGTCGCAGGGAATTTCAGTCGGATGCGGCATTCGCGTCATCTCCGGGGAACGTACTGGCTACGCCTATACCGACGATCTATCTTCCGACCGCATTTTGCACGCCGCCCGCACCGCTGCACTCATAGCCAGCGGTCCGGCCAAAACCCTCAGCGCCGGATTCCAGCAGAAGCCGGCACGCAGTCTTTATCCCGTAACCCTGCCTTCGGTGGACGCGGAGATCACCGCCAAAGTCGAACTGGTCATGCGCGCCGATAAAGCCGCTCGCGCCGACGATGCTCGCATTAAGGAAGTTCGCGCCAGTTATGCCGACGAGTTGCGCAACATCTTGGTCGTAGGTTCCGACGGGACTTTTGCTGAAGACTCGCAACCTCTTGCGCGCCTCAACGTTTCCTGCATCGCAAGAAACGAAACCAATTCTGCCCGTGGCAGCTCCGGTGGCGGCGGCCGCGTGGCTTTGGATTTCTTTTTCGGCGACAAAACTCCCGAATACTTCGCCCGCGAAGCCGCCCGCCAGGCCATTCTTCAACTCGACGCCCGCGAAGCCCCCGCCGGAGATATGGAAGTCGTGCTCGGCCCCGGCTGGCCCGGTGTACTTCTACACGAAGCCGTCGGCCACGGGCTCGAAGCCGACTTCAATCGCAAACAGACGTCGGCTTTTGCGGGACTTATCGGCAAAAAAGTCGCCAGCGAAAAATGCACGGTCGTGGACAACGGCACTATGCCCTGGCGCCGCGGTTCCCTAAACGTTGACGACGAAGGTCACGCCACTCAGGAAACTGTCCTGATCGAAAAGGGAATTCTCAAGGGCTATTTGAGCGACAAACTCTCCGCGAAGCTGATGGGCATGGCCGATACCGGCAATGGCCGCCGCGAGAGCTATGAACACATCCCCATGCCGCGCATGACCAACACCTACATGCTTGCCGGGGAAGATGATCCGGAAGACATCATCCGCTCGGTGAAGCGCGGCGTTTATGCGGTGAATTTCGGTGGCGGACAGGTCGACATCACCAACGGCAAATTCGTTTTCTCCGCCTCCGAGGCCTATCTAATCGAAGACGGCCACGTGACCGCCCCCATCCGCGGTGCGACACTGATCGGCAACGGCCCCGACGCGCTAACGCGAGTCTCCATGGTTGGCAATGATCTAAAGCTTGACGAGGGCATCGGCACTTGCGGCAAAGACGGCCAGGCAGTGCCAGTGGGCGTCGGCATGCCGACGACTAAGCTTGATCGCATGACCGTAGGCGGAACCGCCAGAAAAGACCCCGGCGGATTCATGCAGTAGAACCATTTTCACTACAGAGACACAGAGTCACAGAGAATTCGCGAACTTAAGAAAAAACTGAAGTGAAAAGCTCCTGATCTGTGTCAATCCGCGTAAATCCGTGGGCGCATTTTGAAGTTGCTTTGTTTTCTCGGTGACCCTGTATCTCTGTGGTGAATAGGCTTTCGCCCATGCCAGAAACAACTCTCGAAACCCGAAACCCGAAACTCGAAACCGATTTAAAAGAGCTCGCGAGCGACATCGTCCGCCGCGCCATGTCCGGCGGCGCGACCGCCGCCGAGTGCGTCGTCCGCGAAGGGGACGAATTCTCCACGCTTGTCCGCCTCGGCCAGGTCGAAACCCTCAAAGAAGCCGGCTCGCGGTCGATCGGGGTGCGCGTTTTCAACGGCCAGCGCTCCGCCAGCACCCATTCCAGCGATTTCTCTGGCGCCGGACTGGACCGCATGCTGAAGTCCGCCCTGGAATTGTCAAAGATCACGTCCGAAGATCCTTTCTCCGGACTCCCTGATCCCTCTCAACTCGGCTCGCTTTCCGGCGACCTCGATCTCTACTCCAGCGACGTGTACTCTCTGCCCGGGCAGGAGCGCATCGCCTACGCCCGCCGGGCTGAAAAGGCCGCGCTCGATTTCGACCCGCGCATCAAGAACTCCGAAGGCGGATCATTTGACGCCGCTACTGGCCACAAAATTCTGGCCAACTCCTTAGGTTTCGTAGGTGAATATCGACGCTCGTATTGCTCAGTCGCCGCAGTCCCTATCGCGCAGGATGAAAACGGCGCCATGCAGCGCGACTACTGGTACTCGGTGGCCCGCAGCCTGAATCGTCTGGAGCCTCCCGAGCACGTCGGTAAAGTGGCTGCCCAGCGCGCACTCCGGCGGCTTGGCGCTCGCAAAGTCAAGACCGCGCAAGTTCCGGTCATCTTCGACCCGCTGGTCGCCACTTCCATCCTCGAACATATTTTTGAAGGCGTGAATGGAGATTCCGTCTATCGCGGAGCATCCTTCCTGGCCGGCAAACTGGGCCAGAAAATTGCCGCGGCTGAAGTCACTGTGGTTGACGACGGCACCATCATCGGCGGCTTCGGCACCAGTCCTTTCGACGGCGAAGGCGTCCCCTCGCGCCGCACTCTGGTCATCGAAAAAGGAGTGCTCACCTCGTACCTGCTCAACACCTACACTGCCAAAAAGCTCGGCCTGCAAACCACCGGTAACGCCGCCCGCGGACTGGCCGGCACTCCTGGCATCGGCCCTGGCAATTACTTTCTCCAAGCCGGACCAAGGACACCCAAGCAGATAATCGCCGATGTGAAGGAAGGCTTATACGTCACGGAGTTCATGGGCATGGGCGTGAACTTGGTCACCGGAGATTATTCCCGCGGCGCCTCCGGCCTTTGGATTTCCGGTGGCGAACTGACTTATCCCGTCGAAGAAATCACCGTCGCAGGAAACTTGAAACACATGTTCCTGAACATTTCAGAAGTTGCTAGCGATCTCGAATTTCGCGGCGCCGTCGCCGCGCCCACAATCCGGATCGATGGCCTCACGGTCGGCGGCGAATAATGAAGCCCTAGGCAAAGTAATGAAGCCAGGTGAACTACTGCTTGTCGCAGCTGTCTGGGGTATTCCACTCCTGCTGGTGGCACGGGCATGGTGGCGATACACGGCTGTGGGCTCGGCGCCGCCTGCGGACTTGTCTCGAATGCGGGTAGCGCTACCGGCTCTGTCGCTCAGCATGCTCCTCTGGATTTTCGTTCTTGTTCTGATGAGCGTCGGCGCACCGAAACCAACGCTAGGGGCATCGCCCGCTTTGATCTCGACCCTTCGTTCGAGACTCACTCCCGGCTTATTGTTCCTTATAAACCTGCCGCTCTGCTTGATGGTTTCCGTTCTTTCACGAGTCAAGCGTAATGCCATTCCACAGACGCTCCTATTGAAACGAACCTTGGGGCTGGCGAGTGGATGCCTTGTCGTAGCCTGGCTTCTGCTCGCAATGAACCCTAGCCAATTCGCCGAGTGCTCCGAAAGCCTTCGCCCTGAATCTTTGCAGCTATCCCCCCTCCACGCCCGCCGACTATAGGATTGCGAACATGATTCTTCCCCAGTCCGGAGAAGGAGCCAAATGAAACTCGAACTGTTTCTAGTAGTCCTTATGGTCGCGGCCCCAATCGCGGCGCAGACTTCACGCTCTGACGCTGAAACTAAAATCCTGGCCCTCGAGAACGCATGGAACCAGGCGCAAATCCATCACGATGCCGCCGCCCTTGGGACCCTCCTTCCGGAAA
>Ga0073928_10011272_pt1 | contig 10452 bp, 11 predicted proteins | sample PaiPotPPA55metaG_FD_76969 | JGI IMG/M metagenome (GOLD analysis project Ga0073928, IMG submission 76969) | Iron sulfur acid spring bacterial and archeal communities from Banff, Canada, to study Microbial Dark Matter (Phase II) - Paint Pots PPA... ...
AAGCCGTTCTTCATGTATTTTGCTCCTGGTGCCACGCACGCTCCACATCACGTGCCAAAGGAATGGGCTGATAAGTACAAAGGTAAGTTTGATCAAGGCTGGGACAAACTGCGTGAAGAGACATTTGCGCGACAGAAAAAGCTCGGAGTGATTCCGCAGAATTGCGAGCTGACGAAGCGCCCTAAGGAGATTCCATCATGGGACTCCCAAACACCCGAATTCAAACGCGTGCTCGCTCGCGAAATGGAAGTGTATGCCGGATTCTTTGAGTTCGCCGACTATCACATCGGTCGCCTCATCGATGCGCTCGACAAGATTGAAGCGCTCGATAATACGCTTATCTACTACATCATTGGTGACAATGGCGCGTCTGCCGAAGGCACGCCGCAGGGCACGTACAATGAAAGCATCCCCTTCAACGGGCTAAACGCGCTTGAAACGGTTGATTTCTTAACCCAACGCATCGACAAATTGGGCGGCACAGAGTCCTACAATCACTACGCGGTCGGTTGGGCGCACGCAATGGACGCTCCCTATCAATGGACAAAGCAGGTAGCATCACATTGGGGCGGCACGCGCAACGGCACGATCGTGCGCTGGCCCAAGGGGTTTAAAGCAAAGGGTGAGATTCGCCATCAGTTTCATCACGTCATTGACGTGGCCCCGACGATCCTGGAGGCCGCTGGACTACCAGAGCCATATATGGTGAACAGCGTTGGACAGGTGCCGATGCAAGGCGTGAGCATGCTTTATACGTTCGACGATCCCAATGCGACCGAGCGGCACGAGACGCAGTACTTTGAAATGTTCGGCAATCGAGGAATCTACCACAAGGGCTGGACCGCGGTTACCCGCCATCGCACACCGTGGATCTTGACGGGGGCAGCGCCACCCTTTGACGATGATGTCTGGGAACTATATGACACGACCAAAGATTGGTCGCAGGCACACGACCTTTCAAAAGAAATGCCTGACAAACTTCATGAACTCCAACGTCTTTGGATTATCGAGGCCACACGAAACAAAGTGTTGCCGATGGACGATCGCGGCGCGGAGCGGTTCAATGCAGATTTGGCGGGGAGGCCCGTGCTCGTGCGCGGAAATTCACAAGTCCTTGCCAACGGCATGGGTGGACTCAACGAGAACGGTCTCGTTAATGTCAAGAACAAGAGTCACTCAATAACCGCTCAAGTCGAGGTTCCCGAAGGGGCACCTGCCCAAGGAGTCATCCTATCGCAAGGCGGGATTGGCGGCGGTTGGATGTTCTACGTCAAGGACGGAAAGCCGGCATATTTCTACAATTTCGCTGGACTTCGCAGATCCGTTATCACGTCCACACAAGTGCTCCCCCCTGGGAAGCATCAAGTCAGGATGGAGTTCGCATACGATGGCGGTGGTCTTAGCAAAGGCGGGAATGTCACCCTGTACATCGATGGGAAGTCTGTGGGGCAGGGTCGCATTGAGCAGACCATTGCGATGATATTTTCCGGCGATGAGACGTCCGATGTCGGCCTTAAGCGAGGTTCGCCGATGTTACCAGACATGCCGTCTGCGAAGAGCGCATTCACCGGAATGGTGGATGTCGTGGTTATAGAAACAAGTGGTGAAAGCACGGATCATCTGCTCGACCGCGAGCAGGTGCTCAATATGATCATGGCGAGACAATAGCCTATAAGGAGTCTCGTAAAGCCCACTACGGGCGCTTCTGGTAGTTCGTATTCAGCTCCTGAACGGTAAGGTTCTTGCTCTGCCCTACGACGTTGATAGTCGAAACGTGACTAGTACCGTCCGGGAGCTTTGCGAACTGTGCGCTGATTGTCACGACGTCGGATGGGCCGCTCAGATACGATGCGACGTGGATGGCCAGCATCGCTTTTTGGGCCCTGCTGAATGTGAGCGTGACCGAATCGCCCTGCTTGACGTAGCTCGTGATTACGAGAGCGCCTAACCCAGGCGAGCCCCCGGACGTGAGGGCCACATTTCCCTGCGCATACAGTTGCTGCAGCTTGCCGGGGTCCGGTTGTGCATAGCTCGCGGCAAGGGCGGCGACTTGTTGGCCGTACTGTTCATAACGCTCTGTGATCCGATGCTTGATACCGTGTGGGCGCCCGCCTGAAGACTGCGTCTGCGTAAGATCAACTTTAACAGGCTTACCATCGGGCCCCAGTTGGACTTGGTAAAGCGCTTGCTTTTTGACCTCGCCATTCACGCTCACAGTCTCTTGCTGCTGCCACGTGTAGTGCGCAAGGGATTGTTGGTTCTTAGCCATGATTTGCTTGAGCTCGGCGACCTTCTGTTGTAGTGCGGATCCCTGAGCGAGTACGCTAGGGGCGAAAAGGAGCGTAAACGCAAGCGCCACGCCACCCACGATTGAAAGAGTATGTACCGATCGTCGCATTATATTAGAAGTGGAAAGTGTACCCAAGCGCGGGGCCGCTGAGATTTATGCTCTTGAGAGCAGTGTTGGTACTCGTGTACGCAAGGTTGCGGTACAGGAGCTCGGCGCTGGCGTTGTGACCGTAGCCAATGCCAATCACCTCCTGTGCCGTCGAGCTGTTTGTTCCAGAACCTACGTCGAGATAGTACGGGATGAACAGTTTGTTCGTGAGGTTTGCTCTGCCCTTAATGCCCACAATCCAATCAAAGGGGCCGGCATTGTTTGAGAAGGAGCCGGAGCGAGCGAACCTTCCGAAAGGTCCGCCAAAGTCATAGGTCGATCGCGCGGTGAGGCTTGTCGAGCGGAATCCACCAATGAAGTCTACGTTGAACATCTTATCTTGGAAGAGGGCGTATCCGCCTTCGAGCGTCCAAATCGTGCCCGTGAAGCGGCTCGACGTGTTGTGGTGAAACAGAATGTTGACACGTCCAAAAGGACCAGTCAGGTCGGTCACCATCCCCGTGTTGACCGTCATGTTAGTATTGATAATGTCCGTTGCGAGGTCCCACCTTCCTTTGCGTGCGTCTGCCGACAACATGATAGCCGAATTCAGGTGAGCTAAAAAGCCACTGGGGGCGAGTTGAAAGTCGACCGTGCAGGGCACGCCACAGCTGATGTTGCTGCCGTTGCCCGGCAGACTCGTTGTGTTGAACGAAAGATGACCATTAACGCTTGGAAGCCACAGATAGGGCGTTGCACTAAACTGCCAGCTGTCCGCCTTTGAAGGCGCTGCAAGGACAAGAAGAAGGATGGCCGCGAGTAACGGCAGACCAACTGAACGTTTCCAATTCATGCGTTGTGCACGCCTCCGTATTCGAACTGCAATGTGTCGGACCTCGCTCGGTATCGACGCTGTCATTGATTGCTCGCGACCGGTCTATTCCTTTGCAAAGAAGTTAATCGCATCTAGCAGCTCGGAAGAAAGACTTTATGTCTCGAGATGCTCGAGATCAACAGGCCATCGCCGCCTCTCGCGGAACGGGATAGTGTGGCAAAGAAAAAGAGCGTTCTGAAACGAGTTGGTGCTGCGCCGCGTTCTATGAGCACACCACGATACGCGACTATCTCACATACGCTACCCTTAGATCTAGCTGAGCGCTTGAGGGCGTTTGCGCATTACCAACGAGTATCAGCGAGTTCCGTTTTGGAGTCCGCACTCGTCTCTCTTTTTAAGACTCGGGACGATGCGGCGCTGGGCGCAGTGTTACGACGCAAGGGGGCCGGTCCACGTCGTAAGCCCGAGTCCCATTGAGCGCTGTTTTCAAGAACTTTCTTCACACAGGGTTCTTAGGAAGTTAATACTAATGGTCTACCATGTATCATCAAGCAACGTCGTCCACGGTGCTTTTAACCGGAGGCCAGGTGTCGTTATTACACCCTTAAGAGACGGTGACCGTCGCAGAGATTCTCGAGAACGCTACAAACCCCAAGTCAAGCTTTCGGTGAACGTATCCGCCGAGCAAGGCGAACGGGTGCGCACGCTCGCATTCGAGCAGCGTGTGAGCGAAAGCTCAATCGTTCAGGTGGCTTTGCAGCTATTGTTCATGCGCGGCAATGATGTTCTAGTTGGTGACTTGCTTCGTGAAAAGGGCGCGACTCTACGCCGCAAGTAACAACGCTGCATAGGAAAACGCTCTAGGTACGGAAGCCTACGCGCTTAACCGTGCCCCGTTCTTACGGCGACGCGGAGCAATGCCAGCCCGGTCCATCGTATCCAAAACGCCCACATCAGACTTATTCTTGAAAAAGAGCCAGAGGGCGCATTCGATGATTGAACTTTCACTCGTGCGGTTGCGGTAAGCGAGAGAGCGGACCCGTTTCATGAGTACGCTGCACAACGAGTGTGACGATCGTGTGTAGGAGGTATTAGCCTGGTATTCCCTGGGCATTAGTTTCACCGAGTTTTTTGCACAATCATAGTGCGACGTGGCCCTGATGAGTGGTGACGTTGTGCTGGTGCCTACTTACTGCGCAGCGACGCGCCTCGCTGCCGTAGCAAAGTCCCAAGCTCTGCGTCGTCGCCGTGCCCGAACAAGCTCTTGAGTGCGACCTCGACAATTGAGCTCTCACTCAGCCGTTGCCCGTGGGCTAGGTACCTTAGCCGTTCGGAGATATCACCGCTAACGTTGATCGACAACTTAGCCCGCCTTAGCGCTGCGTAATTACCTTCTTTTTGCTCGCCGACCCTGACAATCATGGAGGTCTCCTCGTTGAACCGCCTCTTAAGCGCAGCTCCAAGAAAATTGACTTAATTTAATTTCGACCACTTATTACTTCCGAGTAACCACAGCCAACCTGGGAGATTGTCACTGATGTGTCGTAGTAGATAAGTAATAAGTGATGGTAGTAACCTAATAATAAGACCACGGTGAAGCAAAGTCGGTACGCAAACGTACCGGTTTAACATCTACCAAGAGTTTGTGGGGCAACGGTGACACCGAAGACCGACGGTTTTGCGGGTAACGCGATACTATCTTCCCTCAAAGGCAAAGACAGGGCCCTGGCGTTGGAGCGCGGAGACATCGTCGATTTCAAGGTGCGCCAGAACGTCTACCAGCCTGAAGAACGTATTAATGAGGCTTACTTCCCACTGGGCGCGGTTCTCTCGGTTGTGGCGCGAATGAAGGACGGCGCAATGATTGAGGTTGGAACGGTCGGACGCGAGGGCACGAGCGCGGTTCCCCTGGTCATGGGCAGCGACACGAGCGCAAATGAGAGCTTTTGTCAGGTGCCGGGTAAGGCTTGGAAGATGCCTGCCGAGACCTTCCGCGCCCTGCTTTCAAAAAGTAAAGTGTTTCGCGAGCTCGTCAACAGATATTTGCAAGCATATGTCAATATGCTCGGGCAGTTAGCTGCCTGCAATCGATTGCACAGCGTGCACGAACGATGCGCCCGATGGTTGCTGATGACACAAGATCGCGTTGGGACTGATGAATTTCTCCTAACTCACGAATTTCTCGCTATTATGCTGGGCTCTCGCCGATCCGGCGTGACTGTTGCTGCCGCTATGCTGCAAAAGGCGGGATTTATTCACTACTCCCGCGGCACGATGACGATTGTCGACAGAGCGGGTTTAAGAGCTGCGACCTGTGAGTGCTATCAGATAACGGTGGATCAGTTTGGCGACCTCCTCAGTATTCGTCCGGCCGCCGCAGATACGATTTCGTAACGGCGCTCTATTCGTAGGTAGGAGTTCGCAACAACCATTTCGTCGCTCACAGAGGAATAGGAACGCGGTGACGAATCCTTCGCATACCGTCGCATCGACGTGACAATCTCTGGTCTCCTCCTTGCTTGGCAGCGTGAGAAGCAGAGTGTGAACCAAGAGCTCGAAGTCGCGCTGGCTGAGCAAGACGACAGGCATACCCTGCGTCACAAGTTTGTGAGGAGATCAATCATGGCAACAAAGCTGAAGAGCAAGCCGAAAAACGGCGTGTCGCCACATGCTGTCGCAAATGGGCATCCGCAGACCTATGCGGATGGCCACCCGCTCGACGTAGTCCAGTATCTTGAATGTAAGCTCATCCTCAAACCTGACCGCTTCGACGCAATGAGGGGCTTTTATGAGTTTAACGAGCTCGTGCGCGAGGCGGCAAGCAAAGTTGACAAAGTAAAATATGAGGCGCTGAACCTGAAGGGGCGCAGACCCAGCATGCGCGAGGTCAGGTTTATCGATACCTCGGACTTCAGACTGTATAACAATGCCTACATCCTACGGCGCCGGATCCCCTACGAAGATGGCTTCCCGGTTGGGGATCCTGAGATCGTCTTCAAATTCCGTGAAGCGGATCCGCAGAAAGCCGCGGCAGCCGACGTGCGGCCAAAAATCTTCGGCAAATACAGGATCAAGTTTAAAGCCGAAGCGCTGCCGCTGAAGGATCAAGCCGGCGGATATCGCTTGCTCTTTTCGCATAACGCCCAATTCCCGCTCAGCGCTGTGCACGACGCCGATCGCTCGAGCCTGAAGACGATTGCGCGGGTCCTGCCGATCCTCCAGGGTCTGATAGGTTCGGACGAGGGGAAGGTCGAGCTTGTCAATCAGACGCTGGTAGAAGAGGTGCTCCTAGATCTCGGCACGCTTGACTTTGGCAAGGGAGTTTTGGCAGACGCCAACATCGCCCTGTGGCGAAATCTCGGGAACCATAACGTCATGTGCGGAGAGTTCGCATACGAGCTCAAGTTTAACCGTAAGGAAGACGTCGCCCAAAAAGCGAGGGATCGCGCGGAACAGTTCTTCATTACGCTCCAGCTCATCTCTCAGAGCTGGCTCGACTTTGGATGCACCAAGACAGCACTCGTGTACCGCCTCAATGGTAATCCGCCGCAGAACCACGAGTGATGATCAGCAAGCCACACTAGCACGGTAGGAGCCTAATGAACCCACAAAAGATTGTGGCGATCGTGATGCTGGTCTCGCTCATGTTAAGCGCGGGCCTGGAGATTAACCGCGAGCATCTCGTGGCCGCGCTGAAAAACTATGGTTTGCTCGGGCGCGCGCTCCTAGCGAATTTCATCATCGTTCCACTGTTTGGTGTGGTCATTGCTCGAGTCTTCCACCTCGACGAGTACGTGGCCATCGGGGTTCTGTTGATGGCGATAGCGCGCGGCGTTCCGTTCTTGGTTCGGGCGGCCGGGCGAAAGCCTGGCGGCAGTCTCGGATTAGCCACCGCGCTGGCATTTATCATGCCGGCGTTATCTATCCTCACGATTCCTCTGACGGCACGACTCATTTTTCCGCCGGACGCCCAAGCGCACGTGCCATTTGTACAACTCGTGGTCACGCTGGTTGGTTTTCAGCTCGTGCCGTTGTTGATTGGGCTGCTGATTGCAGACCGTGCTCCAACAATTGCCGCGAAATTGCAGCGTCCTCTCTTGCTTCTTTTTGCTGTGGCGGTCGTGGTCTTGCTCGTTGCCCTGGGGCCGACGCTCCTCAAGGCTGTCGCATCGGTCTTTGGGTCACGGGGAATCTTAGCGATGCTCGCGATCGTTCTGCTCTCGCTCCTGACCGGTTGGATCCTCGGCGGACCGACAGAGGAGTATCGGCGCACCCTCAGCATTGCCACGTGCCTTCGCAATATCGGCGCGTGCGCAGTCATCGCGACAGCGAGCTTCCCTGACACGCTCGTCGCGCCGACCGTGCTGACGTACTTGCTCATCCAATTTTTGGTGAGTGCCCTGTTCGGCGTGTACTTAAAGAGGTCTGCTACCCCCGTCGGCCGCGTCATACGGAGCACGACATGACTCCTCTCATTTTCTCGCAGTTCGGCATCTGGACGCTCGGCACGCTCGGCGTCATCGATCTGATCGCTGCGACGACGAACGCCTTCAACGGCGCGCTTCTAGCCCGTCGACCCGACCACTACAAGCACTTCACCATTGCGGGCATCATCCTCTTAGGGTATGTCGGGGGCATCGGTGGTGGCGTCATTCGTGACGTTCTGGTGAACAAAGTTCCGTCGCCACTCATCAATCCATGGTACCTTATCGCTTGTCTTGCAGCCGCCGGGCTGGCACTGCTCATCGATTTTAATACCGAGCAACGCTTCAAGGATGGCTTATTCCAATTCATGACCGCATTCTCGCTCCCGTGGTATGCGATTGTCGGTGCGCAAGTAGCAGTCGACACTCATCTTGGGTACATTGCGGCAGTCTTGATCGGCGTGATTGGCACCACCGGTGGTCGGTGGATCATCGATATCGCCTGCGGCCTCGTCCCGAAGCAACTGGTTCGGGGAGAGTTCTTCGTGCTCACTGCGGTCCTGACGGCAGCTCTCTACCTCGTGTGTCGAGAAGCCATTGGATTGTCGGTCATCGCATCAACCCTCATCGCGTTCGTGTTCGGCTTTGGTTTCCGGCTCACGTCGCAGGCCCTGGGTTGGGAAGAGTGGGAGCCGTGGGAGCCGCCCACCCAGGGAGAGAAAACCCGGAAGACGCTTGGTGAGGGACTGCGCGCCGAACTTGAGCCCCAAAAACCGGCAACGCCGAGCCGACCGTGAAGGCGCCCCAAGGAGTTCCAGCGTTGTCAGCTAGCACGCATCAAGAAAACATGGTCAAAATCTCTGGCCGCACATTTCTCATGGGCTCGGACTCTCATTATAAGGAAGAGGCACCAGCGCATCCCGAGACCGTTGGCACCTTTTGGATCGACGCACTTGAGGTGACGAATCGGCAATATGCCGAGTTCGTGAACGAGACAGGCTACATCACGGTTGCCGAGCGTCCACTTGATCCTCGCGACTACCCTAATGCGTTACCGGGCGCGCTCGTCCCGGGCGCGCTTGTCTTTCACAAAACTTCCGGACCCGTCGATCTACGTGACTTCAAGAACTGGTGGAGGTATGTTCCCGGCGCACATTGGCGGGCGCCAGACGGACCCGAGAGTTCGATAAAAGGCCGGGAACATCACCCAGTGGTTCACGTTGCCTACGAAGATGCTGAAGCATACGCTACGTGGGCAGGAAAGCGTCTTCCGACCGAGGCTGAGTGGGAGTTCGCAGCGCGCGGAGATCTCGAAGGAGCGGAGTTTTGTTGGGGGGATGAGCTCGAGCCCAACGGACGGTTTATGGCTAATTATTGGCAAGGTGAGTTTCCGTACCAGAATCTCAACCGTGACGGCTACGAGCACACCGCACCTGTTGGGTCGTTTCCGCCGAACGGTTACAATCTACACGACATGGCCGGTAACGTGTGGGAGTGGACGTCGACATGGTACGCTCCGGCCAATCGCCCTCGAGGCGATGCGTGTTGCAGCGGCATCAGTCATAAAGAATCGATGATCGAGAGCTACGACCCCGTACAACCGCATATCCGCATTCCGCGAAAAGTGCTCAAGGGAGGATCGTTCCTCTGCGCACTTAACTTCTGTCGCCGCTATCGGCCGGCCGCGCGTTCACCACAGATGATCGACACCGGCATGAACAACATTGGTTTCCGCTGCGTGAAGGATGCGCAATAGCGAGCCTAAGGCGAATGCAGAACAACCTTGTGCGATGCGCCTTGGCGGTGATTGTCGTCGCGGCAAGCACCGCCCATGCGAGCGCTGAGGAATTGCCTTCAGCTCCGAAGGCCACCCCGAAGCCATTGTTCGTTTACAGCGCCGACCTCCGAGCGTTCTATTTCGGACGGACGAACGGCAACTCGTGCCTCACCTGCGCGCCAAAAGGCAATCCGGACGCCACCGCCTTCAACTTTGGCGGCACGTTGCATGGTGAACTCAACATCCCCAGGACGCCATTTTCGCTCGGTGCCACCTATTTCGGCGCGTATCCATTTGGAGCGAACTGGCCTGGCCCGCTCAACAACATCGGCTACAACCCGTTGGTCGACAACACGCTTCCGGGTTACTCAGTCAGCTTGTTTGGCGAGGCTTATCTACAGTATCAAACGCCTGGCCTGCTCTTCCAAACCGGCAAGGAGAGGCTGAATGAGAAGCAGTCGCCCTGGGCGCACACGTCAGATTCTCGTATCGTCCCAGCATCGTTTCAAGGAACACTCCTCAGCGGAGACGTGACTCCTCACTTGAAACTCTGGGCCATATACATGGCGCGCTTTCGAAGCCGCGTCACATCTGCATTTAACTCGAACACGCTGTTGACAAGTTGTAACACAGCAAATCCGACGGACAAAGGCCCTGTCGAAGGCGTGAGCGGAACGTTTACCGTTCCCGGCGACGCGTGCAACAAACAGCGAACTACGAACGGGTTTTTGCAGTTTTCGGCTTCATACGCGTTCGGTGCCAGCGGTCTTGAAGCCGACGCGTATTACTATCAGATTTACGATATCAACACCATTACCTACCTCAACGCTCAATGGAACTTCATGAAGAAATCGAAGTTCAACCCATTTGTTGCTGGCCAATATGTGGTGGACAATGAATCGGGCCAAGCCGTCATCGGTACGGTTCACAGTTACACGTACGGCGGAAAGTTCGGCGCGAGTATCTACCACAATCTCAACATCGACGCAAGCTACGACGGTGCGCCGTATACAAAGTATGTCGTTGCTTCAAAGGAGTG
>Ga0073928_10011273_pt1 | contig 10451 bp, 11 predicted proteins | sample PaiPotPPA55metaG_FD_76969 | JGI IMG/M metagenome (GOLD analysis project Ga0073928, IMG submission 76969) | Iron sulfur acid spring bacterial and archeal communities from Banff, Canada, to study Microbial Dark Matter (Phase II) - Paint Pots PPA... ...
CGAAATTCGCGGGCAGACCGTGAACATCAGCGAAGGCGGAATCGCCATTAGCACGTCAGTCCCGCTCGGACCTGGCATCAAAGTGCAGGTCGAGTTCACGCTTCCGGGACATAAGTCACGATTCGTGGTCGGCGCGGCGGTGTGCTGGTGCAAAGACACGTACCTGGGATTGCAATTCACTTCACTTTCTCCGCAAGTAAGCACAGAACTGCAAGAATGGCTGGCCCGCCGGCTGGAAGAAAGTCTGCCACCCTCGGTCACCGACAGATTCCGTAATAGCGAGGGCGCTCCGCACTAACCTCATCGACGGTGAGAACGTCGGCTGGCCCACCATCCCTGATGTTTCGCTGTTTAAAGGGTGGACCACCCTTTTGTGCGAAGCGGGGACAGACGGATGCTCGCGCTCGTTCTCAACAGATGTATGGTCCCATTTTCGTGAAGCGACGGACGAAAGCAAGATGCGACATCTCTCCGGTTTCCACTTCGGTTTCGCCTTCACTCCGCTCAACTACTGAGAAGTGGACATAATCATAAAGATCAACTTCTTCTACCCTGACCCGCAATCCGGTGGCATCGCCGCAAATGTCGCCTGCGGCGAAATCTATATCACGTCCCATGTTTCCCTCCTGTCGGTTGAACAAAAATTAGCTTTCCGTGACAGCGTGACGCAGGGCCCCGGCAACCGGGCCCCCGCGCACTGCGCCAGAAACTAAGCTGACATAACTCGACGCTGCGAGCGAGTCTCGCGAATCGAGGCGACTCCACGGCGAATGTTCAGCCATCCGTTTTCCTGAAAGAGATGGAACAGGTCATAGCTGTAGGGCACTTCGCCGGTGATAATTTCTTCTTTCCCTTGTTCATCGGTCACGGCAAAAGCAACCTGCACTGGTTCATCGGGAGAATTTTGCTTGGTAAAGTGGACGAGTTTTACGTTCAGGGTTGGTTGTTCCTGATTTTGTAACGCCATTTTTTCTCCTTCGTCCCATGTTGGGTACTGACTTTCACCCTAAAAAGTATCGCAGTCGAAGTCAAGAAAAGTGCCGCATAAATTTGTAAAGAGTTGTCATCAACCATGACAATTTTGCATAAGATTGATGCAGTGAAATGCAGCATCGCGCACTGGAAGGAGTTGTGTCCGTCTTCTCACCGATACATTTAACCAACTGCTCTGGTTGCTTCAAGCGATGAGAGAACTTGGTATTTGAAAAGACAATACTGCTGTGGCATACAGGAACAGCTGTAGTCCTTTCGACATGCAGACCGATTGGGAGAGCTTGCCAAGACTAAATTCTGTCAGCGAGATTTCCGATCCACGGAAGTTTGAAGGTTTCCCCCTGTAAGGCCTTCACAAGCAGCACCAGCCACAGAATGGCCCATCCGAGTAGCAGCACCGCCGAAGCGAGCCAAGCCAGCAGAAAGCCGACCACGGGAATCAAAACAAATATTGAATATAAAATGCGCATCACAACGGCGATCAGGACGGTGGCGACCGCGAGCAAAATGGACTGGAAGGAGTGAAATCTTACGAAGCGGTTACGTTTGAAGGGCTGGACTAGCACGAAGAAAATTGCGGGAATGCATGTGATATAGGCCAGGGCAGCCAGGAAAGTATCTTCGCGTCGAACCGGTGTGCTGACCGCGAATGAACTCGGGGCAGGCGGGTTCATGATCCGCGGAGCAGAGCGACTAATTGCAGGCTGCACGTCCTTTCCTGGGACCCAGGTTCTGCGGCCACAACCGGGACAAAAGACAACGTTGTCGGGCATTTCCGCGTGGCATTGTGGACAGGAGGTGGGCATAGGTTTTCAGGCGAGGCGGTGCGTGTTGTCCTTCTTGCGGCAATCTTCGCACACACCGTAAATCTGAAAAGTATGGCGGGTGGTCGCGTAGCGGTATTTTTTCCCGATCTCCTGTTCAAGATGGTCAACTTCGGGCGAGAAAAATTCCACCGAACTGCCACACGCGGTGCACACCATATGATGGTGGCTGCGGCGATTGTACTGGTGCTCGTAGCGGGCGATGCCATCGTGAAAAGCAACTTCGCTGGCCAGGCCGCATTCGGCGAACAGTTTCAGGGTGCGGTATACGGTGGTAAAACCGATGCGCGCATCCTTATTCTGCACCAGTCGGTGCAATTCGTTTATTGACAGGTGCTCGCGAGTTTCGAGGAAAGTGCGCAGAATGGTGTCGCGCTGCGCGGTATGTTTCAGGCCGACACGTTTTAGATGCTGATGCAGAATTTGCTGCGCTTCGCGAACCATCTCCGGCGAGATGCTAGGCTGATCGTCGATGCGCTTTTGCAGCATGAGAAATGTTGCAGCGAGGCTCTCCCGGCGAAAACAGAATAACACTGGCGTTTGGAAAGCTCATACTTTGACAACGGAGGTTGAGCGATCAGTTTCCTCCTCTGTTTGCCGCCATTCAAGGTGTTGCTGTCCCCATGCTCGGACAGCCTGGATGATCGGGCGCACGGTTTCACCATGAAGAGAAATGCGGTACTCGACCCGCGACGGAACCTCGGCATAAATCGTGCGACAGATCAATCCTTCGCGCTCCAGGCCGCGCAAGGTCGCGGTCAGGACCTTGTGAGAAATCTCAGGCATCAAGCGGTGCAGTTCCTTGAAGCGGCGCGTGCCCGAATCCAGCCAGTAGAGGCAAATCAGATTCCATTTGCCCCCAATGGCGTTCATAGCCGCCGTGAGCGGGCATTTGGTAGGCATGGCCTGTTGTGAGGCACGAACCATCTTTGCCCCAGGATCGGTTTCCATAAGGTAACCAGATTACCGCAAAGTGCATACTTGCTTTTTTGCGCCAGCCGCGCAAGCATGCTGGCGGAGGCTGCAGATCATGACTGACGGCAAGATCGTAAAAACGCGCGAGCAGTTTCGAACTTATCGTCGACTATTCCGCGTATTATTATGCGGCCTATTGGTCTGGAGCGTGGTTGGCGGCTTGCAACCACTGCAAGCGCGCGCCCAGCAGAATTCAGATGCATCGAAGATCAAGGTTCAGCCCATTCCGGCGGAGCAGGATGGGCAACACGACTTTGATTTCGAGATCGGTGCCTGGAAGACTCACGTATCGCGCCTGCAACATCCCTTAACTGGTTCCACTACCTGGGTCGAATACGAGGGCAGTACCGTTGTCCGGAAGATTTGGAATGGCCGCGCCAATCTGGTGGAATTGGAAGTCGATAGCCCTGCCGGTCATATCGAGGGCCTATCGCTGCGCCTCTACAATCCTCACTCTCACCAGTGGAGCCTGAACTTCGCCAACAGCAACGACGGCACCCTGAGCCAACCTACGATTGGTGAGTTCAGGAATGGACGCGGCGAATTTTTTGACCAGGAAACATTGAATGGGCGAGCCATCTTTGTTCGTTTTGTTATCTCGAATATCACTGCGAATTCGTGTCGCTTTGAACAAGCTTTCTCGGACGATGGAGGTAAGACTTGGGAAGTGAACTGGATCGCCACCGACACCCGGGTGAAAGACAATTCTGAAAAGGAGAAGTGATTTTTCTCCCTATTGAATGTTGCCCAGCGGTGTCATTTCGAGGGTAAAAGGAATGACCGAAAGTCGTCACCATACTCTGCAAGCTCAATATCTGCGCGCCTGCTCCCGCGGAGGCTACCAATGATCATCGAAATGCGCACTTATAAAACCAAGCCTGGCATGCGCTCGCGGTTCATTGAGATTTTCCGTTCCAAGTCTATTCCGGCGCATGCTGAAATCGGGATGAAAATACTGGGTCCGTTTCTTTCCGTCGAGGATCCCGACACTTTCTTTTTTATGCGGGGCTTTCCTGACATGGCTTCGCATGAGCCGATGAAAGCAAAGTTTTATGAAGGAGAGCTTTGGAAAAGCGAGTTAGAGAACGTCCTGATGCCGATGCTGGAAAAATATGACGTCGTCGTGGTGGCAGACGATAACGATCTGGTTCGTTGGTAGTCGAACTGCTGCCATGCCTCTGTATCGTTCGTGGAAGCGGCGTGTCGAGGAAAATCCTGTTTCCCCAAATTCTGACATTTGTTTTACTTAACCGAGTCCACCTAGAATCAAAGTAGCGCATGGTCACGACTCCGACGTCCCCTTCGCATTCTCAGCCACGTTTCCGACCTGCACGGCTTATCGTCTATTTCTTTGCCATACTTTTGTTGTTGTCCGCTATCGGTGTTCTCTGGTTTTCTTCCTTAGTACGGTCTGCGCTGCCTCAATTGGACGGGAAGCTGCGCGTCGCAGGACTTTCCGCTCCTGTCACGGTAGTTCGCGATGCTCACGGCGCGCCTGTGATCGAGGCCACGAACTTCGACGATTTGTTTTTCGCGCAGGGGTATGTGACGGCGCAGGACCGATTATTTCAGATGGACGGAATGCGCCGCTACGCGGCGGGTGAACTGGCGGAAGTTTTTGGCGAGGAATTTGTGAAGCACGACCGGCAGCAGAGAATCCTGGGGTTGAGAGTCGTAGCGCAAAAGACGGTTGAAAATTTGGCCGCCGAGGATCGCTCTCACTTTGCGGCTTATGCGCGGGGCGTGAATGCCTACATCGATGCCCATCGCGCGCGCTTGCCGCTGGAATTTCGCATCCTTCGTTATTCTCCTCGGCTGTGGTCGCCGGAGGATTCGGCGCTGATCGGGGTGCAGATGGTGGAAGATTTGAGTGCCAGTCCGCGGCATGCGCTTGACCGGGAAAAAATCCTTGCCAAGTTAGGACCGGAGCTGACCGCCGATCTTTACGTGAACTCTTCGTGGCATGATCGGCCGCCGACGGTTTCACGGGCCACGCTCGATGAGCAGATTAAAGGCAAAGAGAAAGATCAGAATGATGACGAGGACGATGACGATGATTCCGGCGCGGACAGCTCAGTTACTGGCTTAAGGCCGGTGCCGAAGTTCCCCGCCCTCCCTGCGCTGCAGCAAATGTTTTTCGATGACGGCTCTCTTGTTCTGGGATCGAACAACTGGGTGGTCTCGGGGGTGCATACCGTGTCAGGCAAGCCGCTGCTATCGAATGATATGCATCTCGGTCATCAGATGCCCAACCTCTGGTACGAAGCCCATCTTCGTTTGAATAGCAAATCTTTTGATGTAGCCGGAGTTACGTTGCCGGGATATCCCTATGTGATCGTCGGCCACAACCAGCGAATTGCCTGGGGATTCACCAATCTCGGGCCTACAGTCGAAGACATTTACGTTGAGACATTCGACTCGGCAGGGCGATATCTCACCTCGGAAGGATGGAAGCCGCCTGAGCGCCGCCGCGAAGTAATTCGCGTGAAAGATAAACCGGATGTGACTGAGGACGTGGTGTTGACGCGCCACGGGCCGATTGTCACGGAGTTGGTGCCGGGCGAAACGCGGAAACTGGCTCTGCGCTGGACTTTGTATGATGGCACGCGCAGTCCTTTTTTCGCGGTCGATTCCGCGCAGAAGTGGGAAGATTTTCGGCACGCATTTTCGCAGCTCGATGCCCCGGCACAAAACGTTGTCTACGCTGATGTGGATGGCAACATCGGATATCAGGCTACGGGAAAAATTCCCATTCGGGCGTCAGGGGACGGCAGCCTGCCGGAGAATGGCAGCGACAACGCTCATGAATGGATCGGCTATGTTCCCTTTGACAAGCTGCCCAGTGTATTCAATCCCCCTTCTGGAATTATCGCGACAGCTAACAGCCGCATCGCGCCCGATGGATACCGATATTCGTTGAGCACGGAGTGGGAGGCTCCGTGGCGATCGGCGCGCATTTACCGCGTACTGGAGTCCGGCAGAAAATTTTCCGCGGCGGACATGCTGGCGCTCGAAACCGATATCTATTCCGAGCTTGACCGCTTTTTCAGCGATCGCTTTGTCTACGCGGTGGACCACGCAAAAAATCCTTCAGTTCGGGCAAAGGGCGCCGCGGAAATCATGCGGCAATGGGATGGCCGCATGATTGAAAATTCAGCAGCCCCCACGATCGCGGTCAGAGCGCGGCAAGAGCTAGAGCGTCTGCTGCTTGAACCGAAGCTGGGCTCGGCGCCGAAGGATTCTAAAGAACTTGAAACTACTTTGAGTTGGAAAAGTTATCGCTGGATGATGAGTACGGTCTGGCTAGAGAACGTAGTACAGCATCAACCCAAGCGCTGGCTGCCGGAAAATTATGCCAACTACGACGAACTTCTACATGCAGCAGTCGAAGCCGCCGTCGATACAAATCCGGTCAACGATTCGCGCGCGCCTGAGGATTTGAATGCCTGGAAGTGGGGCGATTTTCATCCGCTGGAGATTGAGCATCCGATCTTCGGCAAGATTCCGGTACTTCGGCGCTGGGCGGGTCCAGGATTGCAGCGGCTATCGGGAAGTGAATACACCGTGAAAGCGGTATCGCGGACGCATGGGCCATCAGAGCGGATGACCGTCGATCTGGCGAATCTCGATCAATCCACCTTGAACTTGGTGACGGGCGAGGCTGGAAATTTGTTCAGTCCTTATTTTATGGACCAATGGAAAGCCTGGTACGAGGGTTTTAGTTTTGTCTGGCCGTTCTCGCCGGCGGCAGTCGAACAGCAGCGGGCGCATAAATTGTTACTGGAGCCTTAAGCTGCGGGCCTCAGGATTTAATCCACCAGTTTCACATCATAGAGCTGGCCGACGATGTCCACCTGACCATTGTTATTTTTTGTGTCTCCGGGAGTCACCTGCAGCTGGTTAGTATCGGTATCGTAGATTTGCAGCCCGCCGTTCTCGACTACATAAACTATGTCGCGACCGGTGATTTGCTGAATGCCAGTGACGTCGCCATTATTTTGCGGAATAACGACGCCGGGACTATTGGTGTTGTAGATCGATAAGCATCCGCGAACCTCGCCACCCAGAATGTTGATATTCGTGCAACTATGAGAACCGATGTAGAGCTGTCCGTTCTGGCTAATCTGCATGCGATCGTGGTAGCCGTCGGCGATTACAGCCGTTGCGGTAACTGCCATCGAACTAGTGTTAAGAACGCTCAGGGTTCCGCAGGTGGTGGCCGCCGTGGTCTGGCCGGCACAAGTGTTCGTTCCGGGAGGATTAGGCGGAGCTGTTCCAGCCACGTATAAAGTTGATCCGTTCAGCAAGCCATAGGTTGCGGCAGTTACTGGAGTAGTGCTGGCCGGAGTGGATGCTCCCAAGTTGAGAACACTGACTCCGGCAGATTTGCCTCCACACTGCGCTCCACAATTGAAAACGTAGGCTGCAGCGCTGTTGGTGAAAATTCCCCAAACCGGACGGTCAAAGCCGGTGATGTAACTCCGGGGATCGGTCGCAGTTCCAATCAAGATCGTCGTAATCACAGTTACCGTGTCTGAATTATCGCTAAAGACCAAAACATGATTGCCGTCCGGGCTGCATATCACAAAATGCGCGCCCGGCACGGGAATGGATGCGGCTATGCCGCCACTCTGTAAGTTCAATACTTCGACAGCGCCGGGAGCTTCTCCCAGCACCGGAGCAGTAGGCACGGCGGCGTAGGCGCTGGTATTAAAGGGACTCACCGCAAGGCTCTCCGTAAAACCTGGGAGAGTGAACGGCGGAAGCGTGGAGGTCGACCCGGAAGCGGCGGCGATGGCCTCGGTCGTATTATCCACCGCAGTTACGGTGTTGCCGGTAGGGCTGTAAACCAAGGTAAACTTAAGGTTTGGAGAGAGCGCCATGAGCCCTGGCTGTGCGCTGTCGCCCACTAACGTCACCAGGGATGTGGAGAGTATGTCGTTCAATGCGTCCACAATGTTCAGCACCGGCAGATTGGTCCCCGTCGCCCCACCTCCCGTGGGAAAAAGCGGATTGGAGATAAAAACTCGGAACGGAAGACCGCTGGGTTTGTGGGTCGTGGTACTGGAGGAGGAGCCACTGCTTCCGCAGGAAATATTGGTCACACTGACGGCTATGAGCACAAATATGCTGAGAAAAAGTCTCTTCAAACCTAGGACTCCGAAGAGCGTGAAGGATAGAGATTTAGATGCAAGAAAGCGGATTATAACAGAGCGTCTACTGAGAATATGCCCGGTTTGGCCACGTCCGCCGTATCGGGCAAATTCAAAGACAAGACCTCTTGTTGTATTCTGAAAGGAATGTCCACCGATTTCCTTACCCGGATAAAACAGTCGGCAGTATTGTGCGACGGCGCGATGGGAACCCTGCTCTACGGCAAGGGGATCTTCATCAATCGCTGCTACGACGAGTTGAATGTCTCGCAGCCTGATTTGATCCGAGGCATTCACCACGATTATTTACAGTCGGGTGCGGAGATTATCGAAACCAATACTTTCGGTGGAAATTCCTTCCGTCTGGCGCGGCACAGCATGGCTAGCCAGGTGCGCGAGATCAATCTTGGGGGAGCGCGATTAGCGCGGGAAGCTGCGAAGAGTTTTGATGTTTGGGTTGCTGGCTCGGTCGGACCGCTCGGGGTGCGGATCGAACCGCTCGGCAAAACCTCTTTTGAGGAAACTCGTACTGCCTTTCGCGAGCAAATTGCGGCGCTGGTCGAAGGCGGCGTTGATCTGCTGATGCTGGAAACCTTCGGCTACCTGGAAGAACTTCATCAAGCCATATTGGCCGCGCGCGACGTCAATCCCAAGATTCCAGTCGTAGCGCACGTCACCATCGATGAAGATGGGAACTGTCTCGATGGTTCCACCCCGGAGATTTTCACTCCAAGGCTGGAAGAGTGGGGTGTCGACGTTATTGGCTGCAACTGCAGCGTCGGCCCAGTAGCCATGCTGGATGCGGTTGAGCGCATGCGCGCCGTCACCTCGGTTCCATTGGCGGCGCAACCGAACGCCGGCATGCCGCGATCAGTCGAGGGACGAAATATTTATCTGTGTTCGCCCGAATATATGGCGAGTTATGCCCGCAAGTTCGTGGCTGCGGGCGTGCGGATTGTGGGCGGCTGCTGCGGTACGACTCCAGACCACATCCGAGTGATGAAGTCCGCGCTTCGGGTGGGTGATGCGCGGGCCAAGATAAGCGCGCAAGCGACCGCGGAACAATCGAAGCCTGCCGCGAGCCCTGCAGTCGCTATCGAACACCGTTCTCACCTGGGTGCCAAGATTGCGGCCTGCGAATTCCTGACTATGGTCGAAATCGTTCCTCCCAAAGGAACGGACATTCGTAAGGAGATCGAAGGCGCGCGTTTCGTCAAATCGGTCGGAGTGGATGGCATCAACGTTCCGGATAGCCCGCGTGCCTCGGCTCGCATGAGCAATCAGGCGCTGTCGTTGCTTATTCAACAGGAGGTGGGCATTGAAGCGATTCTGCACTACACCTGTCGCGACCGGAATGTATTAGGCATTCAATCTGATCTTCTGGGCGCCGCGGCCACGGGAATTCGTAACCTGATTTGCATCACCGGCGATCCCCCGAAAATGGGGAGTTATCCAGACGCGACTGCTGTGTTTGATGTGGATGCGATTGGGTTGGTGAACATTGTCCACAACCTGAATCGCGGCCTCGACATCGGCGGTAATCCGATTGGCACGGGCACAAGCTTTGTGATTGGCGTGGGCGCAAACCCCGGGCTGAGCGATATGGACGAAGAAATCCGCCGGTTCGAATACAAAGTGCAGGCCGGAGCCGAGTACGTTGTGACTCAGCCGGTCTTCGATCTCAGCTTGCTGGAAAGTTTCCTGCGGCGCATCGAGCATTGCCGGATTCCTGTCGTTGCGGGAATCTGGCCTTTGGTCAGCGTACGCAACGCGGAGTTTATGAAGAACGAGTTGCGAGTCTCGGTGCCGGATGCCATTTTGGAGCGCATGGTTAAGGCGAAGACTCCGGAGGCGGCCAGAGAAGAAGGTGTCGCCATCGCGCGGGAAATGCTGGTTGCGGTTCGGGGAATGGCGCAAGGAGCGCAGATCAGCGCGCCGATGGGTCGGTACAGCCTGGCAGTGGATGTGCTTGAAGCGTTAGGAGGTAAAGGAGCTTCGGCAAAAAGTTGAAATAGCCGGCGAGACCTCTTCCTACTTCGGTAAAAAAGTTTGTTAATTCTTTTTTAAAATGCATTTCTTATTGGACACATTCCACCCCTAAGTGGAATAGAATAGCTTGATCGGAGCAGAAACCCGTTGGCGAAATTTGAAGATTGCCTTCAGCGTCTGGAAAAGATCGTACAGGAACTCGAAAAGGGCGAAGTGCCCTTGGAAAAGTCTCTAACGCTTTTTGAGGAAGGCATGCAACTTTCCGCTACTTGCCGGAAGGAACTGGAGCAGGCAGAAGGCAAAGTGGAAATCCTGCTGAAGCAGAACGGGAGGCTCCAGGCTGAGTCGTTTGAGCCCTTGATCGAAAATGCGGCGGAAAAGAGATAGCAGGCCGCATCGGTTGCTACACCGCTCACTAGTATTAACGTCTGTGACCGCGTTCACCGCGTGCAACGCCGGCACAGCCCGGTCGCCGTGCCTAGCGGTAGAAGCAGAGGGAAGTAATGCAGCCTCTCAA
>Ga0073928_10011275_pt1 | contig 10450 bp, 13 predicted proteins | sample PaiPotPPA55metaG_FD_76969 | JGI IMG/M metagenome (GOLD analysis project Ga0073928, IMG submission 76969) | Iron sulfur acid spring bacterial and archeal communities from Banff, Canada, to study Microbial Dark Matter (Phase II) - Paint Pots PPA... ...
ACGATGCATAGGCATGGTGGACGGACTAAACGCTCAACAGCCTGCCGCACAAGTGGAGGCCAAAGCGAATCTGAAATGAGGAAAAGGCAGCTCAATGGTTACCGTTGCCATTTCTGCGGGCATTTAGGGATTCACAGGCCCTTTGCTTGTGCTGCTCCGCTACATATGAAAACACCTGAGACATCATCCGGTCCCGTCTAATGGACGCAGCCATAAACGCCGAGATGTGCTCCGATTCAAGCTCGCGATTAGCGACAATTCTGAATGACGCGTGCAGTTCATAGTCCGCAACCTGGATTTCTTGCATGATTCGCCGCAACCCCTCCGGAGCCATCAACGCCCTCCTGCCGCGGTTTTGACTTATCTTATGGAGCCTTATCCTGTACTCGCCACAAAGGCCGCTTCGTTAGAGACTTCATCGAATGCCGCATTCAAGCATTCAGGTTAGCAGTCACTCAACTTACAATTGCGGTCTGGAACCCGTCAAGCATAAATTGTCTTTTTGTTACATTGTTTATGTCGAATTGTTAAGAGCGAAAACGCCCCTTGAGCGTTAATGACACACGCGGCGTGAATGAGTCTGCACACCAGGAACAGGCGCGTCGGCCCGTAACAGCACGTTTACCGAGCTGCGCATATAGTGGGCAATGGATTCACTCCGAAGAGCGCTCGCGGACTAATTCGATTCGCGCTTTCGAGGAGGCCCGCCATTTCACCGGCCATTACATCGCCAAGCTGCAGCGGCTTCGCGTAGAACTTCCGGTAATCCATGCGGCCGCGCATCTCGCCCGACATAGGACTCAGCGATTAGCTAGCTACACGTGCGCGCAGCCGCCATCTACGAATATTTCCGCACCTGTCATGTAGCTGCTGTCATCGGACGCGAGAAATACCACCGCCTTCGCGATCTCATCGTGTGTACCGACTCTGCCGAGCGGAATACGGTTGGCAATCACCTTCAAGCGTTGCTCGTCCGCTTTCGACCCGCTGTTGTCTCCGGTGATGGCTGCTATTTTGGCGAGTTTTCTACTCATCGTGATAGCTCCATACCGAGTTATTCATTTCTGAATGCTCCTCAGTTCGGTCTTTTGCGTCGATCAGTTTCAGTGATCAGCGCCCGCCGCAATGCCGATCTGAAAGCGCCGGATTAGAAAGGCCAGCGGCAAGCCAAGCATCACCACCAGACCCAGGAGATGAAAGCAGTCCATGGCGGCAAGCATGGTCGCCTGTTGTGTCATCAGGCTCGATACCAGCCCATATGACTGATGAATCGCGTCCGGACCGCTGGTTCCGCGTGTCACCAAGTAACGGCTCGTGCTGTTAACGAACTGCTGGACGGTTCCATCGGCCGAAGTGAGATGGCTGACAAGGACGCTCTGATGATACTGGGTCCGCCGTTCCAGCATCGTGGTGACGAATGCAATCCCGAAGCTCGCGCCCCAGTTCCTGCAGAGGTTGGTCAGGCTCGAACCTTTGTTGTTCTTGTTCTTGGGCAGATATGAGTACGCAAGCTGCGTTACTGGAACGAACATGAACGCGTAGCCGAATCCCTGGAAACAGCGCGCCAGTGCGAAATGAAAATAGTCTGTCTGGGTAGTGAGTCCGCTGTAGTAAAACATCGAAAGGGCCGCAATGGTGAAGCTGGCCCCCAAGAGGCGTTTCGCACCGATCCGCGGGACGATTCGGACCACAAAGGGAGCCAGGATCGTGATCACCGCAGCGCCGGGACCCAGGACCAACCCTGCGTCAGTCGCGGTATAGCCAAAGAGAGTCTGAAGAATCTCCGGGATCAGCACTGTGCTGCCAAACAGTCCGAATGCGAAAACAAAGTAGTAGATGCACGCGAGTCCGAAGTTCCGCTCGCGCAGCAGAGTTAGTTCGACGACCGGATCGTGGTGATGCCATTCCCGCCAGATCGCAAGGGCTATCGCGACTACCGCGACTACGAGAAAAGTCGTGATAAAGCGGCTGCCGAGCCAGTCGTCGCGCTCGCCCCGATCGAGCACGACCTCGAGGCAGGCAAATCCGATCGCTATCAGTCCGATACCAATGTGGTCGATCCGGAGCTGCCCGCCGCGCCATGCCTGGCGGCGTTCCTCGGTGAATTCGGGCGGATCGTGAACGAGTCGGCTCGAGAGCAGTAGCGACAATAGACCGATCGGAACATTGATGAAAAAAACCCATCGCCAGGAAAAGTTGTCGGTAATCCAGCCGCCGAGCGGAGGTCCGACCGCCGGCGCCGTCACGATCGCCATACTATAAAGCGCGAACGCGGAACCGAGCTTCTCTTTAGGAAATGTGTCCACCAGGATTGCCTGCTCAACTGGCGCCAGACCGCCACCACCGACGCCCTGGAGGACGCGGAAGAAGATCAGCATTCCCAGGCTGGGAGCGAGGCCGCATAGCAGAGAGGTCGTGGTAAAAAGCGCGACGTTCATCATGTAGTAGCGTTTGCGTCCGAAGACCCGGCTCAACCACGCACTCATCGGCAGGATTACAGCGTTGGCAACCAGGTAGCTGGTCAGCACCCACGTGGCCTCGTCGTAGCTGGTGCCGAGACCTCCGGCGATGTGCGGCAACGACACATTCGCGATGCTGGTGTCGAGCAGCTCCATGAAGGTCGCCATCGTCACGGTGAGCGCAATCGCCCACAGATTATGCCTCACGTGCGCAGCTTGCGCCGGCGCAGGAGTCGGCTTGATCGCTACTGCCGATGAGACTGATGCAGCCATACGGTAGGCTCCACTGACATTCCGGGATGCAACTGATGGTCGGGATCCTGTCCGGGGTCGAAGAGGATTCTCACGGGTAGCCGCTGCACTACCTTTACGTAGTTGCCGGTAGCATTCTCCGACGGCAGCAGGCTGAAACGATCGCCGCTCGCGCCGGGCATGTGCTCTACATAACCGCGATAATCGCGGCCGAACGTATCGACACGAATTATGACCTTTTCGCCGCGATGCATGCTGGCGAGTTGTGTTTCCTTGAAGTTCGCAGTTACCCAGATTTCGTCGGTCTCTGTCACAAACATCAGGGTTTGCCCGGGCTGGATTCGGGAGCCCAACTGGACCGACCGTTTTCCGACGATCCCGTTCGCCGGAGCGTAAATTTTCGTGTAGCTCAGGTTGAGCAGCGCCTGATCGAGAGCGGCCTTTGCCGCATCGGCATCCGCCTGCCGTGCGGCAATCGCCTTAAGCGCCGAGCCCGCCGCCTCCCGGGCGGAATCGACTTTCGCGGCGTCAACGCGCGCGATGGCGGTATACTGATCATATTGCTCCTGCGGCACCACCTGCTGATCGAGCAGAATGGTGTACCTTCGGGCATCTCGTTGCGATTTGAAGTTGGTTGCATCGGCTTCGCGAATGTTCGCGAGCGCGGCGGCATAGTCCTGCTTGGCGGCGGCGACCTGAGCGAAGGCCAATCCGAGGCGCGCTCGCGCCTGCTCCACCGCCACCTCGTAATCCCGTGGGTCGATTTCGACCAGCGGCTCGCCCTGCGTCACACGGTCGTCATCCTCCGCGTGAACCCCGACCACTGTGCCGTCGATCCGGGAGCTGAGCGGATCTATGTGGCCGTCGATCTGTGCGTCATCGGTGGATTGATAAGACTGCAAGTAATTCCACCCGAAGGGCGCGATTGCGCCCGCTGCGAGGCTCAGCAATCCAAGCAGCCAAAGTCGCCTGGGCCCGAACCTGGACCAACGGCCTCCGCCGGAGAGGCCGCGTCCCCCCTTGCTCTCCTCTGTCAAATGGATGTGAGAATCGGTGACATTACCCTGCTTGAAAGCCTTCAACCCGTCAGTCGAGACATCGCCATCGGATTCTGGAATGCCAGAGCGGGTTCGCACATCGCGACACTTTTCGCGATCCGCAACGTCCACCCCATCGTCAATTTCGAGGGAATTGTCCATGTTTCTTCACGCTCAGTTCGTTGCATATACAAATATCCTGCCAAGACACCGCGATGCGGGAGCTAGTCGCCGTCGCGATTGCCGTCAGGACTCGACTGAGGGAAACCAAAACAACTCGTCCGCCCTTCCGCGCCGGACTTTCCGCACGAATGGGATCGGAGATGATGGTTCAGTGTCGAGACCTGCTAGAAACGGAAGAAGTGATTGCGATACCGTTAATTCAATTGCGGAGCTTCTTTACGACCGATTTCAGTGCTGTAACTCCGTCCGGTCCGAGTTGATGGGCTACTTGGTTTTGAGCTTTTTGCCAGGCAGGATAACTTTTTCTCAGCAAAGCCATTCCCTTTTCCGTGACCGCGATCTGATGGCTGCGCCGATCACCCTCGCCAGGTTCCAGCCGGAGCCATCCCCTGGTGCACATACGCGCGACATTGCGGCTGAGCGTTGACTCGTCCATCGCGAGCAATTTCGCCAGTTCGGCGGGTCGCGTCTCTTCACGGTTCGCAATTGCGTTTAATACACTGAACTGGCTGACCTTCAATCCCACCTCTGCCAGAGCGTCATCGTAGACCGCCGTAATCACCCGGCTCAGCAGCCGGGCTCTGAACCCCAGACACTCCGGTCCAACCTTCTTGGTCTGTTCACTCATAATTGTTGTATATGCAAATCATTATGCGGCCTGTCAAGCAGCTGAAGGATTCCCCTTGGACCACCGAGGTTGACCAGCGCTCTCGTTTTTACTCGTGGGTGAGTGTCGCTCTTTCGATTTTTTCCAGGTACGGGACCACGTCGGGAGCGAACGCCGGATGCTGCGAGAGTTTCGCGAAGTGAGCCATTGCACGCGGATACTCCACGTCGACAATCTGATTCAGGATCGGCTTTAGTCCTCGCCTTTCGAGATCGCCCGCGCGCGGCTTCTCGTTATAGAAGAGGCCTATCTCAGCAACGAAGCAGATATCGGCAAGCGTCAGGCCGTCACCCACAATGAAGGCGCGATCGGGCGACAACGCCTGATTGATTCCGGCCAGATATAAGCTGAACGCGTCACGGGCTCGGGAATGAATCTCTGCGGACAACGCTTCGCTACCCAGCGCCAGCAAATAGATTTGCGCATCTCGGGCGAACACCAGACTCGCGTCCAGAAAGCTGTCGATCCTCGCAGCTTCGTAAGGATCGCTACCGTACAAGGAGACCTTGCTTTCACCCAATCGAGCGACGGCGCGCATGATGCTGTTTGATTCAAAGATCCCAACACTCCCGTCGGGGCTGAATGCCGCCGGCACCGTACCGAACGGATGTATTTTGAGGAAGGCCTCGGTCTTGTGCAGCGCTCCTTTGAACCCGACATGACCACGCACTTCTTCCGATCCGGCTTTCTCGCCCGGCAGCAGCGGGCGCGCATCGAAGTCCCACCGCCATGATTGGAGCTCCCTCGGGGAGCTTCCTCTTACCTCGATATCGATGCCGGTCAATCGTGCGGCAATCGTTGCCTTCCAAATTCTTGGGTTCGGCAGATAGGAAAAGATTCGTAGTTGACTCATGTCCGTGCCCTCTCACACCCGGTGAACAGCGGTGCCCCGCTTGGCCGCGAAGGCTGCAATCGCCTCGCTAGCATCCTCGTTGCGCGCCATCGCTCTGACGCTGCCCAGTTCCATTTCAATCTGAGTTCCGAGGGTTTCCGCGAATCTCGATTACATCAGCCGCTTCGCCACTCCGTATGCCGTTGTTTCGCGGCGGCAACGACCCGGTTCGGGACACCAGCGTTCGGGCGCTCCGTGAAAGAGATTACGACGGTCTGAGTCGACTCATTTCGCCGTTTTCCAATAGTCCACAGTGACAGCCCCTTAAAACTTTTCTTTAAACGGACGAACGTCGATGTCGAGCGTCCAGGCGCTGGGGTCCTGGTGTGCGAGGTGCCAGTAGGTGTCAGCGATTGCGGACGGCTTGAGCAAGTCGTCGTCTTTAAGTTGCGGAAAGCGCTGGCGGATGATTGGCAAATCGATCGCCCCATCAACGTTGATCCATGCGACGTGGATGCCCTTGGGCCCAAGGTCGCGCGCCATCACGTGGGCGAGTCCGCGCATCGCGAACTTCGCCGGCCCGAAGGCCGCCGAGGTCGCGAACGGTTTAACCCCTGCAGTCGCTCCGGTAAACAGAATCACTCCTCGCTGCTTCCGGAGCATTGCGGGCACCACCTGCTGCGCGGCGAGAAAGGCGCCAAAGCTGCCGACTCGCCAGGTGTTCTCGAAGGTGCTGGCCTTGGTATCCATCAGTGTGCCGAACGGGCGCATCGCAGCGTTGTAAAGCAAGACGTCCGTGTCACCGAACTCGCGGCGGATTCGCTCGAACGCGTCAGCGATCTCTTGTTCCTTACTCACATCAGCAGGGACGACGAGCGAACTTCCGCCGGCGGCGGAGATTTCTCTTGCGAACTCGATCAGTTTCTCCCCATTACGCGCCACCAGCGCCACCGCGTAATCAGCCGCGAAACGGCGCGCCAGGGCAGCGCCCAATCCTGGTCCGACACCAATCACTGTGGCGACCTTTTTGTCTGTCATCGTTTTCCTCTTCTGAGAATGTTGCCTGAAGCGCGGTTTATGGTCCTCAGCTTCAGATTGAATAGGTCGATTTTCTTGAGACTCTCATTCGCGTTTTGGCCGTATGGACGAACACGTGTTGCCGATCTCCGGAGACGCGAGGAGAAAAGAACGTGTTTGCTCATCGCAACGTGTTCGTTCGGCCTCGAGCAACTGGGACGGTCTATTGATCCGCCGGCCAGAAAACCAGGGCACGGACTTCAATGCTCTCGCGCGGAGCCGCATCCGGCGGGCTGGTTGGATCATCGAAAGCTGAATGGGCCGAAAAACGCGCGCGCCCATCCTCCTTCGAGTCATAGCACTTCAGCAGAATCGCCTCGTTACGCTCGAGACGCGGGAAATACGACCAGCGATGGTTAGGGTTGTAGGTGAACCGATAGACCTCACCGACTTTGTCACGGTAAACCAAATCTGTAGGCACAAAGTCCTTGGCGTCGATTGATTGCGCGTCACATATCGCTAGCGGAGTTGATTCTATCGGTCCTCGAATCGGCCGCCAGACATTGATCTCCGCGAAGCGACGGCGCAGTCTCTCCTCCGCTTCGGCCGCCGGCAAGTGATCCCGCACGCGGCGCGGTCCCGACTTTGCGGTATAATCGTTGTGTACCGTCCGGACATACTCTCTGGCGTTTCTTTCACCTTGCTTCGAGAGTTGAATGTTGCGGACCTGGTGGTCAAAGACCACAACCTTCTCGGCACCGGTGACTTCCTTCAGCAAGACCTCAATCTCCGGATAGTAAACTTTCTCCACTTCAGCGCGATCGTAAAAGTCGTGTACTGCGGTTTCCTGACGAACGAGTTGAAATCCCTGCCGGTCGAGTGACAATTCTTCTCCGAGGCGCGCATTACGGATTAACACCGACCGTGGCTCGGATTTTCCCGTCGTCCGTGGAACTCCGGGCGGCGGTTCATAAGTGTATAGTGCTGGTCTCTCACAGGCGTCGACCAAGTAGTGCAAGGTCGCCGGAACAAAACTCCCGGCTGGAATGTTCTCCGCTGATACGCAGCTTTCCGTGACTCCGCTCATTTTAAACTAGCCTCCTGTTTGAAAGTCCTCTCAAACAAATGATTTGCAGATTATGGGTGTCGACTCCTGCCTACCTGGGCCGCACGCGTCAGACCCAAATTCCACTGGCCACCGTGACCATTGCATCGCCTAGAGACAACCTTTGGAGACAACCATCGGCCCTAGCTATCTCATCTAGTAAGTTGATTCGGAGTCCTCGCAAATCGCGGATCATTTCGCCTTTTGCGTGACTTCCTTGCGTCGCACTTAAGGCATTCGTGGCACTTTGATTGTATATGCAACATATACGCCGAGTGGCTTCCCGATTCTTGCCGATGATCGTAAGCCATCAGTCATTGCCCTTCACGTTCCCAGCTAAGGATCTCTTTCGCAGCCATAGACTTAGAGACTCACGCCTCTGTCCGTGCGAGATTTTTTCTGATAATGGCCTCTGGTTTAAAACGGCCAAACTCCATCGGGAACACTTCTGGCACAGTTCTAGCTCCCAGAAGGAGACAAACCGGTCGGCGGGGTTCGCTCGTGACCATTTCTCGACAAACAGCAGTCAACACGCGCTCACTCATTTACAGGAAATTCAAGCTTCCGCTCGATCACTGGCGTCTGACTGACCCGAAAGCGCTCGCGGAATTCTCGCGGACCGCACGGCGGGCGGCGGATATTACGGGCGTTGCACTCGCCGAACCCGGCTCGGCCAAGCAGACCCGCGAGAGGAGCGTGATCTTTTACGACACTAATGAATTCGATCTTTACAGAAACAATTTTATCCTGCGAACGCGTACGCCTCTCGGACGTGCCCGTTCAGCTCACCAAGAGTTGGTTTTTAAGTTTCGCCATCCGGATCGTCACACGACGGTGAGTGTGGATCCCCGGCCCAGAGCGGAAATCCCTCACACAATCAGGTTCAAGGAGCAGGTTCTTCCGGCTTTGCGCAATAAGCTCGGCATCAGAAGCATATTCTGGCATGGCTCCAAGATCTTCAAACGCTGTGAGCTGGAGAATCTTCCTTACGGCACGCTTGCAAAGGTTTTCCCCGTGCTGCGAACCTGGGAGTGGACTCCAACGCGCGCTTGACGGCGGTCAATGGCTTAACTGTGGACGAGAGTCTTTCAGAAATTGGCACATTGAACTTCGTCGAAGGTGTAACTGCCAAGGCCCGCATTTCGCTCTGGCGCGTCGATTCGGGGCAACGGGAGCTGACCAGCGAGTTCAGCTTCCAAATCAAATTTGACCCTGCGAGAACCTGCATTGGGCAGATCAGAAGGCTATCGGAATCGTTCTATTTCGAACTGCAATCACGACTCGCTGGATGGATGGCAGCCGGCAGCACCAAAGTCCACGAGGTTTATCACCTCGGACAAACTGCTGAACGCACTCTCGCGCAAGCTGGTTCGATGGCTTTAGTCTGAAACGGGAGCAAACGCCCGACCCCTCGATGCTCTCGTCCAAGGAGCAGCGCCATGTTCAAGGTATTTGGCTTTCTCACCAAGAGAGAAGGTACCCAGATGCGAGATTTTATTGATTATTACGAAAATAAACACGTCCCGTTGATCTGCAGCTTGGCGCGCACACCCGTCGTTACCTAGTGCGGGGTGAGGAATTGACTAAGGAAGGCGGTGTGGTCGACTTCGACGTCATGACAGAACTGGAATTTCCCGACCGGGCCGCTTTTCTCGCCTGGATGACCCAGCTCTCCGGACCAGGCGCTGGCGAACAGGTCGCTGCGGACGAAGCGAAGTTTCTCGATCGGTCGCGGACCAGGGCCTACGTCGTCGAGGAACACGTGACATCCGAGTGAGTGTTGGGTCATGATGGGCTCAGCGATTTGCAGCTCGTCGAGGACATCCATGACGACGAACGCTAAATGATTTCTGAGGTTGACGCCGTCCTCGCGCTGCCCGGGGGATGCGATACGCTCAAGGAGTTGCCCGACGCGATGTCGTGGAAGCGGCCAGGGGCTGTATGGCGGCCGATCGTGATGGTCAGCACAGGTGGGTTTCTACGACAAGTGCTAGTGTTCTGAGTATGACATTCGTTGACAAAATCGGGCGACCGATTCGAGAATCTGGTCGACGGTCTTGGTCCAGATGAAGGGCTTGGGATGACGGTAGTGATGTGCGAGGTAAGCGCGGATGGCCTCTTGCAGTTCTCGCACGCTGCGGTGAACCCCGCGGCGCAGTTGCTTTTCGGTAAGCAGCGAACCAGCGTTCGACCAGATCGAGCCAGGAGCCGGCGGTGGGAGTGAAATGCAGATGAAAGCGGGGATGGCGCAGCCAGCGCTTGATGGCCGGGGTCTTGTGAGTGCCGTAATTGTCCAGGATCAGATGCAACTCCAGCAGACCCGGCACGTTAGTGTCGATGGTTTCCAGAAAGCTGCGAAACTCGTGCGCGCGATCGCGCCGATAAAACTCGCCAATCACGGTGCCCCCGCCGACGCGACGCATTGGAGCACGCGCGCGATGGCTCCGCGCGTTGCTCGATAGTATTAATTTGGCGATCGATCTGGTCGCTGAGATTGCATGGTTGAGGTCGCCGGATGTTGCACGAACGATTCGACTTTGCTCATCAGAAGTGGATCTCAAGAATTATCTAAAGAGTCCGCGCCTCAGTTTCTGGGGCCAGCTTTATCATCACTCAATTGTCGAGAAATCTGTCGCGAGGCGCAGTTTCGACGTAGAGGTCGTAAGCGATGAACTTTGAAAGGCGGACTAGCCCCTAATTTCGTCGTCAAGTCACGTTTTTCCGCAGCCTAGGAGATATCGGTGTTGAAATCCCACCCAGAAATCAGAGAAGCCTCGTAGTGTGCGCTGAGCAGCGCATTGTTCAGGAGGGTTAAAGTCCCTCCGATGCTCGGATGAGGGGTGTCGTATCCGAAAGCGGGGGTAATGCCTCGCTGGCCGGAGAGAGTTGGAAGGTATG
>Ga0073928_10011280_pt1 | contig 10447 bp, 16 predicted proteins | sample PaiPotPPA55metaG_FD_76969 | JGI IMG/M metagenome (GOLD analysis project Ga0073928, IMG submission 76969) | Iron sulfur acid spring bacterial and archeal communities from Banff, Canada, to study Microbial Dark Matter (Phase II) - Paint Pots PPA... ...
GATGCGCGATGCTCGATCAGGCTATGTGGTCCGCCCAAGCTGGTCGCCCGCGTAAATATACGCACCTTCGCCGCTACCGCCATCGCCTCCGGCCGTCCACCGTGGACCTGAAACGACAACATGCCGCCGAAGCCGCCCAGCATCTGACGCGCTGCAATTGCATGACCCGGATGTTCCGCTAATCCCGGATACAACACCCGCTCGACAGCCCCATGCGCGCCGAGAAATTTCGCCACACGCATTGCATTTTCGCAATGCGCGCGAACCCGCCACGGCAATGTGCTGATGCCCCGCAGCGTCAACCAGCAATCGAACGGCGACGGCACCGCTCCACCGTAATGCTGCGACTTGCGCGCCCTCTCGAATAGATAATTGTCAAACTTCGTTATCAGCGCGCCGCCCACCACATCGCTATGCCCGCTGATATATTTCGTGGTCGAGTGCATCACCATGTCGATGTTCCAATCGAAGGGCTTCTGCAACACTGGAGTCGCAAACGTGCTGTCGCACACGCTGATCGCATTCGCTTTTCGCGCAATGTCGCCGATCGCGTCCAGGTCGGTGATCTTCATCAGCGGGTTTGAAGGCGATTCCATCCAGACCAGCCGTGTCTGCGGCCGCACTGCCTCCCTCACCGCTTTGACATCGGTCATATCGACATACGATACGTCGAACCCCCACTTGCCAAACACTTCATGGATGACCTTTCGCAAGCCCCAATAGACGTCATCAGGCGCAATGATGTGATCGCCTGGCTCGAGCCCCTGAATCAAAGCCGTCGGCACCGCCAGCCCGGACGAAAACGTCAGCGCTTCTTTCCCGCCTTCGAGCGCGGCGAGACAAGACTCGAGCGCATTGCGATTCGGATTTCCTTCCCGCGAATACGAATATTGCAGTGGATATTCGCCATCGGCGCCGCGCTCGAAAGTCGTCGAAAGATGGATCGGCGGTGTGACGCCGCCGGTTCCCTCGTCAATACTGCGCCCCGCGTGGACAGCAATGGTCTCGATCTTCACACTTGCCAGTTTAGGCCATCACGCTATCATCAAAAAGACTCGGAGGATAATATTGCGCTTTGTCATGTCGGGGGCCGCGGGATTCATAGGCTCTCATTTTTGCGACCGTCTGATCGCGGAGGGTCATACGGTCATTGGCCTCGATAACCTGATTACGGGATCGCGCCGCAACCTCGCTCAACTGATGGACCATCCTCGCTTCGAGTTTCGCGAGTGGGATGTCACGCGGCCGTTCGAGGCGGACGCGCCGGTCGACGGCGTACTGCATCTCGCTTCGCTGGCGAGCCCGAAGGATTACCTGGACCATCCCCTCGAGACGCTGGAGACCGGATCGACTGCGACGCGCAACATGCTCGACCTCGCGCTGAAACATAAAGCGCGCTTTTTGGTGACGTCGACATCGGAATGCTACGGCGATCCGCTGGTGCATCCGCAGGTGGAAACGTATTGGGGAAACGTGAACCCGGTGGGAATGCGCTCCTGTTACGACGAGAGCAAACGCTACGCCGAGGCCATCACCATGGCGTACCATCGCGTACACGGAGTGCGCACAAACATCGCAAGAATCTTCAACACATTTGGTCCGCGCATGCAGCTCCACGATGGCCGCGTGGTGCCGGCCTTCATGGATCAGGCATTAAGAAACGAGCCTCTGACCATCTTCGGCGATGGAATGCAGACCCGCAGCTTCTGCTACGTCGATGACATGGTGGAAGGGCTCTTCCGGCTGATGTCATCGGACGAGCGTTACCCCGTGAACCTCGGCAACCCGCGCGAAATGACCATTCTGCAATTCGCGGAGTGCATCTCGGAGCTGATGGGGAACAAACTGCCGATCGTGCATCAGCCTCTTCCGGAGGACGATCCGAAGCGGCGTCAGCCCGATATCTCAAAGGCGCGTGCCGTGCTCGGATGGGAGCCGCGGGTTTCGCTCGAGGACGGGCTCCGGCGGACGGTCGAATATTTCAAGAAGCAGGGAGTTCAGGTCTGACGCTCGACCCAGACCTTCTCCGCCGCCCCCGACCCTAACTGCACCGGCTCGCCGCCGACGCGCAAAGTAAACGTGTCATCGTAATTGTGCGACACGGTCTCGATCGAAGCGCCGGGACGAATCCCCAAGCCGTTCAGATATTCGAGCAGCTTGCGGTCCCGCTCGAACACGCTCACGATCCGTGAAACCTGTTGAGGTCCCATCTCGCTAAGCGGCTGCAAACCTCGCGCGCGGCGGTCTTGCGCCGTATCGCGCTCCACTCGATTCCCATGCGGGCAGGCAAAGTCCGTCCCGAGTTTCTCCACCAGGCGACGCTCGAAATCGGCTGACACCGCGTGCTCCAGTTGCTCGGCTTCGTCATGGACCTTGTACCACTCCATGCCGAAAATCTCGGTGAGCATCCGTTCGATCAGATGATGACGCTGGAGCAGCCGGTTCGCGATCTCGCGGCCCGCATCGGTGAGCGTGAGTTGGCCCTCGGGTCCGACGTGAATCAGCGCATCGCGCTTCAGCCGCTTGATCGCCATGGTCACCGCTGGAGGCGACACCCTCAACCAGCGCGCCAGAGTAGCCGCTTTCACCACCTCGCCTTCGCTCTCGGCTTCGGCGATGGTCTTGAGATAGTTCTCCTTCGAGATGGTTATTTTCACGCCAACACAATTCTAGCGGAGTACCCGTTGGTTGAACGGGCTTACGCCGCGAATTGAAGAGCTGCGGGCTTGGCGTCGAGGCAGCACTTCTTGAATTTGAGCCCGCTGCCGCAGGGGCACGTGGCGTTGCGTCCGATCTTAGGCGATCGCACCGGTGAAGATTTGGCTTTGTTTTGTACTGGCCGTATTTCGGGTTCAGGGACGGGTGCGTAGATGTAGTCCTGCACGAGCTTATTGAATTTATTTTCAGCGAGTTGGGTAGTGCTCGTGCCGGTGTTCCATTTCTTTGCGGCGTAGAGTTCGCGGGTGCAGCGATGGTAGGTGCGCTCGATGGCGGCGCGGTGGCGGTCGAGGCGGGCGAGGGCATCGCCCTCCTTATTCATGATGGATTGCGAATCGAGCATGTCGCCGAGGATGGCGTTTTCCATGCGGCCGGCGCGTTCAAGGCGCCAGCGAGCCCCGACCATGGTGACCACCAGGAATTCCTCGTGGCTGGTGGAGGGGGCGAAATCGAGTTTGTAGCGCTCGATCAGCGCGTTGAATTGAGTGCGGTCCTCGTGGGGGAGGACAGGGTCGTGGGCGAATGACAGTGGCTGTGTTGTGGTTGACATGACGCCCCGATTTTACGGACGGGGGGAGGCGAAGCGCAGGGACGGGCGGGTAAGTGGCGGTGACGAAAGGGAAAAAACAGGAAAAAAATTTGTGAACCGGGATAGCGTTCGTCGTTCCCGCTAACGGTGCGACCTTCCTAAATGCACTCTCTCACAATGAGACTATTGCCGCACTTCGGTTGGACCGCGAGGGCCCCTTTATAACCTGTCGTCGCTGTTCACCTGGGGACCTGCGGGCGTGGCGCCGTGACGCCTCTGCTGCCTGGGAAGCATCACAAGCTGAACCGTGCTCCAAAATGCAAGCGACGTGATTGTGCGGTAGTGTCCTAAGTTGGCTCACGGCGTTACTTTCTGTTGCTATCATCAGTGTCGTTGTAGACGGGGCATGGAGTCCCGCTCTTCGTAGTAGGGACGAACTGGCTACAAAAGTGCGACCAGTGATTAGTTCCGAAAGCATCCCTATAGCGCACTTCACCAAAGAAGTACTGAATAAACTCTCCGCTCTTAACCTTTTCAAACCATTGTTCTTGCTTCGTAACATCCATAGGGTCGCCACCCGCTTTGAGCGGGAAATGTTGGGCCGGGAAAATCGTCCCTTGTTTGAGGATAGGAAGATCAGAAGGATAAACAATGTCGGAATCACTAAAAACATGAGCCTTCAATGTTGTCGTCCCCGTTATTCTGCAAAGGATGTCGATGGCCGGACTCTTTCCACTATTGGTTACAGTGACGGAACTTTCAATGGGTCCAGTCGCCGCCAAAGTGTAGGTATTATCGCTAGCCCCCAACCAAGCGCGTTGATCACCTCTGGAAGCTTCAATGTTGGCGTCGAGCACCCGCTTGCCTTGTGCAATGTTGGCTTCCAGAGCATCTCGGTTCTGCTGCAACATCTTGCCGAGTTCATTCCGGTTCTCTCTCAACGTTCCCTCCAGAGCCGTTTTATTGTCGGAGAGCACTTGCTTATTATCCGTAACCATTTGCTTCTGATGGCCTTCGATGAGATTTGCAGCCTTGATAATCTTATCTGTTTGAGTTCCACCCTCGTGCATCTCTCGAAGTTGATTCCTCAAGATAACAAGCGTTCCGCCAGCGACAGCTACCAGCACAAAGGTAAAGACGGCCATCCATACGGTAGCGGTAGCGGTTCTGCGCGCTGCTTTGTCGGTGGGTGTTTCTTTCTTATACTTGGCTGCGCGCTGATGCATCTTGCGCTTTCTATGGCCGATGCCCCATACGGCGCGCACTCGTTTGGATCTAGACTTCTCTACTGGAGCATTGGAATTCTGTCCCTCATCTGCATCTGCCAAGGAGTCAACCTCGTTTTCCAACTTAACGTAACACAAAAACTCCTTGACATGCCGTAGTTGTAATACACTTATTGTATGGCGAACGTACTCAGCACCGACAAGCAGAACGCGATCATTAGTTCGTTGTGCCAAGGTTCCAGCATCCGCTCAATCGAGCGCATCACGGGCGTACACCGCGATACGATCATGCGGCTTGGGGTGAAGATCGGCAAAGGCTGCACGGCGCTGATGGATGAGAGCATGCGCAATCTATCCTGCATTCGGCTGGAATGTGACGAAATTTGGGGATTTGTCGGCAAGAAAGACCGCCATGTGCGCCCAGATGACGATCCCCAATTCGGAAACGTCTGGACCTATTGCGTCATTGATGCCGACACGAAATTGGTTCCGACTTTCCGGGTCAGCAAAGATCGTCTCACCGCAAACCGCCGTCCAAGTTTCAATCGTGCAGGAGTTTAAAAACCGTGCGAAAAACAACTAAGCCAAAGAAGGTCGGACGTCCGAAGCTGCCAAAGGGCGAAGCCAAAGGCCGTATCGTGCCTGTACGTTTCAGTGCTGAGGAAGTAGACCGCATTACGGCGGCGGCAAGCGCGAGCAATCAGAAGCTCTCTGAATGGATACGCAGCACGCTGAAAGCGGCAACCGCGTGAACAGAAAAATCAAATTAGGACACTACCGATTGTGCTCAACGGCCGGAGGCGTTCTGCTCGACACCACGCCGTGGCCGCTCTTTACCGATTTAGCGCGATTCTACTTCGCTTTATCAAGCGCCTCACTCAGCATCTTGATGGTCGGCGCGGCCGCTGCTTCCGGAAGGGTGCGGCCGTACTGGAGGCCGTCGCTGTAAGTTTGCCGGGCCGCTTCCAGGTCGCCCTTGCTCTGCAGGACATTGCCGCGCGTGACGTACAACCGCAGCTTCGCGAGACCGGAAGCCTTACCAATAGCGCGGTCGCAGGCCGCAAGCGCATCGTCATAGCGGCCCATTGCAATGTAGAGGCGCGCGGCTCGATAGGGTGGATTGTAGTCATCGGGAAGATCGCGCTCGGCGCGTTCGACTTCGGGTAGCGCCACTTCAGGTTTGTGCATGCGTACAGCGGCGATGGTCAGCGTGAGGACCGAAGACATGCGCGCTTCCGGCGTAGGCGCTGTGGCGATGGCCTGCTTCAGGTACGCAGCCCATTCCTCGGTGATCCGCGTATCCGCGGCCTCGTCCTTGTCCTTGCGATAGGAGGCGGCCCAGTCATCATAGAGACCGGAAATGTCGTCGGAGCCCACGCCACGAAGCTTGACCCCTTCGGCGGCGAGCTGCCGCAATTCGGCCATTTCCTGCGAGCGGGCCTCGGCGCATTGCAGACCCATATCGACGATGTTCACGAAAGAACGGTCACGCGTCATCGCCGAAGCCTCGCGCGCCGCCACCGCTGCGCAGGCCGCATGATTCTTTCCGAACAAATCGGCCATTACAAGCGATTCAATCGCGCGCGAACGCCGGGGCCAATGCGGCCCACCCGCCTGAAGCGCCTGTTCATACAATGCCGCGGCTTTGGCGTAGTCTTTTTGTCCGTTCAGCTTGTCCGCTTGCGCGAGCAAAGCATCAGCGCCGGAACCGCCGCCGTTCGCGGCGCGTAGACCGTCTTCCAGCAGCTTACCGAGCTGCGGCGCGGTCGCAGTGCCGTACCAGGAAAGCACGGGTTTGTTGGTTGCGGGATCGATGACCAGGAAGAACGGCACGCCCTCGCTCGGGAACTTCTCAATAAAGGCGGCATTGACGGGATTATCGGAATCTATCGAGAGCCAGGCAAACTGCCTGGCCTGCTTCACGAGCGCCGGATCGTTGAGCACGTTGGCGCGCATGAAGCGGCAGGTATGTCACCACGGCGCCCATACTTCGACGAACACCGGCACGTGCCGGGCCTTAGCATCCGCCAATGCCTTGCCATAATCGTTGTCGACCCAGGGCAAGTTCAGGGCGACGGTGGCGAACAGCAGCATCAGGTGGGGAATCATGAAGCGCCTCGCAGACAGAATATCACGCGACTGGAAGTAAGCCCATCGACCGGGTGTAGTGGGTCGTTTTTTTACAACAACAACGGCTGTTGTTACGCTGGATGCAATGGACGATCCCACCAGTCAATTACCAGCGCTTCACGGCAAAGTGATTCAGGCGCATGCCGACGTTCAGCATATTGCGGCGCTGTTAGCCGTGCCGCTCTCTGAACAGAATCGCAAGGCTTGCTTGAGAAAAGCGCAGCACGCTGGGCGACTGCTGCATCAGGCCGCAACCGCTATCTCGATCACTCCCGCGTCACTCCTGGGTAGCATTGGCGGTAAGAAGACCGCTGAGCGCGGACCGGACTATTTCCGCAAGATCGCGGCCATGCGGAAGACGCGCGCGGGCGGCAGGCCACGCAGGGATATCTAAAGGCGAAAAAGCACAAACTGGTAGTTTGCGCTTTACGGCGCGTGTGTTGTGTTGTAGGATGGTCCCTATGAGGAACGTCGTGATTGAGCGTATGCTGTCTGATATGGTTTCAGAAGAACGCGTACGGCATAATTACGGATTGCCCTCAATGGGCACGCCTACCATGGCCTTTCAGAAGGTCGCCAAGAATTTAGCGCTGTGCAAGCCCGACGAACTCGCGTTAATCAAAGCACTACTCATCAAGGCGTCGAAGCAGGCGTGCCCATCGCAGCAAGATACCCAAACGCATAACGCGTCTGTGCGCCAAAAGCACATATCGCCTGCTCTTACTGTTCAAGGTACAGAGCGCCAAAGGGCGTGGGGTCTTCTTCAGCCAGCTGTGGAGGCCGCGATCCGGAACATGGAAGAAATATCAAGCATAGCCGTATATAAGAAATTAAAGGAAGAGGAGTTTCCGTTTGCGACTGATCGCGCCATTAGCTCGATAGCGAAGGTCTTGCGTATCTTGGCAGAGCGCGGCGTATTGATTCGGGTGACGAAGGGTCACGGTCGTATCCCAGTTACTTTCAAACACCGCGAGCGGCGCGAGAGCACAGGGATGAAGGGGACGAAACTTCTTGCGACTTCTGCCTAACGAGTTTCCCCGGTCCAAACGGGGAAAGGCCCCGTCGCTGCCTTGGGTCCAAACCGTGGTGGCGGCGGGGCCTCAACCAGCAAGGAGGTGCAACGGTGACGATTACCGTTCACTGCTCCCGCAAAGGCATCAGAATGGCCGTGTATCAGGCTGGCGAACTGATGCTCGTCATAGACGTTCCACCATGGCCCGCGAGGGTCATATAGGAACCTAACAAGCAGAGGCGGGGGCTCGCGGCCCTCGCTTTCTGCTTTTTCATTGTAAACGATGTCATAATGTCATTGATAACAGCAACGCTTGCTGTTATCATTAAATCAAGAACAAAGCCCCGATCGGTGCTGAAACACCAACCGGGGCTGTAATCACTACAGCCGAAGCCGCACGAGAAGCTCCAATGAGCAGCTTCGCGCGCCATCGTTGCGCTTGATCTTCTTGATCTGGCAGAACGGGCAGGCTCTGCTCAGTTTTCTTTGGCGTCATAATGTCGTCTGATTTTAGGTGCCGCAGTCCAATTCTCCAGGCTTGATCCAAACAGGCACACTGATTACGTCGCCATAGTTTTTATACCCCTCGAACGACGATTGCCAGAAACCGACGAGATGTAGTTCGCGCTTGATATCCGTCGAAAATTGTGAGCATTGAGGTAGGTTTACGCCATCCGTAAACGTCCGCAACAAATCCGAAGGAATCGCCACATTCACGACATCGAATCCCGAATAGCCCGGCGCCAGGCCGACGTACTGTGGAAAAATCGTCACGCCGTGCGTTGCATCGTCGCCGTACATCGCGTAGAAGGTCGTAGGGCAATGAAGATAATATCCATCGTATGTGACGAACGGGGTTCCCGTCCCGGTCAGGTACACCGTGTAATAATGCTTTGCACGCATGGGGTTTGCGGATGAAACTAATTGTCCCGTTACGCTATCGCCCACCGCGCCGCGTTGAACGCTGTGGATCGCGTCGGATTGACCGGTCAATCCAGAGCATGTGGCCGGGTAAGCGCAGTCATATCCCATCTTGTAGACGGATGGAACTGAGGGAACGACTTTGAACGTAAGAGACTTGTTGGCGGCGTAATCTTGATCATCTACGCCGTTCACGCGAACCCGAATGCTGACTGCGTACAGATTCTCGTTGTTGTTTCCGGCATCGGGAACCACGGCATTGATCTGCGTCGGACTGGCATAAAGCATTTGGGCATTAACACACGGGGAGGCTCCGCTCGGAATGGTCCCGTTCGCACCGACCAGATTGGGATTGCAGAATAGCACCTCTGTCGATCCAAGCTTCATCGGCAAGGGCAGAGATTGAGCAGCAACGGGCGCGACCGCGAGACCCGTTCCGAAAATCGAGACTATCGAGCTGTATCCGATGTCGCCCGAAAACGTCGCGGAGTTCACGACCGACGTTATTTGGGGTTGTGCGTGCCCGGCGATAGCAATCATCCCGATTGCGAACAGACCGATCAACGTCTTCACATTTGCCACCTTTTCCGTCAACGCAGGAAGGTGGACCCCGAAAGGTGGGCGGGCAGCTCCGAGAGTCGGCAACCTCAGAGTAGCGCAAAAAGCGACCCACACAGATTTAGCGCACTATCCATCGACCGGGCCCCCGAATTGGTATAAAGGCTGCACTCAGAAACACTGTCCGGCTTAGGGTTATGAATCCGTTAAGCAAACAGCCTTGGCGAGCTTTACGCGTACTACAAGGCCACCGGAAGGCTTGCAGAGTTCTTTTCCCTTTTCCCCGGCTAGATGCTATAAACCGCCCTTTCAGAAACACGGGGCTGGCGTCATGGCCGGAGCGAACCAGACAGATGAAATCGATTTGCCGCGCTTTCGGGCCGAGCCGTCCTATCGGCTGATGATCATGCCGCGGGGCGTTACGTTGTCGCCGGAGACGGAAGCGGAATGCAAAAGAGCTTCGGAAGAATTTTCACGCGGTTGGGCCGAGGCGCAGCGGGCCGACCAGGCCGCGCAATCCGGCCAGGTCGTGAAGATCGATGACCCTAGATTTCGGGTTAGACGACCCGCCGCGTTTTCCGCGCCACGCCGGTAACGAGCTAAAGCCCCACGGTTGTATTCTGGAAGAAAGGAGCGCAGAGCATGGCAAGTCCCGATTGGTCCGATTGCCCTTTGGTCGAAGTGGTTCCCGGCAAGGTCAGCGGCGCGCCGCTCCTTAAAAACACACGCTTGCCCGTGGATGCGATTACCGGGAACTATGATGCTTTTCGCGACGAAGGGCTATCACCGGAGGCCGCGATCGCGGAAACTCTGGACTGTTACCCGGAGGCTGGTGTTGACGCCATCAAGGCCATTCTTCGTTATCGCGCTGAGCATCAATTACAGGCGTAGCCTTGAGGGTTTTTTTCGATGAGGACGTACGGCGCAAGCTGGCGCGGTTTCTCCCTCAGCATGAAATTCACACCGTCGTCAGCATGGAGTGGGGTGGCGTCAAAAATGGCGCGTTGCTCGTACTGATCGAGCGTGAAGGTTTTCAGGTGTTTCTAACCGGCGACAAGAACATGCAAACGCAGCAGCGCCTTGAAGGACGCCCTTTCGCGGTGCTGGTTATGTCCGCGATCAACTGGCCGGTGGTCAAGCCGCATGTTCATAAAATTGCCACCGCGCTCGATGCCGCGCAACGCGGCACAGTCGAGACGATTGATTGCGGCGTGTTCAAGCCGCGTTCGCAACCAGCCGGTGAATAGCCCCCGCCCGTGTTTCCCGCGCGGCGAAGCCGTGCCGCGATTTTTTAATGCCGGAGCAGGACGTATAGATGATACGGACCGCGCTTGCCGATGTGGCCCCCGCCGC
>Ga0073928_10011282_pt1 | contig 10445 bp, 7 predicted proteins | sample PaiPotPPA55metaG_FD_76969 | JGI IMG/M metagenome (GOLD analysis project Ga0073928, IMG submission 76969) | Iron sulfur acid spring bacterial and archeal communities from Banff, Canada, to study Microbial Dark Matter (Phase II) - Paint Pots PPA... ...
CGGCAGTTTTGGCGCTCTACCAGCTCCCTGGATCCAATGCGGTTCAGGCCGCTGAGGGAGTGCGAAAACTGATGGATACGTTGAGCAAGAGCTTTCCGCCTGGGCTGCAATACGATGTGGCGCTGGACACTACCTTGGCGGTCACCGCTGGCATTCATGACATCTATAAGACTCTTTTTGAGGCGATGATCCTCGTGATCATCGTTGTATTTATCTTCCTGCAGGGCTGGCGTGCAACCCTCATCCCTCTGCTAGCGGTTCCAGTTTCGCTGGTTGGAACGTTCATGGTCTTTCCGCTGCTTGGATTTTCTGTCAATACGCTCTCACTGCTGGGGCTGGTCTTGGCCATCGGCTTGGTCGTCGATGATGCGATTGTCGTCGTCGAAGCCGTTGAACACCACATCGAACACGGCCTCTCGCCGAAGGAGGCTACATTGAAAGCGATGGATGAAGTATCCGGGCCGGTCATTGCCATCGCCCTGATTCTGGCAGCCGTCTTTATACCGACTGCCTTTATTCCGGGAATCACCGGGCGGCTTTACCAGCAGTTCGCCGTTACCATCGCGGTATCAGTGATCTTCTCCGCTTTCAACGCTCTGACACTTAGCCCGGCCCTGTCCGCTCTTTTGCTTCGCCCGAAAAAGAAATCTCGGGGTCCTCTCGGATTCTTATTCGGAGCGTTCAACAAAGGCTTTACCAAGGCAACCAATGGATACGTGGCCTTATGCGGGTTGCTCATTCGGCGAAGCTTGTTTGCAATCCTTTTTCTCGCGTTGTTCGTGGTGGCAACGGGATGGCTTGGAGGTCGGATCCCGGTGGGGTTTCTGCCCGACGAGGACCAAGGCTTCCTTTACGCCAATCTGTCGCTCCCCAACGCCGCTTCGTTAGAGCGAACCGATAACGCGGCAAAAAAGGTCGAGGAAATTCTGATGCATACGCCCGGGGTCGAGAAGGTCACAAGCATTTCGGGCTTCAGTCTGCTGAGCACGGTCTACAGTACCTATAACGGGTTCTTCTTTGTGACGCTTAAACCATGGGAAGAGAGGACCAATCCCGAGGAACACATTGAGCATATCAAGGCCTCCGCGAACCGGGCTTTGGCCTCATTGCCGGAAGGCCGGGCCTTTGTGTTTCCACCTCCGGCGATTCCGGGGATCGGCACGTCCGGAGGTGTGACGTTCATGCTCGAGGACCGTGCCGGCAGAGATGTCCCGTTTCTGGCGACCCAAACAAAGAAATTCATCGAGGAAGCTGCCAAACGGCCGGAAATTGCAGGCATAACTCCAACTTTCATTCCGGCAGTGCCCCAGGTTTATGTGCATGTGAATCGGGATAAGGTTTCGAAGCAAGGAGTTGAGCTTTCTCAGGTTTACAAAACTCTGCAAACGTTCATGGGAGGCCTGTTTGTAAACTATTTCAATCGTTTCGGCCGACAGTGGCAGGTTTATTTGCAGGCCGAGGGGGATTATCGGACCGATGCTCAGAATCTTGGACAATTCTACGTCAAGAATAACAATGGCACTCCAGTACCTCTTGGCGCCTTCATCGACATTGAGCGCGCGTCCGGCCCGGAGTTTACAATGCGCTACAACCTGTACCGCTGCGCGCAGCTGAACGTGACGGCCAAGCCGGGCGTAAGCTCGCTTCAAGCGATGAAAGCACTGGAGGAGGTATTTGCCGCGACGATGCCGGCCGGGATGGGATACGACTATCAGGGCATGTCGTATCAGGAAAAAGTGGCGCAACAAGGAGTGCCGCCTGCACTGATCTTCGGGCTCTCGTTGCTATTGGTATTCTTAATCCTTGCCGCCCAGTACGAGAGCTGGGCGTTGCCGATCAGCGTCTTGCTTGGCACCCCGATTGCGGTTTTTGGAGCGTTCTTGGCCTTGTTCGGGAGAGGACTGGAAAATAATATTTATGCCCAGATTGGGCTTGTGATGCTGATTGGACTATCAGCTAAGAACGCCATTCTGATCGTGGAATTTGCTCGAGCAGAGCGCCAAAAGGGTAAATCCCTAGGAGATGCTGCCTTGGAAGGTGCGCGGTTGCGTCTCCGCCCGATTCTCATGACCTCGTTTGCTTTCATTTTGGGCTGCGTCCCTCTCTGGGTCGCAGTGGGCGCGGGAGCTGTCTCCCGGCAGATCATCGGTACAGCAGTTATCGGGGGCATGCTGGCGGCGTCGTTCATCGCGATCTTTATGGTTCCGGTCTTGTTTTACCTGGTTGAGCGGTTGTCCGCGAAGAAGGACACGCCGGTGGCCCGGGAGCTAGGTGCGCAAGAAGAAGTATCTAAGGAAGCGGGCGCCAGCACGAAGTGAATGAGAAGCTGCGGTTTACTAATATCAGCCGCAACGCCGCTTTGAGCAGATTTAGATAGCTTAGATGTCTTCAGCGATTTGCGTACCTAGTTAGTGCGCCTGTAGGGATTGAGCCAAGTTTACTAGATTTTGCGGTTGCACGACAATGACGCCGCCACGTGGGCTGTCAATGTCCGCGATGAGAAAGAACGAGATGGACACCACAATCGGTAGAACTAACATCAGGACGCCTTCCGCCTCGGGGTGACGCGCACCATAACCGACCAAAAAGTTGCAGTAGATGGCGATCAGGGCCAACAGGCCCCAGGCCGCAAGCGGGATTCGGTTCCACCAGGAGGCCTGCGTGTATCCCTGCGAGTTCAGTACATCGTTCATGCCCGAAATGGCCAAGGCGACGACGCATGTCGACTGCGCTGCGGCCGGGGTCTTGACCGCGGCCCACAGCTCGCTCTGCAATTGAGCCGTATTGGCATTGATCTGCCGAAGCTGTTGCTCATTGCGGGTCCTATAGAACAAGATACGCTCATCGAGGTAGTTCCTAAGCAGTGCACGTACTCTGGCCGCGTCGGCGGCAGGCAGGAGGTCGGCCCGGAGGTATTCTGTGCCAATCGCGTTCGCCTCTTCCTCCTCATAATTCTTGCGCTGCTCGTACCGGCTGATGGCCATCGAAAAGCTGAAACCGATGATGAGGACTAGCAGCGTCAGCGTAGCCGCCAGGATAACGCTGAAGTCTTCATGCACGCCTTCTTCCAGGCTTAGTCGCCTTTTGAGTAAAGAGCAACCGATCCGCGCCGAGAGCCACATCACAAAGAGAGCGAGCGCGAAAACAATCAATTCGTTGTCAGTTAAATTATTCATACGCGATTAGCTTCGCCTCCTGAACTGGCCAATTTACAGCATTTTGCAAACGGACGAACGGCATGAATCAGTCAACTTCGATCTTCGAAAGCCCGAGGGGTGACTACTATACAAAGGATGTTGGCACATGGGCAAAGGAGCAGGACTCAGTTTGTAATTTAGGGACGGCAGGGAAGAGCATGCGAACACCCCTCCGGCGCCCACAGAGAACGCATGCAGCGCACTATCATGCAATCGATCTCTTCCGGGCGGCGCCGGATGGGTGCCCGGCAGCAGCGGACAACGAAATCGCTCAATCCGTAAGCGCCGCTGAGTGTCCCAATCGGTATAGCGCTTTTAGCACCCATAGCGATAAGCCCGTTGGATTGGAAACTTTCATCAAGCTGGCTCGATCCGTGAAAACCGCCTTCTCGTAACCGTAGCCGTATGCAGAAGAAGAAAAGGTGTTAAACCGGACAATCGTTCATGCAGACGGACCAAACTGTGAGAAAATACATGATTTTGATTACCTTTGCGCGAAAACTCTAATGTCCAACCCCATCAAGCCGCATCCATTCGCTGCGCTCTTCCCGGAGCTTCCCCCCGAGGAATTGACCCAACTCGCCCGAGATATCAAGGAACGAGGACAGCTTGAACCGATCATCCTGTACAAAGGCGTCATTTTGGACGGTCGCAACCGCTACAGGGCTTGCCAGATAGCCGGCGTGAAACCTCGGATTGAGGAATTTGACGCAAAAGCCACCAGGCGAAGCCCGGAGGAATTCATATTAAGCCGCAATCTTAGAAGACGGCATCTCAGCGTGGGTCAAAAAGCCGCCATCGCGCTGGAATGGTCCGAGCAAATTGAATTAAGTGCGGATCCGCATAAAAATAAAGGCCGAGGAAGACCAAAAGGGACTCTATCAGAAGGGGCAAAAAGGATTGGCATTAACGAGCGAAGAGTTTTCGAGGTACGAAAGGTTAGAGACGCAAACCCGAGCCTGTATCAGGATGTGAAGGCCGATAGGCGCAGCCTCAACAGTGCGCTTGCAGAGATAAGTCCGCCCCGAGATACTCGATTCCGTGAGTCTGACATAGGAAAATCCCGGGCCGCCTCTCAGGAGCTAGATAAGAGCGCCCAGCACGAGACACGGGGGTTCGCCCAGTCAGCAGGCGGAAAAGTGGCGCGAGGAGCTCAAAAGCCAGCGAGCAAAGAGGCGGCGACAGCCGCTAAAGTCCCACCGAGTCCCGCAGCCATCGAGAAGGCTCTTGCTCGAATCAAGGTAATTCTGGGAAGCTGGTTCTACGCAGAGGTCAGGGCCAGGAACCTCATCCAAAAGCCTGAGGAAATTATCCGGTTTGCAAAATTGACTGACGCACAAATGCGAGAGATCGGACCACTGCTAAAAAGAGGGTGGAACTTTGTAGCCGCGTTCCGCGAGGTTATAGAGCGGCTGACGCCGGACGATGAGATCCGGGCCCTTCATACTCGGGCGGTCGAAAACGGCAGAAATTGGTGCCTGCTCTCGGTCGGAACTTTCGGGCATGTTGTGGTGTGGGGGGCGGAAAAAGATAGAACTCTTGCGAAGGTTAAAGACACTTTGGCGAGGTCATCCGCTCCGCAAGGGTCTTAAGTGGCAACCTTGCGCTGGCGTGCTGGAACAGCTAGTTAATGGAGTGCTTCATGGATCAGTTTTGGTTGGTCTTGGTCCGGCCTGCGTAGATTCTGCTCAAAGTGGCGAATAGAAATGCAGTGGACAACCCGCACATCAAAATGCCCGTCAAACCCTCCACTGGGCCGAACAACCGCCATTCTTTCGGTAGCACTAAATCCCCGTAACCGATCGTCGCGTATGTGACGCCGGAAAAGTAGAACGATGACTCGGCATCCGGCAGACACTTCTGCCACCAGAAAAATAAGGCCCAAAGCGCGATCTCAACCAAGTGAATTACAATGAGCCACCAAGTGATCCGAACCAGTAGCCAGGTTACCGGTAAGAACCGCGGCTCCGGCGGCCAAGTCAAGCGCAACACTGGATTCAACATGATCATTAGCGCGGCGGCGTGAAATATCACGGTCGTCGCAACGAGCCAACAGGCAATTAAGATTTTTGTCAGCATCGCTGTGTCGTGTCACGGGTTGACCGACATTGCCTTGAGACGCGCGAGACCCCACTTGACGGATATCGGTCGCGACGTTCCTGCCCGCGCGATTGTGCGGTTCCAGTCCGCTGGCGGTCTAACTGCACTTATGATTCTGGGAACGCTCTCTGCGACCCTCAACGCGGCGGTGAAAGAGACGGCCATGATGAGTCCGAAGGGGATCTCGGAGAAACGTTCAAACGGATTGGCGAATACGCGCACAGCCAGCTCCCGGTGTTATGATTTTGGAGCGGCTCCGCTTTGAAAATCCTCGATCGCGTCCGCGAGCGTCGTGAAGCGGTCAATACGGCCGGCCTTTTTCTCCAGGCCCTCGACGCGCAGCATGTCGCGTACGCCCGAGCGCGCTTCGACCAGGCCGAAGGCAATTCCACGCTTCGCGAGTTCCGCGTGCAGCGTCAGGAACATCCGCGCGCCGGCCATGTCGATATTTGGCGACGTCGAAAGATCGCAGATTACAAGCCTGATCGGTTCGCGCGCGGCATCGAGGCGCGCGAGCACGGTGTCGAAGACGTGCCCAGCGTTGAAATAGACAATGCTCGACTCGACGCGGAAGGCGAGCACTCCGGGTGTTGGCTCGTTGTCGGCGTGCCGCTTGAGATCCGAGTAGCGGCGCGCGCCCGGGATGCGGCCGAGGAAAGCGACGTGCGGCGACGACACGTGCCGGATCAGCAACACGAGTGAAATGATTGCGCCGATAAGCACGCCCTTGAGCAGCCCTGCCCAAAGGACACCGAGCAGCGCAACCATTGCAACGAGGAACTCGTTGCGATGCACCTGCCAGAGACGGCGCAGTTCCCTGACCTTCACCAGACCGGCAACAGCCATCAGCACGATCGCCGCGAGCACGGGTTGCGGCAGATTGCGCAGCAGTTCACTGAAAAAGACGGCGACGAGCCCGATGAGAATCGCGCAAAGCAATCCGGAGAGCGGAGTGCGTGCGCCGCTGCTTTCATTTACGAGCGATTGCGACATGCCGCCACTGACTGGAAAGCCATGGCCGAGCCCTGAGGCAGATTCGCGCCTGCCAGTGCAAGGAATTCCTGGTTGCTGTCGAGGCGATAGCCGTGCTTCTCGGCAAACATCTGACCGATTGCCGCGGTTTCGACGGCGCCGAGGAGGAAGCACGCGAGTGCAAGCGGCAAAAGGTCGCCGAGGTCATCCCAATGTACGGCGGGCAGCGAGGGTATCGGAAGACCGCGCGGCACTTCGCCAAGCAGTTTCACACCATGCGCGCCAAAATCGACGAACGAGGCCGCTGCGATGCCGCCGATCACCACGAACAAAGCGACGGGCTTGTTCGGCAGCAGTTTCTTGCCAAGGATCAGCAGTCCTAATGCCGCGCAGCCGAGCATGAGCGAGCTTGCGTTGGTCTCACCGACGTGACGGAAGAACACATCCATGCGTTCCCAAAAATTTCCGTGTCCGCCTTTCACACCGAACAGCTTTGGCAATTGCGTGCTCGCGAGCTGCAGCGCCACGCCGGCCTTGAAACCGATGAGGACGGTTTCCGAGACGAAGTTCACCACCGAACCTGCGCGCGCCAGCCATGCGAGGAATGCGATCGTCGCCGTCAGCAGTGCTGTGCAAGCGGCCATCGCGCCGAAGCGTGCCGGATCGCCGCCGGCCATGCTCCCGAGCGACGAGCCGATGAGCAGCGAGATCGCCGAAGTGACGCTGATCGCGGTGTGCCGCGAGCTGCAGAAAAGCCAGAATACCAGCCCGCCATATAGACACGCGTAAAGTCCCGCCTGCGGCGGCAAGCCCGCGAGCGATGCATCGCCGAGCGCCGCCGGCAGCACATACGCCGCGAGCGTCACGCCCGCCGCGAGATCAGAGCGAAACCACTGAGGTTTGTAGCTCCACAGCCAATACGCCGCCTGGATCATCCCGCGCCACTGCCGGGGCCGTGCCGGCGCCTCGTCGCTAGCGGCCGGTGGGTTCACTTGCTGGTGTGACCGAGATTCGGGAACTCGCAGTCGTTATAGTCGTTGGTGAGCGTTCGCATAAGATTTCCTCTAGAGGTTCAGAGATTGATCAAATATTCATTTTGACGGAGGTACGGGAAGAGGCCGGGAAAGCCTCTGTGTGATTAAGGGGACGATGAAACCGGTCGACCCGTTTTTTTTAACCCGAACCAAACAAACACCGCAGCAAGGAGGCAAATAAGCGCTGAGCATGCGAACACCCCTCCGGCGCCCGCAGAAAACGCATGCCGGTAGGCATTTGCAAGTTGGGTGCGCACCATCTCAGGGATGGTTAGGCCGCCGCTCTCCTCCCCCTTCTGGATGGATTGGCGCAAGGCTTCCGTCGCGGCGGCAATATCCTGGCGTGATAGCCCGCTCGGTTCCAGGCTTTGGTAATACGTCGCACGCGTAACGGCCGTAAGGACGCTGGTTAACACCGCCGTTCCAAGGGCGCCGCCGATTTGCATTGCCGCTCCATTGAGGGCCGCGGCGCTGCCAGTCCGCTCCCTAGGCACGGCACTGAGGATGACGTCGGCTATGGGCGTTATGACAGCGATGTCGCCGGCACCCAACAGCACCAGGGCCAGCAGCACTTGCTCGTAAGGCGTTGCCGGGGTCAGCAAAATAAGGAAGCTGCTACCGGCCGCCATAAGCACCAGCCCTCCCGCAATGACCTTTCTCGGTCCGATCTTGGCCGTCAGTCCCCCGGCCACGGGTGCGAACGCCGCGGCGGCAGCCATCATCGGCATGAGCTGAAGAATCGCTGAGATTTGGCTCACCTTTTGCACGGTTTGCAGGAAATAGAGGAGCGGTAAAAGGGCGCCGCCCATGACCAGTGCGGCCAGTAATCCGGTCGTGACGGCCACCGAGACGGTGCGATTGCGAAAGAGCGTAACGTCCAGCAGTGGGTCCCCGGCCCGGCGTTCCCACCAGACGAAGGCAAGGAGGGCCCCGATGCCAACGGCAAGGGACTCCAATACCCACGGATGGAGCAAGCCGACGTGATTAATCTGAATGATCCCGAACACCAGCCCGAGCAGACCAGCAGCACAAGTGAGCGCGCCGATGCCATCCAGCCGCCGGCCCTCGGTTTTTGCGCCGTCGCCGGAGGCAAACATGAACACGCCCAAGCCACCTAGGGCGGCCACCGCCGCAGGCATTAGAAAGCCGGCACGCCAACCCTGCGCTTGCACCAGCAGGCCGGCGCCGAGTGGCCCCACCGCCGCACCGAGCCCAGACAACCCGAGAAAGAGCCCGATGACTCGCGCCTGTTCTGCTTGGCTGAACGCGCTGGCGATCAGCGCCAGCGCCATCGGCGCGATGGCGGCGCTGGCCAATCCGTCGAGGGCGCGCGCTACCAGGAGCATTCCACCCGTCTGCGCGACCGCTGCAAGCAAAGATGCGCCTACCATGCCGAGGGCACCGAGCACGAGCACGCGACGCCGGCCATAGACGTCACCCGCAACACCGCCGGCGAGCATAAAGGCGCCGAGCATCAGCTTACCAAGGGTGACGGCGATTTGCATGACCGCAGAAGATGCACCCAGGTCGCGGCGCATCGGGCCCAACGAAAGGTTCGTGACTGCGGTGCTCACCTCGTTCGTGAGGCTGACCAGCACGCAAGCGGCAAAAAGCCACCAGCGACGCCCCTCCTGCGTGCTGACCGCCGACTTTGCCAAGGTAGCTTCGGTGCTCATAACGGTGGGATCCCAGGTTCCCGTCTCCCACTTTCTACATTTAGATAAATAGATGTCAGTGTTGGACCGGTGTTCATGCAGTTTCTTTGAGGTCGCTAAGTAACGGCTCTCACCGGCAGGCGCCCACTTTGATGGTGATCGTTCTAGCCTGCATCGCTCACAAATCCTGAGAGATTTGTGAGCGATGCAGGCTCAGGCAGCAGAAATCTCCGGCTTCGCCGAAGAATCCTGCTGCTTTTTCAGAGAGAAGAGTTGGAAACAGTTCGTTTTGATTCATTTATTATAAACCGGGCTATTAAACGGACGTGGAGCGTCTGTTTAATAGCTTTCTAGCCCGCAATGAGCTCGTCCCTTCGGCTTGTGCGTGATTTTTGCGGGCTAGGATCCTTTCGTCTCAGCTTCCGCGGTCTGAGGAGCCGTCGGCATCTCAGGCTGCTTGAGGCGGACCAGCAACCAGGTTTGCGTCTTGTCCGGGCCAAAGTGCACGAGGCAACTGGCAACATCCTGAGTCAGATTCTGCAGGCCCGTTTCGATGACTGTGTTGTTGGTTCCGATTTTCCAAGCGACCCGCTCAGTCTTTTTGTCTACCTGGCCGGAGATCGGCGACTTCTCACCGCTCAGTACGTTCTGGTAAGCACCGCTTACCACACCATTCTTATCAATCGAAAGCTGGAAAAACATGTAGGCGTCGCCTTTCTCCTCTTGTGCGAGAGCCCAGACTCCAAGAGCCAACCAATCCGGTTGCTTGCCGGCTTCCGGTGGCGCGGGTGCGGGAGGCTGTGCGGCCGGTTCGCTTGCCAGCGCAATCGCCTGGTTTGCATACTCCGGCGCGCTTGCCGTCCGCTTACCATCCACATAGACATCATCTCCCTGGTAGACCACATTGACGCCATAATCGTAAACGGGGGCTTGATAGGTCGCCTCCTGGATTGCGTCTATCGCAAGGAAAGTTCCAGCGGTTGCTAAGGTGGTGGCACCCCACCACCACCAGGGATTGCCACCATAATAACCTCCTCCGTACCAACCAGAGTTCCCCCACCAGTTATCATCAAAATTATTATCGAAATTGTTCTGGATATTGTTGTTTATTTCAGTTGCTCGATTGCCGCGAAAATTATTTACGTTGTCCCTGTAGTTGTTCCATTCCGAGCTGTTAAATCGACCGGCTACATTTTCGTTTTTCCGGAAATTGTTGATATTGCTCCAGTCTTTGCTGCGGTTCGTGCGGAAGTCGGCAAGCTTTCCTTGATTGTCGCCAGACCATTTATCCCAATATTGCTGGCGATTGGCGATTGCTTGATTTCGCTCGGGTGAAAGATCGCCTCTGCCGCCCAAATCGCCCCTGCCCCCCAGATCGCCTCTGCCCCCCACACCCCCCCCCCCCCCCCCCCCCCCCCCCCCCCCCCCCCCCCCCCCCCCCCCCCCCCCCCCCCCCCCCCCCCCCCCCCCCCCCCCCCCCCCCCCCC
>Ga0073928_10011283_pt1 | contig 10445 bp, 11 predicted proteins | sample PaiPotPPA55metaG_FD_76969 | JGI IMG/M metagenome (GOLD analysis project Ga0073928, IMG submission 76969) | Iron sulfur acid spring bacterial and archeal communities from Banff, Canada, to study Microbial Dark Matter (Phase II) - Paint Pots PPA... ...
AAGACGACGGATCCATTGCTGTTGCCGCCCCGCGTCGCGAGGTAACCGATTGCATCCTGGGTCATCCCGAGCAGCATCGCCGCGCCAATGCGCTCGCCCCAATGGTTGTTCACGTAACCACCAACACCCATGCGTCCCAGCGCGTCAGCAGCCGGCGAGTCAATCTCGACCGTCACGCCATGGGGTGTCCTGATCCTGGCTGAGAGGACGAATACACGCGTGTGCCCCGGCGCCACATTGGAGCGGTATTCGCTGTTGATCTGCGAGCCACGCTCGATGAGCAACACGCGCCCGTTATCCGAATACACGTTCCGGGTGACCGTACAAGTGGAGATGCCGGCTTCCGTCGAATCGAAGGCGGTGTCACCCACACAGTCGATCTTCGCGCCCTGGGCCAGAATCAGGCTGCGATTGCCGAGGAGTCCCGCCGTGACCCGGGGTGTCAACGTGGGCGTCAGCGCCTGGCCAAGCGGACTGCCGGCCTGCCCACGCTCAGCAGTGGGTGTACTCACGATGTCCGACACGGACGCCGGCGCAAGCGTGCCGGCACCGCTCTGCGGCGCGCCGGCCATTGCGCTCTCCTGTGTCCCGGAACTGCTTGAGCCGCCCGTCGCCAGTAACGGCGCGTCGTAGTAGCTGCGCCCGGTCGGCACGCGCGCGTAATTCGCCGGCGAGCGCATGACCACCACCGCGGAAGCGGGTGTGTCCCGACCCACAGGTATGCTCGCGAGGTGCACAGCCGATGCCGGGATTGCGGTGGCCGACGCCGGCTGGTCGCCGAAGATCCTTCCCTGCACCGGCTGGTCGAGCGCGGCGTTGCGTCGGGCCTGGGCCGCCGCGTCGTGCCGTGCCAGAAAGCCGTGCACGGTCCAGACCGCCCCGGCGACCACGATCATCATAACGGCGAGCGGCGTCAGCCACCACGCACGTGGACGACCACTGCCGTGTTGCCCCAGTTCCGGCATGCCGCGCTCGGGCGCAGTGCGGTCGGTCCCTTCGACAATGGCCGGATGCTCCAGGTTGCCCGGATTATCAGGATTGCGGCTGCGCTCAGCGGGATCGTCCGGTTCGATCAGGTTGCGCGGAGTATCCTCACTCATGGCCGTCACTCCGCAGAACACGCTTCACGCCAGTCACCGTCGTGCCATCCTTCGGTGGCACACCGTCCATGTCGTACGCGTCGTTCCAGATGCCCACCGCTTCATCGGCGAGCCGCAGCACGAAGCGCTGTGCAACCTCATGGATGACGACAACGTCGCTCTCCATGTGCCGATCCACCACGCTCTCGCTACCGTCCTCCGCGACCCGGAAGATCGCGGGAATGCGGCGGTTGTTGGGGATGCGCAGGTACGTGAACCGACCGTCGTCCCATGCGGCAACTGGCGCAATGTCGTCCGAGTGCGGCATGACCTGCATCGAGTAGCGGGCATTGCGCACAACCGGCGGCTGTGCAAGGCGCTGCTGCACAAGTGCCCGATCCGCATCGGTGCGGGCTTTTTCCTGTACCTCATCCTGATAGCTGAACGTGACACGGTACACCTCCTCGTCATTGGCGAACTTCGCCTTCAGGGGCAGCACCACGAGATCGAAGCTATAGCTGCGCAGGTCGGTACGGATTTCCAGGTTCGTGTCGTGTGCGGCGAGCTGCGGCTTGAGCCACACGTCGTGATCGCCACGGTTCGCCACGACCTGCCAGCCGTCGCGGTCTCCTGGGGCGACAACCAGAATCCGTTCATGCGGATCGAGCGCAATATGGGTGGCAAAGCCGCGCTGTGCGTCGATGCGCACTACCTCATCCGCGCGGTACAGCACCTCGCGCACACGCGAATCACGTGACCAGCCGGGCACGTCGTAGGCGTGTGCAAGCTGGGTCGCCAGCGAGGCGAACATCGCCACAATCAGCAAGCGCGGATTCATCGGGCACCTCCCGCTGCAGATGACGAGGCCGGTGGTGTGGGTGGTGTGTATTCGGGATCGCGGCTGTAGGCTGTCACCGTGAAGCCAAACGGGTTTTCGACCGCCGTGCTCTCCCGCGTGAACACCGGCGGCCGGTAGGTGTAGGCGAGCGTGACCACGAACCGCTGTGGCGGTTCGGCGTTGTCCTCGCCATGTTTGCGCGTGATGCACTCGATATGCACCACCGCCCGCCCGGGTTCGTCCCGTGGCAGCGTGGTCGACAGGATCCGGATGCGGCGCTCGGTGCCAGGACCGAGTTGCCGGTCAAGTGCATCCGGGCCGCTGTAGATCTGGCGGTAATCCCGTGCAACCGTATCCGCGCTCATGTCGAGCACCCGGTCGTAGTCCATCTGCAGCAGGCCCCAGTCATAGCGCTCGCGCGAGCGCACATAGACGTCGACCCAGTGCTTGTCCTGGATCTCGCTCGTATGCACGTGCTTCGCATCGAGCACATCGATCACCTGTGACTCGCCCGTCAGACGGTCGACTTCGATGGGTAGCGGCACCACCCGGTAGAACGGCACCATTACCGCGAGTGCCACGGCGCTGAGTGCGGCCACGCCCACTGCCGCGTAGGCCACGTGCCATGCCCGCTGCTCGGAACGTGCCTGCATATCCGTGAGCGAAGCCTCGATGTCCAGCACGCGCCGGTAGTCATGGCTGGCTTTCATGAGCGCGCCCCATCCGTCGATGTCACTGATGGCGCGGGCGGCACCGGTGGCACACGATTCACCGGCACGCGATGCGCGCCGTCGGGCAACACCGGTTTCGGTGGATTCCCGCTACACGATTCAATAGGGATAACTAGACAGAAAATCAGCATGGTTACCATCAGATTCTTCATGCTGCGCTCCTTCAGTTGCCGAACGTGGCCGGGACCATCTGGTCCTGCAACCGTGCTGTGTTGCCAGCCCGGCTCATCACGAGCTCACCCTGCTGCTCGGCGATCAGTCGGTCCTCGGTGTCCGAGAGCATCCTGAAGAGCTGCAGCTTCGTCATCTCGTTACCCACCGCGGTACTCTCCGACTGGATGCGGGCCTGCAGTTCGGCAACGCCTTTGGGATCCTGCGTGACATCGATCTGCTGCATCAGGCTCTGGATCTGGTTCAGCTCCTGAAGCTCGGTCTGGTACGCCTGCATGCCGAACGCCTTGTCCTGGAAAGGCTTGTTGAGCGCGCGCTGACAGACCTGCTGGTCGATCCCGCTCTGGTCCTCGCAGTTGTAGATCTCGCCTGCTGAGCGCAGCGCCTGCGCGCCGCCAGTGAGACCCGCATAGCCGCCGTTCTGGATCGCCGTATAGACACTCGTCCAGTTCGACGGCAGGGAATTCGCCAGCACCGGATTGCTGAGCAGTGCGCCGAATCCGCGGGACCCGTTCATCGACTGGTAGAGCTGGATCTCCTGCTGGACTTGCTGTTCGAGCTGGGCGACCGTCGAGATGGCCTGCGCGACGTTCTGCGCGTCGAAAACCGGAATGCCCTGCGCGTGAACCGGCCCCACGAAGGCAGCAGCGAGGACCGCCGCTGCGGCAACGCGCACCAGTGCGTATGGTTTGCTCATGATGTTTGCCCTCGCTTCACTCACCCTGGCCACCCAGATGTTCACGGGCCGCACGTTGATACGCCGGCACTTCAGCGCTGCCGCCCGGGGCACCACCGGTGCTACCCCCGGGACCACCACCGAAGCCGCCACGGTTGTCGATCGCACCGCCCGGGCGCCGCTCGCCATGTCCCCAGCGCAGCGCGGACATGAAGCCCCCGACCACCTGGCGCGAGGCAAGACCGGCGACGAATGCCCCAAAACCCGACAGCGTTGCGCCGCCAGCGAGGCCCGAGGCGACCGCCGGCAGTTGCCAGCCCACCATGGCGAGGAACGCACCGGTCACGAAAAGGCCCAGTGCCGAGGCAAGCGTGGCCACACCGCTCAGGCGTTGCTGGGCGTTCGCAACCAGGCTGGCCGCGTTCGCGTCAGGTGCCGACGTGGTCACGTGAAATGTCGCGAGATCGCTCGAAAAAGCGGTCAGTGCCATGCCCAAAAAGGCGGCCACCAGTACCTGCAGCAACGCATAGTTGGCGACCTTCGCCGTCCACGCCTCGAAAAAGCGTGCAGTCGGGCCGAACGCGCCGCAGGCGATGAACGCCGGCCCAAGCCCAAGCACGAGATCGAGCAGCATCCTCGCCATCACGACTTCGAACGCGAGGACCATCAGGAAGATGGACCCGCCGAGCGCCGCCACGAGCCCGCATAGGAAGTCACCAACGCCCGCGACGATGCCGCTTACGCTGAAGCCTTCGTGCGTCGCCTGGTCGAAGTAGGCGTCCATCACAAGATCGATCTGCTGGTCGTAGCAGTCGAGCGTCTGATAGATGGCCGCCGCACTCGAGCCAGTCATGCTGCTGCCGCTCACCGAACCGCATCCGGGGTTGCCTGCTCCGGTATTGGCGGCCGCGCTCTGGATCGTCTGCGCGAGTCCCGCCGTGACATCATTGACGGCGGTGACGACCTGCGCCTGGTAGATGCCCGTGCCGAGCGCGAAGGCGAGGATGATTGCCAGTTTCAGGCCACGCCACGCAAACGCGGGCACCGACTCGTGCGCTTCACCCCGCACCACCGCAAGACCATATGCGAGAACCCAGATCGTGACCGCCGTGGTGACCGCCGGCACGAGCGCACTGGAGAGCGCCGACGAAACGTTGGTCACATACGTGCCCATGCCGTTGTCCAGCGTGCCGCCGACCGCGGTAAAGAGCCCGCTCATCGCACACCCCCTTTGCGAGGCGACAGACCGGGGAACACCTGTGCGTCGGCTGCCCGACGCTTCGCAAGCTGCTCGTGAAAGACCGGCAACCAGCCATCCGGGTCGTCACCCACCCCGGCGCGGATGGTGTCGAGCAGCTCGACGTTATCGGTCGTGCCCGAGAGCACATCGAGCACGTCGCCAAGACCGGCAAGATCCAGCCGGCCGATCGCCGAGCGGTGACCCTGCTTGAAGAGAAAGAGCCGGCTGTTTTCTCCGAGGTTGCGTACGATGTTGAACTCGGCTTCGGTCAGCTTGAAGCCGCGCACATAATCGTCATAATCGGCGCGCGGGTTCGGCAGGAAGAAGAACGTCGCGGTCTGCTCGATGAGCGCGCGCGCAATGTCGCTGCGCAGCACATCCGCCGGTGACTGCGTATCAAAAATACCCAGTCCGTTTTGCTTGCGGATCGTCTTCTGCTTGTTGTTCGCGAAGTCCGTGAAAACCGGGTCGCCGAGACGCTTCCAGAACTCCGTCATCACATAGACGAAGCGCCGGCCGTCGATGAGGCTTTGCGTCAGATGCAGCAGGTACATCGTGAGGGGCGTCGATACTTCGGGATCGTCGAGCAACTCGGTGTCATCAAAGCCGAAGAGACGCGCACGGGTAAAGTCGAGTCGGTCCAAAGGATTGTCGAGCAGCCACCCCAGCCGGCCCCCCGCGCACCATTTCGCGAGCCGCGCATGCAGGCTGTTCTCCCCGACGTTGGGCAGCAGTTGGCGCACCACCGACAGGCGCCGCAGCGGCTTCGCCATGCGGGCCACCTCACGCACGGCCCGCGAAATATCCATCTCGTCCTTCGCCGGCAGCAGCACCCCGTGATCCACCAGCTTGCGCACGAGCCTCTCCCAGAAGTCGATCACGAATTCGTCCGGCTCGAGCTGGAAGGGATTGAGCCCTGTTGGCTCCCCCCGGCGAAACACCGTATAGATGCCGCCCATCGCGCGAATCGCGATCTCGGTGCCCCGGTCCTTGTCGTAGAGCACCGCGGTAATGCCGAACTTCATCGCCATCGCGAGCAGCATCAGTTCCAGCACCGTCTTGCCGGCGCCCGCCTGCCCGATGATCTGTACATTGGCGAGTGCCTTCTCATCGGTCGAGTCCTGCTTCTCGGGTGTCGCGTGAAAATTGAGATAGAGCGGCTGGCCGCTTGGCGTCTTGACGATCGTGATCGCCTCGCCCCACGGATTGCCGTCGCGCTTGCCCGTTGCGAAGTTGTGCAGGCTCGCCAGCCCGCAGAAGTTGCGCGAGGTCAGCTTCGCCTCACGTGGGCGGTAGCGCCAGTTACCCGGCAGTTGCGCGAACCACGCAGCGTCCGCGACCAGGTCGACCAGCGCAGCCTGAAAGCCCGCGTCGGCCAGTTGCGTGCGGGCCTTCGCCACGTGCTTGGCCACCTCATGCGGCGTCTCGCCCAGGACCGCGAGCGAATAGTGATATTCGCCCAGCACGAACTCGCCATTGATCAGCTCGTCGAGCGCCCGGTCCATCGCAACAACCTGCGACACCGCCACATCCTCGGCCGCCATGAGCTGGTTGCGCTGCCGCTCAAGCGCCTCCTTGGCGGACGGCCGGTCAAGGATCGTGAAGCTCTGGGTCTCGATGTATTCGAAGTCCCCATACAGCATCCCGTTGAGCATGCCGGGCTCGGTTTCCTGTGGATAATCCTTCAGGTCCAATAACGCGGCATATCGGGTCGCCGACGGCATGCGAATTTCGACTTTCTCGGTACGGAAGAAAAGCCGCGAGGTCGGCAACGCCTCGCGGATCATGCCGGAAGGCACCGGCACGGGCTCCCACACGGCATTGACCAGATAGCCGAGAAATTCCAGCGCTGCGGAAAAACGGCGCGCTCGCCCGGTGTACTGCATCTGCTTCGTATTGACCCCGAGCGCCACCGGATCGTACGGTTTGAGGCTCGATTCAACCTGTGCGGCGATGTCCGCCATCACCTTGAGTGCCTCGTGCTGGTCACGCCGGATGTCGTCCAGCGTGCGCCGGTTGGCCTGGCTGAAGAGGCGCCCGAGTCGTGTCCGGTTCGGCCGGTAGACGACGCTCAGGTAAAGCTCGTTGGCCATCATCCGGTACCCGGTAAAGCTCTCGTAATAACGAGTCGCCAATTCCTGGCAGAACCGGTTGGCGTAGGGTGTCGCGAAGTGATCCGTGACGCGCCGGCGCAGCCGGTGTGCCCAAAGGCCCACGTGGCCACCGGCCAGCCCCCGCACCAACTGGTTGAATCCCTCATGGCGCGCGAGGATGTCGGCAGGGTCAGCCGCCTCGAACGCGATGCCAGCGATCTTCCAGACACGCAGGTAGTCTCCCTCACGGGTGCGGATGACCTGATCGGTCACATGCGTCGAATACGGCACGAAGTTAGCGAGCACCACTTCCCGGTTCGCCACGGCCAAGAGCTTCGAATCGGCATGCATCTCATGCCCTCCTCTTCAGGCGCACCGGCACATAGGCATGCGCACCCCAGAACCGGCGGTTGCGCTGCCGCAGGCCGATGCGCAGAAGCAAGGCCAGTTGCGCGAGCCGCTGGTCGTCGTTGCGCGTGATCACCCGCATCGCGACGAATACCGGGATCATCAGCAGCAGAATGCCCACGCCGACCGGGGGACTCGCCAGCAGCGCCCAGATGGCCGGGATCAACATGCCGCCTCCGACCATCAGCGCGGACACGAGCGGCACGCCCCAGAGCATCGCGGGGCGGGTGCAGCCCTTGAATACGGGATCCTTGAGCGCATTCATGGTTCTGCTCCGGTTCTCGGGGATCAGGAAGTCGGGATCAGCATCGCGGCGATCACCGTGGCACAGCCGACGAACAGACCCCCGATGAAGACATTTGCGATGTCAGCGAACCGCGCGTGCTGGAACATCATCTTGAAACCGGCCCAGATGATCGATATCGAGCACACCACGCCACCCACCCCGAGCAGCGTCGTCTGGATCGTCGTCAACAGCGTGTTGACCTGGGAGAGCTGTGCGTAGGCCGGTGAGACCAGCACCGCTGCCAGGACGGCGCCGGTGAGAGGCTTTCCCAACCAGCGGGCGAAATCCCGGATCCCGCAGATCCGTTTTTCGGAATTATTTTCAATATGGATAACTAAATTCATGACAGTCTCCTGTACGCCGATGACGAGATTCTTGCCTTCACCTATGCTTCAGAACACCACCGCGCTGATGTCCGAGGACTCACCCTGCGGTTGCCCCGGCGGACTGCCCTGGTGTACCTGTGGCCCCGGACCACCAGCAGAAGCCGGTTGCGCCGGGAGCAGGATCGGGCGCTGCGCCTGCTGCGGAAAACCACCGCGACCCAGCGGGACGACCGGAATCGCCGGGATCGCCAGGATCAGGCTCACCGCCGGGTCGATCGCCGGTACGCTCGGGACTGGATGTGCGGACACGCCATCAACCACGTTCCGGACCACGCGCTGCACATATCCCGTCCTGTATCCCGTCGTGAAGTCGCCGCTCGCGTAACAGGACAGGCTCGCTCGCAGTGCGCCCTGGACTTCAGAGCGCGACTTGCGCGCCTGCGCGTAACAGTCCTGCAGGATTGCGGCACCAGCAGCCAGGTTGAGGCAGGGATCAAATGCGTTCTGCACGCTCATGCCATAGCGCGACCAGTTCGCCCGATTCACCTGTGCGAGGCCCACGCTGTAGTCCCACCCGCCCGCCTCGAGTGTCCGCACGGCGGCCATGGCTTCCTCGAGGCTGGCTGGCTGGCGCAACAGCCGGGCGTGCACCACGCCGATGGCGTAGGGGTTAAACGAGGACTCGGTGCGCACGATGGCTGCCATCGTTGCCGGCGAAACCTGGGGAGCACACTGCTGCGCGAGCGTGATGAAGTCGAGCGCCATCATCAGCGGCCTCCTGCCTCATCGTCCTCACCACCCTCTTCACGTTGCATGCGCTCTCGAAACAGGCGCGCCGACTGCGTCGGGTCGTAGGGTGCCTCGGTACTTCCGGCACCGTAGAATTCCGTAATAGTCCGGTCCTCGCCAGCCGCGTCCCACCAGACCCGCGTATAGAGCTCGCCGTCGATGTCGACGTTGATCGCGCCGCGCGCACCACAGAGCAGCTCGCTCTTCTCCGGTCCCCCCCAGTAAAGAAGATCCTCGCGGCAATACGCAGCACTGCCGAAGGTGTTCGACGCGGATGTACCCTGCGAGCCGCCTGCACCGAAGTCGCACGTCGGGAACGGATCGCCATGCCGCAACGCGCGCCAGAGTTTCTCGATCGGCGGCACGCATTCGGTGTACTGTTCCGGCCCGCCAGGGTTGGAGAGGCAGAGGATTACCTGGCAGCCCCAGTCGTCGGCATGGGCGAGCCTGGGTACGATCACGCAGGTGCCGATGAAGCAGGCAAGTCCCGGAAACAGGCAACGCATGAGGCGTGATGCCCATGAACGAATCGACACGTTAGACATGGGCCATCTCCGTTGGACCGGGGTTAGCAGCAGGTTCACCCTCCGGGCCGGTGCCCGGCCCGCACGCTGTGACGCAGTCCAGCCGAAGCGCGATCTCATCAAAGCAGTGGCGCACCGCGCGCCACGCGGGGCGTGCTGCCGCGTCGCTCCAGGCGATATCGAGCACCGACACCCCTGCGGCCTGTGCCTGTGCAATCGCATCCAGGCGGGGCATCCGAAGATAGCCATCAGGGTCGCGGGGATTCGGTATCAGCCACGCGCCCATTTGCGCCTGAAGCGCCCGCGCCTGTGCCCGCTGAAGCGGCGTATCTTCCACCATGTTTGGCAACAGTCCGAAGAAACGCAGCGCGGGATTGAGCCTGGCACGAACATTCCGCACGCCGTGCGGACCATTGATCAGATCGTGTGTACTGTCGAATGCTTCCCTTGACAGCACGATCGGACTCAGCATCGCATCCGCGTTTGCCTCAGCACACACGGCGCGCGGGTCGGGCAGTGGCGGACAGTCGATCAGGCAGACGTCCACGAAAGGCGCCACCACGCGCAGCAGGTGTCGCATGTTTGCGTAGTAGCGTGCGCTGCTCTCGCCCGCCGCCGACCGGAGTCCGTGGACTGTGCGCGCCGGCAGTACCTGGATGCGAGGTGCGCGCGCTCTGTCTGTCTGTGCGGGCGGCTTCACGGGCACACGCTCGCCGCCATGCATCACCGCCTGGGCGGTGCGTGTGAGCGACGCCGCGCTGCAGGCGGGCTCCGCCAGATCAAGCGCCAGTACCCTGGCTCCACGCACCCGGCGCAGATAATGCGCGAGCTGGCACAGCAGTGCGCTCCTGCCGGTACCGCCTTTTTCCGCTGCAATCAGAAGTGTCTTCATGGTCCGTCATCCCCAATCGACAGGCCGGCCGAAACACCAGGAAGTCACGGGCGATGGAAAAAAAATCCGCGACGCCTGGGGACTGGCCGCAGGCTCAACGGGGGATCGTTCCATCGGGGCCAGAAAACAGAAAAGCCTGCGGATGCAGGCTTTGGGTTGTCTTGCGGCACACCACGTCGTCGCAGTGACTTCGGTACTTCGGGGCCGCTAACGCGTACTCGGTCGTGCTTCGCACGTTGACCGGATCAGATTGTTGGCTTCACTCTAGGCCGAAGTTCCCCACCTCCTCGTAGTCATCGCGCAGCCGCAAGTCCGCGTGAGCGCTGGATCTTGGCGCCTTTAGGGCGCCTCTATCGGTTCTAAAATGTAGTCACTAAATATTATTGACTTTC
>Ga0073928_10011284_pt1 | contig 10443 bp, 13 predicted proteins | sample PaiPotPPA55metaG_FD_76969 | JGI IMG/M metagenome (GOLD analysis project Ga0073928, IMG submission 76969) | Iron sulfur acid spring bacterial and archeal communities from Banff, Canada, to study Microbial Dark Matter (Phase II) - Paint Pots PPA... ...
AGGGTCTCGACCATCGCCCGGTAGAGGCGGCGGATCTCCTGGGCGGACAGCGAATCGCTCATCCGGTCCCAGCGCAGCCCCGCCCCCCAGAGGATCTCGTCGGAGTAGATGTTGCCGATCCCCGCCAGGAACTTCTGGTCCATGAGCAGCGGCTTCAGCTTGGCGTGGCGCGCCGAGATGAGCTGGCCGAACTGCTCCCAGGACATGGCGGTCTCGAGCGGGTCGAGCCCGAGGTGGTTCAGCTCGCTCACCTTGTTCAGCGCGTCGGCCTCGGTCACGAACATCTGCCCGAACGTGCGGGGGTCGACGAAGCGCAGCTGGCCGCCCTGGGTGAACGTGATGACCACGTGGGTGTGCTTGCTGCGGGCCTCGCGCGCGGTCTTGGCCCGCAGCAGCTGGCCCGACATGCCGAGGTGGATGACGAGGACGTCGCCGTCGTCGAGCCGGGCCAGCAGGTACTTGCCGCGCCGCTCGATGCCGGTGATCCGCTTCCCCTCGAGGCGGTTGATGAACTGCTTGCGGTTGTGGTGACGGCGCACCGAGCGCATGCCGTCGACCTCGACCGCCTTGATGCGCTTCCCGACGACCTCTCGCTCCAGGTCGCGGCGCACCACCTCGACTTCAGGCAGCTCCGGCATCCCGCTGTTCCTCGGTCTCGTGCAGCGCGTGCCAGGCGACCCGCGCCGCCGCCTGCTCCGCCTGCTTCTTCGAGTGCCCCTCCCCTTCGCCGCGCACCTGGCCGTCCAGGCGGACGGACGCGTAGAAGCGCTTCGAGTGGTCGGGGCCCTCCGAACGGACGTGGTAGCGAGGCAGCTGCTCGAACCGCCGCGCCGCCAGCTCCTGTAGCCTCGTCTTGTAGTCCTGGCCGCCCGGCCCCGCCGCGGCCTCGGTGATCTGGCCGCCGAGCAGGTCGAGCACGAGGCCGGCCGCCGCGTCCCACCCGCCGTCGAGGTACACCGCCGCGATGACGGCCTCCATGGCGTCGGCGAGGATCGACGGCTTCGTCGCGCCGCCCGAGCCGGCCTCGCCCTTGCCGAGCAGCAGCGCCGGGCCGACGCCGATCCGGTCGGCGGTCTCGGCGAGCACCTCGGCGTTCACGACCGACGCCCGCACCTTGGCCAGCTCGCCCTCGGGCAGCTCGGGGTACTCCTCGTAGATGTGGACCGTCACGACCAGGCCGAGCACCGCGTCGCCGAGGAACTCGAGGCGCTCGTTCGACGCCGCCTCGTCGTGCTCGGCGCAGTAGGAGCGGTGCACCAGCGCGGCGTCGAGGCGGGTCGGGTTCCGGAACGGGCGGCCCAGCGCGGCTTCGAGCCGGGCCCGGGCGTCGTCGCTCATGACGAGTCGCCGCCCCCCGCGCCGAGCCGGGCCACGACGTAGTCGACCGCCTCCCCGACCGTGTGGAGGTCGGCGAGGTCCTCGTCGTCGACGCGAAAGCCGACCGTGCGCTCCCCGATCTCCTCCTCGAGCTCCTCGACGAGCTCGATGAGCGCCAGCGAGTCGGCGTCGAGGTCGTCGGAGAACCGAGCGTCCCGGGTGATGCGGGCCTCGTCGATCTCGAGGATCGCGGCCAGGCGCTCGCGGATCAGGGCCAGGATCTCGTCGGGTCCGAGCGGGGTCCGCTCGACGTGGGTCTCAGCCGGCATCGGCCACCGCCTCCTGCATCCGCTCCACGACCCGGTTCTGCACGCACTCGACCGCGACCTGCACCGCGCTCACGATCGCCTTCGCCGACGAGGCGCCGTGCGAGACGATGCACACGCCCCGCACGCCGAGCAGCACCGCGCCGCCGGTCACGTCGGGGTCGTAGGCCTCGGCCGCGGCCAGCAGCGTCGGCAGCAGCACCTGGGCCGCGGCCCGCGCCTCGGGGGTGGCGTCGAGGGCCCGGAACACGACGCCGGCCAGCGAGCGCAGCGCGCCCTCCATGCTCTTCAGCGCCACGTTGCCGGTGAAGCCGTCGGCGACGATGACGTCGGCCCGCCCCGGGTGCATGAAGTCGCTGCCCTCGACGTTGCCGACGAAGCCGGGGACGGCGCCCAGCAGCTCGTGGGCGTGCTTGCGGAGCTCGTCGCCCTTGCCCGGCTCCTCGCCGTTCGAGAGCAGCCCGACCGTGGGCGTGTCGAGGTGGTAGCGGCCGCGGGCGTAGGCGGCGCCCATCCGCGCGTACTGGAGGAGCCGCTCGGCCGACGCGCTCACGACCGCGCCGGCGTCGACGAGCAGCTGGGGGTGGTCGCCGGTCGGCACCGGGATCGGCACCGCCAGGGCCGGGTTCGGCACCCCCTTGAAGCGACCGAGTCGCAGGACGGCGGCGGTGGTGACGGCGCCGGTGTTGCCGGCGCTGATCATGGCGTCGGCGTCGCCCTCGCGCACCGCCTTCGCGCAGCGCACGATCGACGAGTCCTTCTGCTTGCGCACCGCGCTGACCGGCTCATCGTCCATCGCGATCACGTCGCGGGCGTCGACCACCTCGATCGAGCGCGGCGCCTCCGAGGCCAGCAGCGGCGTGAGCTCCTCGCGCCGACCGACCAGCAGGATGCGCACGTCGGACTGGCGGGCCGCCTCGACCGCCCCGGCCACGATCTCGCCCGGCGCGCGGTCGCCGCCCATGGCGTCGACGGCGACCGTGCAGGGCGGTCGGGGCACGGGCTCAGTCCACCTCGACGCGCTGCCTGCCGCGGTAGTGGCCGCAGTTCGTGCACACCCGGTGGGGCAGCTTCACCGCCCCGCAGTTCGGGCACAGCGAGCGGGGGGGCGGGTCGAGTCGGCGGTTCGCGGACCGGCGGCTGTGGGTGCGGGAGCGCGGGGTCTTGCGCTTGGGGACGGCCATCGAGGTCTCCTCGGGGTCGAGTTACAGCTCGAGCTCGGAGAGGCCGGCCCAGCGGGGATCGACCTCGTCGTCGTCGGTCGCGGTGACCCCGACCGGCGCGCACGGGGGCTCGCAGTGGGGGGCCAGCGGCAGCTCGAGCATCACCGCGTCGCGCAGCAGCTGCTCGAGATCGATGGTGTGGCCCTCGAGGGGGTAGGTCTCGTCGGGGACGGGGTCGGGCTCGAAGAGCTCGTCGACGTGGACCTCGAGGGGGTGGCGCAGCTCGCCGAGGCAGCGGCTGCACTCGGCCCGCCAGGTGGCCGAGACCGAGCCCCGGACCACGATGCCCTCCGACACCCGCTCGAGGTCGAGGACGACGGCCACCGGGTCGGTGACGGCGGCGGCGGAGCCGGCCAGGCTCTCCAGCGGCTCGGCGAGGCGGATGGTGCGCCGGGCGCCGGGCTGGGCGAGCAGGTCGGCGACGTCGACTCGGAAGCGGGACATGGGGACGGCCTTAGCGGGAGCAGTCACCCAGGATACCAGCGACCGCCTCGTGTCCCGAGATAGGCGAATCGCGGTGTTTAGGGGGTTCGGGGGGTTTGGGACTCGTCCTGGTCGAAGACCGGGACCTCCTCCTCGCCCTCCTCCTTCTCGGTCGGGAGCTGGACGGCCAGCCGCTCCCGGCCCTTCTTGATCCCGGTCAGGGTCCGCTCGAGCAGCCCCTCGAGCGCGGAGAGCCGCTGGTCGACGTAGTCCTCGGCCGCGTGCTGCAGCCGCCGCGCCTCGGCCTCGGCGTCGGCGACGATCTGCTGCGCGCTGCGCCGGGCCTCGCGCACGATGTCGCTGCGCTCGACCATCCGCTCCGCCTGCACCCGGGCCGACTCGAGCAGCTCGTTGCCCTCCCGCTTCGCCTGCTCGAGGTACTCCTGGCGCTCCTTCAGGAGCCAGCGGGCGTGGCGCAGCTCGGCGGGCAGGTTCCGCAGCGCCCGGTCGAGGAGCTCGACCGCCTCGTCGCGGTTCACCAGCACCGAGGCCGACATCGGCATGGTCCGAGCGGTCTCGATGAGGTCCCGGAGGTGCTGGAGCGCCCCCTCCAGGTGGCGGGCCTCGGCCTCGCTCATCCCGTCCCGCCGCCGAAACGCTCGGCCAGGCGCTGGGCGACCACCGGAGGGACCATGCTGGACACGTCCCCGCCGAAGCGCGCCACCTCGCGCACCAGGCTCGAGGACAGGAACGAGTGCTGGGGGCTCGTCGAGATGAAGAAGGTCTCGATGCCCGACAGTCGCTGGTTCATCTGGGCCATCTGGAGCTCGTAGTCGAAGTCGGACACCGCCCGGAGGCCCTTCACGATCGCCTCCGCCCCGTGGTCCTTGGCGAAATCGACCAGCAGCCCCTTGAACATCTCGATCTGGATGTTCGGGAGGTGCGACGTCACCTCGTGGAGCATCTCCTGGCGCTCGTCGAGGCTGAACAGCGACTCGCTCTTCTGGGGGTTGCGGATCACCGCCACGATGACACCGTCGAAGTGGCGCGACGTGCGCTCGATGATGTCGAGATGTCCGTACGTGACCGGATCGAAGGAGCCCGGGCACAGCGCGATACCCACGCGGTCGCCTCCTCAGGCGTCAGGCATTGGGGACGGGACCGACGGTGGTGAGGAGCGTATCGCCGTATCTGCGCCGGCCCAGGACCTCGTACCCGGGGGGCGGCGAGACCTCGGTGGCGGCCGCGGTCTCGAGGACGACCCGGGCGCTCGGGGCCAGCCAGCCCGGGCCGCGCAGCGCGGCGAGGACCCCGGCCAGCTCGTCGGCGTGCTCGTAGGGCGGGTCGCACAGCACGAGGTCGAACGGCGCCTCGGCCGGCGCCGGCGCGGCGACGAAGCGCTCGACGGGGGCCGCGTGCAGGCGGGCCCGGGCGGTCAGCCCCGTCGCCTCGAGGTTGCGGCGGCAGGCCGCGATCGCGGCCCGGTCCCGGTCGACGAGCACCGCGACCGCGGCCCGGCGGGACAGCGCCTCGACCGCGAGCGCGCCGCTGCCGGCGTACAGGTCGAGGACGTGGGCGTCGACGACCGCGTCGCCGAGGGATGAGAACAGCGCCTCCCGCGCCCGCTCGGGGGTCGGCCGGGCGCCGGGCGGGACCACCAGCCGGCGACCGCCGGCCTCCCCGGCGACGACGCGCAGCCGGGCCCGGGCCATCAGGACTTGAAGAGGAAGTCGGCGGCGTCCTCGGGGTAGAGGTCCTCGAACTCGTCGCGCAGCGCCACGTGGTCGGCGAGCTCGGGGTCGGCGTCCAGGAGCTGCTCGGCCAGCTGGCGCGACTCGACGACGATCGGCTCGTCGCGGGGCAGCCGGCCCAGCTTCAGGTCGCTGAACCCGGACTGGCGCTCGCCGAACACGGCACCGGCGCCGCGGATCTCGAGGTCGCGCTCGGCGAGCTCGAAGCCGTCGGTGGTGTCGCGCATCGCCTCGAGCCGGGCCCGACCCTCGGGCGTGGTCGGGTCGGCGAGCAGGTAGCACCAGGACGGGTGCGCGCCCCGGCCGATCCGGCCCCGCAGCTGGTGGAGCTGGAGGAGACCGAACCGGTCGGCGTCCTCGACGACCATGACGGTCGCGTTCGGCACGTCGACGCCGACCTCGATGACGGTGGTGGCGACGAGCACGTCGAGCTCCCGGGCCCGGAAGCGCGCCATCACCGCCTCCTTGTCGGCCGACGGCAGCTGGCCGTGCAGGAGCCCGAGCCGCAGGCCGGCCAGCTCCTCGGTGGCCAGCCGCTCGTACTCGGTGGTGGCGGCGGTGGCGACGACCCGCTCCGAGCCCTCCACCAGCGGGCACACCACGTACGCCTGCCGGCCCGCGTCCACCTCGGCCCGCAGCCGGTCGTACACCGCGGTGCGCTCGAGCGGGCTCGGGCCGACGAGCAGCGTCTCGACCGGGGGCCGCCCGGCCGGGAGCTCCCGCAGCTCGGACTTGTCGAGGTCGCCGTAGAGGAGCATGGCCGCCGTGCGCGGGATCGGCGTCGCCGTCATGACGAGCACGTCGGGGTCGTCGCCCTTGCCGCGCAGCACGTCGCGCTGCTCGACGCCGAACCGGTGCTGCTCGTCGATGACGGCCAGCCCCAGGTTCGGGAACGAGACCCCCTCCTCGAGCAGGGCGTGGGTGCCGACGACGATGTCCACCGAGCCGGCCCGCAGCCCGTCGGCCAGCCGCCGCCGCTCGGCGGCCGGGGTCCGACCGGTGAGCAGCGCGACGTGGACCGGCCGCTCCGCGAGCAGCTGGTCGGGCGCGGAGACCATCACGCCGTCGACGAGCGACCGCAGGGTGAGCTCGTGCTGCTCGGCGAGCACCTCGGTCGGCGCGAGGAAGGCGCCCTGGTGGCCGCCCTGCACCGCGACGAGCAGGGCGCCGAGCGCGACGACCGTCTTGCCCGAGCCGACCTCCCCCTGGAGGAGCCGGTGCATCGGCGCCGGGCGGGCCAGGTCGCCCTCGATGTCGGCGATGGCCCGCTCCTGGGCCGCGGTGAGCGCGAACGGGAGCCGGGCCCGGAACGCGGCGAGGACCGGGCCGTCGACCCGGTGCTCGATCCCGGTCCGCTCGGCCTCGATGGCGCGGCGGCGCGCCACCAGCCGGACCTGGATGCGCAGGAACTCGTCGAAGGCGAGCCGGGCCCGCGCCACGTGCGCGTCGTCGAGGCTGGCCGGCTGGTGCACCCGCCAGTAGGCGGTGGTCCGGTCGACGAGCCCGCGGGCGGCGCGGAGGTCGTCGTCGAGCGGGTCGGCGAAGCCGCGGGGCTTGGTCCGCTCGAGGGCCTGGGCGACGAGCCGGCGCAGCTGCCAGCTGTGGATGCCGGCCTTCCCCGACTGCGGGTACACGGGCAGGAGCACCCCGGTGGTGGCGTCGCCGTGCTTGCCGAGCACGTCGAGGGCCGGGTTCACCATCTGGCGCCGGCCCCGGTAGAGCTCGACCCGCCCGAACACCGACACCTCGGTGCCGACCTCGAGCTTGGCCCGGTACTCCTGGTTGAAGAAGGTGAGCCGCAGGTACGAGGTGCCGTCGAAGAGCTCGAGCTCGACGATCGGGCGCCGCTGCCGGGGCCGGCGCACGCTCACCTTCTTCAGCTCGCCGGTGACGGTCGCCTCCTGGCCGACCGCGAGGTTGGCGATGTCGGCGACGCTGGTCCGGTCGTGGTAGCGGCGCGGGTAGTGCTCGAGCAGGTCGAGCACGGTCACGATCCCGAGCTCGGCGAGCTGGGGCTCGAGGCGGGGGCCGACGGCGCGCAGCGCGCTCACCGGCTTGTCGCGCAGCTCCCGGAGCGTCAGGCCCGAGCGCTCGGGCACGCCGTTACTCGACGCCGATGAGGTACGGGTAGAGCGGCTGGTCACCCTCGTGCACCTCGAGCTCGACATGGGGGCAGCCCAGCCCGACCAGGTCGCGGAGCCGGTCGGTGTCGCCGGGCCGGGCGTCGGCGCCGACCAGCACGGTCACCAGCTCGCTGTCGTCGTCGGTGAGCTGCTCGACCAGCTTGGCCGCCGCCTCGAGCGCCGACGGGGCGGTGGCCCGGATGCCGTCGCCGGTGAGCGCGATCCAGTCGCCCCGCACGATGGGGCCGTTCGGGCCGACGCTGTCGCGAACGGCCCGGGTGACCTCGCCCGCCTGCACCCGCGCCGCGGCCTCGGTCATGGCGCGCACGTTCGTCTCGAGGTCGGCGTCGGGGTCGTAGCTCACCAGCGCCGCCAGCGCCTCGACCACCGCGGTGGTCGGCACGACCGCGACCGAGCGCTCGGTGAGCGCGTCGACCTGGCCCGCCACCGACACGATGTTCGCGTTGTTCGGCAGGACGACCACCGAGTCGGCGTCGACGCTGTCGACGGCGGCGAGGATCTGGGCCGTCGACGGGTTCATCGACTGGCCGCCGGCGACGACCGCGTGCACGCCGACGCTGCGCAGCAGGCGCCCGATGCCCTCCCCGACCGCCACCGCCACCACGGCCGTGGTCGCCGAGCGCGGGGGCGGCGGCGGCTCGTCGGGCCCGCCGGCCTCGCGCACCCACTGCTCCTCCTCGACCTGCTCGACGAGGTCGGTGATCCGGATGTTCGACGGGCGCCCGGCGTCGATGCCGGCCTCGACCGCGGCGCCGATGTCGTTGGTGTGCACGTGGCAGTTCCAGATGCCGTCGCCGCCGACCACCACGATCGAGTCGCCGACCGCGTCCCAGGCGTCCTTGAGGGCGGGGATGGTCCGGTCCTCGGCCGCGAGGAGGAACATGACCTCGTAGCGGAGCGTGGACACGTCGTCGCTGCGCTGGTGGGCCGCGACCGCGGGCGGGGTCGCGACGACCTCCGGCTCGGGCAGCGGTCGGCCGTCGACGACGTGGAGGAAGGCGTCGACGAGCAGCGTGAAGCCGCGGCCGCCGGCGTCGACGACCCCCGCCTCCTTGAGGATCGGAAGCTGGTCCGGCGTGCGCCGGACCGCGTCGTTGGCGGCCTCGACCACCGCCTCGAGCACCGCGTCGAGCGTCGCCGCGCCGTCGGCGCGGGCGGCCTCGGCGGCCTCGGCGGCGGCCCGGCTCACCGACAGGATCGTGCCCTCGACCGGGCGGACGACGGCCTGGTACGCGGCGTCGGACGCGCGCCGCAGCGCGGTGACGAGGTCGTCGGCGGTGACGGTGGTGCGGTCCCGGAACACGTCGGCGAGGCCGCGCAGGATCTGGGAGAGGATGACCCCCGAGTTGCCGCGCGCCCCCATCAGCGACCCGTGGGACACCGCCCGGCACACGTCGTCCATGCGCTGGGCGCGGCCGAGCTCGGCGCACACCGACTCGACGGTCAGCGTCATGTTCGTGCCGGTGTCGCCGTCGGGGACCGGGTAGACGTTGAGCTGGTTCAGCTCCTCCTGGTGGGCGCGCAGCGCGTCGCGGTAGGCGGCGATGATGCGGGCCAGGGCGGGCCCGTCGAGGGCGTCGAGGACCGGCAACGGCGGCACTGCGGCGGATGGTACCGGGGGCTCGTTCGGGCAGCGCTCACCGCCGCGGGTACGATCGCGGGTCCTCTCGACTCGGAGCGCGCGATGGCACTGGTTTGCGACGTCTGCGGCAAGAAGCCGCGGTTCGGGATGCGCATCAGCCACTCCCACCGGCGCACGAAGCGGCGCTGGAACCCGAACGTGCAGCGGATCCGCGCCGTCGTGAACGGCACGCCGAAGCGGATCCACGTCTGCACCTCGTGCCTCAAGGCGGGCAAGGTTCAGAAGCCCTGATGCAGGGCGTGGTCCGGATCTACGACCCCCAGACCGGCGAGGGCCTGGTGGTGCGCGACACCGACCGGGCCGAGTTCGTGCTCGCCCCCGACGCGCTGGCGGGCTCGCTGTTCCGGATGCTCCGCCAGGGCCAGCGGGTGAACTTCGAGCTCGACGCCGAGGACCGGGTCACGAGGGTCCGGATCGGCGCCGAGCCGGACCTCGGGCTGCCGACGGCCGAGGTCTGAGCCGCCGGCGGCGCCGGCGCGATGACCGCTCCTCGTCAGCTCAGCGATCGCGGGCCTGCGGCCCGCGGACGAGGCCCCACGCGAACAGCAGCACGGTCGCGCCCACAAACGCGACCAGGATCGAGTACAGCGAGAACGAGTTGATGCCCTCGCCGCCGGCGGCCTTGAAGAGGACGCCGCCCACCAGGCCGCCGAGGATGCCGATGAGGATGGTGCCGAGGCAGCCGAGCCGCCGACCGGTGACCGCCTTCGCGAACAGCCCGGCGACGAACCCGACGACGATCCACGACAGCCAGCTCACGGACGGCCGAGCGTACTGAGCGGCGGCCCGGCGCGTCCGCGCCGGCGCAGCATCAGCCCGGCGTCCCGGCGCTTCCATGGGGAGCGGTGATTACGATGCCCGCCGTGGCCGGGATGGCCGTGAAGGCCGGGGCCATCGCCGAAGCCGTCACGCGGAGCGTCACGGGGAGTGGGCGGCGACGACCATCCGTCCTGGCGCTCGTCATCTTGCTCGTGCCGCTCGTCGTCCTGCTGATCGCGGCGTGGGACTACCGGTGGATGTCCGACGACGGGTTCATCAACCTGCGCGTGATCAGCCAGATCCGAGCTGGCCACGGTCCCGTGTTCAACGCAGGCGAGCGGGTCGAGCCCTTCACCAGCCCCCTCTGGCTGCTGGTGCTGCTCGTCGCTGACCTCGCCCTCCCGTTGCGCCTCGAGTACCTCGCGGTCGGCCTCGGGATCGCCTTGACCGTCGGCGGGGTCGCGCTCGCCATGCTGGGCGCGGCCCGCCTCCATCAGGACGCCGAGCCTCGGGTCTGGCTCCCCGCCGGGGTCCTCGTGCTGGTGGTCTTCCCGGCCTTCTGGAAGATGGCGTCGAGCGGGCTCGAGAGCGGCCTGACCTTCGCCTGGCTCGGCGGCTGCCTGGCCGTGCTCGCGACCTGGGCCGCCTGCGGTCGTCCGCTGCGACTCCGTGCTGCCGCGTTGCTCGGACTGGGACCGCTGATCCGGCCCGAGTTCACGCTGCTGTCCGTCGGCTTCGTGGGCGTCGTGATCGCCAGCGAGTGGACGACCAGCCGTGGCCTACACCGGCCGGCGACGCTCGCAGCCGCGTTCGGGCTTCCGATCGCCTACGAGGTCTTTCGCATGGGCTACTACGCCA
>Ga0073928_10011285_pt1 | contig 10443 bp, 9 predicted proteins | sample PaiPotPPA55metaG_FD_76969 | JGI IMG/M metagenome (GOLD analysis project Ga0073928, IMG submission 76969) | Iron sulfur acid spring bacterial and archeal communities from Banff, Canada, to study Microbial Dark Matter (Phase II) - Paint Pots PPA... ...
CGAACTCAAAATTTCTCCCCGGCATACGCATTGGGGAGGGACGATCGCGATCAGCGGCCGCCTGGTGGGCGGCTACGTCCCGGCCAAGGGCGAGCTCGTGCTTCTGTGGGTCGGCTGGCCGGGAGGCTCCACCGAGGTCGGGCATCTGTACACGAAGCCGGACGGCACGTTCAAGAGCACGTACACGTTCCTGCGCGGCAACGGGACAGAGACGTACAAGTTCTGGGCGGCGAGCGCCACCGAGTCCGATTACCCATATGCACCCAACCGCAGCGCCAAGACCTCAGTCACCGTTGGACCCTGAGGTCCGGGAACCGCGCAACCCTCATCCGCCGCGTCCGGCACCGGCTAAGCTGTTTGAACGTGATCGGCGACATCCTGCAGCCAACCCATCTCCTGTTCATCCTGGTGATCGCGCTGCTCGTTCTCGGCCCGAAGCGGCTCCCGGAGGTGGGGCGCTCGCTCGGCCGCGGGCTGCGCGACTTCCGCATGGCGATAAGTGGCGATGAGCCAGAGCCGGCTGAAAGCCTGCCGCCGCAACCCGTTGCCGCGGCACCTCAGACAGCGCAACCACCCGAGCATCAGCCCGTCGTCGCCCCAGCGGGCGAGCCAGCGACGCCCGCCGAGCACAGCGACTGACGCCCGTCCCGAACGTCTGTTCGCGGCGATAGGCTCGCCCCGTGGCAGACGCAGCCGAACGCGCGGCGTTGGTGCTGATGCTGCGAGGCGGCGGGCGCTCCTGGCAGCAATACGCGGACATGGTCGAGGAGGCCGGCAGCGCACTGGCGATCCTCGATCAGGAGCTCGGCATGCTCGCGAGGACCGGACTAGAGGATGCCCAGGCCGAGCTCGATCGCTGGCACGCCACGGGTCTCGGCTTCGAGACGGTTCTCGACCGGACGTACCCCGAGAACCTCCGCGGCGTCCATGACCGCCCGCCATTCGTGTTCGTCGCCGGCAAGCTCGAGCCGCGCGACGCCCGCTCCGTCGCCGTGATCGGAACTCGCCGCCCTACGCCGCAAGGAGTTCAAACCGCCGGCGCAGTCGCGCGCCACCTGGTCGGCGCCGGGTACACGGTTATCTCGGGCCTTGCCGCGGGCATCGACACGAGCGCCCACACAGCCGCGCTCAGGGCAGGCGGGCGGACCGTCGCCGTCATTGGCACCGGCGTAAACCACGCTTATCCCCCGCAGAACGCAGAGCTGCAGCGGACGATCGCCGCCGAAGGCGCGGTCGTATCCCAGTTCTGGCCCGACGCGCGCCCGACCAGGCGCAGCTTTCCGCTGCGCAACGCCGTGATGTCAGGGCTGTCGCTCGCCAGCGTCATCGTCGAGGCCTCGCAGACGAGCGGAGCGCGGGTGCAGGCGCGGCTCGCGCTCGCGCACGGTCGACCCGTGTTCCTGCTCAGGCATCTGCTCGAGCAGGAGTGGGCGAGAGACCTTTTCAAGAAGCCAGGGACCCATGTCGTCAACACCCCTGATGAGATCACCGAGACGATCGAGCGCCTTACCTCATTTAACGCGCTGATCGCATAGCGCAGCGATGCCGACGGTCGGCGAGCTCAGCGCCGGGTATGAGAACTTCATGTTCGCGCCGCGCCGCGGCCCGGACACGTGTCAGGTCTGCTTCAACTTCACGCGAGGATTCGCGCGCTGCTACGCGTGCGCACATGGACATCAGGAGCTCGACGTAGTCGCGCCGATCTCCTACAGCGTTGCCGGCGAGCAGCTTCACCACGTGCTCGCGCAGTACAAGCGTGTCGACGGGGAAATCGGCCGCCGGCTCAGGATGGAGCTCGCCGCTGTTCTCTGGCGCCATCTCGAGCGGCACGAGCGATGCGCTGCAAGAGGGGCGGGCACCGACGAGTTCTCGCTCGTCACGACCGTGCCCTCGAGCGATCAGGACCGCGACGAACGCCAGCCACTCAAGGAGGTGGTAGGCGAGATCATCGGGCCCACCCGCGAGCGCTACGAGCGGCTGCTCCGGCGATCCGATCGCGATGTTGTGCCCCACACATACGACGCGCGCAAATACGACGCAACGCGCCGACTGTCCGGCGAGGCCGTGCTGCTGATCGATGACACGTGGACGACCGGGGCGAACGCGCAGAGCGCTGCCGCCGCGCTCAAATCAGCCGGGGCGGGTGCGATCGCGGCGGTCGTCATCGGACGGCACCTCAATCGCGACTGGCACGAGAACGACGACCGCCTGTGCGGAATCCGCCGCCCGTTCGACTGGACGCGCTGCGCCCTTTGCGGCTAGGGCCCTGCTCCGACAGCTTCCTTCTGTACGACCACCTCGTAGCGGTCGATGATCGGCGGCCGATTGCGGTCCACTCCCGCGGTCGTCACCGCCGCCGCGCGGACCTGATTGGCGATCTTGTCGCTCGCGTGCAGCGCCTCGAGCGAGTCCCAGTAGGTGACTGCGATCGCGCGGCCGCCGGTGTAGTCGACACCTGCCCACACACCGCGGTAGCCGGGCTGCTGCTCCAGCAGCGGCACGTGCTGCTCTTTGAACTCCTCAACGGTCGCCTTGATCCGCTCAGGCGGGAGACCGGGGAACATTGTGACCCGTGCATACATAGGCTGGCACCTCCTCTCGTGTTGAGCGGAGCGTACTCCCGCCCGATGAGCGCATTCAAGGGGGCGGGGCACATGTGCCCCGCCCGGCGCCGGCACATGTGCCGGCGCGACGGGGCGGTGCATGCACCGCCCCGCGGGGGCGCGCATGCGCGCCCCCGAACACCTTCTTGACTACAGCTGCGCGCGGACGGCGCCGCCCGGGTACTTCTTGCTGTGAACGTTCACGTAGTAGATGTGCGGATTGGCGGCGATCGCCTTGATCAGCGTCGCCGTCGTGCTGACGCAGCCCGAGGGCGTGAACTTCGCACCGGTCGAGAGTGGCACGACGATGTTGCCAGCGATTCCCGCTCCGCCCTGGTGGATGTGGGCAAAGGTCGGACCCGAGAAGCCGGTGAGCTTGGTGAGGCCGTAACACACCTGGTGGCTCTTTCCGCGGAGCGTGATGACGGCGTCCGCGCTGCCCTTCGGGGCGCCCTGCGGGATCTCGTTCTTGCCGACCAGCTTCAGGTGGTAGGTGCGGCTTGGGCTCGCGGCGGGCTTCGTCGTCTTCTGCGTAGCCGGTGTTGTTGTGACCGAGGCGGTCGAGCTCGAGCTCTTAGAGCTGCCACACGCGGTAACGACCAGCGTCGCGGCCGCGATGCCGAACAGCGTCATCAGCTTTGGGCGCATCCGAATCCTCCTGTGCGTTCGATCCCCGAGGGGCTCCGGAGGTTCTCCCACCGCGCAGTTTGGGGGCGGTGGGGCGCCGATTAGCTTCGGGTTAGCCGGTGTTGGGGTGTCGTATGATCGCCGCGTGGCGCAGGTCGTTGACCCGAACTGGAGCCTTCAGCCGGAGACGGTCGCGGCGTTGCTTGACAGCGTCGACTGGTTCGCATCGCTTACTCGTGAGGAACTCGAGGGACTCGCCAGCCACGCGACCACGGTTCATTGGGACCTGGGCGAGGTGGTATTCGAGGAGGGGGACCGCGGGGAGAGCTGCTACGTGGTCCATGCTGGCAGCGTCAAGGTCCTGCGGCGGTTCCCTGACGGCCGGCGGATCACGCTCGCGCGGCTTGGCCCCGGCAGTGTTTTTGGCGAGCTGGCGCTGTTCAACGGCGAGCGTCGGTCGGCCACGGTCCAGGCGTGCGAGCCCGCGGTGGGGATCGAGCTTGGCGCCGACCGGGTGATGGCGATCCTGCGAAGCGATCCTGAGGCCGCACTCAGCGTCGCGGTCAGCCTCGCCGATCGGCTCCGGGCGACCAACGAGCGGCTGTTCGAGTCCTCCGTCTCGTCCATCTCAGGGCGCGTCGTCGCGACCCTGCTCTCGCAGGTCGAGGCTCGTCAGCGGCAAGGCGCCGGCGAGCACGACGTCGAGGTTGTCGGCTCGGCGCTCGATATTGCGCGGCTTGCGGGTGCCGATCGCGAGAGCGCAACCCGGGTCCTGCACTGGCTCGAGAACGAGGGGATCATCACGCTCAAGCGCGGCAAGACGCTCGTCCACGACGTCGCCGCGCTGTCAAAGCAGCTTCGTTAGCTGCAGCTGCGTCTGCGTGCCGCTCGCGTCGGTGACCGTCAGCACGAGCGTCACCGTGTGGTGCGGATGACGGTGCGCCCGAAGGGCATGGCCCTTGATCACGATCGTTGCGCCGCGCCCACCTGAGGCAATCGTCAGCCTTGCCACGTGTAGGCCGCTCGGCAGCTTGACGTGCACCGAGTGGATTGCCGGTGCGTTCTGACCCGCGAGCACCATGATCGTCAGCTTCCGGTGTTTGCCGTGCCCCCGCTTCAGCTGGGCGCTCGGCTTGCCCTCGTGGCAGGCGAGCGGGGCGACGAGATGGGCGGTGGCGCCGTTATAGGCGCCGAGGTTGCCGATGATGTCTCCGCACGCGGCCGTCGACTCCATTAGCAGCGAGTTCGGGCCGCCTGCGAAATTGACTTTGAGATCGGTGATCGGCACATCCGGGAGGCTCGAGAAGGTCGTGCTCAGCGCACCGCCGGTGATCGTCGGCGTGCCCCGAATCGTCAGATTCAGCGGTGGCCCAAACACTGCGTCCAGACCGGAGGCGGAGAACACGAGGTGGCCACGCAGCGGCGCCGACAGGAGCGGCGTCGTCACCGTCGCTGTTCCTACCGTGCCGCCCGAGGACAGCGCCGCAAGACGTGGGGAGATCGAAGCGGGCAGCGCGATTTTGACCTGGCGCGTGGCGGCCTCGCCGGCCTGCTGCCGTATGTCTGTGGACAGCGCGATCCCGCTATCGCCGGAGTCGGGGGTCACCGAGGCTGTCAGCTTCGGCGCGAAATGAAGGGCGTCGCACGCCGTCGGAGTGAAGGACGACTCGGCGGTCACGCCGGTCGATGGATTGCCATAGGAGTCGATCGTCAGCGTCGTATCGGCGCTCGAGCACGACGTCGGAATGCGTGTGAAGCTCTGGCCATCGACCGTGCCGTTGAGCGTCAGCGTCAGACCGGTGATCTGAACGCTGCCGCCTGCGATCTGGTTCGGGATCCCGTCGATCGGAATGTCGAGCCCGACATCGGGCGTGCTCCGAACCTGCACGGGCGCGGTGATCGGGATCGGCGTGTCGAAGAAGTCGGCGATGATCCCGATCCGCGCTACCTCCGCCCCCTGGGTGGTAACGCGATAGATCGTCGCGGGGATCGTGACCGCGCCCCCGTACGCGGTTCCGGAGATCGAGCCCTGGCCGATGTGCGATGAGCCGGGGCAGTTGTCGCTGGCGAAGTCCGAGTCACTGCAGACCGTCGCAACGTCCGGGTTGGCGAGTAGCCCGGCCGCGAGCGCGATCGTCGCGTCCTTGGGGGTGTCGTTGTCAGCCGACGAGAACCGTGCGCTTACGGTCACGTCCGGGTTTGAACCTGCCTTCGTCGTCGACGGCGTCAGCGAGAAGGACGTGACCGAGACGTCAGCCTGCGCTGCGCCGGCCGCGAGGGTGGAGCTGACCACGACGAGGAGCGTGATGACGGCGCGGCGAAGCATGTTCGCCTCAGTGCCGGCGGGCGCTAACCGCCGGCGGCGTGATCGAGACGACCGCGATCCGACCGCTGCGCGGCAGGCGGATCCTGAGCTCGCCGCGGTCGTATGCAAAGCGCGCCGCGACGCGACGGCCATCGAGGATCACCTTGATTCCGCGGGGAAGTTGTCGCAGGCTGACGCGAAGGACCTCGGGTAGCCGGATCACGATCGTCTGAAGCCCGCGGGTTCGGACGACAATCCGCGACTGCGAATCGGTGGGGCGTGCGCGCCGGGACTTCAGCCGGGGCATCTGCGCCACCTGTCTGTCGGCGGTCTTCCGCATGCTCGTCTGCCCTGGGCACCCGGTGACGGTGGCGGGAGACGTGGGGTTGGAAGTCGCTCCGCTCCAGGCGGTGAAGGCGCCGCTGAACGTCTGCGGCGAGCTGCAAAGGTGCACTCCCGCGCGGAACAGCGAACTCGGACCGCCGGGCAGCTTGAGCGTCAGGCTGGAGATCGGCAGGTCGGGGATATTTGAGACAAGCGCCTGCACGGCGTTGCCGGTGAGGATCGGCGTCGCGTCGAGCTCGATCCCGAACGGTTGTGGGAGCAGGATCGCGAGCGTTGGAATCGAGCCCTGGTGCGCGACGAGCACGACCTTCGCGTCGAGTGCCTGCGAGAGCAGGGGCGTCTGCACCGTCGCACTACCCACAGCCGGACACGTTGACGGGGTGGAATCGGTGCACGCGTTCGCGAGCGCCCCGAGCCGCGGCGAGGCGCTGAACGGCAGTGTCAGGTCGATTGACTGGTTGTCGGCCTCGCCGTATTGCTGGGTGATGGTCGTACTCAGACCCATGCCGTCATCGCTCGAGTCCTTGCTCGCAGTGCCGGCGATCGTTGGCGAGTACGGCAGTCCGCTGCACCCGGTCGGAGTGAACGAAGACTGCTTGACCAGGGACGTGGAGCCGCCGTAGGAGTCGACCGTCAGCGTCGAGCTGGCGGGCGAGCACGATGTCGGGTTCCGAGTGAACGGGGCCCCATCGACCTCACCGAAGATCGTCAGGTGCAGCCCGTCGATCGCAACCGGGATTCCGTCAAGCTGGTTTGGCAGTCCGGTGAGGGGAATGTCGAGGCCGACGCCGGGGCTCGTACGCAGCGCGATCGGCGCCGTCTCGGTCGAGACCGGGAGATCGAAGAAGGTCACGATCAGGCCGATCCGGGCCGCCTCGGAGCCCTGCGGCTGGATCATGTAGGCGTCGAGCGGGAGCGACAGGGTGAAGTTGAACAGCGGCATCGTGCCGGTGATGTAGCCGTGGCCGATCTGCGAGCCGCTGGGGCACGCGTCGAGCGTGAAGGCGAGCGACGTGCACTGGGGGATCCCGTTCAGCCGCGCTACAAGCCCGGGCGCGAATGACAGCGTCGCGTCCTTCGGTGAGTCGCCGTTCGAGGTCGAGAACCCGGCGTCGATCGCCAGGTCGGGCCCAGGCTTACTGGCGCTCCCGCCGGCCTGGCTGGTCGAGGGGGTCAGCGAGAACGAGCTGATCTGTAGCGAGGCCTGCGCCGGCGCTGCGGCCAGTGCACTCGTCCCCAGTGCGAGCAGGGCAAGAACGACGCCGCGGCGTATCAGATGCACCTTCCCTCTCCTCCGGCTCCGAGCAGCCAAACGGCGCGGCATCGTATACGAACCGCGAATGAAGGGGCTCTCCCCTCTTGTCGGAGGGGAGAGCCCGCATTACGGCTAGTGAGGCTTGCTGAACGTCAGCGAGAGCGTGGTGCTCCCGCCCAAGACGGGGCTGACCGTCACCTTGACAGTCACCGTCTTGTCCTTGTGCTTCTTGGCTTTCTTGGCCAGCGACTTGCTCACCTTGAGCAATGGCGATTTGACGGTGACCGTGCAGCTCGAGGCGTTCGTCCCGCTCAGGACCACGACGAGCTTACCGCCTGAGATCTTGTCGGCGAAGACCGTGGCGCCCGAGACCTTCAGGCCCTTCTTCAGCTTCTTCTTGTTGAAGCTGAGGCCGCTCGGCAGCGAGACCTTGAACGACTTCAGGGACGGCCCGCCGGTGGCAGCGCTGAGCTTGAACTTCAGCTTCGCCTTCTTCTTGCCGAGGCCGCCGAGCGACGTGCTCGAGGCCGTCGGGACCGGCGGCGGGCAGCCCTGGACCGTGAGCGTCTGGTTGTCGGTCTTCGAGGCACCGTTCTGTGCGCCCAAGATTGCGCTGAACGTCGCGCTCGCGGGCGAACAGCTCGTCGTGAACAGCTGCGGCGAGCTGTTCAAAACGACGCCCAGGCTCGATATCGGGACATCCGGAATCACCGGGAACGTCGTTGGGAACTGGCCCTGGGCGTTTGGCGAGAGGCCGACCTGGCCGACCAGCACGACGCCGAACGGCGGCGGGAACACGATGTCCAGCGTCGGCGCATTGATGTTGCTGGCGTTGAAATACACCTTCCCGCTGAGCTGGAAGGGAATCAGCGGCGACGACAGCGCCGCGGTACCGACGGACGTGCAGCCTGTCGTGATGGCGGGCGCGCCCGCGCACGACAGCGATAGGGCGGCCGTGTTCGGCGACAGCGTTCCGCCCGGAGCCGCCAGCGTGAGCGAATGGTTTGCAGCCTCGCTGCTGGTCTGCGTCAGGGTGGTGGCGATCTCCACGCCGGCGTCGCCGCTGTCCTTCTTCCCGGAGACGGCGAACGTGGGCGCGTACGGGAGCGTGGGGCACGTCGACGTGAACCCCGAGTCATCCTTCACGTCCGGGCTCGCGTTCGCGGTCGCGGTCGAGCTGCCGTTCTCGAACAGCTTCGACGGCAGCGGAGGCGAACAGTTCGACGGCATCCGCGTCGCCGGACGGCCGTTGACCGTGCCCCAGATGTTGAAGGTCACACCCGTCAGGCTCGACTGAAGGGGAGCCGGGATCGGCAAATCGAGATGTCCTACCGCGGAACCCGCGCCCGGGCCGGAGCTGACCCCACGGAGGCTCAACTCAGCGTGTGCCGAGGTCACACCGGTCGCGTGGTTGACGATGTCGTAGCCGGCGGCGTCAGTTCCGCTAGTCGCAGCCGTTTCGTAGGTGTCGACAGCGATCGCCCCGCCTGCGTTTATGGTGCCCGTGCCGACCAGGCAATTCGGTGAGTGGGCGGTGCTGCTTCCGATCGTCACGGGCGGCGTCAGGAGGCAGGTTGGATTCGCCGTCAGATTGGTAAGCAGCCCCGGCGTCAGATCGGCTGCGACCTCCGTGATGGGGGGGGTCAGCGTCGCGCTCAGTGTGAAGCTGCTCGCGCCACCGGCGGTGAAATGCGCGTTGTTGGGCGTGCAGCCGGAGTTGCACGGCGTGACCGAGAAGGTGTCGGCAGCCGACGCTACGGCGGGTGCTGCGAAACACAGCGAAATGGTCGCGGCGAGCCCGACTCCGGCGCGCCGCAGAAGAATGCGTAGGGGCACTGATGGACCTCTCTAGGGTCGTTTTGTGTGGGGGCGGTCCTCCCCTCCCGACCAGTGAGAGGACGTTTGTGAACGCTAGACCTTAACCCCGGGGGACGCAACCCGTTTCGGTGGGTGGCCGGATGTTTGAGCAAACGGACGCAAGGGTGTGCAGAATCCGTCACTGTAGGCAGGGCAAATGACCGATCTCGACCATCTTTCACCCCAGAGCAGTGCGGTGCTCTCGCTCGTGCTCAAGCTCGGCAAGGGGTTCGAGGAGATCGCCGAGATCCTGCACATGGATCGCTTCGACGTTCGCGCGAGGGCGCACGCGGCGACGCGTTCGCTGGTGCCCCCGCCTGAGGGAATCAGCGACACCGATTGCGCCGCCGTGCTCGACTACCTGCTCGGTGAGGAGTCTGTGTCCGCACGGGTGCGCGTGCGCGGTCAGCTGCGCCTCTCCGGCGAGATGCGGGAGTGGGCGATTGCGCTGGAGGAGAAGCTCGCGCCGCTCGCGGTCGAGCCGCTGCCCGCAATTCCCCCGCCCGCGGAGGCGGAGGTCGAGGAGCGCCCGCGGCGCTGGCGGCTGTTCTTCAGCGCGCTGACGCTCGTGGTGGTCGGCGGTGTGGTAGTCGTGCTGGCGGCGGGGTCGGGCACGACGCGACATCCACATCCACGCGCCGCGGTGACGCTCCCGGCGGGAACTCCAGGCGCGGCGTCGACCGCGCAAACGCTGCGACGGCTCGTGCTGGCGCCCACCAGCTCGGACCGAAGCGCGCTGGGCGCGGGGGCGGTCGTCCGTCAGGACGGCTCGTTGCTGCTGCTGCTCCAGGCGCGGGGGCTGTCGCCCAACCACGGCAATTCCTACGCCGTGTGGCTGTTCAACAGCTCGGGTGATGCACGCCTGCTCGGATTCGTCTCGCCGCAGGTTGGCCCGGCGGGCACGTTCTCCTCGGGCGTGACGCTTCCCAATGATGCGATCCGGTTTCACTCACTGATCGTGACCCGGGAGACAAGTCCGAGTCCCCTCAGCCCAGGACCGACGGTGCTCCGCAGTCCGCTCTCGCTCGACTGAGCGAATGTCGGGCAGAGCATCCTCACCTCGGTCCGAGGCGGCCCGGCGGCCGCGACGGCGCTATGCGCCGAGGTTGCCCCCGGCGGAGCGACGCGAGCAGCTGCTCGATGGCGCCCTCCTCGTGATCCTTGAGCAGGGCTACAGCGGCGTCTCGATCGAGGCGATCGCGCGTGCTATCGGCGTCACCCGGCCGGTCGTGTACGACCATTTTCCGAACTTGGCGCGGCTGCTACAGGCGCTGATCGAGCGCGAGGAGCGCGATGCCCTCGCACAGCTCGCGCAGGTCCTACCTGACGAGCTCGCCGAACAGGATCCCCGCCAGCTGCTCGCGAGCGGCGTACGACGGTTCCTCGATGCGGTCGCCGGTCGTCCGGCAACGTGGCGGCTGATCCTGCTCCCGCCGGAGGGGACCCCAGCG
>Ga0073928_10011286_pt1 | contig 10442 bp, 6 predicted proteins | sample PaiPotPPA55metaG_FD_76969 | JGI IMG/M metagenome (GOLD analysis project Ga0073928, IMG submission 76969) | Iron sulfur acid spring bacterial and archeal communities from Banff, Canada, to study Microbial Dark Matter (Phase II) - Paint Pots PPA... ...
GCCATCGGACCCCTTTCACGATTTTTCATGGAACCGGCGCACGACTTGAACGCCGCAGCTACGGCTGCTTCTATAGGATACCAAACCCCTCACTTTGCGTTGCTTTGTGCCAGCCGTAGCTGGCCCACGATCGCGTCCGCGGCCCTTTCTACGGCTCCGGGAGGCCCTAACAACCGTGTTACTTCCGCCAAGCCTCGTCGCATGACCTCCAATTTCTCAATGCTTTCTTTGGATGTCGACAATAGCGATACGGCTTCGGAAGCGACCCGCTCGGGAGTGAAATCATCCTGAATCAACTCTGGCACAACCTCGCGCCCCGCAATCAGGTTAACCATGCTGAAAAATTTGGTACGCACCAGCGGCTTCGCCAGCTTGGCAGTCAGTGGCGATAGCCTGTAAATGACAACCATCGGCTTCCCCAGCAAGGCGGCTTCGACGGTCGCCGTCCCGCTGGAAACAATCGCCAAATCCGCAGCCGCCAACGCGTTGTATGTGCCGCCTGCTACCAAGCCCACCCCTTTGTCTGAACTAAAGTAGGTTTGCAACTCCGTTCTATTTACGCCTGGCGCCACGGCGACGACCGCATGAACCTCCGGAATCGCTCGTCTAAGTAGTGTCAGCGCTTGCGCCAGAATCGCGGCATGGTATTCGATCTCTCCTCGACGGCTGCCCGGTAGAATGGCGACAATCGGCTTAGCAGCGCTCAGTCCGTTTTCGGCGCAAAATTCAGCGCGCGACATGCTTGCCTTTACATTGCCCACCAGCGGATGCCCAATAAATTCCACCGCCACTCCCGCATCGCGATAAAATTGCTCCTCAAACGGAAAAATACATAAGGCCTGCGTGAATCTGCGCCGCACTAGATTCGCGCGCCACGGCCGCCAGGCCCAAAATTGTGGGCAAATGTAATAAATGTTTCGGATGCCCAGCGGGGAGAGCTTCCGCGCTAGCCGCAAATGAAATCCAGGAAAATCAGTCAGAATTGCCAGCGGCGGCCGCCGCCGTTGCGCTTCGTTCACCAAGCGTTTCATCGCTCGTCGCAGAGACGGCAGTTTTTTCAATACTTCTGTAATTCCCAGGACCGACACCTCTGCGTAATCCACGACAATTTCGACGCCGGCCGCGCGCATTTGAGGCCCGCCCATGCCAAATAGCTCAACATCTGCGCGCTCTTTAAGGGCCATAGCCAGGCGAGCAGCGTACATATCGCCGGAGGCCTCTCCTGCGGATAGCAAAATGGGCGTAGCACTCATGAACAGACGAAGAAATCTATCTTACGAGATTTTGCCTTACGAGGTGGTTCGAGGGGGAAAAGGCGAATCCGTTCGTGATCTGATTTTATCGTCTGGAATCCATGATGCTCAGTCATTAGCCTGGAGTGGCGAGGGCTCTGGGCCAGCGCTTACGTCGACCGGCAAATGTAATTCCTGTTCCTTGTATTGCAGTTGGTACAGCCGGTAATAAATCCCGCGTTGCGCGAGCAATTCCTGATGCGCTCCTTGCTCTCTCAAGCGGCCCTTGTGGAATACGAGTATGCAATCGGCGTGTTGAATGGTGCTTAGCCGGTGCGCAATCACCAGCGCGGTGCGGCCGGACAGCAAGCGGTCCAGCGCTTCACGAATCAGCAGCTCCGTTTTGGTATCCACGCTCGATGTAGCTTCGTCGAGAATCAGAAAACGGGGATTGTGCGCCAACGCCCGCGCAAAATTAATAAGCTGGCGCTGTCCCACAGACAAAGTTGAGCCGCGCTCGTTCACCGCGGTATCCACGCCACCGGGCAGCGCACGAATAAAGTCGCCTAGCCCCACTTCGTTTACGGCATGCTCCACCGTAGCTCGGTCGATCCCTGCGGTTCCAAGCCGAACATTCGATTCGATGGTTCCTGAAAAGAGAAAAGGATCCTGCAGTACGATGCCAAATTGTCGCCGCAGATCCTGCAATTCGATCATGCGAATGTCGATGCCATCCAGCAAAATCTGCCCGCGCTGAATATCGTAAAACCGCAGCAGCAGAGAAATCAGTGTAGTTTTGCCCGCACCGGTGTGCCCCACGATGGCCATGGTCTGCCCGGGCAAAACTCGAAACGAAACGTCGCGCAGCACCCAATCTTCATCCTTGGGCTCGCCGGACTTGTAAGAAAACCACACATTGCGAAATTCGATTTCTCCACGCGGATCGCGCAGCGGGATCGCGCGGGCATCGCTGGAAATGGTGATCGGTTCGTCGAGCAACTTGAATATACGTTCCGAAGCGGCCATCGCCGATTGCAAAATATTAAATTTTTCGCTCAAGTCTTGGATCGGGCGAAAGAATCTCTGCGCGAACTGCATAAACGCCACCAGAACTCCTAGCGTAAGGGTGCCGGCAAAAATTCTTACTCCACCTACCCACAGAATCAGCGCGATGGCTGCCACGCCCAAGAATTCAACGGTGGGGTAGAACAGGGCAAACGCGAGAATGGCATCCTTGTACGCCAGCATATGATCGCGATTGCGCTTGATAAACTCCACTCGCGCGCGCCGCTCGCGATTGAATACCTGCACGATGCTCATGCCGGAAATGTATTCCTGAAGAAAAGCATTGATGCGAGCGATCGCGGTTCGAATGCGCCGGTTCGCCTCGCGGACAAATTTGCGGAACACAAAAGTCACCGCCAGGATAAGCGGCAACGCCGCTAACGCTGCCAGCGCCAGCCGCCAGTCCAAGTACAAAAGCACGCCCACCATCACCGCCAACAGGAAGAAATCGTTGATCATGGTGACGACGCCGGCGGCGAACAAATCATTCAGCGCATCCACATCGGTAGTTACGCGCGTGACCAGTCGGCCTACGGGATTTTTATCGAAGTAGCTCATTGACAAGCGTTGGATATGCGCAAAAATCTCTTGCCGCATGTCGTACATCGTCTGCTGTCCGACCCGCTGCATAATGCGGATCTGGGCGTACTGTGCCAGAAAATCAAAAAACAAAACCAGGAGGTAGATGATGCTGATAATTACCAGTCCTCGCCTCGCCGCGAGGACGCTGATCAAGTGATGTGCTGAGGGATCCAGGTAGCGATCGATGGCAGCTCGGAATAACATCGGTGGCGCCAGTTCGAGGGGAGTGACCGCGAGAGTCAACGCCAAGGCTAGAAACACCTGCCATTTGTACGGGCGCATGTACTCCAGCAAACGCCTCATCAATCGCGAGTCGTATGCTTTTCCGAGCGCTTCTTCTTCGTGTGTGTTGCTCATGCGCGTTCGAGTTCTTCTTCCAGCAATTGTTTGTGATAAAGGTCGGCGTAATATCCGCCACGCGCCAACAAATCTTCATGCTTTCCCCGTTCGATGATTTGTCCGTCGCGCAAAACCACAATCTGGTCGGCTTCCTGCACCGTGGAAGTACGATGCGAAATTAAAATTGTCGTTCGCCCGGCCATAATGCCGCGCAGGCGCGACAGGATGCGCTCCTCGGTCTGGGTATCCACCGCCGAAAGAGAATCGTCGAGAATCAGTATTCGCGGATCCCGCACCAGAGCGCGAGCAATCGCGGTCCGTTGTTTTTGCCCGCCAGACAACGTAATTCCGCGTTCCCCGACGACCGTCTCGTATTTTTCCGTGAAATCCTCGATGTCTCCTTCGAGGCTCGCAACCTCCGCGGCTTCGCGGACTCGTTCGGCATCGTATTGCGGTAGCCCAAAGGCGATATTTTCGCCGAGCGTATCACCGAACAGATAGGTGTCTTGCGGCACGTAACCAATCGCACGCCGCAAAGTTTCCAGCGGCCACTCACGTATCGGTCGCCCGTCGACCAGCAGTGTACCGTTAGGCGCTTCCCACAGTCGCGCGACTAGGGCAGCCAGCGTGGTCTTTCCGCTGCCTGTCGGACCTATGATCGCTAATGTGGAGCCTGCAGGTACCGTCAAATTTATGTTTTTGAGTATCGGATGGTTCGAATCTGCGCTTGCGCCCGTTCCATTACCAGCTACAGCTCTGCTGGAAGGCGCCTTGTTAGCAGACGCTCCGTTGTTAGCCGCCGGGCTGGCATTTCCATCCCCAGATAACATCGTGGGATAAGTAAAGCTGAGATCACGAAATTCAATTTCTCCCCGCAGTTCCTTGTCAACTGGAACTTTTGCGCCGCGATCGTCGATGTTCGGCTGCGCATTTAAGATGTACGTCAACCGGCCCATGGACGCCGCGCCGCGTTGGAAAATATTTGTTACCCAACCGAGCGCGATCATCGGCCACACCAATATCGTCAAAAAATTCGAGAACGCCACCAACGCGCCAAGAGAAAGTTCGTTGCGCAAAAATAAAAATCCGCCCTTCCAAAGCACGATCAAAAACGTAGTTCCAATCAATGCCGTTAACGACGGCATGAACATGCTCCACGTGCGTATCAATTCCACGTTACGCGCCACATATTCACGATTAGGTTCGTCGAAGGCCCGAATCTGCGCGTCTTCCTGCGCATAGGCTCGAATCACGCGCACGCCCGAGAGATTTTCTTGCACCTTCACCGACACTGCCGCCAAGGACGCTTGAATCTTTTCATATAATTCGTGGATCACTTTGCCGAAGTGGCGGACGACTACCGCCACGACCGGCACAGGCAGCAGCACCCACATCGTCAATGACGGTGACAATTTGAACATTAAAACGACGGCCACCAGCATGGTTACCAGCGTGGTCGCGCTGTACATAATTCCCGGGCCCAGCACCATGCGCACCTGGTTCAAATCGTTGGTTGCCCGAGACATCAGTTCACCAGTGCGATTCCGCACATAAAACTCTGGTTCGAGGATCAGTAGCCGATCCAGCAGGTCGTTGCGAATATCAAATTCGATGTCGCGCGACACGCCGATTAATATCCAGCGAGCGGCAAACGACAAGACTCCCTTTATGGCAATGAGTCCGATTAGCAGCAGACAATAAATTCCCAGGGTGTGTCGGCTGGAAGGCTGATAGAAGGGAATCGTTGTGCTGAGCCAATTGGCCTTCAGCGCGCCAACCACAACGCCATTGGAAAATGGCCGTGGGCTTCCGGCTAGCACGTCGATAATGATGCCCGTTGCCAGCGGCACTACGTTGCCGATGATGCCCATAAGCACAGTGGCCAACAGACCGAGCGCCAAGCCCCCCGGATAACGCCGTAAGTAGGGGAAGAGCCCGCGCAGATTCTTCCACGCAGAAACCTTGGGCTGCTGCTTTGCAGTTGCAGCCTTCGTTTCCAAAGCGGCACCCGTTGTTGCAGCCGCACTCATCGCAGCGTGGACCTCACATTTTGCAATGACGTCGATTCCTTCAGAAAATGCTCATAGCTGGCGTCCAGAGACTGATAACGGTTGGTGGCCGGATTCCAGCGCACTCCAACGGGCAACACGTGCGTATCTCCATTGACTTTCAATGGCGTGAAATATAACTGCAGCCCCTTCTCCGGATTTTGTTCGTACTGCAATCGCCATCCATTAATGGAATCCAGTGGCGTTAGGCCCAAATACCCTTTTTGATTTTTCAAATGCTCGTCAACTCGCAGCAATTCCGTCCACTTCCCGTCATCGTCTTGAGCCACAATTGCGCGAGTGACCACCGTACCGGGAATATTGTTCTTCGGTGTTTTGGGCACCACATTGGCCGCCAGAAACTGCCGTTTCCCATTCTTGGCCAAATCTCCGACGGCCAGCACTTGCGCATCGCTGCCAAGCAGGTGCTTGGCGGCATCCTGAATATCGTCGGGAATCGCCGGCTCGGCTGGTTTCGCCTGAGCAGCGGGCTCTGAAGAGGATTTCGGTGCTTCAGAGCCGCATCCAACACTGATGCTTCCAAATGCCGTTGCCATCAGCGCAACAATAAAAATGTGTTGGACGAAATCTTTCTTCAGCGATGTGACCACTCGATATTCCATCAAAGTAACGGCCTTTTCCGCCGGCTTCGGCACATGACCATCCTCAATAACCTGTCGAACTGGACGGTTCATTTATTGTTCATTCTAGCCGCTGTGCGCGAAAGACTCTACCGTTCGCTTACATTCCCAGCGTCAGCGTTGCGCCAGAATTGCGTCCAGACGAGCCTCAAAATTTTCCTCGCCCTCGGACCACAATTCGCTTCGCTCCACCGGCAGCGCCTGCTGCATCGCTTCCACCCACGTGAATAATTGCTGGATATTTTCTCGCGTTTTCGCGTGATATTCCTTCAAGTTGCCACCCGCCGCCATCCACCGGCGAAAGGTATGTTCCACCGGGTGATCCGAAGAATCAAACGGGTTGGTCGCCTTACCCGGGGCCAGCAAACCAGCGTGTCCGGTAAAAAAATGTTCGAACCCCAAATCCGCGACGAAATGCCCCTCGGTCGCGGCCACGCCGTTGTCGTAATCCGTCCCATTGCACGTGAGCACCAAAGGCTGCGGCGCATGCTGCCACTTCAAACTCTCCACATTAAGCTCCCACAGGTCCCACTTCGCGGTAGCAACATACGCGCTGTCCGTATTCAAGTGCTGCAACGACAGCGCCGCGACCTCCGCAGGCCCATACCCCTGGCCGCGCAGGTCCCACGAAGCTATCGGCGTTTCCGTGGCATCCACTGGTTGGACGGTCAATTCCGCGAAAGTATTCATGGAAGCCGATAGTGGAGCGCTGGCTAGAAAGCGCGCGAACTGAGCAATCATCAGTTCTTCAGAGAAATCGCGTGTCCAGACGCGCAGGTATGCACGATTAGCCATGTATGGAGGAACTTCTTCATTATACCGGGGACGCGGATTGCATGCGAATGCGCGCTAACGTAAGGAGGGATGTATAGCTGCCCTGCAGTGCTGGGCGCACCAGGCCAGAAACAACTGAACCAAGACTCGACGGCTAGGTGCCGCTCGTAGTGGCCGAACGAGAACGACTGTTGGGGTCAGTCGGTAATGTCAGATTCCGCGCAATCTGCTGCAAGCGCTCCTGCAGAGTTTCTCCGATATTCTCAAAAACCTGCGTGCAGGTTTCGCGTAATTTTTCTTCCGCGTTCGCCGAAATATCGGCTACGATCTCGCGCGATTGATGGTCCAATGCAGTCACGGTAGCCAGCATCCACTGATTGGATACATTTTCGAGGCGCGTGCGGTGTTGTTCAGTGGCCTGCTCGCTGATCTTCGCGTACACGTTACGAAGATCGTTCTGGTGCCGGTCGGTCATCATTTTCCAGGAATCAATGAGCGGCGAGAAGCTGGCCTCGACCCTCTCGTTGGCATCCTTCACGCCAGACTCCAGGGCCTTGTCCATAGCCTCCTGGAAACGCCGTAGAAACTCCGCCTGTTCCGACGTAATTTTCTGCGATAGCTCCCGTTGCGCTGTGTCAAGTTCCACGCGAGCTTGCTCCACGTTCTTGCGCAATTCCTCGCCGAAGCCTTGCAGCTCATGCCTTCCGGTGCGCTGAAGTTCGTCCGTGAATGCTGCCGCCGTGGTGTCCGACGCTTCGGCAAACAGCGTTCGAGCACGCTCAAACGCGTCTCGCACGGTATCTTCCATCTGCGACTGCGTGTGACCCACAAAATTTCGACTGGAATTATCCAACTCGCCGGTGAACGCACTGGAAAGCTCGCCGGCCTTTTCTCGCAGTTGCGAGCCGGCTTGCTCCACGGCTTTGTCGGTCACGTTCTGGATATGCGTTTGCGCTTTCTTCTCATACCATTCGGCGGATTTGAATACATCCTGGATGGCCTGGTGCTTGATGTCGCTGAGCTTCTCTTCCATCTCGGCGATGTTTCTGCTGGTGACGGCGCGCGCGGTTTCATCAAGTAATTGCTCCGCGCCGCCCAGGTTGTCCTTGAATCTGGAAAGCGACTCCGCAAACGCCTCGTCCGCCGCCGTCCTAATCCGGTCCTGCTGCATGGAAATGGCCGCATCCAGCAGCACGCGTCCGCCAGCCAAGCGATGAAGCGATTCTTCTGTGCTTTGCACGTGCGGCGCAACCATTCCTGAAATGCGTTCCTCAAATTCTCCCGCCGCGCGATTGCTGGCTTCCTCAAAGGCGGTCCGCAACCTGGTAGTTACGTCTTCGAACAATGATTCTGACCTGCGATGCAGTTCATTCCTGTGCAAGCTCAGCACGTCATCGAGTTGAGTGTGGAATCCCACCAGCGCTTGTTCGTGCAAAACTCCCAGCCGGTTCGAAAAATTCTCGAGGGTAGTCGCGGATTCATTCGCTCGCGCCAATCCGAACTCCAGCCGCTGCGTCATTTCTTGCAGGGAATCACGTAGCCCGGTCAGCCGCTGTTCTACGTCGCCAACGACGCGATTTTGTGCCGTATGTAGCGAGGTTTCTAAACTCGCCTGCCAAAGCGCCTTGGCCATTTCCATTTCACGCGCTACATGCGCGTCGACATCGAGCCGGGCGCTGGAAAGGTTCAACACCACCTGCTGTTGAACCTCCTCGGCCGCCAAACGCAAAGTCTGCCAGTGCAGCTCCAGCGTTTCCTGGCGCAAACGTTCCGACTCTTCCACCGCACGCGCCGCTGCCGCCATGATTTGCGCTTCCGTATTCGCAGCCTGGGCCTTCAGGCGCACAAGCGCTTCCTCGCGCACGCGTGCAGCCTCTTCCATGGTGCGAGCCGCGGCGTCCGCGCGCTCCATAATATGAGCTTCGGTTTCTTCCGCCTGAATTGCCAAATTTACGCTGGTTTCCTCACGCAACTGTGCCGCTTCCTGTTGCGCTCTTCCTACCGTCTCGGCCTCCGCCTGCAACCGCGCCTCAACCTCCGCGGCTTGCGATTTCAATCGCGTGGCGATCTCTTCCGCTTCCTTGAATAAAGCGACAACAACTTCGCCGCTACCTTTTAACTGCTCCGCATGCTGCTCTCGCTGCGTTTGCCCATCTCGCGCAAGTTGAGAAATGAGTTCACTCTTGGTCTGTTCCAGTTGCGGTGTCAGCCAATTCGTCAATTCACGGCGAGCCGATTCCGCAGCCGCAGCGCCGGCAGCCTGAGCTTGTTTCTCGGTTTCTTGTTTAATTTTTTCTAGCAGCTGCGAGGTTTCCTCGGCCACAGCATGGCTGGCGGCTTCTCGCGCCGCTGCCTGGATCTGTTGCTTGGCATCGGCCACCAGGCGCGCCAGTTGTCGCGCCAACTGAAGTGACGCGTCAGTAGTGCTTGCTGGGGAAGGGAAGGCCCGCAAATTATCGTTCATGTGTGCCGCAGAACCCTCGTAATCAGTGTGAGTCGACACTTCCTGCTCCATCTCGTTTGCTTGCGGCTCCGACGCCGCGCCCACGTTATGCTGCTGCGTTTCCACGTTGGGGAATGCGAACCAATCTTCGGGAGGAAAAGCAATGCCCCATACGTTGCCGGGAGTTTCCAATTCGAGTGCCACTTGAAAAAGTTGCCGCACCGTTCGCGGCCGCTGAATCCACGCTACCCGCCCACGCACCACCCGCGGGGGCTGCCCGGAATCGGGATGTGGGATCTCCAGCTTCACCCACATATTTTTCAAAACATAATGTTTCGATTGATATCGGCACCCGTGGCAATTAATGATCAAAGTCGAAGTGTGCTCGGTAAAAGGGCGCCCGATGGCATCCACTCCCGTTACCGCAATAGGCACAGCCTGTACGATGCGCGTGCTCCGGCGTTTCCGCAGATCCGAGCTGGCATGCGCCGATTCTGCCGGCATTTCTGAAGTTCCCTCAGTTGTATTGCTGCTCATTTCGTCCATCACTCGCCTTACGCTCCCACTTCCGGTGCTCTTTTCTAAATTTCGGGTTGTGGCAATTTCCTCGCGCCTTCGACTCTTTCCACGCAGCAAGGCCATCCATCTTGGGAATGGGTTCCAACGCACAAGGCCATCAAAATGAAACACATGCGTTGATTTGCGGCGATCCTATCACCGGGACTTTCCCGCGCAAGTTTGCAAGCCGGGCCAAAAACGACGTGTAGTGCGCCGGGGTTGGGATAGCGCACCTCCTTGCCGGGGGACTTCGCAGAAACCAGACTCTATACTCAAATTTGTTCTTTGACTAGACAGTCCCACCAGTACTAATTTTTGGCCGTAAAGTCCTACCAGTACTATCTTTGTCGCCAGCTCACCTGCACCTTTGATCTAGATCAGAGCTCACGTCTGCCTTCCATCGCTTTCAACATCGTCACTTCATCCGCGTACTCCAAGTCCGCTCCCACCGGGATGCCCACCCCGATCCTGGTCACTTTCACGCCCAGAGGCTTCAGCAATTTAGAGATATACACCGCAGTGGCCTCGCCCTCAGCGGTAGGATTGGTAGCCACAATAATCTCTTCGATGCCTCCGCCCTTCAGTCGTTCGATAAGCGATTTGATTTTCAATTGCTCCGGCCCACGGCCCGATAGCGGCGACAACGCGCCACCCAAAACGTGATACATCCCGGAATACATCCGCGTTTTCTCGATGGCCATGATGTTGTGCGCTTCTTCCACCACGCAGATGGTGCGATGATTTCTAGTCGGTCCCACGC